>PJTZ01000244.1_pt1 | contig 17576 bp, 15 predicted proteins | sample 1512131 | NCBI WGS metagenome assembly PJTZ01 (sample SAMN08177679, study PRJNA422409) | Soil metagenome, whole genome shotgun sequencing project. | reverse complement strand
GACCGATTTTACTGTTCGATAAATAAAAAAAGAATTGGAGATGGCAAAAACGAAAATATTGTTTGTAACCCATGAGATGTCGCCTTTCCTTGAAATAAGTAAAATTTCTGAAATAACACGCCAATTACCACAAGCGATGCAGGAGAAAGGATTTGAAATCCGTATTCTGATGCCGCGTTTCGGTAATATCAATGAGCGCAGAAATCGTCTTCATGAAGTGATAAGGTTGTCGGGAATGAACATCGTGGTGGATAACAATGACAATCCGCTCATTATTAAGGTTGCTTCATTACCTGCTGCACGGATGCAGGTGTATTTTTTAGATAATGAAGAGTATTTTCAGCGGAAAAAGGTTTTTCGTGACGACAAAGGTGAGTTTTTTGCAGATAATAACGAACGATCGTTGTTTTTCTGTAAAGGTGTATTAGAGACCGTGAAGAAGTTGGGATGGTCACCGGACGTGGTGCATTGCCATGGTTGGTTTTCGGCTATGGTTCCGGCATATTTAAAAACGGCTTATAAAGACGATCCTACATTCAAGGATGCTAAAGTGATGTATTCCCTTTATGCAAACGAAGACTTTGATGCTGTTGGATCAAAATATGCCGAGATGGCGGCACAAGACGACATGAGTCCGGAGGAAGCGGCTCCTTATGGCGATGGCTCGTATGTAGATATGTACAAAGGAGCACTGTCATACACGGATATAGCTGTATTTGCTGATGGAGATATACATCCGGAACTCAAGGTATATGTAGAAGAAAACGGGATCCGTAGTTTCTCACCTGAAGGAGACACCGATTATGAGAGATTCGCAGAAGTATTTGAGGAGTTTTCCACGGCTGACGTAGAGGAAACCGCTTAAAATGTTCTTATAATATTTTAAATGGAAAGGCTTGCAATCGCAAGCCTTTTTTGTTTGGTATCTCGCGGAATGTTTTCAATTATATTTGGTCAATACGAAATTTTTTGTTATTTTGAATTTGCTAACTGTATCATCAAATACATAATAATATAAACTATTATAAACGGAATAACATGGAGAGTTTTTCAAGAAGATCATTTTTACAGTCCGTCGCGTTGCTTGCAGCGGGGTCGGTAGTGTCGTTGCCTGTCAATGCGTTTGGTTTAAGCCGAAAGCTTAGGCTCACCTTGGTCGGCACAGGCATTCGAGGTATCTCTTTTTGGGGTCGCCGGTTAGTAGAACAGTATCCAGATCAGTTGGAATTTGTTGGCCTAAGTGATATTAACCCCGGTAGATTGCAATATGGAAAAGAATACATGAAAGTCAATTGTCCAACATTTGTGAGCTTTAAGGAAATGCTTCATACAACTAAACCAGATTTGGTTATCGTATGTACGACAGACTCATCTCATCACGAGCAAATTATCGAAGGACTGGCCGCCGGCTGCGATGTACTTACTGAAAAGCCACTGACAACTGATGAAATAAAAGCTCAAGCGATCCTAGATGCTGAACGCCAATATGGTAAGAAACTAATTGTGGGGTTTAATTATAGGTGGAGTCCATATATGACAAAAATCAAGGAGTTGATTATGAATGGTGAGATTGGTGAAATAACGTCAGTTGATTTTAATTGGTATCTCAATACCCACCATGGCGCATCTTATTTCCGACGTTGGCACGGGCTGATGAATAAAGGCGGATCTTTATGGATACATAAGGCCACGCACCATTTTGACTTGCTCAATTGGTGGCTGGATTCGGAGCCTGATGAGGTGTTTGCTTATGGTGCTCTGGAACACTACGGTAAAAACGGGCCGTTCCGGGGGACAAGTTGTCGAAGCTGTTCGCATAAAAAAGAATGTAATTACTATTGGGACATCACTAAGGATTCCCATGCTATGAAACTGTATGTATCGAATGAAACACATGACGGATATATCCGCGACGGATGTGTTTATCGGAATGAAATTGATATCTATGATAAGATGTCAGCTCAAATCAGATATGCTAACGGTGCGATAGCTAATTATTCATTGACGACGTATTCTCCATTTGAGGGTTGGCGGATTGCTTTCAACGGACAAAAAGGACGTATCGAGGCTTGGTTAGACATCCCATGGATGAAAAATGATAGTTTGGATCAAGAGAGTCTCCATGCAGCTGAGATGCGGCAGGCCGAAGATGTAAATGTTATTCATGAACCCGTTGTACTTTACAAGAACTGGCAGGATTACCAGATCATTCAAGTAGCTAGTGAACGTGCGGGACATGGAGGTGGTGACCGACGCTTGCATGATAAACTGTTCAAACAATCCGAAGCCCCTGATCCATACGGGCATTCGGCCGGCCTGCGGGACGGTGTGATGTCTATTTTGATCGGTGTAGCTGCCCGTCGCAGTATTGAGAAGGGTAGTCCCATCAAAATCGATTCGCTTACGGATTTAAAACCCAAAGCTAAACGAGGATAGAGAACAAAATCTTTTATTTTTTTATCATTTGTAAAAAGAATTCTCTGGTAGTGTTCGGATATTTGTAGTCGATAATAGAAGACTATGAACTGGATTATATTAATTATTGCAGGATTATTTGAAGTGGGATTTACATCTTGCTTAGGAAAAGCAAAACATACTACGGGCAGCGAAATGTACCTTTGGTATGGCGGTTTTGGTGTATGTTTAACAGTGAGCATGCTTCTGTTGATGAAAGCGACCCAGGCACTGCCGCTTGGGACGGCCTATGCCGTCTGGACAGGAATTGGCGCGGTGGGAACTGTCTTGGTTGGTATTTTTATATTTAAAGAGCCAACTGACTTTTGGCGTGTATTTTTCATTTTTACATTGGTCGCTTCCATTATTGGCCTCAAGGTAGTTTCCACACATTAATACCAAAAAAAAATGTACTTTTGTGCCTAGTAAAAACGGAAAATACTTTTCCGTTGTCAAGAGCATTACGCACTATGTTAGAGAAACTACAAGCTATAAAAGAGCGGTGGGAAGAGGTAGAAGCTGAATTAAGCAATCCCGAAACCATCAATGATATGAAACGTTTTGCCAAGCTGAATAAGGAATATAAAGACTTGGGTAAAATTGTGGAGCAATATCATATCTATAAGAATATCGTTAGTAATATAGAGACCAATAAAGATATACTCGCCAACGAAAAAGATCAGGAGTTACGGGAGATGGCGAAAGAGGAGCTCGATATCTTATTAACGGAAAAAGAGGAGAAGGAGGAAGAAGTTCGATTGATGCTTATCCCGAAAGATCCGGAGGATGGCAAAAATGCCATCATCGAGATTCGTGGGGGTACGGGAGGAGATGAAGCTGCCCTATTCGCGGGTGATTTATATAGAATGTATACTCGTTTCTTCGAAACAAAGGGCTGGCGCACGGAAGTAATGGATGTAACGGAGGGAACGTCTGGCGGATACAAAGAGGTTATTTTAAAAGTTATCGGCGAAGATGTGTACGGCCAATTGAAATATGAATCAGGTGTGCATCGTGTGCAGCGTGTTCCGGATACGGAGACGCAAGGACGTGTTCATACATCTGCCGCTTCCGTAGCTGTTTTGCCGGAAGCCGAAGATGTCGATGTAGAGTTGAACCCCGGTGACATTGAAATGCAAACTTCCCGTTCGGGCGGCGCCGGAGGGCAAAATGTCAACAAAGTAGAAACGAAGGTACAGTTGACACACAAGCCTTCTGGAATTGTGGTTGTGTGCCAAGTTGAGCGCTCCCAATTAGCAAATCGTGAACTTGCGATGGAGATGCTTCGAAATAAACTATACGAACTTGAGGTGCAGAAAAAACATGGTGATGTGGCTGCTAAACGTAAAACGATGGTGTCTACGGGAGATCGTTCCGCCAAGGTAAGAACGTATAATTATCCGCAAGGACGTGTTACCGAACACCGCATTGGTTTGACGCTCTATAACCTCCCCGCCGTTATGGATGGTGATATTCAAGGTATTATAGATGCCCTCCAATTTGCAGAGAATGCAGAGAAGATGAAAGACGGAGCGGTAGACTAAATTTTTTCAAAAAAATTTCCGCATTCTGCAAAATACACCTATATTTGCACACCTTCAAACGGGAAGGATATGAGGTCTGGTAGTTCAGCTGGTTAGAATACATGCCTGTCACGCATGGGGTCGCGGGTTCGAGTCCCGTCCAGACCGCTAAAAAAGGAAGCATTGCTTCGAAAAAGTTCTTAGAATATACTCCTATAAAAGGAAGAATTAGGTCTGGTAGTTCAGCTGGTTAGAATACATGCCTGTCACGCATGGGGTCGCGGGTTCGAGTCCCGTCCAGACCGCTAAATAAAAAGGTATCTCTATTGTATATAGAGATACCTTTTTTATTTACAATGAAAAAATCATCGCTTACCACGGATTCTACTTAATGTAACCTGTGATATACCTAAATAGGAAGCGATAAAACCCAATTTAATTTGATTAACTATTTCCGGAGCGCGATCCAGCAGTTCTTGATAGCTTTCAGTCGCCGTTTTAAACAGTTTTGACATCAGTCTATACTCAATTTTTAATGTTTCTACTTCAGCAAGTTTTCGACCCCAATTAGCTATACCCAGGGTATTGGCAAAGAGAGACTGCAATTGAGCTGTATTTATACGATATGCTGTTACCGGTTCAAGGGATTGTATCGTTTCATAGCCTGGTTTGCCATGTACGTAGCTGTTTAAAGATATCAGGACGTCACCCGGAAAGGCAAAATCCAAAATGACTTCGCGTTCCTCTTTATGATAAAATACCCTGCAAGAGCCCGTCTTCAGAAAGTACAGATAATGGGAGTTCTTACCAGCCTGTATGATGTTCTGTTGTTTATCAAACCTTACTTCTTCAAAAAGTCCGAATAACATTTGTTGATCCTGCAGTTTGAGTGGAGCGATACGTTGAATAATCGTCAAGGCGTCCATTTCTTCAGTTCCAGTTGTTCGCCGTTCCATACAGCATAGGTGCAAGCATGCATCCACTCCCCGAGGTTAACAATACGGCTGTTTTCACGAAGTTTGATATCATAGGCAAGATGACGATGTCCAAAGATAAAATAATCGAAATGCTCTTGTTGCAGCAACTTTTTAGCATATTGAATGAGCCACTCCTGGTCTTCTCCTAAGAAACGTTCTTCATCCAGATTTGCCGCACGGCTGTGTCGAGACCATCGTTGTGCGATACCAATGCCTAAGTTCGGATGTAATCTCGCAAAGAGCCACTGGCAGACCTTACTTCGAAAAAAGGCTTTCAGAAATTTGTACTTTGCGTCTCCTGGGCCAAGTCCATCACCATGATGTATATAAAATCTCTTGCCATCCATATTCAATATCATTTCATTGTCGACAATATTGGCATTTAATTGTTCTTTGAGATAACCGAACATCCACATGTCGTGGTTGCCTTTAAAGAGTGTGATTTCCACGCCAAGGTCTGCCAATTCTGCTAATTTTCCTAGAAAGCGGATGAATCCTTTAGGAACCACGGTACTATATTCAAACCAGAAGTCAAAAATATCACCTACCAAGAAGAGGGCTTTTGCATCGTGCTTGATATGCTCTAACCAAGAAACCAGTTGCCGCTCCCGCTCCAGCGAAGTATCTTTGGGTGCGACACCCAAATGAAAATCGGAAGCAAAATATATTTTATCTCTGCTGGACATGATGCCAAAACTAATCAAAAAATCCTAACTTGCGCTTGGTTTAAAAAATTGGTTATGAATAAAAATGTAGGAATTATGCTGCTGGCATTGGGTTTTACAGCCTGCAACCAGGAGAAAGTTATTGAATCAAAAGATGACATCGTGCTAAAACCTTATCCAAAAACAGAAAAAATTGATCAAAAAGATGATTATTTTGGAACAGTTGTCGAAGATCCCTATCGCTGGCTTGAAGACGACCTATCCGCTGAAACCAAACAATGGGTAACTGCTCAAAATGAAGTAACACAAGATTATTTAGGACAGATTCCGTTCCGTGAAGCTATCCATAAGCGTTTGGAAAGTTTGTGGAATTATGAGAAAGTGGGCGCGCCAATTAAAGAGGGGGATTATATCTATTTCTATAAGAATGACGGGCTCCAGAACCAATATGTACTCTGGCGTAAAAAAGGTGAAGATGGAAAAGAGGAGGTTTTTTTAGATCCTAATAAGTTTTCAGAAGATGGGACGAGCTCATTGGCGGGCATATCCTTCTCTAAGGATGGTTCCTTGGTCGCCTATCAGATTTCGGAAGGTGGATCTGACTGGAGAAAGGTTGTCGTGTTGAAAGCAGAAGACAAATCTGTTGTCGGGGATACGCTGATGGATGTTAAGTTCTCGGGGCTGGCTTGGAAAGGTAATGAAGGTATTTATTATAGCAGTTACGACAAGCCGAAAGAGGGATCGGCATTATCCGCTATGACAGACCAGCATAAGCTATATTTCCATAAGCTAAATACACCGCAGACAGCGGATGAATTGGTATTCGGCGGACCAACAATGCCACGTCGTTACATTGGAGCGGGATTAACGGAAGATGAACGTTATTTAATTGTGTCGGCAGCGAATGCCACCTCAGGAAACGAACTATATATAAAAGATCTTTCTTCCCCTGATGCTGGATTCGTAACAGTGGTAGGTGACATGGATAAAAACCATGAAATCATAGATAATGAGGGTTCTAAATTATTCCTCTATACAGAGCTGGACGCACCAAATGGACGGGTAGTAACGGTTGATGCGGCTAAACCGCAATCCGAAAACTGGCAAACATTGATTGCTGAAACTGATGAGGCACTCGCACCTACGGTAGGCGGGGGTAAAATATTTGCTAATTACCTGAAAGATGCAGCTTCGCTTGTAAAGCAATACGACCGAAATGGGAAGCTAGAAAGGGAAATCGAACTCCCTGGCATAGGTTCTGCAGGTGGATTTGATGCGAAGCTGGAAGATAAAGATTTATATTATTCTTTCACAAATTATGTAAATCCGGTTACGATCTACAAATATGATATTGCATCTGGAAAGTCGGAAGTTTATCAGGAATCGGCTATCAATTTCGATCCTTCACAATATGAATCGAAGCAGGTGTTCTATCCTTCTAAGGATGGGACGAAGATACCGATGATCATTACATATAAAAAGGGGCTCCAGCTGGATGGTACAAACCCGACGATGCTGTATGGCTATGGCGGGTTCAATATAAGCTTAACCCCGTCCTTTTCTACCAGTAATATTATCTTGCTCGAACAAGGTGGTATATATGCTGTAGCGAACCTTCGTGGAGGAGGGGAGTACGGTGAACGTTGGCATCTTTCCGGTACGCAAATGAACAAGCAAAACGTATTTGACGATTTTATCGCGGCAGCAGAATATCTAGTTGACCAGAAGTATACTTCTCCGGAAAAATTAGCTATTGCGGGCGGTTCTAACGGAGGATTATTGGTTGGAGCGAGCATGACACAACGCCCCGAGCTTTTTAAAGTAGCTTTTCCTGCGGTTGGTGTGCTGGATATGTTACGCTATCATAAATTTACCGCTGGCGCAGGTTGGGCATTCGACTACGGTACGGCTGATGATAATAAAGAAATGTTTGAATATCTGCATACATATTCACCGTATCATGCATTGAAACCGGGAACAGCTTATCCAGCTACTATGGTGACAACGGCAGACCATGATGATCGGGTAGTGCCCGCTCATTCGTTTAAGTTTGCTGCCCGTTTGCAAGAATACCATAATGGAGATAATCCCGTTTTAATCCGCATCGATACAAAAGCGGGGCACGGAGCGGGAAAATCGACAGCGATGGTTATCGCTGAGCAAACGGATAAGTGGGCATTTATGCTCCAGAATATGGGGGTAGGTTATAAGGAAATAAAATAAAAAAAGAAGGGGCGTTATTCTTAACGCCCCTCGTTTTTTAGATACCCAATTGGGATTGCATATTTTTGGTCAACGCTTTTTTATGTAACAGGATGGAAATTGTTTTGTATCGCACATATTCTTTAGTCGCGTACATATATCCTTTGTAATCATTCGATTCTCCCCAGGAGTTTTTCACGATATAGTATTCTTTACCATTTTGGTCTTTAACAGTTCCCACGATGTGCATCCCGTGATCATCGGTAGTTGTATAGTTATCGAAAGCCTCTTGGCGTTGGGCAGGGGTAATTGTAGCTTCTGCTTTCGGGCCATTAAACATGCTTTCTAGTTCTTCAGGATTCATCTGTTCTATTGGTTTCTCGGGAACATACGCTACGCCGTTTTTCCAGCTAAAACTTTTCTCAGACACATCTGTCGCCCAAGCTACCGTATATCCATTCTGAAGCGCGTTGTCAATAATATCGGTCATATCGTCTATTTGTACATTGTAGAAACTTTCAAAAGACCAGTTGTCGGGAATAAGCAAAACAAATGGCTTATAATATGGATGGTCTTCGAATGATGAAATACCGATATAATCATCCGGATTTATGCCGATCACTTCGTCTGCAAATGTCCGAGGGGTGTACGTCTTTCCTTCATACTGGAAAGATTCAGGTACCTCACCTAAATAAGCGTCCATTGCGGCGGTAAAAGCGGTTACCCAAGTTTTACTTGGCTTTTTACTTTTTGCCACGGTCTCCGTTATCCCTTGAAGTATAGGGCTCATCTCTCCAAAATTATTGCGTTTTTGTCCCTCTTGTAGTCCAGTGTACACTGTTTGCGGAACAGCACCGTATTTACGGAAGATGGTTAACACATCATGTAACTGGCCACCATCTCCTTGTGCCTGCTCCCCATGTAAACGGACGAAGTTTTTGGCTTTTTCGATATAGGTATTGCGTGCTGTATAGATAGAAGAAATCTCTACAGGTTGTTTGCCCATTCTGATCATTTCTGATTCTAGGAAAGAGTTGCCTGAATACGACCAGCAGGTGCCGGAAGATCCTTGATCTTTGATAGACGTATTTCCTAAATTGATCACTTCCGTGAATCGGAAACCCTCTTTGCTGTTGTCGCTGACATTGTTCTTTAACGCATTGATAAGATTATCCTGGGCGTTAACATGTACAGAAGCCGAAAATGTGAATAAGGCTGCCGCTAATAATAATGATTTATTCCAGTTCATTGTTGTTAAGTAAAATTTTACGAAATTAAAATTTTATAATGAGCCCGGATTAGTTTCATTGTAAAAATCATAATATACCAAAAGAGACGCCTGTACAGACATCTCTTCTAATAATCTTAAACTTGGGTTATATTGGTGCTTATTATTTGAAAGCAAACACTTTTCCCAAGGTCTCGTTACCTGTAAACGTGTTATCCAAATCGATAAGTTTACCAGTAGCGATATCAATGACCATACCGTGTACCGCTAAATCTTGATTATTTTTCCATGCATTTTGTACGATGGAGGTTGTGCATAGATTAAATACTTGTTCTTTTACATTGAGTTCAATAAGACGGTTTACTTTTTCCTCATGATCTGTAATGCTGTCGATTTCGGTAGCATGCAGGCGATAAACGTCTTTGATATGGCATAGCCAGTTGTCTATTACACCGAATTGTTGGCGGCTTAATGACGCGGCAACACCTCCACAACCATAATGTCCCGCCACGACAATATGTTTTACCTTTAAGACGTTTACAGCGTAATCGAGTACCGATAACATACTCATATCGGAATGCACGCACATGTTAGCGATGTTGCGGTGTACGAACACTTCACCAGGTCTGGAGCCTACTATCTCATTGGCTGGAACACGGCTATCCGCACAACCAATCCAGAGAATCTCCGGGCTTTGTCCTTTAGCCAGCTGCTCAAACCGTCCGGACGTATCGTTTTTAACAAACTCTACCCAAGACTTGTTACCTTCTAATATTTTCTGAAAACCTAGTTCTAGTTCTTTATTTCCCATAATTACAATTGTTATTTCTTGTGATGTTATTAGTGGCTGAATTGAAACCCAGCCAATTTAGTACATTATTGTGAATATTATTATTAAATCTTTATTTTTTCCTTATGTCACTGTTGCTAGCGACATAAAAAGGTACTATACCTTTATTTGTTTTTTCGGCTGGATTATAGGTGCTACGCCGTTCTTTTTGTAGGTGACAGCATCCAATTCGATATCGATTCCTTTACTAACCGCATTCGTTTGAAAATCTTTCAAAACCTCAATAACATCTTTGTCGATGAATTTGCTGTATCTGCCATCAATTCGAATAGCTTGCACCCCTTTCGGTAAGCTATAGAGTTTCTGTTGGATGGGCACTTTGTTTAGAAAAGATACTTCTTCTGCAAGTGTCATAGTAACCTTTTTTTTACCGTTCTCCTCATTGATTTCCATTTTGAAAGCATTTTGCATATTTGCGCGGATAATATAGAATAGCGCTACAACGATCCCTATTCCGACCCCCATTAACAGGTCTGTAAATACCACTGCTACGATAGTTGCAAAGAAGGGAATAAATTGATCCAATCCTTTGCGTAACATTCTTTTAAACAGGCTCGGGTTAGCTAATTTATAACCTGTATGGAGTAGGATGGCAGCCAAACATGACAATGGAATCAAATTAATAAGAGCGGGAATCGCCAAAAGAGCGACTAGAAGCCAGAGACCATGTAACATAGCTGATTGCCGTGTCCGCCCGCCAGCTTGTGTGTTTGCAGAAGAACGTACGATAACGGATGTCATCGGAAGCCCACCTAGAAAACCACTAGCCATATTGCCAACACCTTGCGCAACCAGTTCTCGGTTGGTTGGGGTAATGCGTTTAAAGGGATCCATTTTATCAACAGCTTCAATACTAAGCAATGTCTCCAAACTAGCAATGATAGCAATTGTAAAAGCCACTATCCATACATCTTTATTCAAGATTTGAGCGAAATCTGGAAAAATGAACAATTGTGTGAATTCTTGAAAAGAGCTCACGATGGGAATGACGACAAAGTGATCCGCATTGAGCTGCATGGTAGAGCCTTGGAAAACAGAAGCTAATCCAACTCCTAGTAAAACAACGACCAATGGTGCAGGCACTTTGTTAATACCTTTGATTTTTGGCCAGTAAATAAGGATGGCAAGAGACAATAAACAGATCGTAGTCGCCCCCCAATTGATACCGGATAAAACCGTGTTTTGAACTGCAGCGATACCGCCTCCGGCATCGAGTTCGAAAGCATGTTCTTCTGATAACCCAAAAGCCAGTGGTATTTGTTTCAGTATAATGGTGATACCGATGGCGGCTAACATACCCAAAATTACAGCGGAGGGAAAATAGTTCCCAATCATACCGGCTTTGATGATGCCCAAGATGAGCTGTACAACACCGGCGATGACAACGGCGAGCAGAAAAGTTTCATACGCACCTAATTGTTCTATAGCACCTAATACGATCACCGTTAAGCCAGCGGCAGGCCCACTCACGCTGAGCGGAGATTTGCTGATGGATGCAACGACTAATCCACCTATAATTCCTGTTAATAGTCCGGCAAACAAGGGTGCGCCGGATGCCATTGCTATACCCAGACATAGTGGTAGCGCTACAAGGAACACCACAATACTAGCTGGGAAGTCATATTTTAAGTCTCTTTTCGATAATTTAAGAAAAGCAGACAAACGAGTTCCTGACATAAAATTTAAAATTTTTATCCGTTATCTATCTAATAAATCAAAATCAATTAAACCTGCATGAATTACCATACACAAAAGGCATGGATAGATCAGCTCATGTAAGCTTCATTGCTTTTATGAAAATTGTTTCAATGAAAACTCTATTGAGGTTGTAGAAAGCCTCAATCAAAGAAATAATGAAGATAAGGATTAACTGTTAGGAGGCGGGGGGGGAACGGATGGATGGAACACGCTAAAAAGACTTTCGTTTTTTAGATATCGCTTCTCTTTACCCAAGTTTTCGATAACCGGGCAAAATGATAGATAATCAGAAGTAGTTGTAAAGAGTTTCGCACCAGCTTCATGTAAATCTTCAGAAGCGTTGCTTCCTTTTGCTGTATTCTCGATTTCTAATTGAAGAACAACTTGTAGAATGGTTCCTTGATCTAGGACATTCACAAACATAGGTGTAGCCGAAATTAACATCTTTGTCATAAAGATGGCAAAACATAATTTCGCTGCTAAAACTCGTGTTGTCTTCGTTATCACGCTCTTTTATTTTGTACTTTCCAAAAATACGATTTTTTCTTTGGAAAAAATAGGGAAAGCAATCAATTAATGTTAATTTTTTATTAATTATCCATATCTTTCCCTATTTAATTGAAATTGTTACAAATATGTGGCATTTTTGTTGCTTTAGGGGAACTTAGTTAATCATGTATGGCGTCCAGTATAGAATTTATCAAGAAAATCACGGCTTCCTATAATCCCAAGGGAGAATATATCCAATTAGGCTCTGGTATATTGGCTGATGAAGTTATTACAGACGCTAAGGTGAACCTGGCGCTGAAAATTATGAATCGTCATGGACTCATTGCCGGTGCGACCGGCACAGGGAAAACCCGCACACTGCAATTGATTGCAGAGCAACTATCAGATAAAGGCGTGCCTGTTTTTATGCTCGATGTTAAAGGCGATCTGTCCGGACTGGCGGAACCAGGAAAAACAAATGATGCACTCATAGAGCGAGGAAAGCTTGTAGGAATTCCGTTCGAACCCGCGCATTTTCCTTTAGAAATATTCTCTCTTAGTGGGAAGCTGGGAACGCCTATGCGGATTACGGTACAAGATTTTGGACCTATTTTGTTAGCAAGAATATTGGATTTGAACGATACACAAACAGGTGTATTATCTGCCATATTTAAATATGCAGAAGATCAACAGTGGGAACTGATTGACTTAAATGATGTAAAGAAACTGCTTACTTACTTGGCAGATGGTCCGGGAGCAGAAGATATAAAAGATATTTACGGAAAAATAAGTACAGCAACTTCTGGTACTATTTTACGGAAAATTGTGGCGGTAGAACAACAAGGTATAGCGCATATTTTTGGAGAAAAGGAATTTGATATCCAGGATTTATTTAACAGGATAGATGGTCGTGGTGTGATTACGTTGTTGAATATTTCGGATATTCAAGATCAACCGTTGGTGTTTTCTACCTTTCTGTTAAGTCTTTTAGCGCAATTGTTCAAGAAACTGCCGGAAGTAGGTGATTTAGACAAGCCAAAGCTGATTTTTTTCTTTGACGAGGCACACTTATTATTTAATGGTGCTTCAAAAGCATTTCTCACACAAGTTGAGCAGATAATACGTTTAATCCGTTCGAAAGGGATAGGTGTATTTTTCTGTACACAAGCAGCAACTGATATTCCGGCGTCTGTCTTAGGGCAATTGGGTAACCGTGTGCAGCATGCGCTGCGGGCTTTTACACCCAATGATGCGGATAACCTACGTAAAACGGTAAAGACATATCCTTATTCTCCCTTCTATGAAATCGACAAGGTCTTGACTTCATTAGGAACGGGGCAAGCGTTAATTACGGTACTTAACGAAAAAGGTATTCCCACGGAAGTGGTGGCTACACACTTGGTGCCGGCAAGGGCAATTATGGGGCCTTGCCAACCAGAAACTTATGACCGAATCACAACAGGTTCAGAATTTTATAGCAAATATCAAGAGCGTCTAGAGAGAAGAAGCGCAGCGGAAATTGTGGATGAAAAGATCGCGGTCTTTGAGGCTAAGGAGGAGCAGGAAAAAGCAAAGAAAGAGACGCAGAAATCAACAAGTCGTAGTATAGGTAGACGAAGTTCTAGACAGACGCCGATGGAAGCGGCGAAAACACAGGCTTCTCGTACATTAGCCCGAGAGGGTGCAAAGCTTTTGGGAAAACTGGCAAATGGCATCTTAAATGCCATGTTTAGAAAGAAATAGATAGAATAAATTTCTATCTTTGTCACACCTGATTTTTTGTAATTGATTAATAATAAAATAGATAATGAGTAAACCAACATTGTTAATTCTAGCCGCAGGAATGGCGAGTAGATACGGATCGTTAAAGCAGATTGATGGGTTCGGCCCACATGGAGAAACTATCATTGACTATTCGATATACGATGCTATTCGTGCCGGCTTTGGGAAAGTAGTATTTATCATTCGAGAAGAATTTTTGGAAAAGATGCGTGAGGTCTTCGACGAAAAATTAAATGGTAAGATCGAGGTAGATTATGCTTTTCAAAGTTTTGACTTGACGAAATTTGGTGTCGATAGGGTAATCGAACGCACAAAGCCTTGGGGAACTGCACATGCTGTTATGAGTGCGAAAGACCATATCAATGAGCCTTTTTGTGTGATTAATGCGGATGATTTCTATGGCAAGGATGCTTTTGAAAAAATGGCGGCTTTCCTGCGTGATGAAGTTACAGATGAAAAAATGGCTCTTATGGGGTTTAAGGTTGGTAATACGATGTCAGATTACGGGTATGTTTCCCGAGGGGTATGTGATGTAGACGGAGAGGGGAATATGGTTTCGGTAACGGAGCGTACGAATATCTATTATATTACAGACGATGCCGGAAAAAAGAAAATTGTTTATGAAGAAGAGGGAAAACAGCATGATTTAGATCCGAACACCAGGGTATCAATGAACTTCTGGGGCTTTACACCACGAATTTTTGAAGTAGCTCAAAGCATGTTTTCTAAATTTGTGGAGGAGAACGGTGATAATCCGAAGTCGGAATTTTTTATTCCTTCTGTCCCAGATTATATGGTAAAGAACAACCTGGCTAGCTTTCGGGTCATCCCGACTTCTTCCAAGTGGTTCGGAGTGACATACAAAGAGGATAAGCCCATTGTCCAGGAGTCTATTTCCAACCTGGTCAAGGAGGGGGTATATCCGGAAAAATTGTTTTAGAATCTTGAATTTTTTTGAAAGGTTGATTGAAAAATCGACCTTTTTTGTTTTGATATATGACATTCATTAAGAGTACCGCAAAAGTTTTAGCTAAGATTATTTTAGGAGTCATAGCCTTTGTTGTGCTTTATTTTCTTGTTGAAGCGATTCTGTCGAGAATTCCTGGGTATACAACCAAAAGGCGAGATCAAGAACAACCTAAAGACATTGCCATATATGTGATGTCCAATGGTGTGCATACGGATATCGTTTTGCCTGTTAAGAACGAAATTATAGATTGGTCCGCTGTCTTTCCTTTTGAAAACACACGGGCTCGGAACCCTAATCAACATTATATAGGAATAGGTTGGGGGGATAAAGGCTTTTATTTGAATACTCCCGAATGGAAGGATTTAAAATTATCCACTGCGCTGGTCGCTGTGCTAGGAATGGGGGAGACGGCATTGCACATTACCTATTATTATCGTGTGCTAGAAAATGATAGGTGTTACAAGGTGATGATTGATGAAAATCAGTATAACATTATTAAGAATTATATTTTGGAAAGTTTGGATCAAGACTTGTCGGGCAATCCAGTGTATATAGAAACAGCAGCACAATACGGTCAGCATGATGCCTTTTATGAAGCCAAGGGAACCTATCACTTGTTTTTTTCATGTAATACGTGGACAAACAAAATGCTCAAAAAAGCGAATCTACCCGCTGGTATTTGGACAGTATTTGATAAAGGGATTCTAAGGCACTATAGGGATTTAAGATAATAGCTGCTTTACAAAAAAGCCCCGATAGAAAATCCATCGGGGCTTTTTATTGTATTATTAACAAACTATTTCACTTCTTCAAACTCTACGTCCTGCACGTCGTCACCGCCTTGTTTATTGTTATCCTGTGCTTGACCGGCGTCGCCTTGCGGCGGCTGTTGCGCCCCTCCTTGTTGTGAGGCAGCGTACATTTCTTCCGAAGCTGCATTCCAAGCGTTTTGAAGCTCTGCAGAAGCTGCATCGATGTCTGCGAAATTTTTCGCAGCATAAGCGGATTTCAATTTTTCTAAACCTGCTTCGATAACACCTTTTTTATCTGCGGATAACTTGTCGCCATATTCTTTCAACTGTTTCTCTGTTGAGAAAATTAAGGCATCAGCTGTATTTATTTTTTCTGCTTCTTCTTTTACTTTTTTATCTGCTTCAGCATTCGCTTCCGCTTCTTGCTTCATTTTTTGGATTTCTTCCTCAGATAATCCGGAAGAAGCTTCGATGCGGATATTTTGCTCTTTACCTGTAGCCTTGTCTTTTGCCGATACTTTAATAATACCGTTAGCATCAATATCAAATGTTACTTCGATTTGAGGCACGCCACGAGGTGCTGGCGGAATATCCGTTAACTGGAAACGTCCAATCGTACGGTTTTGTGATGCCATCGGACGCTCTCCCTGTAGAATGTGAATTTCTACAGATGGCTGGTTATCCGATGCCGTAGAGAATACCTCTGATTTTTTGGTCGGGATAGTTGTATTTGCTTCAATTAATTTGGTCATTACGCCACCCATGGTTTCGATACCTAATGAAAGCGGCGTAACATCTAGCAACAATACATCTTTTACTTCTCCCGTTAATACACCGCCTTGAATGGCAGCTCCAAGTGCTACTACTTCGTCTGGGTTTACTCCTTTTGACGGTTCTTTGCCAAAGAAGTTTTTTACTGCATCTACGACAGCTGGTATACGGGTGGAACCTCCAACCAAAATGATTTCATCAATATCGGAAGTAGAGTAACCTGCGTTTTTCAAGGCTGATTTACAAGGTTCGATCGTGCGTTGAACTAAATCAGCAGCTAAAGACTCGAATTTAGCACGAGAAAGTGTACGTACTAAGTGTTTAGGGCCTGTTGCATCAGCAGTGATGTAAGGCAAGTTGATTTCTGTTGAAGTCGTGCTGGACAATTCGATTTTAGCTTTCTCTGCAGCTTCTTTCAAACGCTGTAGTGCCATGGCATCTTTTTTAAGATCGAAGCCATTGTTTTCATTTGCGAATTCTTCTGCCAACCACTTGATAATAACATTATCAAAGTCATCACCACCTAAGTGGGTGTCACCATCTGTTGATTTAACTTCAAACACACCATCGCCAAGTTCTAGTACGGAAACGTCATGTGTACCCCCACCACAGTCGAACACGACAATTTTCATGTCTTTGTGCGCTTTATCTAAACCATAAGCCAATGCTGCTGCGGTTGGTTCGTTGATAATACGTTTTACGGTAAGACCAGCAATTTCACCAGCCTCTTTGGTAGCTTGACGCTGTGCATCGTTAAAATAAGCAGGTACCGTAATAACTGCTTCGCTTACTTCCTGTCCTAAGAAATCTTCTGCCGTTTTCTTCATTTTTTGAAGAATCATGGCCGAAATTTCTTGTGGTGTATATTTGCGGTCGTCGATTTCAACACGTGGTGTGTTGTTATCACCTTTTACTACTTTATAAGGTACTTGTTCCGCTTCTTTTATAGATTCATCATACGATAAACCCATGAAACGCTTGATAGAATAAACTGTTTTGTTAGGATTAGTGATAGCTTGACGTTTTGCAGGATCGCCTACTTTACGTTCACCACCTTCAACAAAAGCAACAATAGAAGGCGTGGTACGTTTCCCTTCATTGTTTGCAATAACTACCGGCTCGTTACCCTCCATCACGGCAACACATGAGTTTGTAGTACCTAAGTCGATTCCAATAATTTTTGACATATCTTGTTTTTTAATATTTACGAATTAG
>PJTZ01000243.1_pt1 | contig 17831 bp, 20 predicted proteins | sample 1512131 | NCBI WGS metagenome assembly PJTZ01 (sample SAMN08177679, study PRJNA422409) | Soil metagenome, whole genome shotgun sequencing project. | reverse complement strand
TTTAACAAAGCAAAAAGAAATCTACACCTCCAAGTTCGAGAACGAAGTTTATACGGCTAATGAGCGAAAAGAAACCGTAGAAAAGACCAATGCCTTCGGTGTCTTCTACCGTTATTATTTTATACCGTTCAACAAAACACGTTGGAATACATTTGCCCAAGCAAATCCAAGCTACCAGATTTACGAAATCAATAACGCTACTATATCAACAGTGGAATCGCGTGATTCATTTTCCGGATCAGCATCGGGCCAGGAATGGTACCGACGCCAGAAAGCTATAGATATGGATATTAGCGTCGGGGCTTCATACCGCATTGCTCCTAATTTCCATGCCCAGCTATCCATAAGATCGTTAGCCAATGTGAAGTACACCTTTAGCAATTCGTATACCATACCGGATGAGCAGAAAGAAACGTCTTATCGCTTTTTTACTTCGCCATTATCAAACACCTATCTTTCACTTTTATTTAGTATTTAAACCATCCACATGAATAGATTTTACATTTTATTTTTTCTGACTTGCGTACTCGCCACAGGTCAGTCTTATAGCCAAGAGAGTAAGTTCAACATCTCTGTCCATACCAATCTCAATAAAAGTTCCTCATCAACTGGCAATGTAATCGGAACCAATTCCACGATGGAATTGAAACAATTTACCATTACACCTCGAGCTGTTTTTCGAATTGATAAAGTTTGGGCAATCGGCGCACTATATAGCTACGGCAATACTGTTAATAGATCACACATTATAATACCTGAACTAGCTCAAGCGTATCTGGATACTAAAACGATAGATCAGCATGCCGGTGTGCTCGTGCAGACCTATCTTTTTGATAACGGAAAATTCGCAGCATTTTTAGAATTAGATGGTACAAAAGGAAGTTCCAAAACAGAAATAGTACCTAAAGATGATTTTTCAATTTTGGGCACGCCTACGAAATCTAGCTTATATTCTTCGGCCTTCCATGCAGGAGGACGGTATACCTTTTTTAAAGGGCTCGGTGCCGAAATAAGAATAAACCGTTTGGTTAGCTATCGACATTTAAGAACAAAGGATTTTGATACGAAAGTGAATCATTTTGACTTATTTAATAACTTTTGGAATGAGGTTTCTCTAGGCCTTTCTTATCAATTTTAGGTTTCCCAGATCCAAATAAAAACACCCTGGTTTGCGCTTCCGGGTGTTTTTGTTACCCACCGATAAAAACGTACCTACCGCCTTCGTCGCCTTCCCGCCAACAAGCGGCTGGTTAAATAACTCACCGCAGCACCGACCATAGCCAGCAACGCCGTATGTGCGAGATTGCTCCAATCGAAGCTGTTCCACACCGAGCAGATGGTACCGCCCAAGGTACCCAGCTGCACATTACTCAGCGGCTTCATCGCTGCCCTCCTTTCCTTCCGTTTTTGGCTCAGTATCCTCATCCTGCATCACCTGCTCGATGATTCCCAGCCCCACGGCGATATATTTCAATACATTCAATGCCTTCGCCGGCAATTTTATCGGCGCCAGTAGTACCACCTGTACCGCTTGGCTTATTTTTCTTATTATCTGTCTCATTATCTGCTATTTAAAGTTCATTCTGCATGAACTTAGTTCGTTCCGCATGAACTTAGTTCGTGAATTTTTATAAACACTTCTTCTTTTTCCATCATCGCTGCAAGCCGCTTGTAGAGCGGGATGTACGCTTTTCTGGATTGCCGGATCTCAAATTCATGACTTTTCTTGAAATATTTTTTGGTTTTTCCAACTAAAAGACACCCCGCCGTGTCGGAGAAATTGTTGCCCATGTGGATATAGATGTAAGAGAAGTTCGGCACATCCATGAGCTGTATCATGCCCTTATGAAAATCCGGAAATAGCCGGTGGTAGCGTCCGTGCATACCACCATAGCGTCGGAACGCCAATTTATAGCGACCGGCCGGAATGGCGGTACTCCCTTTGATCTTCTCATCCCGAACCGAATCTTCCAGTACATAACAGACCTGTTCGCCATCGATGTAGAGAACAGACAGGGTACTGTTTTTCCCCTGCCTGCTGCGTTTTACATGGATCTCCATCCGCTAACGCACGACGTGTGACACCATCTCCGACCAATCCGAGCGCCCGTAGCCGTTTACCGCCCGCACGCGTACGCCATAACGTTGATAAGGTATCAACGGGGCGATGATGTTGAGCCTTGACGAGCTCGTGGTATACGATTCACCCCATTCATCTGGTAAACCATGTGCGTCGATCTGGCACAATTGGTATTCGTACAATTTGGCCGACTGGTTTTTGTCGAAATCCAATCGCATCTGTCCTTTCTGCCGGCCATCACCCACGGTAATTCCTGTCACTGGCAACGGCACATCGTCCTTCTGCGGTAAACTTGATACCGCGAACCCCGAACTCAATAGTTTCGGCAGATCGCCATCGGCCGTTTGCGTGACGTAGAATGCCAAACGCTTCAGCATTTGCTCTGTCACTTTCCTAGCCTGGTTCTTGGCAGCTGTATCCTCCGGACTGCCGCGTCTTTTGGCCATGGATAGCTTTTGTTCGTAATCATCCAGTACCTCCGCTACCGCTTCCAATGTTGGTTCCGGTGTTTCAAAGTTGGTGTTGTCTGTCATGGCGAGCAACACCGTTTTTCCTTTGACCAATACGGTTTCATCGCTGTCCTTGGTGAAACCACCCAATGCTTGTTGTTTTATGTTCATCACATATTGTTTTAGCAGCAGGGCCCATTCCCTTGCTGTGGCAACAAAAGTGGTCTGAGCGAGAAGATTTTAACGGAAAATGACGTCAGATGGGCACATTTGGGCACAAATGGGCTCTAATGACGACGACAACGGCGTCAGCAACCCGGACGGAAATGTCCTGTCGGCGGACGGAAGTATCCTGTCGATGGGCGGACGTATCACATCGTCGTACGCCGACGTTGTTTCGTTAACCAACCTGATCAAGCTCCTATCTATCTTTTGCATATCGGTGTACGGGACAACAATTTCGTTGTCCAACGCATACATGTTCACGTATGCCGAAATCATTGCGGTGCACAGGAGTTTACGTTCGGCGCACGGAGAAATGAGCATGATGGACGGAAGTATCATCTCGGTACAGGGAATCATGAATATTCCGGACAGGGAGATAAACATGAAAGTCAACTTCATTGTATCGGCGCGTAAAAGAGCTGCAACCCCACACAAAAGAAGCATGCCGTTGTCCGACGGGTTACAGAAGTCGCACGCCGTCAAGCCGTCGGCGTACGGAAAAACAAAGGGGAAGCACGATGATCGATGTACCTCCCCTTTCGTGATTAAAGCATATAACGCTTGTTGCTGATTAACGCTTGCCTTTTCGCTTGCTTTCCTCGAAAGCGCGGCCCAGATCATCTTCGGTATAGAAATGTCGCGTGCCCATTATACGTGGCACCAAGATACCACGGTCTACCCAGCGGGTATAGGTACTGTCTTTGATGTTCAGCTTGTCCATCACTTCTTTTCGGGTTAATAGTGAGTGCATTTCATGCGGTTTCGGAGCCGCCGTACATGTCTCCGGTATCTCCACATCAATATGAAGTGCTTTCATGATGGCTAATAGGATCGCACATTGTACGCATTTACGTGGCCCGTGGCCACAAGGATTATTGTTCATTATAAATGGTGTTATAAGGTTAGGATTATCGTGTCGTCATAAAATGAACACGGAGCATTAATTCTATTTTTCGAGTTGTTGATAAGCTATTAAGTCATGTTTACCTCCTTTCCGTTATATGGTTAACAATTACTTCTGTTTCAGATGCCTGTATGTTGCTAAATCGGCAAGAAACTGTTCCTTGTAGGTGCGACCGACGGGAATGAGTGGCTCCACATCCTGCAAGTTAATATGGATGCCATTGTGCGCGACCACAGCATCAAGCGCTACTACAAAGCTCTGATGTACCCGCGAAAATAGGCCCTGGGGCAATAGTTCCATCAACACTACCAACTTCGAGCGAACGCGAACAGTCTCTTTGGTCGTGACGATCGACATAATTTTTTGCTGGCTGGAAATATAGCGGATATCGTTCACCAGTAAATCGAACTCCATCCGATTCACATCGACAATATTGATCCGCTCTATATCCTTCTTCTTCTCCTCTCGGTTGTCTGCTTCGTCTATCATCCTGTAAACTAATCGTCTCAAGTCTTCTATCGCCGGTATTTTAGGTATATAGCCTATCATCCCATTATTAGAGGCTTCATACACCTGATCTGTGAACCCGGAACATACCGCGAATACAGGTGGCTTCTGTAGTAGACTAAGCAATTTAATACCATCCATATCCGGCATCTGCATATCGATAAACAACAGATCCACTTGCTGTTCCCTCATAAATTTAAATGCCTTGAATGGATCGGACTCAATAGGCAGCACCTCCAAAAAAGGAAATTCCGACAATAAACTATGTAAAATCATGATACTTCCTGGCTGATCATCTATCATCAGCAATGTGTAAACCGACTTCTTCATATCCTGTTTATATTTATCGTAAAAAAGAATTTCTCTCCATCCTGCTGCACAGTTATATGTATCGGAAGTCCCAACGCTTTTATTTGATTCTCCATCATCTCGATACCCCTACCTGTACTGACCATCGATTTTACATTGCTCCAATCTATATAATTGATACATACAATTTTCCAACCCGCATCCATTCGTTTCATGTCATATATTATCGGAAACTTTGAATCCAAACGAGCATATTTCAAGCAATTTTCCAGCGGCAATAGCAATAGGCCTAATGGAATATCATCTTTCGCCTTGTTGCCGTCAGCCAATTCCGTATACTTTACCGTACCCTCCCCATATTGCTGGTTTATCATCGCTATAAAATGTTTTAGTTGCCGTCGTTCTTCTTTAAAAGAAACCAAACCCATACCATCCTGATCTTGCTTGTTAAAGTGGCCGAGCAGCTCAATTAAGGCCATGATTTTTCTTTTTTGATCAGGTTTAGATTCCAGGAGCACCGCACCAATATTGGTGCTTAATATATTACTTATAAAATGTGCTTTGATCTCCCCTTTGATAAACTTGAACTGCAAAGCACGCAACTTTTTGAGTAGCGGTCTCTTTTCGAAATGCTGTTGTATCAACCTAGCAATCGCCACCGTAAAAGCTGCCATGCCCACTACAATAATGTAAGGACTTATCAGTCGTTTGCGAAAGCTAGCCTCGTCGTAAGGAACTGTATCATCGAATAGTTCCACACCTACGGCGGGCAACCATTCCTGTATGAGCGTATACATGACCGGAAATAAGGTATAGTATAGTATGGCTATGCCAACCGCACCAGCAATACGCTTTATCCGCCCCCCTTTCCATAGCATATCAAAACAGAGCAGGTGTATGCTATAATAGGTCGCAAACAATATGACTACAGCTGTGATATGGCGATGAGGTATGTGATCATCTACATACTTCGTATTTACATTCCACAAAATACTGTAGAGGGCAATAATAGAGATAATTGCTAGCACCGGCATAAATGATCTCGAGCACGTCATATCCATTAGGTTCAGTAGATACATGTAAACCTAACTATTCTCCATAAAAAATAAAAATTTAATTAGTGAATTAATTGATACGAAGCCCGGTCAAAATACGCCATTCGCCCCCGCCACTGTATAGGTATCCACGCTTCTTCATCCCCCATTTGCTGCTGTTTTGCAGCATATAAATGTGCCGGATTGAATGTGCCATTTTCATGTAAATAATTCCAGCATTCCCATATCCAAGGACGTTCAGCCACCTTTTTTTCCAATCGATCATATAAGGACTGCATACCGTAGACTATAAAATTCTGCCTATCATCCCACATACATGGATCAATTCGCTCTCCCGTACGCAATGTATAACCCCCTCTTCTTTCTTTCAACGCCAGTGGAATAATCGGAACTTGCAATACATGGCTTATCATCGCTATCCCCTGCTTTACGCGTAAACTTCCGCCGAGGAACCGTACTGCTGTACGCAAATCTTTGTTTCCAGCAGCCGTGCCCGAATTGCCATCGGCAAAAACGACGACATGTCTTTTCTCCTGCAAGGCGGTTCTCATTCTTAACAGAACGGCGCGGTCGTCGCTAAATAAAAAACGGTATGCGCTGCCGTTGCTTTGCAGTTGCATCTTTAATGCCAAAAAAGTAGATTCATACCGTGTATATACCTCCCGATCTAGCAGGAGATCGAAACTTAAGCCGACTTTTCCTAATGCAAGCACCGTTTCGAAATGGTTCCCCAAATGGTATAGGCACAGCAAAGCCGGTTCGAGTTGGAGGAACGCCTGCATATGGGGCTTGTATTCGACTGTCGAAAGTTCACGCTGTTTGGGCTTGTGATATGTCTCGAAACGCTGATACAGATTTTCGTGCTCCGACCACGGTATGGTTGGCAAAAAATGGTGGATATGTGCACTGAATAGCGCAAAAGGCCACTGATATAAGGTATTTTTCATGTTATAATGGTCTTATCAAGAAGGGAAGGCTGCCCAGCAGGTCCTCCCCTCCGGTTAGTCAACAGCTACTAAAAGTTTTACAACGTAAAGATCGGACATCTTTCCTTCTTAGATTCTGCCTCCAGAAAGGGAACGATCTCTGACCAGGTCAATACTTCCGATGGCTGCACATTAGGTTCTCTGTTAAATAATACTTGTAGATTTCTCATGTTGATTTATCTTAAAAATTTAACCATTTATCTCCCATCAGCTTGTACCTTTCTGTTGGGAAGATAATTCTCATTTTGTCGGATCCAACAGTCCAAATCTTAAAAACCTTTTTGAAGAGAAAAAATTGCAACCATACACAACAGCCAAGATGCCGTAAATAGCAACTTTTCTCTTCCTAAGCATTTTTATGCTGCTATGTGTTGCTTGACCGTTACAATTTCGTGTCGTTTACGCCATATCGACGTCGTTTACGACTTATCCATGTTGAATACGATTGGGTTGGGCATTAATCAATGGATTGTTGTAAGCTTGGGGGACTGACAATCAAAAAATGCATATGTCATGAAGAAAAGCCTACACGTCAACTTCCGGGCATACTTTGGCCAACCCATCGCGGATAGTGTACCGAATAGACCAAAGCCCTGGCTCCATATCCGACATGCGGAAGAGCATTACTATGCAAAAGAAGGAAATTGGGCTATCGCACAAGAGTTTGATGGTAAACATGGCTATCTCTTCAGTTATGATCTACACTTCGAAGAGGCCGTGGTTATCCCGATACGGGTCGATATAGGTGATTTGTACGTGCTGTATCTAGTCGAGGGAGATGCCGATATCTTGATCCGTGATGCCGCGGACAATCTTATTTGCACCCTTGCCCCTTGTCGCGCACGGTATCTGTATGTCCCGCCCGGTGATTATCAGGTCGAACTTTCTGCCGGAGGATATCAAGTATTCGGATTTTACTTTAATGGCGGAATCTCTCGGGACGGGAATGAACGCCCATTTCGCTTTTTGCACGAGGTGATTGACGCTTACCGCAAAGAAGCCATCGATTCAGTTTATAGCATCGATTTTCTCGTTGGGCCGAAAACGCGGCTACACATAGTCCATCTCTGCAAAAACTTAACGAAGGGCGATTTCAACAATGAGACGTTCATTTTTGATGAACTGAGCCGGTTGATACAACTTTCCAAGCGGAAGGTACAAGAGGAGCATGAACAGATTGATGCAGCACAGCGTTTGGTCACTAATGCCATTGAGCTGATTGAAGCCTATGTCCATACCCATGGGCAGGCTTTCAGTATCCAAAACGTAGGCAGCGATCTTGAGGTGACGGCTGCTCATCTTTGCCATATATTTAAACAGGAGAAGCGCCCCGCCCCAAAAAGCTATAAAACTCATTTCCTTCTTGTGCGTTGCAAAAAAGAGCTTCTCGACTATCAGCAATTAGGCGATGTTGCCGAGCGCTGCCGATTTTCCAGCGTCGCATCATTCAGCCGGTTCTTTAAAAAGCACACCGGGCAAACGCCGGGTGCATACATCGATAGCCTGTATTGATTTCGTCATCACGCGCTGGCGGTCTACGCATCAAAAATTGATAATCGAAGATATCAAAAACAGACAAACACCTACCTCCCATTCCGTATTAGTTTTGCTTTGTAAGTATCACGAATCGATGAAGTAAACATGAAAACAAAACAGTACAGACGAAAATTTGCGGTATTTCCGCGTTAGCGGTATAGCGGATTATGCCTAGGTACTACGCGTATCGGAACAACAGGCCGGGCATGCCTTCTAGCTTGTTATAGAACTAAATTTAAACAAATATTAAAAACAACTGCCTTATGAGCACTTTAAAAAAATACTGGCTACGTGCTATTACAGCCTTCACTTTAGCTTTGGGTGTTATATATTTTGCACAAGCCTTCGACAGAAAATCGGAAGAAAAAGAATCTACTAAAGTCACAACAGTCTTTCACTATGTCGGTGACGACACATCCGAGGGTGCATTTTCGAATCCTGATAACTGGGAAGAGGGTTCCTCCCCCTCTACCATCCCTTGCGGTTCTGGACAAAACAAGCCATGTGAAAAGTCAGCGACAGATAAAGATGAGTTAACGGATATGCTTGAGGGAAGAAGTAATTCAGACATCCTTAACGACCCAACTTTTAGCACTAGACAATAAATAATCGGTAATATGAGTCTATTGTGGAAGAAGGGGCCTTACGGTCCCTTCTTTAGTTTTTATCGGGGATTTTGTTGGATACCACTGATCTCTATCACGTCTTCGGGCAGCGCTATTGCATAACGTTTATCATTAGGCATAAGATTCAAGTTCTGCCCATTGATCGTACGATGGAGTGTTATCGAGGCCCCATCTCTATTCAACCTTTTTATATCAGACCAGCGTAAACCTCTAAAAATTAATTCCTTTCTTCTTTCTGCCAATACCGTATTAAGCGCTATATGCTTATCTTGAAACTGGTAAGGTTGATATGCTTGACTATTTAAACGATTGATCATCAAACGATTTAGCGTTAAAGCCGCTTTATCCAAATCATCTAAACGAGCATAACATTCGGCAGAAATCAACAACAATTCGGCTGTAGTTATCCCTGTAATAAGGCCACTGTGTCCCATATGTGTGCCCTTAAAAAGATAGTGACCTTCATTATCCGCTCTAAAATAGACAGACTTTCTGCGATCACCGTCCTGATACATGCCATACAGATCTGGGTTGATTTTTGCGATATCTAGATTGTTGACTATATTAGACCCATACATTCGCGTAAAAAACACAACTTCGCTACTAATTTGGTTTGTTACCGGGATTGGGAAACTTGCTTGCTCATCTAGGTCATTAAAGTCAATGAGATTACTTTGAAAACTCAGCGACTCTTCGGCATTCCGTAGCGCCTTATCGTAGTCGCCCATAATTAGATATGACCGCGCTAGAAGACCATAAGCCGCTGCTTGTGTCGGGAGTGCGGGAGAAATAGTCGATACAGGTAATATCGGGAGCGCTTCTGCCAAATCCTTCAATATCTGGTCGTATGTCTCTTGCACAGTAGCCCGAACTGACGGAAGATTCATATCCGGATCCAGCCGTATCACCATACCCAAATCACTTGCAGCTGTTTGCCGGTTATATACGGGAGCCCATATCTGTATCCCGTCGAGGTAACGAGCTGCTCTAAACACCAACGCCTGGCCTCTGATCTCATTAGCTATGCGGTCCGTTAAGTTATTTTCATCCAAACCCTTCAAAATAGAATTAGAGACGTAAATACCTTTATAACAATGCCACCACTCATGACCACCACCCGACTGAGACCGTGTTACATAATCAGGCATCCAACTATATAAGCGTTTATCGCTCTCATAATATAAACTATTATAATCCTCATCCGTCAAATAAAGATCATCACTGCAAGCCTCGCCCATGGATGCAAAATCCGAATTTACATAACCCCAGTCATTCAGTAAAGCTTTAAAATCATCTGCCGTAGTAGGTATCGCCAAACTTTTATCAGACTTCTCTTCCAGAAACTTGTTGCAGCCAGTCATCAAGATGATGCCAAACGATAATGTTGCTACCGTATTCCATATCCTATTCATACCAATCAATTTTAAATTTTAATTTTTATTCCAAATGACCAAGTTCTTGGAGTCACCAACCTGTTCCTCCCCAAACTAAAGTCTGGATCAATTCCTGCTTTATTTGCTTTCCATAGTAACCCAACGTTTTGGATGTTAAAATGTAACTGTAAGCTATTCCAGCTCTTTAACCTAGGAAGATCGTAGGCCAGTCTGATGTATTGTAGCCGTAGATGGTCGCCTTTCTCTACCAGTACACTCGAACCTTCATAAAACCTGTCTCGGTTGTTATTCGTTGAATACAGATTAGCCGGAACAGATGTGATCCGTTCGTCACCAGGATTCTGCCACCTCATACTATAATCGCTATGTCCTCGTCCGTTATTAAATAGATCCGTATAATTGATTGAAGTTCTTCTAAACCAGTACCCCTGTTTGTAAGTTATTCCAACCTGTAAATTAAACGCCCCATATGAAAAAGCATTTAGAATATTTCCATATCTGGTAGGAATTGCTGACCCAAAATAGGTTAAATCTTCTTCTTTTGTACCTACCCCTACGATACTGGCATAATCCTTACTGATCTCTCCGTTCAGCAAACCTTGTGCCTCGCCTGTAGTAGGATCCAGCCCTGCCCATTTATAGGCGTAAATTGCATATACCGGCTTACCCGCGATACCTGAAATTGGTGGCGCAGAGACATTGACATACTGTTGTGCCAATGTACGTGGAAGGTGATATGATGTTATCGCGTCTTTATAAAAGCTAAAATTAACCACGGTACGCCATTGAAACGTTGGCCAGTCAATATTAATGGTCGTCAACTCAACGTCCACACCATGTCCACGCATATTTGCCACGTTGCGTTGCATTGAAGGATTGATCCCTGTGGTTAAATCTATCGGCGCCTGTCCAAAGAGATTTTTGCCCCATTTCCGATAAAACTCCACGGTCCCAGATAAACGGTTATTTTTCGTCCGGAAATCGATTGCAAGGTTCATCATCTTAGATGTTTCCCATTTTAACTGTGGGTTATAAAAGTTGGTGTAACGTGCGAACGGAATCCCGGTGAATACCGAAGGGTTTGCGTATGTAACTGTATTCACAGCTACCATCGATGGATCTACGTTTCCGCTAAAACCATAAGTTCCTCTAACATTCAGATAAGGTATCAGGTCAGAGCGATAAAAGTTTTCATTTGAAAGCTTCCACGCTAAACCTGCCGACCAAAACGGATTCCACTGTTCATTGGTCTTTAATCCAAAAAGATTGGACGCATCACGCCGCATACTAGCAGACACCGTATATCTGTTATCATAGCTATACGCCGCGTTGGCGAACTGGGATACGAACCGTGTATCCGTTTCTCCGACCGACTGATTATTCTGAATGTAAGTAGCACCACCTGTGATGACATTGGGGTAGGTATGTCTGTAATCGATGTTTCCGACGGTCATATTATTGGCGTTATAACCATAAAACCGATCCGTATATGATTGTCTATTAGCGCTTCGCACCTCTATGCCTGCTATTGCAGCGATATGGCCCCGTCCAACCTCTTTATTATAATTGAGCCTTCCGCGAATATTGTTTGCTATTAAGGTTTGACTGCCCTTATCCAATATCGCACCCCTAGGCACGATATACTCAACCCCACCATTTTTGAATTGGGTGAATCGGTTAATATAATCTCGTGCCATATAACTATCTTCATCAGATAGCGTAGAGCTCAACGCACCCTGTCGCTCATACTGGTAATTAAAACCAGCCGATAGTCCAGCAGTTATTTCATATTGAAGTTCCACCTTCCCTAACAAATCAGTAGCATTATTATTTCTGGACTGGTGCTTCCAATCCGTTAAAGGGTAGTAACTCCAGTCCAGCAACTGACCATCTCCGAACGAATCCAAGAAGCTCTTCCTATTTCCTCTCGGAATGGCCAATGCATTTCCCGATTCATCGGCTATCTCCATATATGGTAACAGGCTCGGCACATTTGTATAACCTTCCCGTCCTGATCTGTTCCTGGCTAGTGTATAATATAAATCCGTAGTAAGCGAAAGCTTATCCGTTATATTATATGTGTTTTGGAACCTCAAATTGAGACGTTGGTAAGTATCTCCAAGTGACTGGACATCTCGGTCATATCCTATTGAAGATATCCAAGAAAAAGCGGGTGAACCACCAGAGGCACTCAGAAAATATTGCTGTGTGAAGGACGGCTTATATACATATTGGTCAAATTGATCACGTGCATCTATTGTTTTCCACCTGTCCATCTTTGCAAACGCGTCTTCTTTTGACACCATACCTCGGTCAACCAAGTCCAATAAATCGACGACAGGACTAATTAATGGCTTACTTGCTGAATTTAACTTGCTTCGATAGAACCCCCTTTTATAGAGTTGCTGTTCCATCTCCACAAAATCTGACGTGGCCATCTGCGGTATATAATATAGATCTGGCCTTTCCCCAATCATCAGCATGGAATTCAGATCGATGGTTGTCTCTTTGTTAAACGTCCCCTTTTTTGTCGTAATGACAATTACACCATTTGCGGCTCTAGCCCCCCAAATGCTGGAGGCTGCGGCGTCCTTTAGGATCGTGATATTCTCCACAATATTGGGATTTATATTATTAATATCACCATCATATGGAAAATTGTCAACCACGATCAACGGACTTTTCGGGCCGTTAATGGTACTAAGGCCACGGACCATCATCTGGGGTGCCCCTTGGCTTCTGCCTGCATCCATTACCACGCTATTGGCAATCGCTGGCAATCGCGATAAGATATCGGTGCCTACTTGCTGATTAAATAATTCACCGCTTATTGTTGCAAAAGAACCCGTAGAACGTTCTTTGGGGACATGCTGATATCCAGTAGATATAATAACCTCTTCAATTTCAGAGACCTTAGCGTCCAGAATTATCAATAGCTCTCTTGCATTCGGATCAAAAGCTTTCATACGCTCTCGGTGACCAACATGTTGAAATACAAGGTTCCCAGAATCATTTACGGTGATTAATTCGAATTTTCCAAGTTGATCTGTCATAACCCTCCGACCACTCTTCTGTTCGAGCACCGTTACGTTTGTTAGTCCATTATCCAAACTGTCCTTAACCACTCCTTTAATCAACACCTGCCCCTGTACGAATGTCATCATGATCATCATACATCCTAGTAGAACTATACGCGTCATCATTTTTCGTCAATAAAGGGTGCTACATACGATTTATCCAGAAGGTTCCTAAAGGTCTGAAGTTGAAAGATGTTTTGATCATTAATCCAAAAATAATTTGGATAGGCCGCCGGCGAAAACATTTGATCTAAATACTCATCTTCTATAATTGAAATGAGATTTGGAAGCTGCAAATTGCGAAAGACACTCCCTTGAATATAGCGTATTAGTTTCTCATAATCATCTCTTGTCCTCTTGCTATTGACCATGATCACGGCCAAATCTTCCGGGTATTTTTCTTTAAAATAATTTATCTCTTTTTGATGCACAAGGCATTTCGTGCATCCTGTAAACCAAAAGTCTAAGACCAATATTTTCCCGCGGTGTTCTTCTAGCGTTTTTCGAATGGTATCTCCATTAATAAAGAAAAGGTGTTCTTTTTTCCAGAAATCTTCTGGAACTCTACGTCCGATCTGTAAAGGCTGGATTTCGGTTTGCCCTTCGGCAGTCCGCGTTTCCGCGGACTGCGCCAAGGCTGTTGATAGATTAAACAACATGAAACAAATCAATGCCAATACACAGGGCATTGATTTGCTCCTCCTTGTTGTCAACGAAAATATACGTTTGGATAAACGATATTTATTGAGAAAGCATAAATATAGCGAAAAATAACTAACTAGTAAATTATTCTGCGGTCTACCCCAAAAAAACAACCTGTTTCTTCGGGTGCTGTTCGGAAATACTTCGGACGCGCTTCGAGTCCGCTTCGGGACTGGTTCGAGACAACTTCGGTACTCCTTCGGATGAGCTTCGGCTGTTCTTCGGATAGCACCCGAACAGCAGTCGAACAGTTCTCGAACAGCACCCGAACCAGTGTCGAACAAATCCCCGGGATATTTCGAAGGACCTTCGACAAATTCTCGAACGGTTGCCGATGGCAAGCCATGGTCGTCCTCTCCTACTGGATGGGTCAAAATTTTGGATAATCGAGGTGGCTTTTCTTTTCGCAAACTGGTTTCTCCTTCGCATTGGCTAAAGGCCAGTCCTCTCCCATCCTTGTAAAAATTCATCATTTTTTTAAGGTTTTAGGGTGTGGCCCAGAGCTATTAGCTAATTGAGATTCTTTCCTATCTCTCCTTTGTGCCTAAACAGAGCTTAGGCCACATCATTAGTAAAAATTTTGAAAAGTGATTGCGGACTATACGATTCTTCATTATTGGTTTAATGTACGGTTAGAATTGCCGCAGCCGTTGGGGTTTATAAAATACGATGTCTTTAATCTGGTGGTGATTTCACAAGAGTAAACGACTCGTCTATATATATTAAGAAAAGGAACCTCCCTTGCTCAATGGTTGAGCGTGAGAAACTACGCGACCACTTCCTTATAAAATTAAGGGAGGTCCTATCTGAATATTCTCTGTGTTGCTTTAAGTCTATCAAATTCATTCATGTCGGTTTTTTGGTTTCTCACGCCAGCAACCAATGAATGATATTACAAATATAGAATTTACAAGACAATTAAACAAATATGTTTAGTAAAAATATCCAACAAACTCGGTTTTTAGATAAATGGATGAGAAGGAATTAAAATTCAGGAAACAACTCGGGGCTAAAATTCAGCAGTTACGGGAAAATAAGGGATTAAAACAAGCAGACCTAGCTGCATTAATTGGCTTTAAAGATTTTCAAGCCATAAGCCGGATCGAAAACGGTCGTGTCACGGCATCCGTATATACTATTTATTTAATAGCAACAGCCTTGGAGGTAGGAATAGAGGAACTATTCGTTTTTGATTAGGTATCAAAATGAATCTATTTTCTTTTGGCAGAGCTCAATAACAATTGATTCCAGAGTATTAACCTTATTAATTAATATTTCTAGATCTTCAGGAGCAATGTAATAGTCATCTTGATAACGAGCGTCTAGATAGGCTTTATTAAGAATATCAAATAATCTATACTCTTCACTGTCTTCAAGAGGATATTTAAAGACTTGATTCAGATTTTCGTCAATATGCTTCGAATACTTTCTGTAGACCTTTAACTTGTGTGTCTTTGGTTTATATCCTGTATAGACTAATAATAGCCCTCCATAGAACTTTTCAGCAGATTGATTTAAATTAAAGATAACTTCATTCAAAGGTAACCCTTCGTCAAAGAAACTACGATATAACAACTTTGTACCTTTTAAGAAACGGGAACCGCTGCGCACCCACTTATTATAGCTCCGAAGAGCAATTTCCTTTTCCTGTTCTCTGCTTAAAGGTTTAGGTTCTGAAAAAGTAAATTCTCCTGTATCAAATAGAACAATACCTTCCTTAACGATGTCTCTGAAGAAATACTGTCCCATCTCAAGTCCGACAGTCACATAATTGAAACTATGCACGATGGGACTTACGTCGTTCTTATATTTTAAGGTCTTGTTTTCGATTTTACTAGCAATATCATGCTCCCTTTCTCTGTCGCCATCGGGCAACACCACCAAGATATCATAATCGCTAATGTAGGAATAGGTCGCCCCTCTCTCCTCATACTCATCTTCTACCCACTTATCGGAAGTATGGCTACCGAACAAAATAATTTTAGCTGGATCAGCTATCTCACGGATAACTTTAACAATCTCCGCTAGTTCTTCTTGTTTGTGTGATGGTAAGTGTGATAATGGGTTCATAAGGTAAAAATAAAAAAATCAGCTGACATTCGATAATATTGCACCACCTGGAACAAGCAACATACCCATCGCTGTAAATATAAGGAAAGCTATGATTAGAATACTCCATAAATAATACACCACGCCTCCGAATTTATAAGTTAAGATTAAAGTTTGAATTGAACCGATACCCAAACTTATCAGCATCAACCAATTCCAAACCTCAAAAATAGTCGATGCTGTGTGAATATCATCAACAATCGAATAAATCATTTCTGTTCTAAACGAAATCGTGATTAAGAAGGAAATGATACCAAAAGCCAGTTTGATCTTATAGAATCGCATTGATTTACTGTTCATATGGTTTTTCCAGCTAACGGTTTGATAAGTGGGGTAATGAGTTCATAGGGTTGAAGGTAGGGATTTTTCTTTACCATTGAAAAACACCTGCACAAGCTTCCGTGATCCTGATTGCCGGGATAATCATACATTCCTTCGTAATGGCGGTGTTTAGGAATATTTCTCAAAGCCCGTCAAACTACAGTTAGACTGCTAAAACTTCACTCGAAAGTGGTGTACTTTGCAGCGGAATGGTGGTCGTAAGTGCGGAACATGCGTAGTAAAACAAACGCTATAGCGACCAGTTTATAGTAATGTGTCCCTAATATTCCCAAAACACAGCGTAACTTCATTACGGTTTTCCGTATCACTTCTCCTCTCCTTTTGAATATCTTTGATGAAAACAAAATTACTAGTGTAAATTGATGATAGACTTTAATTTGTGAAATACTTTTGTTAGATTTATGATTGACTATTTGATTGACCGAGATGGCTATTTTTTACAGAATACAAATTTAGGGACTATTGTGCGTAACTAGTTGCGGTAAAAAAGTAGTTACCAGTAATTGTAAAACGACACTAACAAAGATGATTACAGACAGACCATTCATATTTTACACACTTCCAAAAAGTAGGACGACCCAACAACTTAATGGCGGACGAAAAATTGAAAAAGCGTGGAACAACGTTTGTAACTTCTTGACAAATTGCACGACAACAAAGCCAAACCAACCAACAAGAATTTCATTGACTGCTTATACAGCATTTCAAGGCGACCCAAATCCTGAAATTGCAGTCAAAATAATTCAAGAAACAAAACTACTTTTTGACAGTGGACAAACAGAACCTGTTTCATACGCTTATCCAAGTGGTATTCCCGACAAGCAGACAAAAACTGAATGGGACATTGAAACAAATGATTTACAAAAAACAATTGACTATTTAGTGAAAGGACAACCTTGGCCTAAATTCACCTTTGGACCTATTGAACTGTTTATTACTTTTTATTTTAACCTCATAGACCCGATAACTAAAACAGGATTTCCTAATCAAGACAACAAATCAAGTTTGATGATTTGGCTATCGAGAAATTGTGTTTGCAGTCCTGCCTTATATTTTCCATTCGAGCAAGCAGACGAAAACTTCAAACAGACAATTAAAAATTTAGAACCATTTTTGCCATTTAAACTTGAAGAAAAGTATTTACGACTTGGACTACCAAACAAAGCAAAGACACAATACACTTTTACTAAAATTGTAATGGACTAACAATGACGGACGAGAGAAGAACAACTACTGGTAACACGGGTTTTGCGTCAGGCGGGCTGACGTGCAAACTTGAAGCTTTGTACTTCTTTTCAAGTGTGGTGCAGGTTGACAGTTTTGTGCTCCGAAACCCGCCCGAACGCAATGCCCGAAAACTTTATGTGTAATTTTAGCAAACACAATGAAACTAACAGACTTTCTAATATCTCGACAATACGGTTTATCAAGAAATATTTCGATAGACAATGAAAGGATACGTTTCCATGACATTGAGACGACCATGGAAATCAAAGACTGGAATATTGTGGAAATTCAAAAATTTCATGA
>PJTZ01000242.1_pt1 | contig 17930 bp, 15 predicted proteins | sample 1512131 | NCBI WGS metagenome assembly PJTZ01 (sample SAMN08177679, study PRJNA422409) | Soil metagenome, whole genome shotgun sequencing project. | reverse complement strand
CACGCATATAGCCGAAGCGCCGACCCAGCAGCGCGATCAGCTCGCGGTCCACGGCATCGACCCCGAGACGAACGTCGGCCATGGTGGTGCAGTCGTCGGGTTGGCGAATGTCAGTCATTCCCGGCTCCTAGAAAAGCTGGAGCGTGGCGGCAATGCCTGACTTGCCTGCTTCTCTCCCCGAGCGGTGCCCATGGCTCGCTTCGTCAACTTTACCGCTCCGACCAACGCACAGGGGCGGACCCTTCCGCGCGCATGACGCTTAGGTTGAATATTCCTCCAGAAGAAGAACCGCCGCCTTTGACTTCAAATCGTGAACATCATTGGGATGCGCTGCGCGCAACGCTGATGCTGCTTGGTATTCCATATCATGTCGCCATGTCCTACCGGGCCGATGCGGTCTGGATCCTCAATTCCGGCGAGGGAATGCCGGCCATGAACATCCTGGCCGAACTCATCCACGTCGTGCGCATGCCGGCTTTCTTCCTCATTGCGGGATATTTCGCGATGGTCACGCTTGCGCGACGTTCGGCCGGCATGTGGTTTTCCGCCCGCCTCCTCCGGCTCGCGGTGCCCTTTCTAGCCGCGATGCTGACCCTTAACCCGCTGCTTAATATCTTCTGTGAGCTTACCAACTTCAGGCTTGCTGAAGCGCTGGTCTCGCTGGAGCGCAACAGCGTGGCCTCGGCGGGCTATGTGCTGCGCCACCTGTGGTTCATCATCGTCCTGCTCTATTGTCTTGGCGGTGCGGCGTTGCTCTCATGCGTCATGCCCAGGCGCCCCCACGCTCCCGTTCGGCCCGATCTCGATGAAAAGCTCGCCGCCCGAATAGTGCTCACATGCCTCGGCACGGGTATCGCAATAGGGATATGGCAAGCTCTGGCGGTCGAAGCCTTTTATAAGGCCGGGCTGGCGACGCGGGTGCCGCAGGAGATGCTTCGCCTCGACCAGTTCATCGAGTTCGCGCCCTGGTTTGCCGCTGGCGGACTGATCGCCCGCACACGCGCCTGCCGTGAGGCGCTTCACCGCTTCTCGCCTGCCTTGTTTGTCATCACGGCCGTGGTGCTTATGCTCTATATCCGGTTCAGTGCGCACCTTCATCCCGCGGCTGGCCGCTTAATGGCCACGGTCGCCGCTATGGGCATGGCTCAGACGCTCCTTGCTCTTTTCAAGAGTTTCGCCAGCCGGCCGAGCCCCCTGGTTCGAGAGCTGGTGAGCGGCGCCTTCGTCATCTATCTGGTGCACTTGCCGATTATCGCGGGCCTTGTTCTCCTCGGCAAATCGGTGGCTCTTCCACTTCTGCTCAAAGCGATACTAGTCACGGCGGGCACCGTCGCCTTGTCATGGGCTGTCTGGCGGATCATCGCGCAGCGACCCGCCCTGCGCTTCCTCTATGATGGTACTCTTGTCTCTTCAACGCCTGCGTCTCCACCCCAGCGTCCGCGTGGCGTCCAAACCCGCAATGCTTGACTTTTCCGGGCTCGCTGGCCATAGGCCCGCCTTCGCAATTGGCCCCGCACCCCGGTGAAGCGGCGGCCCTGCCCATCTTCCATGATGCAAGCAGGCGAGACCGGGATCGACGCCCGAGATCGACATGACCTCGGGCAGACGTTGCAAGCGATTGAAGGAACAGGATAAATGACGAAGCGCACAAGCGCCAAGTATAAGCTCGACCGTCGTATGGGCGAGAACATCTGGGGTCGCCCGAAGAGCCCGGTCAACAAGCGCGAATACGGCCCCGGCCAGCACGGCCAGCGCCGCAAAGGCAAGATGTCCGACTTCGGCATCCAGCTGCGTGCCAAGCAGAAGCTCAAGGGCTATTATGGCGACGTGACCGAGAAGCAGTTCAAGAAGAACTACTTCGAAGCCGCACGCATGAAGGGTGACACCGGCCAGAACCTCATTGGCCTCCTCGAGCGCCGCCTCGACGCGGTGGTTTATCGCGCCAAGTTCACGCCGACCATCTTCTCGGCCCGCCAGCTTGTCAGCCACGGTCACATCTATGTGAATGGCGTGAAGTGCAACATCGCCAGCCGTCTGGTAAAGCCGGGCGACGAGGTCACTCTCGGCAAGAAGGCGCAGGAAATGGCTCTCGTCATGGAGGCGCAGAGCCTCGCCGAGCGTGACATCCCCGACTATATCGCACCCGACGGCGCCGCGAAGATCACCTATGTCCGCGTGCCCACGCTGGACGAGGTGCCCTATCCGGTGAAGATGGAGCCGAATCTGGTCGTCGAGTTCTACTCGCGCTGATTCTGCGGCTCCGGCCGTTACAACTTATCAGAAAGGGCGGTCCGGCAACGGGCCGCCCTTTCCTTTTGTCCGGCGTTACTTCTTGCTCTGCAGGAAGCCGTTGGTCTCCAGCCACAGCATGAACGAGTCGAACCAGCCGGTGCTGGTCGTGCCCTTCTTGCCAAGACCAAAGCCGTGGCCGCCCTTCTGGTAGAGGTGGAACTCGACCGGACGGTTTGCCTGCTGCCAGGAATCGATGAGCCCGAAGCCTTTCTTGGCGAACAGCGGATCATCCGAGGCGAGAACAGCAAACATCGGCGGCGCATCGGCCGGAACGGTCACGGCGCCGAAGGAGCCGTAGATCGGCCCGATGAAGGCCGGCTTGGTGTCCGGTGCGGTCAATGCTGTCGCCATCGTCGTGCCAGCACCGGCGGAAAAGCCGATCATGCCAATCCGCTCAGGATCAACACGCCACTCCGCCGCACGCTTGCGGATAAGCGCGAAAGCCGCCCGTGCGTCTGCCACATGATTAGCGACGGGTGCATTAGCGGCAGGAGCCGGCCCGCCGCTCGGGCTTGGAGACGAGCGCGCTGCTCCAGCGAACATCGCATCCATGGCCTGCCTGAACGCCGCCGGATCGCCTGGTGTGGGCCGCGTACGATATTTGAGCACGAACGCAGCAATGCCCTTGTCGGCCAGCGCCTTGGCTACCCGCCGTTCCTGCCGGACCCCGCCACCGGGCGCCACGATCACGGCAGCCCCATTAGCCTTGGCGGGGTCCGGCAGGAACGGCGTGAGAGTTGGTACAGTTACGTTGCGGGTGAACGCGGTGCCGTATTGGCGAAACCAGGTCTCCGGCGCGGTCGACCCTTCGACGCCATTCGTCCCGAGCTTGATCGCATTTGGCTCGGCAGGCGCGGCAATCGGCGTGATGCTATCATCCACCTGTGCCGCCACAGGCGAACTCAACGCTGCCATCAGCGTCGCAGCTATGATCGCCGTTCTGATCGTCATTTCTCTCTCCGCAAGATTTATCGAGCTGCTCTGGTGCCTCACGTTGCTGTCTGGCTCAAGGTCTGAGCAAGATCGCCGGCAGCGTGTTGTTAGGAAAACTACGTATCCGTGGATGCCGAGACGGATCGGGCAAAATGCACCGCGCAAGAATAAAGCGACATTTTTCACACGCCTGGATGACATAGGTGTGGCAAGCCGCACGTAGCCAAGTCAAGGCGTTGCGATAGCGCGATGGAATGAGTCCGTTCACAAATGTGGCTTGCTTCACTCCACATACCTGCCTACCCGTCGCCCACCCACAACGATAGAGCGGCTGTCATCTATGGCGACTGTGAACCGCAGTGCAGCGCGGGATAATCTAGGTAACCGGGCACTTGTGCTCGAAATCGGACGTGATGTTATAGATCAGGAAGCGCGAGCGCTTCATAGCCTTCATCATGCGCTGGATGACAATTTTGTTGATGCCGTGCGCCTTATTCTCGGCACGCGGCAGCGCGTGATTGTGACCGGTGTAGGCAAATCTGGCCATATCGGCAGAAAAGTCGCCGCGACACTTGCTTCAACTGGAACGCCCGCGTTCTTTCTGCATGCCGCAGAAGCTTCGCACGGCGATCTGGGAATGCTGGGTCCGCAGGATACTCTCATCGTTCTTTCCAATTCCGGCTTCACACGCGAGATACGTCCTCTTCTCGCTTACGCCCGCCGCCTCGGCGCTCCCATCATCGGCATCCTTTCCGAGCGAAATTCCCCGCTCGGCAGGCAGGCGGATGTGCTACTACAGTTGCCGCGAGCGAAGGAGGCCTGCCCTGCACGCATAGCGCCCACGACCTCAACCACGATGATGCTCGCGCTGAGCGATGCTCTTGCACTCGCCGTCATGCGCGAACGCGGTATCGCGCGTGACGATCTGGCCAGACTGCATCCCGGTGGCGAAATCGGCTACCGGCTGTCGCCTGTTGACGACATCATTGATGGCAATGCGCCGTTGCCGCTGGTCCGCCTCGACGCGCCGCTGCGGGATGTCGTGCTGGAAATGACGTCGGTCGGCAAAGGTGTCGCCGGGGTCGTGGATCAGGACGGGTGTCTTGCAGGCGTCATCACCGATGGCGACTTGCGACGTAGCATCGATCAGGTGCTGATCGCGAAGGCAGCGGATGTCATGACTCGCACTCCTATCACGGTGCCGAGCGGCACGAACATCGAGGATGTTCGCGCGCTGATGGTGGACTCGAAAATCACTGTCATCTTCGTCACCGATCGCGATAATGACCGCCGTCCGATCGGGGTGGTGCATATCCACGATCTGGCAGCAATGTCCTGAAAATCTTACGGCCCCGGCGAGAGCCGGAGCGGATGACTCGATGACGAAATCAGAACCGACTGGCAGCGCTGCGATCATCATTCCGGCGCGCTATGCGTCCGTCCGCTTTCCCGCAAAACCGCTGCATCTGATCCGCGGTGCCGATGGCCAACAAAAGCCGCTCATTCAGCATAGCTTCGAAGCCGCTTTACGGGTTTCGACTGCGGACAGCGTCTACGTTGCAACGGATGATGAGCGCATCGCTGGCGCGGTGCGGGAGTTTGGTGGCAAAGTAATCATGACGCCCAACAGCTGCGCCAATGGCACGGAGCGGATTGCCGCTTGCTTGGATGCCGTGCCGAACGCCGATCTCCTTGTGAATTTTCAGGGCGACGCGCTGCTGACCCCGCCGCACGCGGTCGCGGCAATGGTCTCGTGGATGCAGGATCATGGCGATGCCGGTGCGGCGACTGTCGCGGTGCCGTGCTCTCCGGAAACTTACCGCCATCTGGCTGAGGACGCGGCCGCAGGCCGCGTAGGCGGCACCACTGTTGTCACGGATGATGCAGGTCGCGCGCTCTACTTCTCAAAGCGCATATTGCCTTATATTGCGCCCGGCGCGATGCCCAGCGCAGAGCGTCCTGTGCTCCTCCATCTCGGCCTTTACGCCTATCGTCGTACGGCGCTGGAAGCCTATGTAGCCGGCGGCCCCTGCGATCTCGAACAGATCGAGGGACTGGAGCAGTTGCGTTTCCTCGTTCGCGGGGTGCCCATGCACGTGGTCAAAGTGGCGCCGCCTAACTGGGACATAGTCGAGGTCAACAATCCCGAGGATGTTCCGATCGTCGAGGCAATCCTGACCCGGCGCGCGCAGGATGAAAAGATTAATGACTGAACTGCTTGGCCGCCCCGTTGGTCTCGATCAGCGCCTTTTCTTCATTGCCGGCCCCTGTGTGATCGAAGGGCGAGACTTCTCGCTGCGCGTGGCTGAAAGGCTTGCTGGCTTTGCCGAGCGCTTGGGCGTGCTCGTCATCTACAAGAGCAGCTTCGACAAGGCCAACCGGAGCTCATCGACATCTTTTCGTGGCGTCGGGATGGATGAAGGCCTGCGCATCCTGGACGAGGTGCGTCGGGAGACGGGCCTTCCCGTGCTAACGGACGTGCATACGCCTGAGCAGGCTGCGCTCGCCGCAGAAGTGGTGGATGTCCTCCAGACTCCGGCCCTGCTCGCTCGCCAGACCGATCTGATCGAAGCAGTGGCGCTCACGGGGAAACCAGTGAACATTAAGAAGGGCCAGTTCATGGCCCCGGCCGACATGTCCAACGTGGTGGACAAGGCAAGGCGTGCCTGCGCCTCGAGCAATGCTCCTTGCGGCCCGATTCTCCTTACGGAACGAGGCACGAGCTTCGGCTACAACAATCTCGTGGTGGACATGCGCGGCCTTGACATCATGGCAAAGACCGGATGCCCTGTCGTGTTTGACGCCACCCACTCTGTGCAACTGCCGGGAGGACTTGGCGACCGTTCCGGCGGCCAGCGGGAATATGTGCCTCTGCTCGCTCGCTCAGCGGTCGCCGTAGGCGTTTCCGGCGTGTTCATGGAAACTCATCCCGATCCGGACAATGCACTTTCCGATGGGCCTAATGCCGTTCCGCTCGACGACATGGAGGCTCTCATGCGCACGCTGGCCGCGCTGCACGAAACCCGCGCGACCAGTGGCTGACCGACGGATTCCACAGTTCAAACCTTTAGCTGGCGCGATAGTCGCGATTATCGCTCCAGCCAGCCTGATGAGTTGCGGCCTTGCGCGGCAGGAGCTCTATGCGCCGCGCTCCGGCCCGATCGACATCGCGCAATGGTCGTCAACAGTGCCTCCGCAGGCGATTCAAGTCACCACGAGCGACCAGATTGCCCTGAACGGCTATTTCTGGCCAGGAGCACCCGGCGACAAGGACATTTTCGTTTTCTTTCATGGTCGGGGAGCACATCACGGCGTCGCTGCCAAATATGCACAATATCTGCGCGGCAGAGGCGATGCCGTTCTGGTCGCGTCCTATCGCGGCTTCGGTGGCAATCCCGGTTCCCCCGACCGTGCAGGCATTGAGCGTGACGCGGCCGCTTTCATCCAGACGGCGCACAAACTCGCGGGCGAGGAGGCGCGCGTCTGGCTGTTAGGGCATTCGCTTGGCGCTGCATTAGCGATTGACGCTGCAGCCGGGCGACATGACATTGCAGGGGTCATCACCATCGCTGCATTCGCAACCCTTACCGCCGCCGCGCCCTGGTACGCCCGCCCTTTTGTCCCCGAGCGATGGAACAACGTCGAAGAGGTCAAGCGCATCCACGCCCCCCTTCTCATCTTACAGGGAGACAAGGACCGCGTCATACCCGGCGATAGCGGCGCGCGGCTTGCCGCAGCGGCGCAAGGCCCGGTGGCCTATGTTTCCATGAAAGGGGAAACCCACAAGCCGCCGATGCAGACGCTTGGACCATGGCTCAGCGCGGCAATCGCCACCATGAACAAAGGACAGGCAGAGCCCTTGCCCGAACTCCCAGCCAGCTGGACAGTCGTAAGGCAGACGTCATGACAGCACTGACACTCGCCCAATCCATTCTGGCCGTGCCCCCCTTCCCGCGTGCCAACCCGCACGACATCGTGGTGGCCCGGCCCGGCGCATCTGCTCGTCCGGGAGAAGCGCGCGAGGTGGTCAGCGCGCTTCGGCGTGAACGGGTGGGCGGAGCCTTCTGGAACGAGAACAGAGATCCATGGCGGCATCCGCCGATCGGAGATAGCGACGCAGAGGCGCTGCTGCGCCGGATCGCCAGCTCGCAGCCGGTTGACGAGCCTCTAAAAGCAGCGGTGGATAAGGCGCTGCTCAGCGACCTCGCCTGGCGTAACCCGTTCACCGGCGAGCCGATCGAATTGGTGGCGCTCATCGCCCTGCTCGGCCACTGGCGGCGCCTGATCGAAGAAAATCGAGGTATCGTCGCTGCGTTCGGTTTTGCCTCCTGGAAACGCGATACGGTGGAGCCGCTGCTTTGGGATGGATCAAGCGGCCCGACGTTCGCTGCTCCGACGCCGAGCCTGCTGGCCTCCATACCGACCGGAGCCCGCGTCGCATGCTGGAAAGCCCGAGTAACGCCCGAGGAACTCGCGATAATCGACGATCGTTTCGCAGTTGTGGAAGTCGAGGACGGTTTTATCCGCTCGGTCGGACTTGGCGCGGACTGCGTTCCGCCGCTTTCTGTCGTCATTGACGACAGAGGCGGTCACTATAATCCGGCAGTTCCGAACCGCTTGGAAGCGATCATCCAGCAACCAGACTTCTCGCAGGATCAGTTGACCCGCGCGGCTGACTTGCGCGCCCTGATCGTGCGGCACGGCATCGGGAAATATGGTGTCGCGGGGGAGCAGTCCGCCACTTCCTTTGATGAATCCCGACCGGAGCATCCGGAAAATCGTCGCATCGTGTTGGTGATTGGTCAGGTCGAAGATGATCGCTCGGTTCGCTTCGGAAGCCCTATCGTGCGCTCCAACCTCGCCCTGCTTGAAGCGGCGCGAAAACTGGAGCCGGACGCCTATATCATCTATCGCCCGCATCCTGACGTCACTGCCGGACACCGGATCGGCTCGATCCCCAAAGCCCGGGCTGAGCAACTTGCTGACGAGATAGATGCGATGAGCCCGATCAGCGATCTCCTGAGCAGAGCGGATGCGTTGCACACGATGACATCACTTGCGGGCTTCGAAGCGCTCATGCGAGGGAAAGAAGTGGTTTGTCACGGGCAACCCTTCTATTCTGGGTGGGGCCTAACAAAGGATCTGGCTGGAAAGCCGGCGCGCAGAACTGCCCGCCCGACAATCGATGAACTTGCGGCAGCTGTACTCCTCACCTATCCGCGATACTTGGATCCCGTGACCAACCTCCCCTGCACGCCCGAAATTCTGGTGATGCGGCTAATGGCTGGCATCACGCGTCAGAATGATGCACTAGTGCCAATGCGGCGCTTACAAGGTTTATTAAGACGCGCGGTGGCACGCTTGGGCAAGAGCATATGAAATACCAACCGCTTCCGCACCGGCGCTTCCTTTTTCTTCAGGGACCGCCAGGTCCATTTTTCTGGCTGCTGGGTCAGCGGCTGGAAGAGCTTGCCTGCTCCGTTCAACGGATCAACCTCAACGGCGGAGATCAGGCGGACTGGCCGAGAAAAGCCGTCAATTATCGTGGAAGCCGCAAGAGGTGGACACTTTTTATTGACCGTTTCCTGCGGGATAATGGCATTACGGACATTCTCCTTTTCGGTGACTGCCGTCCGCTGCACATGGCGGCTCACCACATGGCGCGCTTGCGCCACATCAACGTTCATGTCTTCGAAGAAGGCTATATCCGGCCGGACTGGGTGACCCTGGAGCCATCGGGCGTCAACGGCCATTCCGCTCTCCCCCGCGATCCCAACTGGTTTCTGGAACGTGCAGCGGCGCTACCACCCGTGCCGGAGCGGCCGGCGATTACCGCAAGTTTCCGCCGGCGCGTGCGCGATGCGTATCGCTATTATCATCATGTCGTGGTCAAATCTCCCCTGTTCCCTTTCTATCAGTCGCATCGGCAGGGTTCGCTGATCGGAGAAGGGCTGGGTTGGGCGAGAAAACTCGCCACCCGCAAGACGACGCGCTTGCAGGCAGAGCGCGCGCTTCAGCATATTGGCGATCAGCCCTATTTCCTGTTCCCTCTGCAGCTTACCAACGATTACCAAATCCGGGAGCATTCGCCGTTTGCTAGCATGGCCGAGGCGGTCGATTATGTTCTCCACAGCTTCGCACGGCGCGCTCCGTCTGACGTGGATCTGGTCGTTAAGGTGCATCCGCTGGACGCGGGTTTCATGAGCTGGCGTCGCTACCTCGCTAAGCGGGCCAAAGCGTTGGGAATTGCGGGGCGGGTCTTCCATATCGACGGAGGCGACCTGCTCGATCTGACGACGCAAGCACGCGGCATGGTGACCGTAAACAGCACATCCGCAACGCTGGCGCTGCAGGCTGGCGTGCCGACAATGGCCTTGGGCAAGGCCGTCTATGCGATGGAAGGCATCACGCATCAGGGCCGGCTCGACGACTTCTGGATGCGGCCTGAAGTACCCGACCCGGAAATCTATGAGGCTTTCCGCCGCGTGCTTTACGATCAGTGCCTGATCTATGGAGGACTGGCAAGCCAGACCGCCATCAGCACCCTAGTGGAATCGGCGGTCGAGCGTCTGGTCGGGGACTGGGTCAGCCACTGGCAACCGGCGCCCCCCATATTCGCGGCAGCCGCAGAATAACGATATCAGGCCACAGGATGGAGCCCGGCCAGCCAGTAGTCAACACGGGCGAAGTGCCCTTTCCAACTGGGAGCCTCATAACCAGCAATGCGCTTCATCTGCGCTGAGCGGGATGGACTTGCTGCGCGGCTATAGTCTTCGATCAGGCCCGACCAGCCCAGCCCATCAATAGGACTGAGATAATCGGGGATGTCGCCGGCCAACTCGCGGAAAACTGCGAGATCGCTGGCGATCACCGGCGTGCCGAGAGCCAGCGCCTCCACAAGCGGCAGACCATAGCCCTCCACGAATGACGGGAAGAGGAGCGCGCTTGCGCCGCGCAGGTAAGTTACCAGGGCGGCATCGTCGCAGCGGGACAACTCGATGACATGCCCGCGGATCGCTTCGCAGCGTTCCAGCATGTCCACTGCTTGCTCGCTCTCCCAGCCGCGTTGACCGATAATCATCAGTTGCGGACAATTCGTGCCCAGTCGCCGCGCCATCTCGGCCCAGATATTGAGGATGAGGAGATGGTTTTTCCGCCCCTCGATCGTTCCCAGCATGACGAAATAAGGCCGACCGGGAAGCGTTGGTGCAACGCCGCTATCCCGCTCCGCATGCAAGTCATCAACGCCCAGCGGCGCGACGATGCCGGGCGGCATTGTCCTGCCTCTTTGAAGACGGGAAAACCCGTCCAGCTCTTTCAGCGTGTCGCGGCTATTGGCGATCACACCCACGCCGGAATGAAGCAAAGCCTGGATCCGGGCACGATGCTTCTCCGCTTCGCCCGGCCGACAATATTCCGGATGGCTGAGGGGAATGAGATCGTGAACGAAATAGACCGGACGCACAGCGCTCGAGGCGATCCAGTCCATATGGCCCGGCCAGTTGAGGCCCGTATGACCAACATTGAGATACAACCGGCCAGTTGTCTCTCCTTTGGATCGTCCAGCGAGCGCGCCCAAGGCGAACCGCACGAGAGGAGCACGCGTTCCGGACGCATCAAGCAAAAGCGAGAACAACTCGCGAGATTGCTTCGGCGAGAGCACGCGCGTCCATCCCTCGCGCTGGACGACGGCAAGCGCCCGGTCGCGGTAATGCGCAGCATAAGCAAGACAGGTGCGATCAATGCCTGTCGGCAGCCCCCCTCGCCATGCTCGCCATATGAGGCGGGTGACGTCAAGGAGGAGATTATGCGGCTCGTCATATGCGACCGCGGCATTTTTTATTAATAGGGTCATTTATACGCGGGCCGCGTAAAATAGAGACTGACTTACGAGCCACTGCTCCCTTATCATAGCAGTAGGCCGCCACTCAATATTAAACGATAAAAATCTGATCTACTGAGGTTCTCGAGTAAAGCAAGCACGACTTGACCAGCCGCCAGAACGCATACGCCATGTTGACAGAAGATTTGCGCCATTGTTACGTGGTGGCGAGGTTGAGAAAGTAGGCTCATCCCGTGGATTTCTTCGAGTTCTGAGTATAATCTGGCCCCTTAAGGAGTTGGATGAATATGAAGCGGATCAGGTTCAGCGAAGAACAGATCATCGCTATTTTGAAGGACCAGGGAGGCAGGGATGGCGGCCTGGAGTTTTCCTATGCACAGCAACTGCAATCGCTGGAGGAGGAGAACGTTCGGCTGAAGCTTCTTGCATTGGCTGCTGTGCGGGGATTTTGCGAGGTAAATTCTGCAGGTGCGCCAACGTGGTGGTATCCGCAGAAACGGCCGCAGTAGATATTTGCGACCGGGATGGTCAGCTCGACATTCTCGTCAGCAACGCCGGTATCACCCACTCTCGGCATGGAATGCCGAACTCGGCGAGCCTGGGATGCAGTTCGGCGCATCTTCGATACGAACTTTTCGGCACGCTGGCTGTCACTCAGGTGACGCTTCCGCTACTCAACAATCGACCTCGGCACCGGCCGTCAACCTCTCCCGCGGCCTCGGCTCTCTCGCCCGCCATAGCGATCCGGATTAGGATACGCAGCCTGTAAGCTGATTGGTTACGGTGCCTCGAAAGCCGCCTTGAACATGCTGACGGTGTAGCTTGCCGCGGAACTTGGGCAGGCCGGTATCAAGGTCAACTCGGCCGATTCCGGCTTCACCGGCACGGACCTCAATGGCCATCGGGGACACCAGACAATTCCACAAGGCGCAGAGAAAGCCATCAGCTTGGCCCTTCCCGAAGGCGACGGCCCGACGGGCAAATTCTTCAACTCTGAAGGTCGTGAGCCTTGATGAAGGATTCGCATGTGGGTAGACAGTGACACGCCGAGCCTTGCGGAGATCGGCGGCGTCTGGCGGAAAATCGTTCGTTAGATGGCCCATTCGAGGCAAGATGGCGGAGCGGCAGTCAGCTATTTCAGGGCATGAGTTCATCCAAGCATGAGGCGGGCCAGTCGGCGCGATGCGAGCAGTTCATCGCGCAGCGAGTGGTTGAAGGACTTGATGAACCCCTTCTGTTGGGGCTTGCCGGAACCGCCGGAACTCTGCTTCGCCGCCTGGCGGATGAGCGGTCAAGGGGCCGTCGTTAGCACCCGATCTCACGGCAGGCCGAAAATCAGTGGGCCTGCTGCAAAGGGGGCGGAGTTTCGCACAGCACGACCAAAGTCCTTATCAATCCGGTGACGTGCGCGGGCGGGATAACACTTCCGGAAGGGAAGATGGGCGGCACCGCCCATGTGCATCCCCGCTCCGTGAGGCGGATCGCGATCAATTCCTGAATTAGCAGGACGATTTCTTCCGAAACGCCCTGCGGTTGGCTTTGAGCGCCACGGAACAAACAAGCTTTGCTTTCCGGAGATTTTAGCAGGTCCCGCAGCAGACCAAAATCATCCTGCTGCCCAGTGCGCAACGCGTCGGAGTGATACTTCATGCCCGCAACGTCCGGTGATCGGCCGAAGGCAAGTTCATATGCCTCGATGACAATTTCTTCGGGATTAGTCGAGAGACGTGTCCGTCGCTCTATAAATGCCGCGGTGTTTTTCCGAACAGCGATTCCTTCTTCGGATTCAAGTAGGTGTTGCAGCAGTGAAAGCTGGTCTATGCGGCCGCTCGCAAGCGCGTCTGCGTGAGCCTCCAAGCCTAATTCATCAGGCTCACGCCCCAAGACCATGCGATAAGCGTCGGCAACCAATCGCTTAGCCTCCGATCTTTTCACCCGACGTTTGAGGAAAATTTTCATCTGACGTCACACCTTGGGAACGCCGCGAGCGGCCACCGTTATGCGAGCTATGCTTAGTTTCTTTTGGGTTGTCCACATCCGCAGGTTTGAGGCGTAAGAAGTTTCCGGCGGATGCCGCTTGACCGTAAAGGTACCAGCCTGCACCAGCGCCAGATGCGCGTTCTCTATTTCACCGTCACGCCACTCGGAGATGAAGGGAACGGAGGCAGTCTCTGTTGCCGCAACCATATCCGGCGCCTCACCGAAGACGGTGATATCGAATTGTTCGCGATGGTGGCGGGATCGTTCGCTGCAGAAGCCGCGACAATGGGGTTCTTCGCGTCGCTCGGCGTGACAGCGCACTATCAGCCCTATTATGTCGATCGATATTATCCGGAAGGCAAATCCTTCCAGGCACTGGCAGCCTTCGCCTGGAAAATGCTGTTTCAATTTCCTTGGGAAACGCAGAGACTCAATCAGCAACACGTGAGCGATGGCGTCGATTGGGCCATCCGCGCCTACAAGATCGATACGATTATCATCGACTATCATCCGAGCGCCTTGTTCGTTAAACTGCCGCGCAGCGATGTCCGCACGGTGCTGATCGCGCTCAATCGCGAAGGCGATTTCTACGCCGACATGATCACGCGGGGGATGAGCCACCACGGTTGGCTGGCGGCGAAGATCAGCCTGTTTCGCGCGCGCCTCTTCGAGCGACGTAAGAATTCGGAGGTCGACAAGGTCATCGTGATTGGCCAACCCGATACGCCCAGATATCCGCTCAGATCGACGCCGGTCTGCATCACACCTTACCTAGACCCAAAACCAGAGAAATGGTCTCTCCAACCAGGAAGAAGGCTCTTCTTCGTAGGTAACATCGCCCATTATCCTAACCGGTTGGCAATCGAATGGATCGCGCAAAAGTTCGCGCCGCATCTGCTGAAGCTTTGCCCCACCGCGCGAATTTCCATCGTCGGCGCGAAATCTGACCAGCTTTCCTCTAATGTGCCCAACATCGACTGGCTCGGACCTGCGGACGCAAAGACGGTGCGTGCGCTATTTCTATCGGGGAACATAATGCTGTGCCCGGTAGAGAACGACTACGGCGTCAAGTTCAAGGCGGTGGAGGCTTTGTCCTACGGCACGCCGTTGCTTGCGTCTCGACAGACACATTTAGGACTGCCACAGCTGGAAGGCCACGGCGCGATCGACTTGGAGGATCCTGCCGAGGCGGCGCGTATAGCTGCGAATTTGCTTGAAAATCCTCATGCGCTGTTTGCTTTCCAGACGGCACAGAAATTGCAACAAAATCGCTTCATAGAGAGTCAAAAGAACATCTGGTCTAGGACGATCGCCACCATCCCGATAAAGTAGCAGGACGCGACGAGGCGCTTCAGGTGTGGCGAATACGCATCCAGGCAGGTAGCAGGCGTGTATCCCAGTCGGGGCCCGCGTTCCACGCGGCCATCTGCTCCAGTCGCTCATAAGCATCGATCGTTACAAGATCACCGATCTTCACCAGATCGACTCGTTTCCCATCGTTATAGCTATGGAGCTCCAACTCGAGCGCAGTCTGGTTGCTCATGAGCTTCGGATAGATGCCCGCTTTTTCGAAAGCGCGCTCATATTCGCTCATCGTGTACCAGCTTTTGTAAGGTATTTCCCCGGCCTGCGCACGTTTCTCATATTCGCGTTCCGCGATGGGCAGGCCTTCGGGATAAACACCTTCACCCAATAGGAAAAGCGCTCCATCGGGCTTCAATACACGGCGCGCCTCGCAGAGCGCATCATGCATATTGTGAGGATCGCACCAGGCGAATTCCTCTGCCCGACGCGGTACGGCGTGATGGAGCGTTGCGTGCATATAGAGCAAATCGATTGTTTGGTCCTGAAATGGCAGGACAGAGAGTGGCGCAGCCAGGCGGTGAAACGGGCGCCCTCGGTGAAGGCGCAGCGCGGCATTCACCATGCCGGGAAAGAAATCCACCGCGTAACTTTGAAACCCCATATCAGCGAAGCGTTTGATGGATTCGCAACGCCAAGCGCCGAGTTCTACGACACGTCGTTGCTCGACATCGCTATATTCTAGCGCACCGAACATCAGCTCGGTATTTACCGTCTTGGCATTTGCGTACGCGCGCTCGATCTCGTTGTTCATATCCGGAATCAGCGAACTTTCGACATATCCGTCAAAGGCTGCGCCTTCTTCGAATAAATACTGCGGCACATCCTCAACATTAAAAATATGGGCGTTGCCTTCAACAATGGGATAGGATCTCCCAGTACCCTCGCAGATCAGCCTATGACCTTGCTGACGCACCGCAAAACCTGCGGGAGAACGCAATGCGGGCACGTCCAGGGGAAGATACGCTACTTCCGCGTCCGCCGGATATTGGCTCATGATCCTCGATATTTCGGTTTCCGGAAAACGCTCGGTGAGGCCCATACTCTGCGCCTTGACTAGACATTGCGCCGCCTTGGCTGAGTCCAGTGCAGCAAACCCAATCTCGCCCCCACCGTGACCACCGCTGACAAAGTGCAAGCTATATCCGTTCCGCGTGAAGCAGGCGCGAATGAAATCGTGAGACCAACCCGATTCGAACCAGCCATATTTCCGCGCGACGTAAAGCGATTCTTGGTCCAGCCTCAGACCCCAGTTTCGCCAGCCGGCCTGAATCGGTTCACCCGTGAAGGCAATTACCCCATTTGGCTCAAGCTTCCTTGAGAGGTCGGCGATCAACTTCCACGGCTTCAGGCAGTGGTGAAGCGACTGGAAGAAGAAAGCGGCCTTGTATCCGCCATCGGGAATCGTGGTGATATCATCATAGCTGAGGACGCTGCGCTGGATCGGCAGGCTTCGGGCCGCAGCGCGCAACTGACTGAGTTCGCCGAGCGCGGGATCTATGTCGATGGCGCGAACGATACAGCCGCTGAAGGCCAGGACTTCGGAACTCAGGCCGTGCCCTGCGCCAAGGTCCAGCACAAAGGGGCTAGGCGCGAGATCGGCAACGCCGAGCATCGTCGAAATCGCGCGAACGTGCTCACTGAGGAAGTTGGGTAAGCCCAGGCCCAACGGGTTCGGTGCGTTAACCAGCGACGGCACGTCGACCGGATGGAGTTCGCCATCCCACTGGTTGAGTTCGCGGCCTGCGATCTCGCGATAGAGCGCCAGTTGTTGGTCATAATATTCGGGCGAGAACGGATTCAGACTCTGATCGACCAGCGTTTCGAATTTGAAATTGATCGGATAAAAGCGCTCGGCCACGCCCGGTGCACCGAGATCGCCGGCGTATTCCTCATCGATGATCCGGACGAATTCGCCTAATTTTTCAGAGTTCATCTCGGGCAACGCTACGTCTCCAGGCTGACACCAGTTAAAAGGCGGTTTTTATTCGCGAAAAATCAGTTTTTTGCCACCCAGGTAGCGAGATTGATCGCAAAATCTTTCCAGCGTGGCAGGGTTAATTTTGCCGCCGCGCTCCAAAGTCCCTGGATCTCCCTCTCGTCACGCAGTCGTGTTAGCGCTGCTGCGACCGAAGACACGTCAACGGTTTCGAGCCGGATTTGGCCCTCATCGGACAATCCCGACACGCTTGGCAGGTTCGCGCTCACCACTGTTGGGATGCCACAGAACAGCGTTTCGAGGGCAGGCAGGCCGAACCCCTCGTTGGGGCTGACAAACAGGCTTGCCCGTGCTTGCCGCAGATGGTCACGTATTTCGTCGTCGGACGGGTTGTCGATCACCTCCACGTCCGCACCGACATACTCGACGACCTGGGCGAGTTGGGGTTGTAGGAAGGACGGGATTTTTCCCAGAAATTGCAACTTTCCACCGGTGGGATCGGGCGGAAGCGACCGAAAAGCCTCGAAGGCGACGTCCTGAAACTTCTTTGCCTCAAGTGTTCCCAAGCACACGATGTTGCGCCGATCCTCAGTATATTCTTGGGGTTCGAGGTCGATGCCGTCGGCGCCGAGGGTGATCGCCGGGCCCTGAACGTCGCCCGTCCCACGTAGTACTTGTTTTGCGAGATCCTCGCGCACTGCCTCACTTATAAACGAGCGCTTAGTCGCTGCCATGACCAGTCTGAGGTAGGGCATGAACAGGTACATGTTGCCGCCGACCCCGTAGAGCTCGGGCCTGAGCCACGGCACGAAATCATAAATCAACATATAGGGCTGAAACAATTCCTGCTCGATGGCACGCTGATAGAAAGCGACCCTGTCGAAGCGGTAGAAAAGCTCCGGCAGCAAAACCTTGTCCTCGGGGTGCAGGTCTATTTTCGCGGAATGAATGCCCGCGTCCATCATTCGCGCCTCGGCGCTGATCTCAGCCGGCGACAGGGTATTTTTACCGAACATCTTGACCAGGAACGCGATTGCCCGGTTTGAAATCGAAATCAGGCCATCGATGTGCGGATCGTAACGCGCGAAGCGCACCGGCACGTCCTGAGGCCAATGGGCCAGCAGTTCGCATACCGTCCGTTGAATTCCCGTGCGCAAAGGGGCACCGTAGAACTCTCCCAGATCGACGATGATGGGTCGCATCGGATCAGGCACGTTTCGCGACGTCGAAACCAAGCGACTCCATCATGCGAATAGCATATCGATCAAGCGAATGGTCTGCGGCGAACGCGCGTGCTTGTTCCATTGGTCGTGACAAATGGTCGCCGGATCGGAGGATATCGAGAAACGTTTCGGCGATAAGAAGCGGGGAAAGATTGTCGCTCACCCTTCGAACGAAAGGCGGGGCTAACGACGATTCCGCCAGATGCTCATTGGCAACGGTAGGCACGGCGGCTGCGATACAATCATTGAGCGCACCGGAGAGCCCTCCCATGAAATAGGTGCGCAATTGGATGGCCGCGTCGGTCGCGATAAGATGGTCCATATAGGTCTCTTCGGATACCCGGCCCGAAAACAACGT
>PJTZ01000241.1_pt1 | contig 18130 bp, 12 predicted proteins | sample 1512131 | NCBI WGS metagenome assembly PJTZ01 (sample SAMN08177679, study PRJNA422409) | Soil metagenome, whole genome shotgun sequencing project. | reverse complement strand
GCTCTCCACATAGCCTTCGCATCCGGTAATCTGCCCAGCGAAACGGATGTGCTGGGCAGCTCGCAACCGCAGCGAAGGGTCGAGCAAAACTGGGCTCTTGATGAAGGTATTGCGGTGAAGGCCCCCAAGTCGCGCGAATTCGGCGTTCTCAAGCCCCGGAATGGTGCGAAAAAGCGCGACTTGAGCGGCGTGTTTCAGTTTGGTCTGAAAGCCGACCATGTTCCAAAGCGTGCCGAGTGCATTGTCCTGCCGTAACTGAACGACCGCATAGGGCCAGCGCCCGGTTCGGGGATTGTCGAGACCCACTGGTTTCATCGGACCGTGGCGCAAGGTCTCGACCCCGCGCTCAGCCATCACTTCGATAGGCATGCAGCCTTCGAAATAGGGCGTGTTCGCTTCCCAGTCCTTGAATTGAGTTTTCTCGCCTGCGTTCAGCCCGGCGACGAACGCCTCATACTGCTCCTTGTTCATGGGGCAGTTGATATAGTCGCCTTCGGGATTGCCGCCCGGCGTCGATTTGTCCCAGCGGCTCGCGCGCCAGCAGATGTCCATGTTGATCGTATCGCCATGAACGATGGGAGCGATGGCGTCGAAGAAGGCGAGTGCATCGCTTCCCGTTTCCCGGCCGATCGATTCGGCAAGAGGGGCAGCGGTTAGCGGGCCGGTTGCGATGATCGTCGGGCCGGATTCGGGCAACGCATCGATCCGCTCCCGGACCAATTCTATGAGCGGATGGTCCAGAATAGCGCGGGTCACGCCAGCCGCGAAAATCTCCCGGTCCACGGCGAGCGCCGACCCCGCAGGGACCCGCGCGGCGTCGGCCTGCGCCATGATTAGGGAGCCGAGCGCGCGCATTTCCTGATGGAGCAGACCGACGGCATTGCTGTCCGCGTCGTCAGAGCGGAAGCTGTTCGAACAGACCATCTCGGCCAGGGCATCCGTCTCGTGCGCCGGTGTCGTCCCGGCGCCGCCGCGCATTTCGGAAAGCCGCACGCGGATGCCGCGATTGGCGAGTTGCCATGCCGCTTCGCTCCCGGCGAGCCCGCCGCCGATAACGTGAACCTGATGATCCGCCATCGTCTCAGAATCCCGCCGGAAAATCGTGGTGGCCGTTCGCGCCGAGGCGCAGCCGACTTTTGCCGGCGATCGCGCTCGCCGGAATGGTGCCATAGACGTGAGGGAAGAGCGCACCATTGCGCGCGGGCTCCCACTTCACCGTCTCGCCCAACGCCGCAAGGTCGACCATGACGAGCATCAGCGGATCGATATCGGCGAAATATTTGGCAGCCGTTTCCGCCACCTGAGGGCGCGCGGAGAGATGAATATAACCGTCGGCGTGATCGACAGCGGAGCCACTGAAAAGGCCCGATTCGCGCCAGTCATGTAACTCTGCCTCGGTCAGCAGCTTGTAAGCGAAAAGATCAGTCATCGTTCGACGCTAGGGCAGGCTGCCCGGCGCGTCCAGCACTTGCCACGCCCTTTTGGCAGTGGAAAAGGAGACGGCATGGATGCCACCTCACCGACCACCAGCCAGCCCGCACTGGCACTTGCCCGCCTTCTGGATGTGACGCCGGGCAAGCAGGCGGGACACTTTGTCGGAGCGCGAAAGCCGGGCGGCAAAGGGCGGGTCTACGGCGGGCAGGTAATCGGTCAGTCGCTTATGGCAGCGGCGAAAACCGTGGCAGCCGATCGGCTTGCCCATTCGCTTCATTGCTACTTCATGCGCCCGGCGAGCGAGGACCACCCGATCGATTTCATGGTCGAAAACGACATGGATGGCGGCGCCTTCTCCAACCGTCGGATCATCGCCCGGCAGGGCGGCAAGCCGATCTTCAGCATGACGGCGTCCTTTCACCGAAGGGAAGAGGGGCTGCATCACGCTGCTGCCATGCCTGACGCGCCTTCGCCAGAGGGGCTGGCGGGGCTGAAGCTCTTCGACCGCCCTGACGCGCCTAGCCCCATCGAGCTGAGGCCCGTTGGCGACTGGCGCAGCCTGATGAGCGAACCCGGCCCGCCGCACGCACAAAGCTGGTTTCGGTTGGTAGGCGACGGAGAGGAAATCCCCGGCGGACAGGCGATGCAACGGGCGATATTGGCGATGATGAGCGACGCGACGCTGCTCGGCACCGCCTTCCGCCCGCATGGCCGCTGGATCGGGGACAGTGGCATGCAGGTCGCGAGTATCGATCATGCGCTCTGGATCCATGGCGATGTCGACTGCCGGGACTGGCTGCTCTACGCGACGCACAGCCCCTGGACAGGGGATGCGCGCGGCTTTGCCCGTGGGCAGTTCTTCACCGCCGATGGCCGACTGGTGGCGAGCACTGCTCAGGAAGGGCTCATGCGGCTTTCCTAATCCGCGCCGCTCATCGTGCCATGCCGGGCGGTGTCACGTATCCGCCAGTAGGCCACCAGTGAGACCCCGCACATGCCGGCCACATACCAGAAGAACAGGGACTCATGCCCTGCGTTCTTGAGCCAGAGTGCGACATATTCCGCTGTCCCGCCGAAGATCGCGTTGGCGATGGCATAGGGCAGCGCCACCCCCAGGGCGCGGATGTGCGGTGGAAACAACTCCGCCTTCACGATGGCGTTGATCGCGGTATAGCCGGAGACGATCATGAGGCCGGCGAGGACGAGTAAAAACGCCGGCAGTGGCCCGCTTGCGCTGCCGATGGCGTGAAAAAGCGGCACCGTGAAAAGCGTGCCGCCGATGCCGAAGCCGATGAGCAGCGGGCGTCTGCCCATCCTGTCCGAGAGATAACCGAAGGCTGGCTGGACGAGCATGAACACAGCGAGTGCACCCGTCATCACCAGCGCCGCTGTGGGCCGGTCGAACCCCGTCGAGTTCACCAGATATTTCTGCATATATGTGGTGTAGGCGTAGAAGGCGAGCGTGCCCCCGGCAGTGAGCGCCACGACCAGCGCAGCGGCGCGGGGATGCTCGCGGAAGAGCGCCATGCCGCCGCTTCGCTTGCCGCTGGCTTTGCCCTCCGCGAAGTCGGCCGTCTCGGCAAGGCCGCGTCGCAGCCAGTAGACGCCGAAGGCGAGGATCGCACCAATAAAGAAGGCGATCCGCCAGCCCCATTCTTCGAGCGCCGTTTCGCTAAGCAGCGACTGGAGCAGGATCTGCACGCCCAGCGCGGCGAGCTGGCCGCCGATCAGCGTGACATATTGTATGCTGGACGTGAGACCGCGGTGTTTGCGCGCCGCCATTTCACTGAGATAGGTGGCGCTCGCGCCGTATTCGCCGCCGACGCTCAACCCCTGAAGAAGGCGGGCGACGAGGAGCAGCGCAGGCGCGGCGATGCCGATTGCATCCGTGCCGGGCGTCAACGCGATCAGCAGCGATCCGCCGCCCATCATCGCCACGGAGAGCGCCAGACCCGCCTTGCGCCCATGCCGGTCCGCATAGTTGCCCATGAGCCAGGCACCCAGCGGCCGCATGAGGAAACCCACCGCAAAGACGGCGGCCGTACCCAGAAGCTGCGCGGTCACGTTCCCATCGGGGAAGAAATGCCGCGCGAAATAGACCGAGAAGGCCGAATAGGCGTACCAGTCATACCACTCCACGAAATTCCCGAGCGAGCCGCCAATGATGGAGCGACCACGGGAGACGGGCTTAGGCAAGGAGGCGGCAGGCTGGGTCAGGGCAAGCTCTCCAAAGGGGGCCTAACCGGTATAGCCGTGGCGTGCGAAGCACGCCAGCATAGCATGGAAGTTGCCAAAGTTGGCGCTACGTTGTGTCAACTTCCGGTCCGGGAGAATCTTGCCGAGCTCGTCGCGGAGCAAGCGGGAGGGCAGCAAAGGCAGAGCCGACGGAAGCATGGAATGTCCGTGCCACGAAAAGGCATTTGTAGGACAGACCGCATCGCCGGTCAGGCGATCCTTCGGAAGCTGACCGACCGCTGCGCCGGATCGGCAGAGACGAGTTCGACGGTGATCTGGTCTCCGGGAACAACCGCCTGCGCCTCAACCCGCGCGACGACCGGGGCGTGGTCGAGCTGGATGCGCGCGCCGCGCTGGTCAATATCGGTAACGACGGCCTGAAAATGCTCGCCCTCCCGCCCTTGCAGCATCACAGCTTCTGCCAGATCCACCACTGCACGATCAATCTGGCCGCCAAGCTGATCCGCGCGTGCCATGACCTTGGTAAGGCGCTGGAAGGCGTCCTCGACCTCGGCCGGCACGGGCTGGCCATTGGCGATGGCAAGGGTTGCGCGAATGACATAGCGGTCAGCAAGCCGGCGGAGGGGCGCGGTTGCATGCGCATAGGTCGCCGCCATTGCCGCATGCCAGGGCGTCTCGCCTTCGCGCCATGGCACATAGGCGGCACCTCCGCCTGCGCGGCGGATGGCAAGCATGAAGGCAGCTTGGGCGGCATCGCAGGGGTCGAGCCTGCGCTCATATTCGGTGAGCGAAAGCGTCGCTGGCCAGTCAAGCCCGAATGCCCGAGCGGTGTGGCGCAGGCGGGCGACGTCGCCCTCGTCCGGGCCGGGCAGGGTACGGAATAGGCCAGTGCGGTGCGCCAGCAGCACATCGGCAATGGCGAGGTTGGTTGCCAGCGAAAGCGCAGCATTGCGCGTCTCGGATGGCAGCATGGGACGGAAGGCCAATCGATAGCCGCCATTGCCGTCGCTGGTGACTTCCTGCTCGGGCGGATCGACACGCGATGCGCCACGGGCTGCCTCAGCGGCCTGTATTCTGCGCGAAAGCTCCTGAAAGCCGGCGGGGAGCTCCTCGTCCCTGACCGTATCATAAGCGAACTTGGCCACGGATCGGATGAGCGCGCGCTCGGCGCCATCCAGCTTCACCGCTCCCGCCGGGTCAACCCGCACCGAGAAGATGACCGCTGGTCTCGGTCCGTCCGGCAGCAAGCTCGCGGCAGCTTCGGAGAGCACGGGGGGATAGAGCCCGGCTCGGCCATCGGGTAAATACTGGGTCGTGCCACGCTGCCACGCTTCCCTGTCGAGCGGATCGCCATCCGATACGAACCAGCCGACATCGGCAATGGCATAATGGAGGATCAGGTCTGCGCCGGCCGCCTCAATATGAAAGGCCTGATCGAGATCGGTCGAGGACGCCGGATCGAGCGTGACGAAGGGCAGGGTGGTGCGGTCGGCGTGCTCCGTCGGCTGCTTGGCGGCGGCGATGTTCGCGGCGGTCAGCACGTCGGGCGGAAAGTCAGCCGGAACGCGATATTGCTTGCGGATCGCGCCCAGCCCGTCGGCAAGCGCATGAACGGAATCAACGGGCGTCTTCATCGTCGTCCTCTGCTACACCTCATGCAGCGAGGTGCAAAGCGGATGAGAACAGGCGTGGAGGAAAGCCGGGAGAGCGGACCGCTTGCAGGGCTGAAGGTGCTGGAGCTGGCCCGTATCCTTGCAGGGCCGTGGGCCGGGCAGACGCTGGCCGACATGGGCGCGGATGTCATCAAGATCGAGAGCCCGGCGGGAGACGACACCCGGCAATGGGGTCCGCCTTTTGTGAAGGCGGCAGACGGGGGCGATATGTCCTCCGCTTATTTCCATGCCTGTAACCGAGGTAAGCGGTCGGTCGTGGCTGATTTCTCGACCGAAGAAGGGCGTGCGCTTGTCCGGCGCCTCGCGGCAGACGCGGATGTACTCATCGAGAATTTCAAGGTCGGCGGCCTCGCGCGCTACGGACTGGACTATGCGAGCCTTCGCGCGCTCAACCCGCGCCTCGTCTACGCCTCGATCACCGGCTTCGGGCAGGATGGGCCTTATGTTGCGCGTGCAGGCTATGACTTCATGATTCAGGCATTGGGTGGCGGCATGTCCGTTACCGGCACGGCACAGGGCGAACCGCTCCGCACCGGTTACGCCGTGGCCGACCTGTTCTCGGGCCTTTACGCGACGATTGCGATCCTTGCGGCCCTACGCCAGCGCGATGCAACCGGGCATGGCGCTTATATCGACTGCGCTTTGCTTGATACGCAAGTGGCGGTGCTCGGTAATCAGGCGCTCAACTATCTCGTGTCCGGCACGGCGCCCGGGCGGATCGGCAATACGCATCCCAATATCGTGCCCTATCAGGCGTTTCCCACAATGGATGGTCACATCATTATCGCGGTGGGAAATGATGCGCAGTTCCAGCGCCTTTGCGGGGTGCTGGACGCAGGCGATCTGGCCGCGAATCCCGACTACGCAACCAACGCCTCGCGGGTCGCCCATCGGGAGGCATTGGTCTCCCGTCTTACCGATCTCACCGCAGGCTGGACGCGCGACGCGCTGCTCGCGGCGCTTGAGGACGCTACCGTCCCGGCCGGACCGATCAACGATATCGGCGAGGTGTTTGCCGATCCGCAGGTGCGGCATCGCGCAATGGCTCTCTCGCTTCCGCAGGAGGCCGCGTCTGCCGGACAAGTGCCGGGTGTGCGGACGCCGATCATGATCGACGGCAAGGCCATGGCGCTTGGTGGCGCTCCGCCAATGCTGGGCGGAAGCAATAGCGATGCCGAGTGGCGGGACTAGGCTTTTCGCTGCTCCGCAGCCTCGCGGATTGCGTCCAGCGTCGCGGTCGGTGTGATTGCTTGCGGGTCGAGGAAGCAGTGGAGAATGGCGGGGCGCCCTGAGGCCAGCGCGCGCTCGAAGGCGGGGGCGAACTCCGCCGTATCGCGGACTGTCTCGCCATGGCCCCCATAAGCTCGGCCAAGCGCCGCGAAATCGGGATTTGAAAGGTTAGTGGCTGAGACGCGGCCGGGATATTCCCGTTCCTGATGCATCCGGATCGTGCCGTACATGCCGTTGTCGACCACGATTACGATGAGAGCGATGCCATATTGGCAGGCGGTGGCGAACTCCTGTCCGTTCATCAGGAAGTCGCCGTCTCCCGCGAGGCACATGACGATCCGGTAAGGATGCATCCGCTTTGCCATGACTGCCGCAGGCACCCCATAGCCCATCGAGCCGCTGGTCGGCGCAAGCTGAGTGCCGAAGGCGCGGAACCGGTAATAGCGATGGAGCCAGCTCGCGTAGTTCCCGGCGCCGTTCGTCAGGATCGCGTCGGCAGGTAGCCGTTCGCGCAGCCAGACCATGACTTCGCCATATTGAAACGCGCCAGGGAGAGCCTGCGGCGTTTCCGACCAGTCGAGATAGGCGGAGCGCAGACGGGAGCGGTGCTCGCTCCAGCCCGGATCACTCGTCAGCGTCTTGGCCGCAGCCAAAAAGCTGCCGGGCGTGGCGTTGATGCCGACCGCCGGTTGATAGACCCTGCCAATTTCCATCGGATCGGGATGGATATGGACCAGACGCTGCCGGGGCAGCGGTGCATCGATCAGCGTGTAGCCGGATGATGCGATCTCGGACATGCGAGTGCCCAGCAGGATCAGCAGATCGGCGTCGCGCACGGCCTGCGCCAAAACTGGATTGGGACCAATGCCGAGATCGCCGACGAACCGGGCATCGTCCGCCGGGAAGAGCATGGCTCGGCGAAACGCACAGCCGACGGGCAGGTCATGCGCCTTTGCGAAGGCAGTGAGCGCCGCGCACGCGTCTGCCGACCAGCGCGATCCCCCCGCGATGAGCAAAGGTCGCTCCGCCTTCCGCAGCAGATCGCCGAGCGCGGCGATGTCCTCCGGGGCGGGCGCGGGAACCACCGGCACCACTTTGGGCGCGTCCTCCACATTGGCCGTCTCGACGAGCATGTCCTCCGGCAGCGCGACGACCACCGGACCGGGGCGCCCTTGCATGGCCGTGCGGAAGGCGCGGGCGATCAGCTCCGGGATGCGGGCCGCGTCGTCTATCTCCACCAACCATTTGGCGAGGCCCGCGAAGCTCTGCCGGTAATCCAGCTCCTGAAATGCCTCTCGGTGACGCATGTCTCGCGCGACTTGCCCGACGAACAGGATCATCGGCGTGGAGTCCTGCATGGCGATGTGGAGGCCGGGGGCGGCATTGGTTGCCCCGGGACCGCGCGTCACGAAGCAGATGCCCGGTTGCCCGGTCAGCTTTCCGTAGGTTTCCGCCATCATCGCTGCGCCGCCTTCCGCGCGGCAGGTGAGAAGATCGATCCCACTGTCCACCAGCGCGTCGAGCACAGCGAGGTAGCTCTCGCCCGGCACGCAGGTGGCGCGCTCCACGCCTTGCGCAATGAGCTGATCAACGAGGATCTGGGCGGCTGATCTGATCATGCGGACAAGCCTATCCCGAAGCTTCGCGTGAATCGAGGACGCAAAGATCCCGAAACATATTGCGGTGCACCAGCGACTGACGCACACAGGGCTTATGATAAAGGCGGGGCTCCATCATCTCACGCGCTATAACTATAGCAGGCCCATCAATCTGGGGCCGCAGGTGGTCCGTTTGCGGCCTGCGCCACACAGCCGCACGGCGGTGCCCAATTACTCGCTGAAAATCAGCCCGGCCAATCACTTCCTGAATTGGCAGCAGGATCCGCACGGCAATTGGCAGGCGCGCATCGTCTTCCCCGAGCCGGTCGATCATTTCTCGATCGAAGTGGATCTCCTTGCCGAGCTGGCGATCATCAATCCGTTCGATTTCTTCGTAGATCCATATGCGGAAGCGTATCCCTTTTCCTACGATCCGGCTTTGCGGGAGGATCTCTCCGCATATTTCGATCTGGAGCCGCAGGGCGAGGCGTTCGAGGCGCTTTACCGGGAGTTCGCCGGGCATGAAGGCCGAACGATCGACTTCCTCGTGGCGATCAATCACGCGCTGGAGCAGCGTGTCGGCTATGTGATACGCATGGAGCCGGGCGTGCAGCGGCCGGAAGATACGCTGACCCTCGGCACCGGCTCCTGCCGAGACAGTGCCTGGCTTCTCGTCCAGCTCGCCCGGCGTCTGGGCTTCGCCGCACGGTTCGTCTCGGGCTATCTTATCCAGATGAAGGCTGACGTGGAGCCGAAGACTGGTCCGAAAGGACCGGAAGAGGACTTCACCGACCTCCATGCCTGGGCGGAAATCTATCTGCCCGGCGCCGGCTGGATCGGGCTGGATGCAACGTCCGGGCTGTTCGCGGGCGAGGGGCATATCCCGCTTGCCGCCACGCCGCATTACCGCTCGGCCGCGCCGGTCACTGGCGTGGCAGAACCGGCCGAGGTGAACTTCCATTTCGAGATGTCGGTCTCCCGCATCGCGGAGGCGGTGCGGATCACCAAGCCGTTCACGGATGCGCGGTGGGAGGCACTGCTGGCGCTAGGCGACAGGGTCGACGCCGATCTCGACTCAATGGACGTCCGCCTCACCATGGGCGGAGAACCGACATTCATTGCGGATAACGACTTCGAGGCGCCTGAGTGGAATGGCGAAGCGGTCGGCCCGACCAAGGCGGCTTATGCTGACAAGTTGATCCGCATGTTGCGTGAGAAGTTCGCGCCCGGATCGCTCCTGCATCATGGGCAGGGGAAATGGTATCCCGGCGAAAGCCTGCCGCGCTGGGGCTACTCCATCTACTGGCGCAAGGACGGCGTGCCGATCTGGCGGGATCCTTCGCTCATTGCCGGTGAACCGATGCGGAGCGAGAAAGGCGACGGGGCGGATCTGCCTGCCGATGTCGCGCGCGCGTTCATTGGTGAAGCGGCTGACGTGCTGGGCGTGGAGCAAGAGTTCGTCCAGCCGGTCTATGAAGACGCGATCGAGTGGATCGTGAAGGAAGCCGAGCTTCCGGCGAATACCAGCCCGACCGATCCCGAGCTTGAGGACCCCGAAGTGCGCCAGCGCTTCATGCGAACGTTCCAGCGTGGCCTGACCAGTCCGGTCGGTTATGTCCTGCCCGTTCAGCGTTGGCAGGCGGCCGCATCGAAGATGCCCCGCTGGAAGAGCGAGAAATGGACCGTGCGGCGCGGGAGCCTGTTCGCAGTGCCGGGCGACAGCGCGCTCGGCTATCGCCTGCCACTCGGTTCGCTGCCTTATGTGCCGCCGTCCGACTATCCTTACATCCATCCGCGCGACACGTCTGAACCGCGCGCGCCGCTGGCGGATTTTCGCACCCAGACTGCAGCACGAGCTGACGAAACGCGGGAAGCGTTAGCACGCACCGAAGCGGAGCGGGCGCAGGCCTCTATCGCGGTGGAGGGGGCAGACGGCAACGCCCAGCAGCGCGTGGAGCAGTTCATCATCGAGGGCGCGGTGCGCACCGCCATTACCGTCGAACCGAAAGACGGCTATCTTTCGGTGTTCCTTCCCCCGGTCGAGGCGCTCGACGATTATCTCGATCTCGTAGCATCGGTGGAAGCGGTCGCCGAACGGACAGGAACGCCCGTGCGGATAGAGGGCTATCCGCCACCGCCCGATCCGCGCCTCACCGTGCTCAGGGTGACGCCCGATCCCGGCGTGATCGAAGTGAACATCCAGCCGGCGGCAAGCTGGCGGGAATCAGTGGAGATCACCGACACCCTCTATGATTGCGCGCGCGAGTGCGGGCTGACGGCCGACAAGTTCATGGTCGATGGGCGATCGATCGGCACCGGCGGCGGCAATCACATCGTGCTGGGCGGCGGCATCTTGCTCGATTCGCCGTTTATCCGCCGGCCGGACCTGCTCAAGAGCTTCGTCATCTATTGGCAGCGGCATCCGTCGCTCAGTTACCTGTTCTCAGGCCTTTTTATTGGCCCGACCAGTCAGGCGCCCCGGATCGACGAGGCGCGGCATGACAGCATTTACGAACTGGAAGTGGCGCTGGCGCAGGTACCGGGGCCGGATGCCGCTCAGCCGGCGCCGTGGGTAGTGGACCGGCTGTTCCGCAACCTGCTGGTGGATGTGACGGGCAATACCCACCGTACAGAAATCTGCATCGACAAGCTCTTCTCGCCTGATGGTCCGACCGGGCGCCTCGGCCTCATTGAGTTTCGGGGCTTCGAGATGCCGCCGGAAGCGAAGATGAGCCTCGCGCAGCAATTGCTCCTCCGCGCGCTGACGGCGTGGTTCTGGAAACAGCCGTTGCAGGGCGGCCTGGTGCGCTGGGGCACGGCGCTCCACGACCGCTTCATGCTGCCTCATTTCGTGTGGAGCGATTTTCTGGGCGTGCTCGATGACTTACGAGGCGCTGGATATGATTTCGATCCGGTCTGGTTCGAGGCGCAGCGCCAGTTCCGCTTTCCCGTGCACGGGACAGTAGAAGGGGGAGGCGTGCAGCTGGAGATATCCCATGCGCTCGAGCCGTGGAACGTGCTGGGCGAGACCGGCGCGATCGGTGGCACAGTGCGCTATGTGGATAGCTCGACGGAGCGGTTGCAGGTACGTGCCACTGGACTGGTGGCCGGGAGGCATATCATCAGCTGCAATGGTCGCCGTCTGCCGATGACGCCGACCGGCGCGCAGGGCGAGGCGGTGGCTGGCGTGCGCTACAAGGCATGGGCACCGTCCAACTGCCTGCACCCCATGATGCCGGCGCACGCGCCGCTCACGTTCGATATCCTCGATAGCTGGAATGACCGCTCGGTCGGCGGGTGCGTCTATCATGTCGCGCATCCCGGCGGGCGATCCTATGACGATGTGCCGGTCAACGGCTATGAGGCGGAGGCGCGGCGCAAGGCGCGGTTCCAGGATCAGGGCCACTCGCCGGGCGCACAGGCGATGCCGTCTCTGGAACCTGCGGGAGAATTTCCGCTCTCGCTGGATCTGCGCCGGCCCGTGCAGCTTTTTTGATCGATCGGCTGACTGACGTGAGCAACGCCTTGCCTGTGACGGACCGGCTGAGAGACTATCCGACGGATGTCGATGCGGGGGATCTTTTCCGCCACGCCTCCGGCGCGATGGCCGAGAAATGGCTGATGATGGCCAAGGGCCTCGACGCCCTCGCCGAAGATGCCGCAATTCCCATGCAGGAACTGGTTTCGCGCCAGATCCAGGATCTCGGCATGAGCTTCCGCATCACGGGAGATGTCGAAGAGCGAGAATGGCCGCTCAACCCGGTCCCGCTGCTTATCGGCGCGGAGGAATGGTCTGTCGTTGAGCAGGGTCTTATCCAGCGCGCGCGGCTCCTCGAAACCGTGGTCGCGGACCTCTATGGCCCGCAAAAGCTCGTGACCGGCGGCCAGCTTCCTGCGGCTATGGTGACGGGAAGCCGCTTTTTCGCGCGGAACATGGTCGGGCTGCGGCCGGGCGGGAACACCTATCTGCACGTTTATGCGGTCGATCTGGCGCGCGGTCCGCTGGGCCATTGGCGCGTTATCGGCGATCGGCTCCGACTGGCCAACGGCATTGGCTACGCACTGGAGAACAGGATTGCGCTTTCACGCGGCACGGGCACTTTGCTCGCGGACCTCAATACCCGACGGCTCGCACAGTTTTTCTCCGAACTGCGGGAAGGTATCGCTCGGGAGTGCCAGCGCGAGAACCCACGCATTGCTTTCCTCACGCCCGGCCGGTTCAACCAGAGCTATCCCGAGCAGGCACATCTCGCGCGCTATCTGGGCTTCCCGCTTGTGGAAGGGCGCGATCTCACTGTCGATGAGGACCGCCTATATGTGCGGACCATCGCCGGGCCTAAGCGCGTGGATGCGGTGTGGCGCTGGATCGACACCAACGCGCTCGATCCGCTGAGCTTCGACGCGCGCTCCGCCATCGGCGTGCCCGACCTTTTCGATGCATTCGGCCGGGGCGGACTCGAAATCGCGAACTGGCCGGGCGTCGAGCTACTCGAGGCGCCGGCTTTCGCCGCGTTTCTCCCCCGGCTGTGCCGCACGCTGCTGGGCGAAGAGCCGATCCTTCCCAATATCGCAACCTGGTGGTGCGGGCAGCCGACCGAAGCACAGACCGTTCGCGCGCGCCTCGATGAGCTTGTGATCCGCTCCGCATTTGGCGGCGAGGTGGAGGGCGTGGTCAAGGGATCAGCGCGGCCGGGGAGGGATCTGTCGGATATCGAGAGGAAGACCCTGCTCGATGCGATGGACCGGCGGCCGATGGACTATTGCGCTCAGGAGATCGTGCGCCTCTCTACGACGCCCGCGCTAATTGATGAGCGCTTCCAGCCGCGCGCCTTCACGGTCCGCGCGTTTGTGGCGCGCGGCTCGGATGGACAATGGACCGTGATGCCGGGGGGATTTGCGCGGCTTTCTTCATCGGGTGATGTGTCCACCACGCTGATGGGCGAGGGCGATATCTCTGCCGACGTGTGCATCCTGGATGGACCGGGGATTGTCCAGATGGGGCAGACGGTGCTGGGCGGAACGCCGGAAATCAGGCGGGGCGGCGGCATATTGGCCAGTCAGCCGGCTGACAATCTCTTCTGGTTCGGCCGTTATTGCGAACGCGCCGAGATGACGGTGCGGATCATCCGCGCGATTCTCGGCAGCTCCATCGAAGTGGATGCGGCCTCCGGCCGTGCCCCCGAGGTTCGCGCCTTGCTTGTGGCCTTGCTGCGGCAATGGGGCGCGGTCTCCGCCAAGGATATGTCACTGAGCACGGCGCAGGTCTGTCGCGCGGCGCTTGCGGAAAGCGCGGCGCCCGGCAGCGTGCCTGCTCTCCTCAACCGCGTTCGTCAGAACGGCCTCTCCCTGCGGGATCGCTTTGCGCTGGACTTCTGGCGTGTCGCAAGCCGACCAGCCCCCACGGTTCAGTCAGACCGTCCCGGCCTCCTGTTGAGAGCGGCGCGGGAACTGATCGAGCGTTTCAGCGCTCTTTCCGGCCTGGTGGCGGAAGATATGGTACAGGGCCCGGTCCGTCATTTCCTCGAAATGGGCCGAAGGATCGAGCGTGCGGTCGGCACCTGCCGCGTCGTGCGCCAGCTTGCTCAGGCCAATAACGAGCCTGATGCGCTCAACGTCCTTCTGGACCTGTGCGACAGCCAGATCACCTATCGCACACGTTATCTTTCCGGCGCCATGCGTGATCCTGTGTATGACCTCGTGCTTCTCGATCCAGACAATCCCCGCTCGCTGCTTTTCCAGATCGAGGCGCTGAACCGTCATCTGGAAGCGCAACCGCGACTGACGGAGGGCAACCTTCCCGAACAGCCGCTTCGCGAAGCTAGGGCGGCGTTGGCGCCATTTCTTGGCCTTTCCGTCGGGGATTTCGATCTGGCTCTCATCGATGCCACCGAGTCCCGCTTGCTGGCGCTTTCGGAGGCCATTTCCGCCCGCTTCTTTCTTCCCTATGAGCGCCCGCAAAGCGTCATCCGGAGCAGTACGATCGGATGATATACCGGGTCCGCCATCTCACCAGCGTCGATTATGCCGGCCGCGTTCGTCTCGCCCGTTTCAACGTCCGCCTGAAGCCGGTTTCCTGGCCCGGCCAGACGCTTCAGGATTTCTCGCTGAGCATCGACCCGCAGCCATCGACCATGCAGGAGGAGTTTGGTCCGTTCATGGTCAGCCGGAGCCGGCTCACGATCCGCGATCCTCTCGCGCGGCTCAGTATCGAGACCCGGTTTCATGTGGAGGTGGCGCAGCAGTCCTTCATGCGGGACATGATGGAAGGGCCGACAGTTTCGGAAATCCGTCGGCGATCGCTGATCCATGGCGACCTTTCGGCGCTGGGGCCGGCGAGCTATCTGTACGCCTCTCCGCTTGTCGGCAGTTCTGCTGAGATCGGGGATTGGGCGCAGGCATGTTTTCCACCCGAGCGGACCATCGTCGCATCAGCACGCGCGCTGATGAAGGCAATCCATCGGGAGTTTACTTACGACGCGAAGGCCACTGTCATCGACACGCCGCTCTCCCAGGCGTTCCGCCAGCGCAGGGGGGTATGCCAGGACTTCGCGCATGTGATGATCGCGGCCGCGCGTGCGCATGGAATACCGGCCGGCTACGTGAGCGGCTATCTCCGCACGATTCCCCCGCCCGGCAAGGCGCGGCTCGTGGGAGCGGACGCTATGCACGCCTGGGCCAACATATGGTGCGGGGATGATCTGGGCTGGATCGGCTTCGATCCGACGAACAATGCGCTCGCTCAGGACGACCATATCTTCGTCGCGATGGGCCGGGATTATTCTGATGTGGCTCCGCTTGACGGCGTGTTCCACGGTGGCGTGGGGCAGAAGATGACCGTTGCGGTGGATGTCGAGCCGATTTGATCGCCTGACGGAGCGCTTTGCTTGCCCGGATGGGCGGCCGTAATTCGGCCGCCACATCGAGCGAGAAATGAAGAAATTGGTCGGGGAAAGAGGATTCGAACCTCCGGCCCCTGCCTCCCGAAGACAGTGCTCTACCAGGCTGAGCTATTCCCCGACCGGACCCGACGCATCGCTGCGCCGGCAAGGCAGGCGAGCCCTATAGGGGTGGTCGCACCGGGGCGCAAGTGCCGCGTGCGACGCTTTTTTCAAACCGATCATGCCCGTGGCAACGGGTCCGAGCCTGGATTTACGCGAAGGCGAAACAGGGTGGGGGCAGGCCTCGAACATGCTGTCTATTCTCGGTTCACCAGCTATGCGCCAGTCGCTATGCCGTGGGTGAAGGAGTCGCGCGTGCCCCATTACGAGCAGCAATATCTTGATCTCATGGCGCGGATCTGGCGCGAGGGCCATGAGCGCGTCGACCGGACGGGCGTGGGCACGCGGTCGATCATGGGCGCGACCATGCGTTTCGATCTTGCCAACGATGCCGTTCCTCTGCTCACCACGAAGCGGGTCTACTGGAAAGCAGCAGCGCGCGAGATGCTGTGGTTCCTGAGCGGAGAAACAAACATTCGGCCGCTCGTGGCGCAAGGCGTGCATATCTGGAGCGACTGGCCGCTCGATAGCTATCGCCGTGCGACGGGCGAAAATATCTCCATGGAGGATTTCGAGGCCCAGATACTGGCGGATGACGCCTTTGCGGCGCGCTGGGGCGATCTTGGCCCGGTCTATGGACGGCAATGGGTGGACTGGCCGCGCTATGAGGCAGTGCCGGAAGCGGGGGAGCGACTCTATCGCCGATCTGCGCGCGGCGCGGGGCATAACCAGATTGCCGGGCTGGTCGAGGCTATCCGCACCAACCCGGGCTCCCGGCGACTGCTTTTCACGGCATGGAATGTGGATGAGCTGGCCGGCATGGCGCTGCCGCCCTGCCACATGACCTATCAGTTTCATGTCGCGGACGGGCGCCTCTCCGCGCTACTTTTCCAGCGTAGCGCGGATGTCGTGCTGGGCGTGCCGTTCAACATCTTTGGGCTGGCGCTTATCACTCGTATGGTCGCTCAGCAGTGCGATCTTGAGCCCGGCGAAATCGTGTGGAACGGCGGGGACGTTCATCTTTACATGAGCCATGCGGCGCTGATCGAGGAGCAGTTGCGGCGAGAGCCTGCGGGCGCGCCGGTGCTTCGTTTGACACAACGGCCCGCGACGATCTTCGATTATGCGATCGAGGATTTCGCGGTGGAGAATTATCACCCTCAGGCGCATATTTCGGCGCCGGTGGCGGTCTGAGCCTCGGAACCTCAGGAAGCCGGGCGATTTGAACCCCTTGATTGCCAACGCGTGCAGTGTGTAATATAATTGCTCGATAAGGAAACAAAACAAGGCGGCCCGTTTCTCTGAAACGCGCCGGAAAGGAGAGCCGATGACGCAAGACGGCGCAGACCAGGTTCCTGGCGCCAATCTGCCGCGTCTTGCGCTGCATGTGCCGGAGCCTCTCGCGCGCCCCGGCGAGGATGCCGACTTTTCCGCTTTCAATGTGCTCTCCGCCGGCGAGACGTGGCGCCCGGATGAAGCCACTCCGCCCAACGACATGGCCGATCTCGCCTACGGGCTGGTAAGGGTGCTGGATGATGAGGCGCGCGCGGTCGGGCCATGGGCTCCTGCTCTCGCGTCAGAGGTGATGCTTCGCATGTTGCGTGCGATGGCGCTTACGCGGGCGTTCGACGAGCGCATGTTCCGCGCGCAGCGACAGGGCAAGACCAGCTTTTATATGAAGTCCACCGGCGAGGAGGCCGTCTCGGTCGCGTCCGCAATGGCGCTGGCGGACGGGGACATGTGCTTCCCCAGCTATCGGCAGCAGGGCATTCTCATCACGCGCGGCTGGCCGCTGGTCGAGATGATGAACCAGATTTACTCGAACCGAGGCGACAGACTGCAGGGCCGCCAGCTTCCGATCATGTACTCAGTAAAGAGCCACGGCTTTTTCTCGATTTCCGGCAATTTGACCACCCAGTATCCGCAGGCGGTTGGCTGGGCGATGGCGAGCGCGGCCAAGGGCGACACGCGCATCGCGGCGACCTGGTGCGGAGAGGGATCGACCGCCGAGGGCGACTTCCACTCCGCTTGCACATTTGCGGCGGTCTATCGCGCGCCGGTCATCCTCAATATCGTGAACAACCAATGGGCGATCAGCAGCTTCTCGGGCTTTGCTGGCGCCGAGGCGACCACGTTCGCGGCGCGGGGCGTTGGTTATGGCATCGCCAGCCTGCGAATAGACGGCAATGATCCGCTTGCGGTCTATGCCGCGACCCGCTGGGCGGCCGATCGTGCGCGCGCCAATGCCGGACCGACTCTCATTGAGCATTTCACATACAGGGTGGAAGGGCACAGCACCTCCGACGATCCCACGCAGTACCGCTCCGCCATGGAGGCGACGGCCTGGCCGTTGGGCGATCCGATCCGGCGCCTCAAGGATCATCTCATTGGCCTAGGCGTGTGGGACGAAGAGAAGCAGGCTGCGATGGACCTGGAAGTCGCCGAGGAGGTGAAAGCAGCCGCGCGCGAAGCCGAGAAGAACGGCACACTGGGGCATGGCCTTCATCAGCCGATGGAGACGATGTTCGAGGGCGTCTATGAGGAGATGCCCTGGCACTTGCGAGAGCAGCGCGCGCAGATGCTCGCCGAGCAGGAGGCCGCAGGGCAGTGAACGAGGTTGCCCAAACCAGCCGCTCGCTCACGATGATCCAGGCGATCAACGAGGCGCTGGATATCATGCTCGCGCGCGACCCGGATGTGGTCGTCTTCGGCGAGGATGTCGGCTATTTCGGCGGGGTTTTCCGGGCGACCTCGGGCTTGCAAAAGACCTATGGCAAAACCCGCGTGTTCGATACGCCGATCACCGAATGCGGCATCATCGGCGTGGCGGTCGGCATGGGCGCATATGGTTTGCGGCCGGTGCCGGAGATCCAGTTTGCCGACTATATCTATCCCGCGCTCGACCAACTCGTGTCGGAAGCGGCGCGGCTTCGCTACCGCTCGGCGGGGGATTTTACGGCGCCGATCACTGTTCGGTCGCCCTTCGGCGGCGGCATTTTCG
>PJTZ01000240.1_pt1 | contig 18426 bp, 17 predicted proteins | sample 1512131 | NCBI WGS metagenome assembly PJTZ01 (sample SAMN08177679, study PRJNA422409) | Soil metagenome, whole genome shotgun sequencing project. | reverse complement strand
TCCAGCTCCGACCGGCGCATCTGGCTGTCTATTTTTTCGATGACTTCAGCGAGCGCGCGGGACCAGATCAAGCGGGCATAGGCCGATTCCATGACGCCCAGGCGCCGGACCATCATCGCGATGCCCGCTGGCGAGCGGGGTACTGCAGCGCCGACGCTCTCGATATCGTGATCGAAAACGGTCATAAGTTCTGCCCCCGCCAAAGAACGAAGCTCGCTTAAAGCTTCGTTCTCCTCCCCATCTCGTGGCCGCACGCTCATGCTGTCACTGTTCGCTGGACGCAAAATCGGACCACATTCGGCGATAGACGTCCTCAAGATCGCGGGTGTAGCGATCGATATCTCCCGCAGGCGATGCAGTTAAGCGCTGGCGCAGCGTGCGCTTTTCCTCGAGTAATGCGGCACGGTCGGCTGCCAGCGAGACGGCAATCCGCACGAAGTCCTCCTCATCCTGCGCTACCCATTCGGGCCGGCCAATGGCGGTCATCAGTCCCGCCCCCATGCGCTGGACGAAGCTATCGCCCGCCAGCGTGATGACCGGCGTGCCCATCCAGAGCGCCTGACAGCTTGTCGTCCCACCATTATAGGGGAAGCAGTCGAGCGCGATGTCGATGTCGGCATATTCCGCCATCATCTCATCGAGGTTCGAGGGACCGCGGAACTCCAGCCGGTCGGCCGCAACGCCCGCCTCCACGAACAGGCACTGAAATCAATCGCCGCGCCATGTGCCATTTCTAACATCCCGAACCCCTCTGAGTCCGTGACAGAATACTGAATACTGTTTCAAACCCCTGTTTTTCTGTCATTTTGCGGCGCGGCAAAGGCCCCTGCCCAGCCTTCAGGAACCGCAATGAACGGGGAGACAGGGGATGCTAAATCTGGTCTTTGGCGGCGACGGACAGCGCAAATATCTGACCCAGGATGAGCGCAACGCGATACTGGCGCACGCGGCTCAGGAGTCACCCAAGGTCTATACCTTCTGTATGGTGCTCGCGGTTACTGGATGCCGGATATCGGAAGCACTGGCTCTCACACTGAGAAGCGTGGACCGCAGTTCCCAGTGTATCATCATTGAAAGCCTCAAGAAGCGCAGAAAGGGCATCTATCGCGCCGTTCCGGCACCACAGGAGCTGGTGAAGCTCATCCACAAAGTACACCGCCGCGACGATGCTGGCGACGACAGTCTGCTGTGGACCTGGTCACGGATGACGGCCTGGCGCAAGGTCACCGCCATCATGCACGCGGTCGGAATTAGTGGACTGCAGGCAACGGCCAAGGGGTTCCGGCACGGCTTCGGCGTCTCCGCCATTCATTCAGGCGTGCCATTAAACATGGTTCAGAAATGGATGGGGCATACCGACATCAGTACCACGGCGATCTACACCGGCGCAGTGGGGCGGGAAGAGCGTGAGATTGCGAGCAGGATGTGGAACGAGGGCTCATCCCAACGAAGGCGTGCGAGGAGAAGTCCGTCAACGCTCTCCGGCCGTTCCTATGAGGCACTCCATCCCTGAAGGGCATCAAAAGTTAAGAAGACTTGTTTACGGTCCCTCGTCCTCTGAAAAAGCCTAAGGCACTGCTTTAAAAGCGATTATCTTCTGGTGTCACGGGCGCTCTGGAGAGGGGCCGCAAACTCTTCACGGCAATCACAATAAAAATTTTAATGAAACGCAATCCCGCTGTTGCGCATAGATACAATATTCAGTATTTTGTAACACATAAAGCTATTCATTATCAGTACCTTACTATATTTTTGTTATGGCTTTACCCGATTATTAAAGCGCGAAGCGCAGAGTTATGCTGCGCCGCACGCGTGGGGATGTATGTCCCTCCGGCCCGGACGGCAAGTAGGGCGAACTAAACCATCTCCCAAATATTATGTTCGATTGGCGAATATTTCAGATCTGCAAAATCGCCATTTAATTAGAATGTGATATGATTAACAGCTGGTGAATTGGTGCATATGGACATCATTGACGGGAGGATTTTGACCCACGCCCTTAGCATTTTTAAGCCTCCAGTTGATTGTTTTCCGTTACGGCATCTGTCGTTTAGATCACTACGTCTACCGAAAAACTTTTATGCCGGCCTCAAGGCCCTTTTCTCATCGCGATTGCATGGCTGACGGCGATCTCGCGCCTCATCGAATACAGAAGTTGTGTGAACGCTGGGATGTGGAGAATGCAAAACCGCATCCGATGTTCCGATCGATCCCGACATGTGGCGATTGTTCAACAATTTTCTTCAGGCCAATGCCCGAAATAACGCGATATCCGATTTTGGGTCCGCGCCATGCTCACCAATTTGGGAACAGATCAAGGCGACAGTCTCACGTCGCTACACAGCGCGCGAAGCCTTCATATTGCAACGCACCATGCTGCGTATCTGGCTAATCTCTACAGATAAGTCTGCGCCAGATACTCGTCGCACTGAAAGATAATAAGGAAACAAAAAAGCCGCCCAGGCTCGTGCTCGGGCGGCTTTTTGAAGATCTGAAGTATTTTCGCTTCAAACCCATGCGTCAATTAACTGATTTAATTAGACGTAGAGCACCGTGTAGAAGGCAATCATCTGGGCGCAAACTGCACCGAGCGCCGCTGCGCTTGTGAGTGTGTAACGCATTTTATGTTCTCCTTGGCCGCGACTATTCGCGGGATCGGGCCGCTACCCCTCAGCCACTCTGTTCGCAATCGCAAAAAATGTTGCTGCAGTTGCAGAAATTGCAATCATCCGTCAGTGATCAAGATGTGATCCTGAATTTGCCAGCAAACCTGCTATAGCCATGTTCCAATTCGGATAAATCCGTCTTTTGTGTCGGTTGGAGCACGACCCTGAACGATTCCATGACGCTGCCGTCCGGCGAAACTCTGGACGCAATCATAATCGCGTTACGCGCAAACGGGTTCGTCCGGTTGGAAGCGCTGGCAATGTCGCGACTTCTCGGCGAGGACGCACGTGCGAACTGGGAGAGTTTCTGCGCTCTGTGGGAACACCTTGGCACAGATTTGTATATGGCCGACGGCGGGCGCTATCGCCGGCGGCGTTATGCAGCTTTCGCCTGCTCCGACCAAAGTGTCACGCGAAAGCCGCATCAGCCACATTATCAGAGCCGGGATTATAACGCGCTCAACGGCGGTGTGCAGCGCTGGTTCGAACCGGTGACGACCGAGACGGAGCAGCATCCGGTCACGCGCGCGATACTGGCACTCTGTGCAGCGATATTCACGGCGGCGGAGACAAGGCCAGGCCAGGCACAGTGGAGCATCGAATTTCATCAGTTCCGAATCGAGACATCGCCTGACCAAATTGGCCGGCCCACGCCGGAAGGACTTCATCGTGACGGAGTGGACTGGGTGTTTGTGATGCTTCTTCGCCGCGAAAATGTTCGCGACGGACTTACGGTGATTGGCGCACCGGACGGATCGAAGCTGGGCAGTTTCCTTCTGGGCGATCCGGGCGATGCGGTGCTGCTCGATGATCACCGGATTTTACATGGCGTCACGGAAATACACGCCGTGGATCCCGCGCTCCCGGCTTATCGAGACGTGCTTGTCGTAACCTTCACGCGCGAATAGCGAGATCGGCCCGACCGCCTCTAAAGCATGGTCGCATCAGGATTGCGCCGCGCGCGCCACCAAGCACTGATGGATCTGGGCAACGACGGCCGCACCTTCACCGACTGCAGCAGCTACTCTTTTCGTTGATCCCGCTCGAACATCGCCGATTGCGAATATGCCCGGCACGATCGTTTCCAGAGGTTGGGGCGAGCGGCTCCCCGCCTGTTCTTCGGTTGGGATGTCGCGACCAGTGAGGATGAAACCGTTCGCGTCAGTCGCAACGCAGCCCTCGGTCCAACCGGCGTTAGGATCGGCGCCGATGAACATGAAGAGATGCTTCATGTCATGGCGCACAACGTCACCATATGTCCGGCATTTGAAGTCCGCCGCCGTGATCGTGCCATCCCCCGGCCCTTCCAGAGACGAAATCTCTTTACCGATATGGACCTCGATACTGGGCAAGCCTGCAATCCGCTCGATCAGATATTGCGACATGGTGGCTTCCAGCGGACGCCGGGCAATGAGGTGCAAGCGCTCCACCCCTGCGGCAAGGAAGACTGCGGCTTGGCCAGCCGAGTTACCGCCGCCGATGAGCCCCACGACCTGACCCTCGACAAGCTTCGCCTCAATTGGAGAAGCCCAGTAAGATATGCCAGCATTGTCGAAGGCCTCAACGCCCGGAATATTGGGCCGGCGATAACGCGCGCCCGAAGCGATAATCACCGTCTGGGCCTGGACGCGCCGATCGTCATCGAGCACGAGACGATGCACGCCCGGCAGAGAACGCGCACATTCGAGACGGACGACCCCGGTCGGTATGGCCATTTCAGCGCCGAACTTGAGTGCCTGGTTGAATGCGCGGCCGGCCAGCGCCTGCCCCGAAATGCCAGTAGGAAAACCGAGATAATTCTCGATCCGCATGGATGCACCGGCCTGCCCACCGAACGCCCGTTCATCGAGCACCAGCACCGAAAGGCCCTCCGATGCGGCATAGACAGCCGCCGCGAGACCAGCCGGTCCGCCCCCGACGATGGCAACATCATAAATCCGATCCGGATCGATAGCGGCTGCCATGCCCAGACAGGCCGCGACCTCTGCATCCGTCGGCCTCTTGAGAATGGACCCATTTGGACAGATCATGAGCGGGAGATCGGCAGGGCCTATGCCCAGATGCACCAGCAGATCATGCCCCTCTCCCTCCGCACTCGCGTCGAGCACCATGTGCGGATAGCCGCTGCGGGTCAGGAAATTCTGCACACTCAAGAGATCCGCAGATCCTGGCGTGCCGATCAGGATCGAGCCGGCACCCGCTTCGATCAGGCCCACGCGGCGCAATATCAGAGCGCGCATGATCGTCTCACCGAGCTCCGCCGCGCCCACCATGAGCGCACGCAGGTGTGCGGCATCGAAAGGCAGAGCGAGGCAGCCATGAGCACCGGCACGCCCGCTGGCCATCGAAGGACGACCGGCAAGCTGGTTGACCTCTCCGCTCAGCTCGCCCGGACCGTGCCGGTGAATGAGCGCCTCACCGGAAATCCCCTCCCGACGGATAGCCTCGATGCAGCCCTCGAGAACCAGCCAGGCCGGCTCGCCCTCCGCTCCGATAGAATAGAGCGTCTCCCCCGCTTCAAACCAGCGCGCGGGGCCGCTGGCGAAGCGCGCGGCGATGGCGATCTGTGCATGATCGAGAACCGGAAAGAGCTGGGCAGCCCGCTCGTCGACGATACTCATTGCACGTCACTTTCGGTAAGCCCCACAAGAAGCGTCGGGATGAGTTCTGACACTGTCGGGTGAACGGGAACAGCCCAGCGCAACATATCGAGTGGCTGGTTCGCAGACATCGTATCGAGAATTCCGTGGATCGCCTCGTCGCCGCCGGCGCCCAGAAACGCAGCGCCAAGGATATGTCGCGTTGCACGGTCGGCGATTATCTTCATCATGCCCAGCGTCTCCCCCTTCTCCACGGCACGGCCGACGCGGCTCATGGGACGTGTGGAAACCATCACATCATATCCCTTCGCCCGCGCTTCAGTCTCCGTCAGACCCGCCCGCCCAAGCGGTGGATCCGTGTAAAGCGCATAGCCCGGAACACGCTGGCTTAACCCGCGATCGTCTCCATCGAGAAGGTTGGCCGCGATGATCTCATAATCATTATAAGCCGTATGTGTGAAAGCCCCGCGTCCGTTACAGTCGCCGAGCGCCCAGATGCCGCTCACATTTGTCTGCAGCTTGTCATCCACGATGATGTAGCCGCGCTCGTCCATCCTGACGCCTGCATTTTCAAGGCCCAGATCGTCCGTATTTGGGCGGCGACCGACCGCGAGCAGTATCTCACTGCCGATCACCTCCGGATCTCCACTGTTGCAATCGACCGAGACCGCCACGCCAGCGCTGTGCGGGCGGAAGGCGATGCAGTTGGCATCCGTGCGAATGGTCACGCCTTCCATTTCGAGAATATCGCGGATCATGTCCGAAATTTCCGGATCCTCACGCGCGATTAGCCTTGAGGCTCGCTCGACGACTGTGACCGTAGAGCCGAAGCGCGCGAACATTTGCGCAAATTCAAGTCCGATATAGCTGCCGCCGACAATGACGAGATGTTCGGGTAGCCTGTCCAGCGCCACCATATCCGTATTATCGAGGTGCGGAACATCGCCCACGCCTGGCATGTCCGGGACACTTGCCCTGCCCCCGACATTGAGAAATATGCGAGGCGCCTGCAGGACGCTGTCATCCACTGTTACGGTGCCGGGACCGGCGAGGCGGGCATGCCCCCGGAAAAAGGTCAGCCCTTCCATAGCCTCAAGCCATGCTTCGTTGCGCTTGCGCGCATCGCTCGCGACTTTCTGTGCCCGCGCCGCAACCGCTGCCATGTCGATGCGGACGTTTCCACCAACAACGCCCAAATCCTGCCTTCGCACCATATGAGCGGCATAAGCGCTGGCGACCAGGGCCTTGGTCGGCATACAGCCCGTGTTGACGCATGTGCCCCCAACCAGCTTCCGCTCGATCAGCGCCACCTTCATGCCCGCTGCCGTCAGCCGCCCGGCAAGCGGAGGACCTGCCTGCCCTGCGCCGATGATGATCGCATCGAAATCCTGGTCCATGGTGCATGGCATCCCATTTTTGCAGGACGAGAGCCAATCAAAATCGTTCGCCAGATGAGAGGCGAGTGATAGAAGCAACCAGATCAGCGCGAAGGAGCGACCCATGAGCGAAGGCTGCAATCATCTGGCCACGATTGCCCATGTCACTCCCGGCAGTCTGGGCTGCGAAGAATGTCTCGCGAATGGCAGCTGGTGGGTTCACCTCCGACTATGTCGGACATGCGGTCATGTCGGCTGTTGCGATGACTCGCCCAACCGCCATGCCACCGCGCATTTTCATGCGACCCGGCATCCTGTCATCGAGGGCTATGATCCTCCTGAGGGTTGGGGCTGGTGCTACATTGACGAGGTGGAAATCGACCTTGGCAGTGACACCACGCCACAACGCGGCCCCATTCCGCGATTCATCGATGCCAGTGGCCGCCTCATTGCTTCTGCCATCCAGGGGCTTTCTCCCAAGATTTGAAGCCAGGAGCGATCTCAGTGATGGCTATTGCAAAGGCCAGAACGTCATGATCAGTCCGGTGCCCACGATCACGACCAGCAGCGATAGCGGCGCGCCCAAGCGGGCATAATCGCTGAACCGATAGCCCCCCGGCCCAAGCACCAGTGTATTGCATTGATGTCCGATGGGGGTGAGGAAATCACAACCCGCGCCGACCGCTGTCGCGATCAGAAACGCCTCCGGACGATAGCCAAGGTCTTGCGCGAACACGGCCGCAATCGGTGCCATCACCAGCACGGTCGCGGCGTTGTTGAGAAAAGGCGTCACTGCCATAGCCGCCACAAGGATGAGCGCGACGGCTCCCCATGGAGGCAGAGACGCGGCGACGTGGGCAAGACCCGACGCCAGAATATCCGATGCGCCGGTCGTTCGTAGTGAATCACTGACGGGAATGAGCGCGCCCAGCATGATGAGGATCGGCCATTCCACTGATCCGTAAGCCTCCCGTACAGGCAAGGCCCCCATTAATACGACCGCGCCTGCTGCTGCGAAGAAAGCGACGGCGACGGGCACTATGCCAGTGGCCGTGGCCGTCATTGCCACGGCGAGAATCAGGATCGGAAGCCAGCTCCGTTTGGACACACCGAGGCGCAGGGCACGTTCTGCCAACGGGAGTGCACCCAACTGGGACAGGCGCTCGGGAAGCAGCGAAAGCGGTCCTTGAAGAACAACGACATCGCCAACGCGAAGGGGGATTGCGCCTATTTGTCTGGTTAACCGCTCATCTGCCCGGGAAATGGCAATGAGGTTTACACCATAGCGCTCTTGCAAAAGCAGCCGCGCAGCCGTCTGGCCGACGAGAATGGAGTCCGCGTTAATAACAGCTTCGATCACGCCGACCTCGTCCCGCTCGCTGCCCTCCGGAATCTCCCGTCCTTCCCCTTCCAGCGTGAGACGATCATTCGCGATCGCCCGCTCCAACGCGTCGGGTTGGCCGCCCAAAATCAGGATATCATTTTCCCGCAGTCGGACATTCGGCCTCACCCTCTTGCTTTTTCCCTCGCGCAGCAGCGTCTTGACGCTCACTTCCCGGTCATGTCGGTTCATGAAGGCGCTGACGGTCTCCCCTATGGCGGGCGACCCATCACTGATCGTCGCTTCTGTGACATAACCTTTGACGTCCAACGCCTCACCCAGGCTTGGCACTGCCCGCCGATCTCGCGGCAGCAGGCGATAGCCGAAGCGCAGGAACAGAAGGCCGACCAGGAAGAGCCCGAAACCGGTTGGAAAATAGTCGAACATTCCAAACGGCTGGCCGGTCATATCCTCCCGGACGCGGCTGACAATGATATTGGGCGACGTGCCGACCAGCGTCATAAGTCCGCCGAGCAAAGAGGCGAACGCCATCGGCATCAGGAACACCGAGGGCGTGGTGTCATTCTTTTTCGCCATCTGAAGCGCCGCAGGCATGAGCATGGCGAGAGCGCCGACATTCTTGACCAAGGCGGATGCGATCCCGACCGATGCCGTAAGAAGCAGCAACTGCGACCGCACGCGCCGCACATATTTCGAAACCAACGCGAGCAGGATTTCGATGAGGCCAGAGCGCTGAACAGCCGCCGATAAGACAAGCGCAGACCCTACGATGATGACAATATCGTCAGAAAAGCCGGTAAATGCATCTTCCGGCGCGACGATGCCCAGACCTAGAGCAACCATCAGAGCGATGCAGGCGGTCACATCATAGCGAAAGCGGCCCCAGATAAATAACGCCATCATGCCGATCAGTGTCCCGATCGACAGCCACTGGGGCGTAGTCATGCAGTAAAGCTCATATTCAAGCTGGTCCCCGTCGCCCTCGTCGAAACCAAACGCCCGAAACGACTTCCAGTCGCAATGTGACGGATCCAAAATTCAGTGTTGCAGAAAAGGCCCTAGGCGCCACTTGGGCGTGGCTTGCTAGCCGTGTCGATTTCGATCGCCGCGTCGTTGCCGCTTTTTCCTGTTTCCTCATGAGAGGACGGACGCGTTCGCTCCTCTTTGCCGCGTAGCGCGTCCGCTGCCAATGGGCCGCGAAAGCGCACTTCCTGCTGCGGGACCGGAATTTCGATGCCATATTTCTGCAACGCGTCGTCGAGTGCCCAGCAATAGGCGGCCATCATGCTTCCCGGTCGTTTCACTGCTTCAAGCGAGGGCCATACAACCAGCTCGAAGCGCAAAGACGCGTCACCGAAACCCACAAGCCAGACTTGCGATTTCTGCCGCCCTACCTCCGGCAGGGTGAAGGGCACCCCATTGGCCGCTTCGAGCGCAGCCCGCTTCACCAAATCCTTGTCGGCACCTAGCGCCACGTGGAAGGGGACGTGAATACGGCGCGTCGCCCGATTGCGAGTCCAGTTGGTGAGCTTGCCGTTTAGCAAGCTGGCATTGGGAACGAGGACTGTCACATTGTCATTCGTCACGATGCCGGTCGCTCGGGCACCAATCGAAGTCACGGCTCCATTAGTCCCATCTTCCAGCTCGATGAAGTCGCCGACCTCGATACTGCGATCAAACAGGAGAACGACGCCGCAGACGAAATTCTTGACGACGTCCTGTAGTCCCAGACCAATACCGACACCGAGCGCGCCGGCAAAAAGGGATAGCGCCGACAGATCCACGCCGAGGGCGGAGACAGCGATGGCAAGCCCCGTGAACAACACGATATAGCGAACCACTTGTCCGCCAATGTACACCGCCGAAGCGCTTTCCTCACCAATTCTGATCTGCACGCGGCGCGTGATCCGCTTCACTGCCCATGTCGCAAATATCGCTACGACCAGAATCAGGATCGCGCGCAGCACCGCTCCTACCGTGAGCGCAGCGCCGGCGATCTGCAAGATCGGCTGGCTCAGGAAATTATCGGCTTGGACCATGTTCTCTGCTTTTAGCTCCGATTAGAACAGAATGCATGTCCCAGCGTCCCGTTCCGGGCTGGTCACGCACATGCGTTCAGAAAGCGCGATGGCGAGATCACGCAAAATGCAAGCGCTGCCTCCAGCGCGTTAACGCTCATCATGGGAATGTCTAATCTGAGGGAAATGGTGCCCGGGGACGGAGTCGAACCGCCGACACTGCGATTTTCAGTCGCATGCTCTACCAACTGAGCTACCCGGGCACGGGATGGGCGCCAAGCAGGACGCCGGAAGAGCGAGCCCTATAGGCGGGCCATTGATATTCTGTCTAGCCCATTGACCAACTTTGACGCGCATAATCGGCAAGAGTTCAGTCGGATCTTTCTGCCGAAACCTCGCTGTCCTCATCATGATGTGCGACGGGGACGCGATAGGCGTCTCCCAGCCAGTTCAATAGATCACGGTCGCGGCAGGCACGCGAGCAAAACGGTGCGAAATCCGCCGCGCTGGATGTCTTGCAGAGCGGGCACCTTCCCTTAGCCGACATGAACCGTCTCCAAGGCCAACTGTGCATCCGCGCGCAACGTGACCGAACCGCCACGACGCCGTTCCAGACGCTTTAGCCAATCGGGATGTGCACGAATGTCAGCGACCACCGCCGGCGCGAGCGTGAGCTCTGCCGCACCCGCGCCATCCGTGCCGCCATGCCGCTCCGCGCGGCGCAAGGCTGCCATGCTGGCCGTACGGACCGGATCGGCCCGCAGGATTTCCATGAGCGAAAGGCGATCGCGCCGCCGGATGATCTGGACAAACCCGAAGCCGTTAACAGCCGTGCGCTCGAAAGGCTGCGGCAGATATTTGTCGATCTGGGCGGCGGCGATCAGCCGCTCGTCCTTGTTGTTCATCGTCGGCAGATCGATCCCAACCGACCCGGCCAGCCCCATGCGCCTGATCGCCTGCGCCGCAAGCTTGGCGCCTTTTGGCCCAAGCTGGGCTGGAGGCGCGGAGCCATCGACATCGATCAGCGTCATCGCGGGCGTGACGAAGATACGCAGCGCGGCATCTTCGCCGCCCACTTCTCCAGTCATCGCTTCTGTAAGCAGTTCGCTCCAGCCTGCCGCCTCCAGCCGGTCTTCTTCGTGTGCCGGACACGGCACGATCGGGACGCCGGTTGCGCCAATTCGCTGGAGCAGGCTCGGCCCCGGGGCAATGCTGCTTCCCGGCGGCGCGATGTGGCCGCGCGCAAGCTTGTCCCGCATATTGTCCAGCCCCGGTTCGGCAATGGCTTCCCGCAGAATCTCGACACGGACGAGAGCCCCTTCCGCAACCTTGGGTGGAATGGGTTCGATGAGGATTTCCTCGCCGCTGTCGAGTCGCACAATACCGCGCCGCCGCACGATGAGCGTGCGGATCAGCCGACCGCCGACAATGCTGCCCGCACGCGCGTGATTGCCTTCGCGCTCGATCAGCGCTTCCAGGATATGCCCGCTCTGGACCAGCGCGGCGCGTGCCTCGCCAATCCCTTCCTCATAAAACCACTCAGCCACGATCGGCTCCAAAAATGCCTGCGGTCGCAAGCAGTGCTCGCGCCTCGAAAAGGGGCAGGCCGATCACCCCACTATGGCTGCCAGAAAGAAAACGCACCCAGCTCTCCGCCTGCCCTTGAATGGCGTAGCCGCCCGCTTTCCCCAGGCCCTCGCCGGTCGCGATATAATCCTCGATTTCGACTGCGGTGAGTTGCTTGAAAGCGACAACGGTGTCGGCGAGGCGCAGTCGCGCCTTGCCCGCCGCGTCAATCACGCAGACTGCGGAAAGCGCGTGATGTCGCCGTCCGGAAAGGCGGCGAAGCAAGCTGCGCTGGATATCTTCCGTTTCGGCCGGTGGCAGTATCATGCGGCCGCAGGCAATCGTGGTGTCGCCAGCGATCACAACCTCACCGTCCCGTCGATCGACCGCGCGCGCCTTCTCTTCAGCCAAACGCAGTGCATAGACGCGAGGCAGTTCGCCCTTGAGCGGCGACTCATCGATATGCGGACCAACGATCCGATCAGGTACGACGCCGATGCGCGCCAGAAGATCGCGACGGCGGGCGGACGTGGATGCGAGGACGAGAGCTGGTTTCACGAGCGCCCCCTATCAGCGCGGGGCGGAGAACGAAAGCTCAGCCCTGCGGGCCCGGGCCACCACGGCCAGGCATATAGCGATAGGTGATGCGTCCCTTGGTGAGATCATAGGGCGTCAGCTCGACGAGAACCTCGTCACCCACGAGGACACGGATCCGGTTCTTGCGCATCTTGCCGGCCGTATGACCGAGAATCTCGTGGTCATTTTCCAGCCGGACGCGGAACATGGCGTTGGGCAAAAGCTCCACCACCTGTCCGCGCATTTCGAGCAGTTCTTCCTTGGCCATAGACTTCCAATTTTTCGCGAAAGGCGCCCCATAGCCGCAAATGCACGGATTGAAAAGCGCCGCGAGATATGCCCACAATGAGCTAAGGGAGCGCGTCCACCGCCTCCGCAATGCCGGCGAAGAGCCCGGCGACTTCCTGGGGCTTCGTGCAATAGGGCGGCATCATGTAAATGGTGGTGCCCAGCGGCCGGAGCAAGACCCCGCGTTCCAGCATATAAGCACGCAGGCGCGGTGCCACGTCCGACAGATAGCCAGTGCCGTCTCCTACCACATCGATCGCAGCAACTGCTCCAATCCGGCGGGGGTTCGCCAATCGCGGATGGAGCGCTAGCCGTTCCAGCCCGAGGTCGAGCGCGTGACCAAGTGCGGCGATACGCGCCGGAACATTCTCCTCACGCCAGATCGCAATATTGGCATTTGCCGCCGCACAGCTGACGGCATTGGCGGTGAAACTCGACGAGTGGAAGAACATGGCCGCACGATCGGTGCTAACGTGAGATGCAAAGATCTCAGCGCTGGCCAGTGTCGCCGCCAGCGGAACGGCGCCCCCGGTCAGCCCCTTGGCCAGACAGAGGATGTCCGGCCTAACCTCTGCCTGCCCACAGGCGAAAAGTGTGCCGGTGCGCCCCCAGCCGGTCATGACCTCATCCGCGATGAAGAGCACGCCATGGCGCCCACAAATCGCCGCCATCTCGGCGAAGGTCCTCGCATCATAAACGAGCATACCGCCAGCACCGAGCAACAAGGGCTCGACGATGAAGGCGGCAGGCTTGTCCGATGCGCGACAGAGCCTATCGAGCGCATCCAGACTCGCCTGCTCCTTGCCTTTCATGGGGAACGGCACTGTTTCGACATCAAAGAGCAGCGGGGCGTAGGCATTGTTGTAAACCCCGCGCGCACCGACCGACATCGCCCCGATCGTATCGCCATGATAGCTATGCTCCATGACAAGGATGCGGTAGCGCGGCTCGTGGCGATTGTGCCAGTGGCCGAGAGCCATCTTGAGCGCGACCTCGACCGCCGTCGATCCACTATCCGAGAAGAAGACATGATCGAGACCGGCTGGCGTCATCTCGACGAGCGAGCGGGCGAGCTTTTCTGCCTGCGGATGCGTGTAGCCCGCAAAGATCACCTGATCGAGCGTTGATGCCTGCGCTGCAATGGCGGCCGCAATGCGCGGCTCGCAATGGCCATGCGTGATGACCCACCAGCTCGAAATGGCGTCGAGAAGCCGATTTCCGTCCGCGCAAGTGAGCCATGCGCCCGCTGCCGAGGTGATTTGTGGGACGGGTTCATGCAGGCCATGCTGAGTGAAAGGGTGCCATACCGGAGAGGTCATGCACCCATCTCCATGATTCGGCGTAGCGTCGCGAGATGAAGGTTGGCGGCGACCGCTCTCCGCAAGGTCGCGCTCTCAAGGGGATCAAGCATGTGGAGACGACCAAGCGATGTGGCCGCGCCCAGTCTCACGATGGCTTCGATATTCTGCGGATCATCCTTGCCCACGAAGACCAGACCAGCCACCCGCACGCCTCGCGAGCGCAATGCAGCCAGGCTAAGCAGGCTATGGTTGATCGTGCCCAGAGAGGTACGCGACACGAGAACGACCGGGGCATTCCAGACGCTCATCTGATCGAGGAAGGTAAGTGGCGGATCGAGCGATAGCGGCACCATGAGGCCGCCCGCTCCCTCTACGATGAGAGGGCGCTTGGACGGTAGGACAAGTGCTGCGGAGTCTATCGCGATGCGTTCCTGTGCTGCGGCTCGATGCGGTGACGCGGGCAATGCGAGACGGTAAGCCTCAGGGATAATCCTGTCCTGCGGCACACCAAGCGCCAGAGCAGTCTCGCTGTCGGTGCTCTCCTCCGTGCCAGCCTGCACCGGCTTCCAGTAATAGGCGTCCAGTGCCGCCGCCAGACCGGCAGCGACAACCGTCTTGCCGACACCGGTGTCCGTCCCGGTGACGACGAGAACGCCGTTCATGCCTTGTGATCCGCCAGCAGGCCGACCAACGCGGCACCCAGCGCGTCAACGGCCGCCTCATTGCTGTTCAGCGTCAGTGATATGCGCAAACGCGCGGTCCCGCGCGGCACCGTTGGAGGCCGGATGCCTCGCACATCAAATCCCGCTTCCCGCAAACTCGCGGCAACAGCCATAGTGCGGCTATCTGTGCCTAGGATGACCGGCACAATCTGGCTCGTTGGCGCAGCCAAGCCCAGCGGCGCACATATGGACGAGCCTGCCCGCGCAATTAAAGCCTGGAGCGCGGCGCGGCGATCATCGGCTCCCGCGACCACGTCCAACGCGGCTTCGGCAGCGACTGCCATAAGCGGCGAAGGCGCCGTGGAAAAGACGAAGCTTCGGCCGCGATTGACGAGAAGATCGATGACAGGACGGGAAGCCGTCACGATAGCGCCTTCGACGCCCATTCCCTTGCCGCACGTGTGAAGAGTGATAACGTCCGGTCGTCCTTCCAGACCTTCTGCAAGGCCGCGTCCGGACGGACCGTGCACCGCAGTGGCGTGAGCTTCATCCAGAACAAGCATTGCCTCATGCCGTTCGGCCACGGCTACCAGATCAGCCAGAGGTGCGCGATCTCCATCCATGGAGTAGAGCGTCTCCACGACGATCCAGGGGCGCCCTCGCCCCCCCTCCGTCCGCCACCGGGTAATGACCGCATCGACGCTTCCCGCGTCATTATGGGCCGCGAGCCGGTGGGGCGCTCGGGAAAGCCGCATGCCGTCATGCGCGCTCGCGTGAATGAGAGCGTCCGCGACGATGAGGTCGTCCACGGCAGGCAAAGCGGAAAGCAGGGCCATATTCGCCGCAAAGCCATTGGCGAACCAGAGGGCTGCCTCTCCGCCAAAAAAGGCCGCCGCTTTCGTTTCAAGGGCCTCATGCTCGGGAGCATTGCCACGCAACAGCCGCGCTCCGCCTGAACCCACCGGGACGCCCCTATCGATCGCGTCGCGCAAAGCCGCCGCGATCGCAGGATGGCCCGCAAGAGCGAGATAATCGTTGGATGCGAAATCAGAACCGTGACGGGGCGATAGCCGGCGCAGCCGGTCGCGGGCTGCAAGCCGCGCCAGTTGCGCCTCAAATTCCTCGCGTGAGTTAACAGGCATGCCTGCCCTATAGTCGAGGGCCAGTGAGAGGCCAATGTAATGCGAGTTCAAGCCGGGCACTCGGTGGCCCTGCGCCCGGCAGGACCTGGCCGAAAGTGCAAGCCTCAGGAAAAGGAGACGATCTCAACGCGCCGGCGACGAATGAGAAGACCCGCGATACCGAAGCCGGCGACCATCAACGACCACGTGTTTGGCTCGGGGATCGCGGCAACGCTGGCAATAATCTCCTGAATGTCGAAGGTCTTATTCGATGTCGCCTCAGGCTTCGGTGGCACAAAAGAACCACTAGAACGTGGCGGTGCCGCATCGACCGCAAGCTGCGAAAATTGACCCGGTGCAACCCCGAGATCCTCACTAAAAACAGTTGCGGCATTCGCAGGTGCGCTCGCCCCAAAAGCGGTCGCGAACAGCGCCATTGATAACCCGTAACCCACTGTCATGTAAGAAATCGCTCTGACTGTCTGGCTCTTCATAAGCCAGGCCTTAACCATTCGGAGCGGCGGGTTAAAGTGAAAATATTGCAACGCAGCACGTTAATGGATCGGAACCTTGAGGCGTGCACTACCCGCGACAATCCGATTAGCTCGCACTTAACTGGCAGGGCCTGCCAACAATACGCGGGAGGCGGATATCCGCCTCCCGCGTTTGTCGCATCGATTAACTCAGGCCATTGGCCAAAGCTGCTAGCAGAAGCAGGGCAACAATGTTGGTGATTTTAATCATCGGATTGACCGCCGGTCCGGCCGTATCCTTGTAAGGATCACCTACCGTGTCGCCTGTAACGGCAGCCTTGTGCGCATCGCTGCCCTTGCCGCCGTGATTGCCATCTTCGATATATTTCTTTGCGTTGTCCCACGCTCCGCCGCCCGACGTCATAGAGAGCGCCACGAACAGACCGCCGACGATCACGCCCAGAAGAAGGGCGCCGAGGGCCGCGAACCCATTGGCCTGTCCGGCAACAAGCGTGATGACGAGATAGACTGCGATCGGTGCAAGAACGGGCAGCAGGGAAGGCACGATCATTTCCTTGATCGCGGCTTTCGTGACAAGATCGACGGTACGCGCATAATCGGGCCGCACGCTGTAATCCATGATGCCGGGATTTTGCGCGAACTGCTCGCGGACGTCCTTCACCACATCGCCTGCAGCCCGCCCGACAGCCGTCATGCCCATAGCCCCGAACAGATAGGGTAACAGCGCGCCAAGCAGCAAGCCGACGATGACGTAGGGATTTTCGAGACTGAAATCGACTTCGAGCGACGGGAAGAACTCTCGCAGGTCGATCGTGAAAGCCGCGAAAAGCACCAGCGCTGCGAGCCCCGCCGAACCAATGGCATAGCCCTTCGTTACGGCCTTGGTGGTGTTGCCGACCGCATCCAGCGCATCGGTCCTCTCCCGAACAGAATCGTCGAGGCCGGCCATCTCGGCAATGCCGCCGGCATTATCTGTAACAGGGCCATAGGCATCGAGCGCGACGACCATGCCGGCGAGCGCCAGCATCGCGGTGGCTGCAAAGGCAATACCGATAAGCCCGGCGAGTTGGTAAGCAATGATGATGCCGGCGCAGATGACCAGCGTGGGAAGAGCCGTCGCCTCGAGGCTCACGGCAAGACCTTGAATGACATTCGTGCCGTGGCCGGTTTCGGAGGCCTTGGCGATCGAACGAACGGGCCGGTAATTCGTCCCGGTGTAATATTCAGTGATCCAGATAATGAGCCCAGTGACAGCGAGACCGAGCAGGGCGCAGAGGAAAAGCTGCATGCCGGTAAAGCCGCCCTCGCCCGCCAGATCAGCGCCAATCACCCTCGTCATGTCGCCCAACGCCATTTGCGTGGCGACCCAGATGGCCGGAATGGAAAGCACGGCGGTCACCAGAAAGCCCTTGTACATGGCGCCCATGATGTTCTGCGTGCGACCGAGCCGCACGAAATAGGTGCCGATGACGGATGTGATGATGCAGACACCGCCTATGAGCAGCGGCAGCGCCATGAGCGGCAGCAGCATTTCGCCCGCGCCTTTGACCAGGAGGGCGATCAGAACCATCGTCGCACCGACCGTGACGACGTAAGTCTCGAACAAATCCGCCGCCATACCGGCGCAGTCGCCCACATTGTCGCCCACATTGTCTGCGATCACGGCAGGATTACGTGGATCGTCCTCGGGAATGCCTGCCTCGACCTTACCGACGAGATCCGCGCCGACATCGGCAGCCTTCGTGAAGATGCCCCCGCCTAGACGGGCAAAGATGGAGATGAGCGACGCGCCGAAGGCAAGAGCGGTAAGCGCTTCTATCACGACGCGGTCGTTAGGCGCGTAGCCCGATGGTCCGACGAGGTAGAAGAAGAAAACCGAGATGGCGAGGAGCGCAAGACCAGCGACAAGCATGCCGGTAATCGCACCTGCGCGGAAAGCGAGCGTGAGCCCCGCCTGCAGGCCGGTCTGAGCAGCGGCGGCCGTCCTGACGTTAGACCGCACGGAGATATTCATGCCGATGAATCCGGCAACGCCGGAAAGAATGGCCCCGATGGCAAAGCCAGCCGCCGAAATGATGCCGAGGAAGAACGCGACGAGTATCGCGACAACGACCCCCACGATACCGATGGTGAGATACTGCCGGCTGAGATAGGCCTTGGCGCCCTCCTGAATCGCGCCCGCGATTTCCTGCATTTTTTCATTGCCGGCGGGTGCGGCAAGCACCTGTCGGCTGGTGACAAACCCGTAGAGCACAGCCAGCAGGCCGCAGCCGATGGCAATCAGCACCAGATCCATGGCAATCCTTCCCCTGCGTTTGTCCACCTTGCAGGCGGACGAGCCGCTTTTGCGGCATTGGGGGAAGAGACTATCGAGAGCCGGCGGGCCGTCAAGCTGTTAACGTTGGGTAGATTAGCC
>PJTZ01000239.1_pt1 | contig 18594 bp, 15 predicted proteins | sample 1512131 | NCBI WGS metagenome assembly PJTZ01 (sample SAMN08177679, study PRJNA422409) | Soil metagenome, whole genome shotgun sequencing project. | reverse complement strand
ATCTCTTTATCATACCGGACGGAAGAAAGGCGATTGGTGGAAATGGAAAATTGATCCATTAACGATTGACGCTGTCTTAATTTATGCCCAAAAGGGAAGCGGGCGACGAAGTGCCTATTATACTGATTATACCTTTGCAGTGAAGGATGGTGAGCATTTAGTCACTATTGCGAAAGCTTATTCTGGGCTGACAGACAAGGAAATAAAAGAAGTTAGTCGTTTTGTCAACAAAAACGCCATCGAAAAATTTGGCCCGGTACGAACCGTTAAACCCGAACTGGTATTTGAAATAGCTTTTGAAGGTATTGCTTTCAGCAACCGACATAAATCGGGCGTGGCATTACGTTTCCCTCGAATCGCACGGTGGCGAACAGACAAAACGGTTGGAGATATCGATGATATCGAAGAAATCAAAAAAATGATTCATTGATTTGAAAAACAACAAGCAACATACCGAAGGCTATACCATTATCACGGACTGGATGCGGCAAAAAGGCAATACACCTTTTAGTTTTCAAGAAAAAGCGTGGAAGAAATACAGTAATGGATATAGCGGCATGGTGGTCGCTCCTACCGGATTTGGGAAAACCTTCTCCATTTTTCTTGCGGTATTGATCGATTTTATGAATAACCCTTCGCGTTATCAAAAAGGGTTAAAATTATTATGGATCACTCCGTTGCGATCATTAGCAAAAGATTTAGCCCGTGCCATGCAAGAAGCCATTGATGAGATTGGCCTGGACTGGGTGGTAGAGGTTCGGAATGGTGATACGGACATCAAGATAAAGCAGCGGCAAAGCCGGCAGATGCCCGATGTATTATTGGTGACACCCGAAAGCCTGCATTTGTTGCTGGCACAAAAAGGCCGCCAACGTTTCTTCAACGCTTTGCAATGCATAGCCGTTGACGAATGGCATGAATTGCTCGGAACAAAGCGAGGCGTGATGGTAGAATTAGCGTTAGGATTTCTAAAACATCAACAGCAAAATCTTCGGATATGGGGTATCACGGCTACTATTGGCAATCTCGACGAAGCCCTAGAGGTACTCATACCTACTGCGGAGAAAAAAGTAAAAATTGTTGCTCGTGAGAAAAAGAAGATTGCCATTATTCCTGTATTTCCGACAGAAGTGGAGGTATTGCCCTGGGCAGGACACTTGGGTGGCAAGTTAGCCGAGAAGGTTGTACCTATTATTTTGGAAAGTAAATCAACATTAGTTTTCACCAATACCAGAAGCCAAAGTGAGATGTGGTATCAACTGTTGTTGGAAGCACATCCCGATTTTGCGGGACAAATTGCGTTACATCACAGTTCTATTGACAGCCATATCCGACAATGGATAGAGGAAGCCTTAAGTGAAGGGAGACTAAAAGCTGTTGTTGCTACTTCCTCTCTCGATTTGGGCGTAGATTTTAAACCCGTGGATACCGTTGTACAAGTTGGCTCCAGTAAAGGCGTCGCCCGCTTTATGCAGCGTGCGGGGCGTAGCGGGCATTCTCCTCACGAACTATCCAAAATCTATTTTGTTCCCACACATTCGTTGGAATTGATTGAAGTGGCCGCCTTAAAAGAGGCTGTCAAAACACAGACCATCGAAAACCGGGATCCTATGGTACTTACGTTTGACGTATTGGTTCAATTTCTGGTTACCATCGCTTTAGGAGGTGGCTTTAAAGCCAACGACATCTACGCGGTTATCAAAAACACGTTCGCATTTCAGGAGATAACCGAGGAGGAATGGAACTGGTGTATCTTTTTCATCACGCAGGGGGGCGCTATCGGCAAGAATTATGAAGAGTTTCATAAAGTTATACTTAAGGAAGACGGTATGTTGGTGGTGGAGAAAAGACGCATTGCTATGCTACATCGCATGAATATGGGCGTTATCGTAAGCGATGCTATGATACGGGTCAAATTTCTTTCGGGAGGCTACATTGGTATGGTGGAGGAATATTTTATTTCGAGATTGCATAGCGGTGATAAATTTGTTCTAGCTGGCCGCGTGCTCGAGCTTATTCGCGTGAAAGAGATGACGGCATATGTTCGGAGCTCTTCAGGTCGAGCCATTACACCAAGTTGGCTAGGTGGCCGCTTACCATTGAGTTCTAATTTAAGCCAGTTTTTGCGACAAAAACTGGCAAGCGCCACGCATCCCGATAACCGTGAAAAAGAACTGCAATTCTTACATCCTTTGGTCGCACGACAAAGTGAACATTCGCATATTCCAGCAGAAGACGAATTTTTGGTGGAGTCTATCCATACCAAAGAAGGGTACCATCTTTTTATGTACCCATTTGAAGGGAGATTGGTACATGAAGTTATGGCTAGCTTGATTGCCTACCGCATTAGTCTGTTGATTCCAATAAGTTTTTCTATGGCAATGAACGATTACGGATTCGAATTATTTTCTGATTCGGAAATCGTAATAGACGAATCTCAACTAAAAAAAATTCTCCGTCGGGAACATTTGATGGAAGACGTAATCAGCAGCATTAACGCTACAGAAATGGCAAAGCGGAAGTTTCGGGATATTGCCGTCATCTCGGGTATGGTGGTTCAAAACCTACACGGAAAGCAACAAAACAACAAGTCTTTACAAGCTTCTTCAGGCATTATTTTTCAAGTTTTGGAAGAACATGATCCACAGAACCTACTGCTGCGCCAAGCGTACGCGGAAGTATTCAACCAACAATTGGAAGAGCCGCGATTGGTAGCTGCATTTGAACGGATACATCATAGCAAAATCATTTATAAATTTGCAACAGGGTTTACACCATTGAGCTTTCCTATCAAAGTAGATAGTTTACGGCAATCCTTATCAAGTGAAGATCTGACAAGCCGTATTCAACGACTGCAGCAGCGCAATTGGAAATCTCCCAGAAGAAAACGATGAATATTATTACGCAAGACATATCTTTTTCCGATACATCATTGACATTGACAAACCAACGTGTGTTGTTTTGGGAAAAGCACCATACACTTATTCTTTCTGATTTGCACTTGGGTAAAGCGGCACATTTTAGAAAAAATGGTATTGCCCTTCCCACACAGGTAACGTTGCAGGATTTGCAACGTTTGGAACAATTGATACATTATTTCCCTGTTAAACAAGTCATTATTGTAGGCGATTTAATTCATGCGGGTGCTAACACGGAAGTCGATCTATTACGGCAGTTCATCGCCAAGTTTCCGCACATCAAATTTATTTTGATCAAGGGAAATCATGATCGCTTCGCTGATGAACGATGGAAAAAACTGGGTATCCAAGAAATCTATCAAAATTGGCGTTTAGACAACATTTGTTTTACACATCAGGCTTCTTCTGCCGCCAACATACACACCGTTAGCGGACACATACATCCGGGCGTTAGTGTGCGAATGCCTACGAAAAGAACGATGACCTTTCCTTGCTTTGTCGTCTCCGCACAACAAATTATTTTGCCGGCTTTCAGTCTGTTTACCGGTTTCGATATCAAATCAACCACGATTAACGCTATTCGTTACGCTTTTCACGAAAACGATATTTTTTGTATTCGTTAGTAACAACTATTCCTCATCCAGTTTTTTTAACGTATGCAAAACAATATGAAAGTATCGTAGTTATATTACCAATATAAAATAATTTAGAAAAATGGGCAATGGTCGATTTTTTGTTAAAAAATAGCTAACATAAAACAAAAAAACATGAAGAAACTATTTTATTCTATTGCACTAGCCTGCGTAATTGTAGGGTGCAATAATGCAAACAACAAAAATACCGAAGAAAACAAGGAAAACCAGCAGATGGAAAATCCATCTCCGTCTCCAACATCAACATCCGTTAATGATTTATACGGTAAAAACTGGAGGCTTACCGAATTAAACGGAAGCCCGATCACATTGGATACGACATTTCCACAAAAACCTCATCTCGTATTCCATGAAGACAGTAAAGTTTCTGGCAATGGTGGATGTAACAGCATGGGTGGACAGGTTGAATTCAAAGAAAACAACGGGATTACCATTTCTGATATCACCGCTACACAAATGGCCTGCCCAAATCTGGATATAGAAACACGGTTTATCGAAGTGCTAAAAGACGCCCAACAATACAACGTCAATGGTGATATACTGACGTTTAGCAAAGGTGACAATGAAGTGCTAGCTACCTTAATAAAAACAGACGAATAATTTTTTTTAAAAAAATTTGCATAAGTGTAAAAAGCATACTATATTTGCATCATCATAATTTAGGTTTATAATTGGTTAGCTAAAGGTTTTCATTCTCCCCGTTTGAAAACCTTTTTTTATATATTTTATAATAAATTGTGTTCTTTCCACGCTTTATATTGCGGATATCTTTTCTGACTCCCTAGCTTCAATTGTTTCTTTTCATAATAATTCATACAAACATGTCCATTCGTTTCATATAGAAAATAGCGGATGGCTATGATCCTACTTTTATGTATTCGGAAGAATCTGTCCTCGGGGAGCTTTTCCTGGAACTTAGACAATGGCACTTTAACTTCTAAAGGAGCACCACTCACTCTATAAATAGTCGTTATCTCGTCCTTAACTTCCAAATATACTATGGTCGATATATCGATAAGATACGCTTCTTTTCCTGCTTTAAATTTCATTGTGCGATGACCGTCAAAAAAAAACTCAAATTGGTTCGGACGTTCTGTGGGTACCTCGCCAGTTCCTTGATTGTCCTTATCAACCATCGATCCTATTCGTTTTCCTTCATGAACGTTTATTCGATCAAAAGATAACACCTGCCTTAAAAGCGTTAGAATGACTGCATATTTAACAAAAGTCAAATAAAATTTGCTAAAGTTCCCCAGAAACATTTGCCACGAAGGTTCAATGTCCTTATTCCAAATTTGTGCCGAAACGGAGTTATCACTTTCATGTAAGATATAATATCCGATTATAGCTAATATTATATAATTTGCACTTCCTACCAAAAGTGCTTTCAGATACCGCCGGTACGAAAACAATAGCTGAAGACAATATTGACTTACTTCGATTATACTGATCATAACTATCCCCAACAGGAAATTAACGGCAATGCGTTCACCCACCGATTCTCCATCAGTATTCATAGTCTGAATAAAAATTAAATAAACAGTATAAAAGCCTAACTTTAGGCGCCACCATGGTGATAGTGTCTTAACAACAGAAAAAAACTTTAAAAATATTTGATTCATAAACGGCTAGTTTTTTTATCTATTCGATTCGGCATGACGAATATACTTAATTTAAAGTGTATTCGCAATAACACTACACCTTTTCATTAAAAAAGGAATGCAGCTGGCTGCATTCCTTTGACTAGTTCTATATGGCAAATACAATTTTTAATGATGAGCGTGGGCATCTTCCTTACCGCCTGCAAGCGTAAACAATTCTGCTACCTTTTCCAGGTTAGCCTCTGCAAATGCTCTTACATCTTTATCCGTATTACGGGTCATACGTTGAAGCTGCTCTTTCACAACAGCCGCCTCATGCTGTACATGCTGAATATACGCCTCATCTGAATAAGATGAAGAAGTCTGATGAGAAACAGCTACTTCTTCTACATCCGTTGTATCAGCGTCATCCTCAGCTAATTCCTCCTGACCGGTTACAACCGTTTCTACTTCGTTTGATGCTGTATATTTCGCGGCTCCTTTAATTGGAAAATCGATTTGTTTCGCGATAGCCAAACTATCTAATCCCGGAATCAATGAACTATATACTTCTTGCGTTTTCACAGCAAGTTGCTTTGCTTGCGAAGAGCCTGCCACACTTGCTGCATAAGAAGCATAATCATTTTCATATACCACTTTGGCACCTACTAGCTGAAAAAAACGATAGGCATCACCGTCCACCAACGAGGTATGTGTCAAGCTTAACTGATTCTCTTGTGCAGTCTTCGGATTACAGGACACGAATAACGTGCTCGCGCACACACCAACAACAAATAAAGTATTTAATTTCATTTCTTTTCTATTTATGCTACAAAAATAAAAAAATAATCGACTTCCATATTTAAAATAAACAACTTACTAAGCTTTAAGCAACGTTTCGCCCCGCATTTACGACACCATAAATTGTACGAGCAATAAGCTTCCGATAAACAGCCTCTTGTTCTGGCGAAAGCTTCTTGTTGAGCATTGTCCGAATGGCATAGTGTTGGATCGTCAGCAACGGCAACACAATCTTTTCTCTAGCTAAGACGGACGCCCGTTCTATCGGATAATTCTCCATCAAAACAGATGAGTTGCTTAACTTCAGAAGATATCGCTTTGTCAACTCAAATTCGCCACGCAGCATACTCCAAAAATCTCCAAATGTTTCGTCGTATTGCATATATGCCGTGATATCAAAATTTGATTTTGTCATGGACATCATACAGTTATCCATCATGGTTTTAAACATACCTGAATTTTCGTACAAATTCTTGACATTAGACCACAGGTTGTTTTCCTCAGCCCATTGCAAAGCGGTACCCACACCATAGAATCCCGGAATATTCTGTTTTAATTGACTCCATGAAGTCACAAAACTGATCGCTCGTAAATCTTCCAGACGTAACTCTTTACCCGAATTTCGTTTTACCGGACGGCTACTGATGTTAACCTCTGCTAGTTGTTTCAACGGACTCAACGTTTCCAAATATTTCAGAAATAGTGGATGTTTGCGAAGCGACATAAACTTATCATGACTTTGATGCGCCATTTGATCAATCACTTCTTTTTGCTTATTGGTCAACGTATCCCCGTCTTTCTGTTGAAGTTCCGAGATAATTCCTGCCTGCAAAAGTTGCTCGATATTATATTTTGCCGTTTCTAAGGAGCCATATTGGCTACTAATAGTCTGTCCCTGAATGGTTAATTGGATATGTTCATTTGCAATTTCTTTACCCATTGAGGCGTAAAAACGTTGCGTTTTTCCACCTCCACGCGCAGGAGGCCCTCCACGACCATCAAAAAACACCAAATCAACATCATACTCACGCGCAATAGCCGTCAGCTCAATTTTCGCCCGATAGATAGACCAATTTGCCATTAAGTATCCACCGTCTTTCGTACTGTCGGAAAATCCCAGCATGATGGTCTGTTTGTTTCCGCGACGTTTAATATGTTCTGCATACGTTTGATTAGCATACAAACTCCGCATGACGTCAGCTGCCCGTGAAAGATCGTCAACCGTTTCAAATAAAGGCACAAAATCAATCGTTAGATCATCTTTTTTCCATCCGGACCATAAGAATAATTGCATCAAGCCTAGTATATCAGATGCTTGCTGACAATTACTGATAATAAAACGTTGTGCTGCCCGCTCGCTACCTGATTTTTGAATGTCTTTAATTAATTTAATAACCTCTAACGTATCGATGACCAACGCATCCGCGTCCTTCTCCACCTCCAAATTCAAGGCGGTAAAAGCGATTTGTTTTTCTTTTTCAGCTTCAGAGACTGTAACCTCCTTCAGATCAAGTCCGGTTTCGGGATAACGTTCTACTAAATAATTAAATGCTTTTCGCAATACGCTGCTATCCTGCCTAATATCTAACGTTGTAAAATAACAGCCGAAAGTAGAAACCTTACGAATTAAGTCTTCTACCAACTCCACAAAAAGCCCCTCGTGCATCGTGTTCAATACCTCTTTAATATTGTGAAGGTTCTCTAATATCTTTGCCGTATCATCTGTGGGGTTTTCTATCGGGTTAAAGCTGTTGTCGTAAAATAAATCTTGTAGGATATCCAGATACTTCTGTGTTCCACGGAAGGTTATCCGGCGTCTCACCAAACGAAAATCACGATAATAGCAACGAAATAAAATCGTCCGCAACATGCTGGCTACCTTTTTGGTACTTTCTACGTTTACATTTGGATTTCCATCCCTATCACCTCCCGGCCAAAATCCCAGCTCAATAAGTTGTTTTACATCGTCAATAGGCACTTCCAATTCACTATCTATATTTGATTGGATTTCGGACGCCACTTTATAGAAAACATTCTCTAAAAACCACGCTAAACTGGCAGCCTCGTCGACTGGTGTGGGCTTTTCTTTATTAATAAACGGAGTCTTACCCAGTTGCTGTAGTAATAACTGGATATTATGTAGGTCATTTCTTTTTAATGCATCGATTAGATCTGTAATAATAGCGAGCACCGGCCCCGGATAAAACTGCGTGGGGTGTGCCGTTAACACGAGTCTAACGGAAAAATTATGTAATTTCTCTAAAATCGTTTTCTTAAGCTCCGTATTGTCCTGCGCACTGCGGAATAGAGATTGCAAAACACCAGAATCATCCGCTTTACCTACTGACTGGAACGCAGAATCTTCCACCGCATCAAAAAGCACGACTTGGCGTTCAATATACTGGACAATTCGAAAGAGAAAATCGATTTGATCCTCTTCCTGTACATATTGTTCATATTGCCCAAAGAAGCTCTGGATAATATCTTCCGGCGTTAATTTTGCTTCCACACCTTTTTCACAATGGGTGGAAAAAAAAGGAAGAATCGTACCAGTATGCTTTACACTTTGAAATGGTAACGTTAAAAAAAGGCTTTTATATAAATCAAAGCGCGTTAAGACTTCATTGTGAAAAACAGATTTTTTTTGACTTACTTTCATATTAAAAATTAAGGAATGCTATAGATTTCGAAAACATTAAATTTCGAATCGGACTAAAATATGCACTTTTCACAACAAAAGCAATTTTTTGGTATGATTAAAATATGAAATCATGATTTTCATTACCAAAAACACAAAGTTTCATGGATGATTTTTTACTATCTTTGTTCATACTTTTTTTCCATGGAAAGAACCAAAGAAATTAGTCATTTTTTCTACAGCCAATATTTTGCGGAAGGATTGATGATTACATTGGGATGCATCATCCCCCTACTCGTATGCATGTATTTAGGCTACGTGAACGAAGGTACGTTAATTTCTTTTGGTGCACTCTTAATAGGTCTGTCTGATACACCTGGCGCACCTTCTCATCGCCGATTAGGGATGTTATCTACCATCGGCCTAGGTATCTTAACATACCTCATTATTGTTTCCATCAATTTTTCAGTACCCTTAACCACCATTGCCATAGCGGTATTGAGCTTCTTTTTTGCCATGTTTGCGGTTTTTAATGCCCGCGCCGCTACCGTTGGAGCCATGTGTACGCTTTTGATGCTCTTTAATGTACAACATGCGGTCACCGACGGCAATGTATGGCTCCATCTCTTATTCGTCATCATCGGAGGCCTTTGGTATATGGCAATCAGTATGTGGACATTAAAGATTCGTCCTTATCGTATCGCCCAGCAGGAACTATCGGAATCCATACGCGATGTAGCCGATTATATTCGGCTGAAAGCGAATTTCTACGATCCCAATGTCGATATTGACACGAACTACCTCAAGTTAATTGAAAAACAGGTGGAAGTCAACAAGCATCAAGAATCAGTTCGAGACACACTTTTTCAAAGCAAACGTTCCATCAAGGATACGACTAAAATCGGGCGTTATCTCACGTTGGTTTTTTCTGATATTGTTGATCTTTTTGAACAAAGCTTGACTACCCAATACGATTATAATGCGATTAAATCTGCTTACGGGCAATATGGTGTACTGATGCCATTTAAACATACGATACTTAAAGTAACAAATGAGTTGGATAATATTGCCTATGCGATTAATGCAAACAAATTACCCAAACCTACTTACACCTTCGAAAACGATATGGATCGTCTGCGCGAATCTGTGGAGAAACTCGATAAGCAAGGCATCAACACCATTCCGCTGAAAAAGGTTATTATCAACATCCGAAGCATTATCAAATATCTCGAGAATATATACAGCTATAACTCTACGAATGTAGGGCCTAATATTCCAAAAGAAGAGATAGATTCGGCCTCCCAATTTATCACACGAGATCAGATCGACTGGAAAAAATTTAGAAGTAACCTTAGTTTACAGTCATCGGCCTTTCGCCACGCACTACGCATGGCGATTGTCCTCTCAGGGACTTATCTCACGCTTAACCTCATAAATTTCAGTCCCAACGGGATTTACTGGACCTTGTTAACAATCATGGTGATTCTTAAGCCAGGCTTTGGCTCTACGCAAGAACGGAATGCGCAACGATTGATAGGCACATTGATTGGCGGCATTATTGGAGCGGCTGTCATTTTTACAATTGACGATGTGACAATACGTTTTATATTCCTTATTTTCTTTTTCCTCAGCGGTTACAGTCTGTTCCGGCTAAACTATATTGTGGCCGTCATGTTCATTACACCTTATATATTGATCATGTTAAGTTTCCACGGCATGGATACGCTGGAAATGGTTACTGAGCGAGTAATTGACACCTTTTTAGGTGGATTAATCGCGTTTGTCTCAAGCTATGTTATTTTTCCGAATTGGGAAAGTATTCAATTTAGGGATAACATGCGCAATTTACTTATTGCCAATTACAATTATCTTGCCCAAGCAATCCGTATCCTTGCGGGAGAACAGTTAACCATTACAGCATACAAGCTTTCGCGAAAAGAAGTATATATTGCCTCTGCCAATATGGGCTCTACCTTCCAACGGATGTTAACCGAACCCAAATGGCGGCAAAAATACACGAAGGAAGTCAACCGATTTGTTATTCTCGACCATATTTTGTCGTCCCACGCTGCAAATCTACTTGTCCAAGTCCATCATGCAGACATTAGCTCTTATAGCCGGGAACACGTACGGTTATTAAAGAAAGCACTGTCCGATCTGCATAAGGCTGTTGCCTTGCTTTCTCCTCCCGACGAGGAAAAGGAGTTTGATCCTGATGAGGACTTTCCAAACCTTAAAGTCGTAACTGATGAGGATGAGGATGGCAAATTAATTACGGAACAATTACAGTTTTTAAGTAAAATTTCAGGAGATTTACATAAAGTCGCACAGCAGCTTATGACGCGCATGGCAGAAGTCGAACATAAAGAAACAGCAGATTTAGTAAATGGATAGTCACGTTGATGTTTTAATTGTAGGTGCTGGTCCTATAGGACTAGCTTGTGGCATAGCTGCACAAAAAGCAAATTTATCACATATTATTATAGAAAAGGGCTGTTTGGTCAATTCGTTATACAATTATCCACTGACCATGACTTTTTTTTCGTCTTCAGAGCGGCTGGAGATTGGTGATACCCCCTTTGTAACAACACTTCCCAAACCAAAAAGAGCGGAAGCATTAGAGTATTATCGCCGTATCAATGGAAAATTTGATTTAAACACACATCTGTTTGAAGAAGTAATAGGCGTAAAAAAAGAGGAAGGTGTTTTTATTGTAACCACGACAAAAAGACAATATACCGCTCAATATGTAGTGGTCGCAACGGGTTTCTATGACGTACCTATGCTATTGAATATTCCGGGAGAAGAACTGCCAAAAGTTTCTCATTACTATAGAGATCCACATTTCTATGCGAATCAACGGGTTGTGGTTGTCGGCGCAAGTAACTCATCCGTAGATGCGGCGCTGGAAACCTATAGAAAAGGAGCAAAAGTAACCTTGGTTGTTCGGGGACCGGAAATAGGCCCTCGGGTAAAATATTGGGTGCGGCCAGATATAGAAAACAGAATTACATTAGGTGAAATTGATGTGTATTACCAAAGTCAGCTGATAGAAATAAAAGAGAATGCTGTTACAATCTTGACACCTGATAGCACAGTAGAACTCGAAAACGACTTTGTACTTGCACTTACGGGTTATCGTCCGAATTTTGATTTCTTAAGAAAAGTCGGAATAGAGATACCTGATGAATCTCCTATGATTCCAGTACACAATCCACAAACGATGGAAACCAATATAAAGGGGTTATACTTAGCTGGTGTGGTATGTGGAGGTCTGAACACCCATCTCTGGTTTATTGAAAACTCCAGAATCCATGCGGACATGATTATGCAACATATTTTGAAACAGACTGCTAGTTACTGCGCAAACCTCGAAGAAAAATCTTGACCATCTTCTGTTGTTTGGTCAGGATAAGTTCGAATTCATCAGGTGTAGGAAAAAGACAATCGTTCAAGTCCTTACTTAAAATACCCACACGCATACCCATTAAAGAGAAAAGTAACAATTCTGCTGTTTCGTTAAAGTCCTCAACTTCGATTTCATTATTTTCGACACCCTTTTTCAGAATTCGGCTATACTGATCACGTATACGTTCAAAAAAAGGACCAATATTTTTCCCCATTTCTCCCGGATTTTGGACAAATTGGGAAGAAGAATACTCAAATAAATTATAATTTTCACGCATAATCACCATGCGACTCTCCACTGCATATAAAAGAATTTCTGCTACATCAGAAGTTTTTGTCATATATACCTCTACCTTGTTAATCATCTCATTAATGACATGTTCCAAAACGGCCGTATATAGGCTGTGCTTATCTGGGAAATAATAATACAACAATGCTTTTGAAAAGGAAAGATCTTTGGCAATCTCTGCCATCGTCGTCTTTGCCATTCCGAAGTGTGCAAAACGCCGTTTCGCCACATCAAGTATCTTTGCTCTCTTTACATCAACATTCTTAGTCATCTATTTTATTATTTAAATCCTCGGCTTTATATTATCTTTACAGCCATATTATAAAGTTAATTCTTTTTTTGATTTTTTAAAAGGATTAGTCAAGTTAAGACATTACAAAAAAATGACAAACACTATCCAGCGGCATATTTCCTTAAAAACTTACAACACATTTGGCATCGAGGTTTTCTGTAAAAATTTCCTACAGATCACAGACGAGAGTCTACTAACTTCCTTATTCCTAGACGGTAAATTTTCCGAAAAATTCTTCGTGTTGGGCGGTGGCAGTAACGTGCTGTTCACCAGAGATTACGACGGTTTAATCATACAAATGGGTAACAAGGGAATTAGTCATTTTATTGAGGGGAATTTTATTTATGTCACGGCAAAAGCGGGTGAAGTTTGGAATGATTGCGTTTGGTATTGCGTGAAACATAATTTTGGCGGCATTGAAAACATGGCACTTATTCCAGGTACAGTGGGAGCTTCTCCCATTCAAAATATCGGCGCTTATGGAACGGAGCTCATGGATGTTTTTTATTCCTGCCAAGCTTTTGATACCACACTAGGCAAGTTTACCACTTTCCACAACGAGGATTGTAAGTTTACATATCGTGACAGTATATTTAAATCTACCTACAAAGGACGCTTCATCATCACCTCTGTTACCTATAAATTACGTTTGCATCATACGATCAATTCTGCCTATGGCGCTATCAATATGGAACTGCAAAAAAGAGGTATCTCCTCTCCTACTATACAAGATATTGCCGAAGTAGTGTCACATATTCGTGTAGAAAAACTCCCTGATCCTTCTACTATTGGTAATGCCGGCAGTTTTTTTAAAAACCCCATCATCCCAATCAATATATTTAAGGAACTACAGCAAGCATATCCAAATATTATTTTTTATGCGGTTGACGACAGTCATATCAAACTTGCTGCCGGTTGGTTGATCGAAAAGTGTGGGTGGAAAGGAAAAGTAGATGGGAACGTAGCTATTTGGAAAAATCAAGCGTTGGTAATCACTAATTTAGGCCATGCCAGTGGTTCAGAAATTTATGCAACATCGTCTAAAATAATGAACGATGTCTATAAAAAATTCGGAATTATGCTAGAACGAGAAGTAAATATTCTCTAAAAGTTTTCAACAACTGTGGATCTAAATTGTGGAAAACCAAAACAACCCCTTATTCTATTGGCATCTAAAGAGTTATTTTAAGGGTGCTCCGACTTTAAACCGATAAATTTAATAGTATATTCATTTAGACTTAACGATAATCAAAAAGTTTAGCACGCCATTTGCATAATTGAAGTGCAACCGTAGTTCATGTAAATGAAATACTATCTTAAAATAGCTAATTGAACGGAAGTTGTTCACTTAGTGCAGTGTAAACTTTTTAATCCAGTCTAATATGAACAAACTACAATTTAACACTTTGGTCATTCAACAATCAGAATCACTAAAAGCGTACGCCAGAAATTTCACTAGGGACCAGGATGATGCCAATGATTTAGTGCAAGATACTCTTTTGAAAGCTGTTACTTATTTTAAGAACTTCAAAGAAGGCACCAATCTAAAAGGCTGGTTATACACCATCATGAAGAATACGTTTATCAACAATTACCGTCGCGTGGTAAAAACAAATTCTTTTATTACAAAAGAGGAAGAAATTACCAGTGCGAACCTGGTCGTTTCCGCAACAAAGAATGGGGGCGAGAATAAATTCGTTATGGAAGATATCAATCATGCATTATCAAACTTATCAGAGGACTATTATATTCCATTCACGATGTATTTCGAAGGGTATAAATATCATGAAATATCGGATCATCTGAACATCCCAATAGGAACGGTAAAAACCCGTATTCACGTCGCACGTAAAGTCATGAAAAAAACACTCAGCACCTATAAATTCAGTTAATAAAAAATGCCCGAACTGGGCATTTTTTATATATTTTACTTTTCGTCTATCAATTCAAATCTAGACAACGTAATAAACTGCTGAATCCTTTGACCAATATCAGTTGGAGATAATTGTTGCAACTGTTCTGTTCCAAATTTTTCCACACAGAACGACGCCAGTGCTGAGCCATAAATAACGGCATTTTTCATATTGTTGAAATTAATCGATTTCACTTTTGCCAAATACCCTATAAAACCACCAGCGAATGTATCGCCTGCCCCCGTCGGATCAAAAACATCTGCCAATGGCAATGCAGGAGCAGAAAATATTTGTCCTTCACCAAATAACAAAGCACCGTGCTCCCCCTTTTTAATGATAAGGTATTTGGGCCCCATTTCCAATATAATCTGTGCAGCTTTCACTAAGGAGTATTCGCCAGAAAGCTGGCGTGCTTCTGCATCGTTTATTGTCAAAACATCTACTTTTTTCAACACCTCCTTCAAGTCTTCTAACGCCACATCCATCCAGAAATTCATCGTATCTAAAACGACCAATTTCGGTTTATGTTGTAAACGGTCTAAGGTTGCTATCTGTACTTGAGGCGTTAAGTTGCCGAGCAATAAATATTTACAATCTTGATAAGAATCGGGAAGTTTCGGATCAAAATCCGCTAATACATTCAGTTCGGTTACCAACGTATCACGACTATTCATATCGTTATGATACTTCCCTGACCAAAAGAACGATTTTCCCCCCTTCACAATCTCCACTCCTTCTACATCAATCCCTTTCGATCGGAGAATGTCCAGATTATCATCACCAAAGTCTTCTCCAATGACAGAAACTAATTTTACTTTATTATATAGGTATGAAGCTGCCAGACCTGCAAATGTAGCAGCGCCGCCTACAATTTTATCGGTTTTTCCGAAAGGTGTTTCAATGGCATCAAATGCCACTGTACCTACAATTACTAAACTCATATTCAATTTTTATCGTTAACTCTGAAGAGCGACACAAAGGTATAAGAATGTACTAATAATAACAAAAACTGGCGAAGATACTACAACATATCTGGAAAAACCGTCATTTGGTTTTTGTAGAAATCGATCTTCTGATACACCCGATTGAAAAACATTTTTTTGTCTTTTATGCCTGCTGTATTGAGCAATTTGGAGTTTTTCAGTTGATATTGAAAGAAATCATACACCGTTTTACAAGTATTTTCGTCATGCGTAATATAATACCCCAACATGGTGTATGGCACGAAAAGTGATTTTTTCTGTTGATCTGAAATAAGCACATTGTTGTTCAAGATCAGCAAATCATGATAGTACAAACGATACTGATCGTTTTTGTCGGTACATTTCTGCTCTAGCCCGAATACTAACTCTTTTAGACCGTCACAAAGTGTTTTACCGTGTTCAGCAGACAACAGACCGGATTGAAAGAAATAGATAATTTGCTGTAACGTGCTATTAATCGTGGTATCGTTCCATATCTCGTTGGTCTGCACCGAAGCATAAAACGACGTTAGTTTCTGACTATGGTCTATGATAGGTGCTTTGGTACAAAACACATCAAAAGATATATTCATATCCTCGAGATTCAGCAAATAAAGCCATACATATAGCTTGAATTTCGACAGTAAATCTGTATTTACGGTGTAAAACAGTGGAATATCTTTTGCCGAATAGTACAACGAAGTATCCCTATCTGCGGCATATACATTTAAATATTTAAACGAACTTTCCAGATATAGGCTTAGACCATCAAAACTTTGGACATCTTTGGTTTTCTTGACCAATACGCTGTCGCTTCCTTGGAACAGCGTATCCATGGAAACACCATAGTAATTAGCCAATTGGACGCCTTCTTCCATCGAAAACTTACTTTTCATAGAAATACGCCGATGGGCCGCATCATAGCTAATATCCAATGCTCCCGCCACCTCCTCGATAATGGATTTATCTTGGCCTATTTTCTTTCTGATAGTATTGATTAGAATTTCTTGATACATTTTTTTGCGATAATCACAAATATAATAAATAATTTAATTGTTTTAAGCAAACGATTACTCGAATAACGCAATACATTTGTGTATGTAAATTAAAATATAAAGCTTATGAAAGCGTGGATATTAAGCTTGTACGATCAAACGGAAGTAGACAAAAAATAGTTGATTCTAGGGAGACAATTCTCAATATATTTGTTTCAAAGGGATCCGATTTGAAATTATAAACAAAAGATCATGGCATCATCAACAGAAAAAGCAAGTACCGCACTGCACATTATCAATACCGTTCAAAAGATGGAACATATCATTGGAAATATCCGGAATCGTCAAGTTTCCGCTCCCAGCGAGGAAAACACACTGCCATTCGAACCGGAAGTAAGCACAGATGGCGTCCGACAGCGAAAGCGCTTTTTAGAAAATAAAACGGCTACGCAAGCCCCTTACCTCATTGAAAACAAAATTTTTGATGACCTCACAGTTTTGAACGGTAACATCGAAAATTATATCGGCATGACTCGCGTCCCAACAGGCGTTATCGGGCCACTGCATATCATCGGTTCATCTGCCCAAGGCGATTTTTATGTCCCTCTAGCTACCAGTGAAGGTGCTTTAGTCGCATCGTACCATCGAGGTGCGAAGGCTTGTTCCTTAGCAGGCGGTATCACCTCTATCTGTCTGTTGGAGGGCGTGCAACGTAGCCCGGTATTCAAATTTGAGAATATTGCCGATCTAGGGCTTTTTGTTGCATGGCTCCTTCCACAAGTCGACAAGCTGAAAGAAATTGTCGGACAGACCAGCCGATTTGCCAAATTGATGGATATCAAAATCCAAATCGAGGGCAATCATCTCATTGTAACACTGGAATATCATACAGGAGATGCCGCTGGTCAGAATATGGTGACGATCTGTACGGATGCCATTTGCAAATATATCGTAGAACAATGCCCAACCAAACCCACGTTGTGGTTTATTGAGGGCAACTATTCGGGCGACAAGAAAGCAACGGCTTTATCATTTACCAACGTGAGAGGAAAAAAAGTGACAGCCGAGATTGTGTTACCGGAAGAAATCGTCAATAAGGTTCTCAAAACCACGCCGGAACTGATGGCGGAATATTGGCGTTCATCGACCGTCGGCATTATACAGAGTGGTGCGATTGGCGCACAAGGGCATTATGCTAATGGATTAGCAGCTTTATTTTTAGCTACCGGCCAAGATGTTGCTTGTGTGGCAGAGGCCGCTACCGGCATCACCAGAATGGAGCTGAATAAAGATGGGTCATTGTATGCAAGTGTAACATTACCTAATTTGGTAGTAGGCACCGTAGGCGGTGGAACCCATCTGCCTACCCAACGGGAATGCCTAGAGATGATGGATTGTTACGGCGCAGGTAAAGCCCGGAAATTCGCCGAAGTATGTGGAGCACTTGTTCTGGCAGGCGAACTTTCGATTGCAGCGGCTTTATCTGCCGGACATTTCACACAGGCGCACAAGAAATTTGGACGAAAAAAATAGAACGCCATGACAACCAAAAAGGAAAATATCTGGAATGTGCCTAATGCACTGTCAGCTTACCGCATCTTGGCGTTACCATTTATTATATACGCGATTATTAGCGGAAATAAAAATTTGTTTATCACCCTCCTATCCATTAATTTGATCACGGATATTTTGGATGGTTTGATTGCCCGCGCTTTCAAACTGCAGACAGAGCTGGGAGCGAGACTGGATTCTTTAGCGGATATCGGAACCTATATCATGGCTTTTGTAGGTATGATTATACTGGAACGAGATTTCGTACAAGAATATCGGTTGGAATTTATACTGTTGATAGGATTATGGTTCCTTCCACAGTTGTTGGCTTTATTTCGGTTTGGATGTTTTCCCAGCTTTCATTTATGGTCAAGCAAAGCCGTCGGGTATGTTCAAGGCATATTTATATTTACCTTTTTTCTCTTTGGCTTTTGGAAACCCTATTTTTATTTTATGTTGGTCGTCAGCTGCTTATCTTATCTGGAGGAATTGCTCTTGGTTGTATCGTTGCCCAAGCTTCGTTCTAACCTAAAGAGCGCATTTTTTGTCTTCCGAAATAAAATATAATAGATTATGTTTTGGACATTATTCTAT
>PJTZ01000238.1_pt1 | contig 18683 bp, 15 predicted proteins | sample 1512131 | NCBI WGS metagenome assembly PJTZ01 (sample SAMN08177679, study PRJNA422409) | Soil metagenome, whole genome shotgun sequencing project. | reverse complement strand
GAGTTTCGGTCGGCGAGGACGGATGAACCCTGAAACAAGTTCGGGGTGACAGAAGAGTGCAAGGAAGTTCCTAAATGATCTCCAAAATCCTCATTGCCAATCGTGGCGAGATCGCCTGCCGGGTCATCCGCACCGCGAAGAAAATGGGGATCGCTACGGTGGCGGTCTATTCTGATGCCGACGCCCGCGCGCCGCACGTGCTCATGGCGGATGAAGCGGTGCGGCTCGGGCCGGCGCCGGCGGCGGAATCCTACCTTAAGGCAGACCTCATCCTGCTAGCGGCGAAGGAAACAGGCGCAGACGCTATCCATCCCGGCTATGGTTTCCTCTCCGAGCGGGAGAGCTTCGCTAAGGCGTGCGCCGAGGCGGGCATTGCTTTCATCGGGCCGCCGCCGGAGGCGATCGCGGCGATGGGGGACAAGATCGAGTCCAAGAAGCTCGCGCAGGCGGCGGGGGTGAATGTCGTCCCCGGCTTCGTGGGCGAAATCGCGGATACCGGGCATGCCGTGCGGATCGCCGGCGAGATCGGCTATCCGGTGATGATGAAGGCCTCGGCCGGCGGGGGCGGCAAGGGCATGCGGCTCGCATGGTCCGAGCAGGACGTGCGGGACGGCTTCGAGGCGACGAAGCGCGAAGGCCTTGCCAGCTTCGGCGACGACCGCGTGTTCATCGAGAAGTTTATAGAGAGCCCGCGTCACATCGAGATTCAGGTGCTGGGGGACCAGCATGGCAATATCGTCTATCTGAACGAGCGCGAATGCTCGATCCAGCGACGCCACCAGAAAGTGGTGGAGGAAGCGCCGTCACCTTTCGTCACGCCCGCCATGCGCAAGGCGATGGGCGAGCAGGCTGTCGCACTGGCGCGGGCAGTGGGCTATTACAGCGCAGGCACAGTGGAACTGATCGTCTCTGGCGCCGACACCACGGGCGAGGGTTTCTACTTCCTGGAGATGAATACCCGGCTTCAGGTCGAGCATCCGGTAACCGAAGAAATCACCGGCATTGACCTCGTCGAGCAAATGATCCGCGTCGCTAATGGCGAGCCGCTGGCGTTCACTCAGGATGACGTGACGATCGAGGGTTGGGCGATCGAGAACCGCGTTTATGCCGAGGATCCTTATCGCGGCTTCCTGCCCAGCACGGGCCGTCTGGTGCGCTATACCCCACCGGAAGCCGTGGAAGAGGACGATGTCCGTATCCGCATCGACGATGGCGTGGCCGAAGGCGGCGAGGTCTCGATGTTCTACGATCCGATGATCGCCAAGCTCATCACCTGGGCGCCGACGCGCGAGGCAGCGATCGACTCGCAGATCGACGCGCTCGACCGGTTCGAGATCGAGGGGCCGGGCCATAACATCGATTTTCTCTCGGCGCTGATGCAGCACGAGCGCTTCCGTGCGGGGCGCCTCACCACAGGGTTCATCGCGGAAGAATATCCCGAGGGCTTCACCGGCGCCCCCGCCGACGCCGAACTGCCGCGACGCCTCGCGGCCATCGCCGCCTTCGCCAGCATGGCGCAGGCCGATCGTGCCCGGCGGATCGACGGTCAGCTTGGTCGCCGGCTATCGCCGCCGACGGATTGGTCGGTGCGGGGTGCCGGAGTCGATCATGCGGTCATCATCAGCGGCGACGATGTGACCGTGGATGGTGCGGCCCTTATCATGGGGCTTGATTACACACCGGGCGATCGGCTGATCGAGGCGGAGTTCGGCGACGAGGACGAAGCGCTGGCCGTGCGTATCGCGCCCATTCGTGCCGGCTGGCAGCTCACGACGCGAGGTGCGAGCCACAAGGTCCGGGTGCTGCCTGGTCATGTCGCACCCTATGCTGCGCACATGATTGAGCGCGTGCAGCCCGATCTCTCCCGCTTCCTCATGTCGCCAATGCCCGGCAAGCTCGTGGCGCTGCATGTGCAGGCCGGCGACAAGGTGGAGGTCGGCCAGCCGCTCGCGGTGGTCGAGGCGATGAAGATGGAAAATATCCTGCGCGCTACCAAAGCCGGCACGGTCGAGACGGTCGCAGAGGATGTCGGCGCGACGCTTGCGCTGGATCAGGTCATTCTGGAACTGGCCTGATGCATTTGTCGCATGATGCCACATCGCCCCCGGCAGACCCTATAAGCTTCGACGATTTCCTGAAAGTGGACATTCGTGTCGGTACGATCCTCAGCGCCGAGCCCTTTCCGGAAGCGCGCAAGCCTGCCTACAAGCTGCTCATCGATTTTGGCCCCGCGCTCGGCGAGCGGAAGAGCAGCGCGCAGATCACGGCCTATTACACGCTGGACGAGTTGCCGGGGCGCAAGGTCGCCGCAGTTGTGAATTTTCCGCCACGCCAGATCGGCAAGTTTATGTCGCAGGTGCTGACGCTGGGTTTCGCCGATGAGGCTGGCGAGGTTGTGCTTTTCTCGCCAGACAAGGACGTGCCGAACGGGTCCCGCCTCTTCTGAGCGCTGCTATTTGCGCCTGCCCCGACAAGGCGTAAGACGATCGCGGGCAGGGAGAGGGCGGGGCGTTGAACAGGCGGATGAGCATATTGGCGCCAGCCCTTGCCGGGCTTGCAGCATTGGGTGGAGCAGCGGCGGGCGAACCGCAGCTTCAGGCGAGCGCCGCAATGAGCTGGGCCTACCCCATTAACCCGCCTGCGACCGCCAGTGCGCCTGCGGCTTCAGACGCAGCGGAAGTTCTGCACATTGAGGGCTCATCAGTCACTTTCACAGCCCGGCAGGTGCGCAATATCTTCGCTGCGCCGGACTGGACGCCCCAAGAGCATCCGCCGATGCCTGCCGTGGTCGCAACCGGACGCCGACCGGAGGTGATGGCCTGCGGCTATTGTCATTTGCCTACAGGCAATGGCCGCCCGGAAAACGCCCCGCTCGCGGGCCTGCCGCGCGGCTACATCATCGCCCAGATGCAGGACATGCATGAAGGTCTCCGCAACAGTGCCGTTAGCGGGCGCGTGCCGACGGACCTCATGCATCGGGTCGCGAAAGCCACGACCGACGAAGAGGTCGCCGCTGCCGCCAGTTATTTTTCCGCTCTCCGGTTTCGCTCCTTCGTCAAGGTTGTCGAAGCAGGATCGATCCCGAAAGCGAAGGTCGCGGCGTGGACATATGCCCGTTCCGGCGGGCCAGGCACCGAGCCGCTCGGCTCACGCATTATCGAAGTGCCGGATAACTTCGAGCAATTCGAGATGCGCGATCCACATACTCATTATAAGGCGTTCGTTCCGCCGGGCAGTATCCGGCGTGGCGCGCGACTGGTCCGCCAATGGGGCGGCGGGGCACTCGCTTGCGCCGCCTGTCACGGTGCGGACTATCGCGGCACCGATGACGTGCCCGGCCTTGCGGGCCGATCGCCGACCTTCCTTGTCCGTCAGCTTTACGATTTCCACACTGGCGCCCGTGGTGGCGAGCATGCCGCGCCGATGGCGCAGGTCGTCGCGGACATGACGGGCGACGATATGATCGCGGTTGCTGCTTATCTTGCATTCCTTAAACCATGAGGTGCCCGAGGGGAGTTTCCAAGGCTGCCATGACTGCGTAAAAGCCGCCCAAACAAAGCAAGCAAATGGGGTGAGGAATGGCGAGTGCCTCGGTTGCCGAGAATGGTACCAAGAAGAAACAGACCATCCCTATGGTGATCGGCGCATCGTCGCTGGGCACATTGTTCGAATGGTACGACTTCTTCATTTACGGCACGCTCGCTGCGAGCGGCATCATCGGCCGCACTTTCTTCCCCTCGGGCAGTGAGACGCTGCAGACGCTGCTCGCCTGGGCCGGCTTCGCGGTTGGCTTCGGATTTCGGCCGCTCGGCGCGATCATCTTTGGTTATCTGGGCGACCGGCTGGGCCGCAAATACACTTTCATGATGACGATCATCCTGATGGGTGTGGCAACGGCCGGCGTGGGACTGGTTCCGTCCGCCGCCGCGATTGGCGTGGCGGCGCCCATTCTCATCATCCTGCTGCGTGTCTGCCAGGGGCTGGCTCTGGGCGGGGAATATGGCGGTGCGGCCATCTATGTGGCCGAACATGCGCCGCCCGGCCGCGCGGGTTTCTACACCAGCTTCATTCAGGCCAGCGTCGCCGGCGGCTTCGTGCTCTCGCTGATCGTCATCCTCTCGATAAAGGCGATGATGGACGACACGACCTGGGACGCGTGGGGCTGGCGGATTCCATTCCTTATTTCGCTCGCCCTGCTCGCCATTTCGGTCTGGATGCGCGCGAAGCTTTCGGAGAGCCCCGTCTTCGCGGAAATGAAAGCGAAAGGTGAGACCGCGCGCAATCCCTTCGTCGAGAGCTTTACCTATCCCGGCAACAAGCGTCGTCTGGTGGTCGCGTTGCTCGGCGTTTCAGCCGGTTTCACCGTGATCTGGTACACGGCCATGTTCTACGCGCTCTCCTTCCTTCAGGGACCGATGAAGATCGAGGGAACGACCGCGCAGATCACCGTTGCAGTCGCGGCCACTATAGGCTCCGTTTTCTTCATCTGGTCCGGCTATCTTTCGGACAAGCTGGGTCGAGCGAAGGTGATGGCGACGGGTTATGTGCTGGCGCTCATTTTCCTTTTCCCGATATTCTGGTTTCTGGGTCAACAGGGTAGTCCAGCCCTCGTGGCGGCGAGCGCGCGCGCGCCTATCAGCGTGACTGGTCCGGATTGCGCCTATAGTCCCTTTGCCACCAAGCAGGCAGACCCATGCGCGACGCTTCTGGCGGACCTCACTGCAAAGGGCGTGCCTTACACCCGTATCAAAGGCGCCGATCTCTCCGTTACCGTGGGCGAGCAAACTCTTGTCGCGCCGAACGTCGCGCAACTGGACGGCGCGCTCGCTTCCGCCGGTTATGACATGACGCCGAACGTGCCGAACGGTCGCCGGCTCGTTCTCATCTTCCTTGGTGTACTGTCGCTCACTTTCCTTGCAGGCCTAACCTACGGTCCGGTCGCCGCGATCCTCTGCGAGATGTTTCCGCCCGCCGTGCGCTACAGTTCCATGTCGATCCCCTATCATATCGGCACGGGCTACTTCGGCGGTTTTCTGCCCTTCATCTCCAGCTATCTGGTGGCGCGTTCGGGCGATTCCTATGCCGGGCTCTGGTACACGATCGTCGTCGTTCTGATCGGTCTGCCCGTGCTGCTCTGGGGACCGGGCCGCGCGCATGACAAGCCCCTCGACGGAGCCGCCGCGCGGGGCTAACCCCCCTCCATGCTCGATACGCCACCTGCGCCTCTGGCGCTCGATCTCGATAGCGCGGCACTGCGTGCGAACTGGCGCTGGCTTGCTCGTCAGAGCGGCCCGGCAGCGTGCGGCGCGGCGATCAAGGCCAATGGTTATGGACTCGGCGCGCGCGAGGTTGTGCGCCATCTCCTCGCCGAGGGGTGCCGCGATTTCTTTGTCGCCAGCTGGGGCGAAGCGGCGCACGTGCTGCCCCAGCTGGGCGAGGCCTCGCTATCCGTACTCCACGGCGTGCGGGAGGAGGACATGCCCTTCGCGCTTGCATCGCCCGCGCGGCCGGTCCTCAATTCCCTAGATCAGGTTGCCCGGTGGAAGGCTGCGGGAGGTGGTCCGTGCGATGTCATGATCGACACTGGCATGAACCGGCTTGGCCTGCCACCCACGCAGTCCAGCCGTGCGTTACTCAGCGGCCTGGCGATCGAGACCATGATGAGCCATCTCGCCTGCGCGGACGAAGAAAGCCCGATGAACGGCGAGCAACTCGCTACGTTTATCGGCCTTTCGGCGGGCATTGATGCGCGGCGGCGCAGCCTGGCAAATAGCGCGGGGGTCTGCCTAGGGCCGGACTATCATTTCGATCTCACCCGGCCGGGTCTCGCGCTTTATGGCGGCATCCCTCGCGGTGAAGCGAGCGCATACATCGCGCAGGTGGTGAGGCCGCGAGCGCAGATTCTCCAGCGGCGAACGGTGCGCGGGGGAGAAACCGTGGGCTATGGCGCAACCTACACGGCGCACGAGGACCGGGAACTCGCGATCCTGAATCTCGGCTATGCCGACGGCTATTTGCGCGGTTTTTCCGGCAAGGGACTCGCGCTCTTCGAGGATCTGCGCCTGCCGCTCGTCGGCCGGGTCTCGATGGACTTAATCGCGATCGATGTGACTGCCGCTCCCCATCTCCGCGAGGGCGACTGGCTGGAGATCGCCTTCGATCTCCCGACCGCCGCCGCCCGCTCCGGCCTCTCGCAATATGAACTGCTGACCGGTCTCGGGCGGCGATACGAAAGGATCTGGCGCTAGTTCAGCGCTCCACGCACATGGCGACGCCCATGCCGCCACCGATGCAGAGCGTGGCGAGGCCCTTATGGGCGTCCCGGCGAGCAAGCTCGTGAAGCAGGGTGGTGAGTACGCGTGCGCCTGAGGCGCCGACGGGGTGTCCGATGGCGATTGCGCCGCCATTCACGTTCACCTTCTCCGGATCCCAGCCAAGCTCCTTGCCGACAGAAAGCGCCTGAGCGGCAAACGCCTCGTTGGCCTCGATGAGGTCGAGGTCGTTGATCGACCAGCCCGCCTTCTCCAGCGCCTTGCGGCTTGCAGGGGCAGGGCCGATGCCCATGATCGACGGGTCGACGCCACAGGTCGCCCAACTTGCGATACGGGCCAGCACCGGCGCGCCGCGCTTTGCTGCTTCGTCCGCGCTCATCAGCACCAGAGCGGCCGCGCCGTCATTGAGACCGGAGGCATTGGCGGCAGTGACCGTGCCGTCCTTCTTGAAGGCGGGGCGGAGCGCGGCCATCGCATCGATCGTTGCGCCGGCGCGGATATACTCGTCCTGATCGACCACAGTGTCGCCCTTGCGGCCCTTGATCGTCACGGCGGCGATCTGATCCCTGAACTTGCCCGCCGCGCGCGCAGCTTCCGCCTTGTTCTGGCTGGCAGTCGCGAAAGCGTCCTGCTCCTCGCGGGTGATCTGGTACTTCTCGGCAAGGTTCTCAGCGGTGATGCCCATATGATAGCCGTTGAAGGCGTCGGTCAGCGCATCATGCACCATTGTATCGACGAGGCTTACCGGCCCCATCTTGGTGCCGCCGCGCAGATGCTGAGCGTGAGGGGCGAGCGACATGCTCTCCTGTCCACCCGCCACCATGATCGTCGCATCGCCTGTCCGGATCGCCTGAGCAGCAAGTGCCACGGCGCGCAAGCCGGAGCCACAGACCTGATTGATGCCGAAAGCGGTGCGATCGACGGGAATGCCAGCATTGACGGCGGCCTGCCGCGCGGGGTTCTGGCCCTGACCGGCAGTGAGAACCTGCCCGAGGATCACTTCCGACACTTCGTCCGGCGCTACGCCGGCCGCCTCCAGAGCCGCGACGATCGCGATGCGCCCAAGCTCATGTGCCGGGGTCGAGGAAAACGCCCCCAGAAAGCTCCCGACCGGTGTACGCTTGGCGGCGGTGATGACGATATCGGTCATGTCAGCTGTCTCCTGTGGGGCGCGGTCGCGCCGTTCATCGTGGCATATGGGAACGCCTCTAGGCGAAGTCGAGCGGACGCGAAACCCCGCAAGGCTTCCGTCTTTTCGCTCAGCTGTGCCGCGCGATCCAGTCGGCAAGAGGCCTGAAAAGAGCAGTTTCCGCGCGCCCGCCGACCATCATGCCCACATGGCCGAGGGCAAGGTCGATCCGTTCGCGCAGGGGCGGAGTGGCGGCGGACGGAACGATCCTGTCAGTGGTCGAAGCGATTGCGAGCGTGGGGCAGGAGAGGGCCTCCGGTGCCGCGATCGTGCCCGCGACCCACCATGTGCCTGTCCCCGGCTGGTCCTCGCCATAGCAGCGCTCGACGAGATCGCGCCCTGCCGCCAGTGTAAGCGGCGCGCCGGCATTCGCCCAGTCTTCCAGCGTGATGAAAGCATGATAAGCGGCAGAAGCCTCTTCCATGTCCGCGAAGGCCGCATATTTGCTGACCGTGCGCGCCGGATCGAGCGACCAGAAACCGGTCTGGAGCACTTCCATCGGCACCTGGCCCAACGTTTCGCAGACCGGCTTCGCGCCATCCCAGATGCGCCGCGCTTCCGCCCGGAACCCGTCGTCATAGCCGCTGAAGCGCCATGGCGCGGCAATGGCGGCGACTGCGCGGGCGGGCCTCCCGGCCGCATCCAGCGCGGCGCCGGCGGCGAGAGCGAGCGTGCCCCCAAGGCAGTAGCCGACGAGAATGGGGGGACTCTCGAGCGTGTCGAGAAGTGGCAGGAGCAGTCGCTCGACATGTCCTGCAAGATCAAGGTCGCGGTCCTCAGGGCTGGGCGCGCCCCAATCGACCAGCATTGCGTTCGCTCCGCTGCGCAGCAAGGAGCGCAGCAAAGATCGGTCCGCGGAGATGTCCATCACATCCGGCGCGTTGATCAGTGACGGCACAAGGATGACCGGCGGAATGGTGTGCGGAGACACGTCACACATGTCAGGACGGAGCAGGCGTGCACGCCCCGCCTTTGCGACCTCGGCCCGCGCGAGGGGCGCCGGGCGAACAGCCTGCTGATATCGGCGCAGGCCCGCCAGCGCCTTGTCCCGCAACGGAGCATCATGCTGCGTATGCTGCCAAATTAGCGAAAGAAAGAGCGGAAGCGGCCTCGGGCCATGTTGCGCCGCGACAAGCCTTGATGCTATGCTGGCAGAAACGGGTGGAGAAGGGTTCATGGCAAAATCGAAACCGGCAAATGAGTCGGGGACCGTTATTATCAAGAAGTACGCCAATCGGCGCCTCTACGATACCGAGACATCCAGTTACATTACGCTAGAACTTCTTTCGCAAATGACCCGCGAGGGCCGCGACTTCGTTGTCGTGGACGCGAAGACCGGCGATGATATCACGCATAGCGTGCTGACCCAGATCATCATGGAAGAAGAACAGCGGGGCGAGAATCTGCTTCCGGTCAACTTCTTGCGCCAGCTCATTTCGCTTTACGGCAACTCCATGCAATCCATGGTGCCGCAATATCTGGAAGCCAGCATGGAGGCCTTCCGCAAGAACCAGCAGCAGTTCCAGCAAGCCATGGAAGGCGCCTTTGCCGGCGGTCCTTTCGCGGAGATCGCCAAACGCAACATGGAGATGCTGAATGCGGCGGCTTCGGCGTTCTCCACTGGCGTCAAGCCCGGGCCGGTCAAGGCGGAAACCGCGCCGGACGACATGGCCGACCTCAAGGCGCAGCTTGCCGCGCTCAACGCAAAGATCGAGAAGCTGAGCGACAAGCCATAAGCAGCAGTCGCTGCTCGGCGACGGCCATTTCGGCTGTCGCCAGCTTTTGCCCTCGACCCGTCCCTTGGCGCTGGGCTAAGGGCCGAGCGCTCCGGTCGTGATGCCGGAGCGATTTTCGTTTATTCAGATCAGGACCATTATGGCGATCAAGCACGCCCTTCCCGTCACGCGCGAAGCCGATTTCGCGGCATGGTATCAGGCCGTCATCAGCGAGGCCGATCTTGCCGAGGAGAGCGGCGTGCGCGGCTGCATGGTCATCCGCCCATGGGGCTATGGCATCTGGGAGCGCATTCAGAAGCTCATGGATGCGCGCATCAAGGCGGCTGGAGTCGAGAACTGCTACTTCCCACTGTTCATCCCTTTGAGCTTCTTCGCTGAGGAAGCAGACCATGTGGAAGGCTTTGCCAAGGAAATGGCGGTCGTCACCCATCATCGCCTTAAAGGCGTAGATGGCAAGCTGGTGCCCGATCCTGACAGCAAGCTGGAAGAGCCGCTGGTCGTCCGCCCGACATCCGAAACGGTGATCGGCAAAGCCATGGCGCGCTGGGTGCAGAGCTGGCGGGACCTCCCGTTGCTTACCAACCAGTGGGCCAATGTCGTGCGCTGGGAGATGCGCACCCGCATGTTCCTGCGGACCAGCGAGTTCCTCTGGCAGGAAGGGCACACGGCCCATGCCGACGAAGCGGACGCCAGGACCGAGACGATGCGCGCGCTGGAGATGTATCGCGATTTCGCGGAGAGCGTGCTCGCCATGCCGGTCGTTGCTGGCGAAAAGCCGGAGAACGAGCGCTTCCCCGGTGCTGTCGCGACTTACTCGATCGAAGCGATGATGCAGGACGGCAAGGCGCTGCAGGCGGGCACATCCCATTATCTGGGCACTGGCTTCGCGCAGGCGGCGGGCATCCAGTATCAGAATCAGGAAGGCCAGCAGACGCTCTGCCACACCACGAGCTGGGGCGTTTCCACTCGCATGATTGGCGGCGTCATCATGGTCCATGGCGACGATGACGGACTGCGTTGCCCGCCGCAGATCGCGCCGCATCAGGTCATTATTGTGCCGATGTCGCGCGATACGGACGAAGACGCGGCGGTGCTCGCCTATTGCGAAGATCTGGCGAAAAATCTAGCCGCTGTGGATGCCTTCCGCGAGCCGGTTCGCGTGCTGCTCGACCGCAAGCCTATCAAGGCTGCGAACAAGCGCTGGAGCTGGGTAAAGAAGGGCGCGCCAATTATCGTAGAGGTCGGCGGGCGCGATGTCGCTGGTGGCAATGTCTCGGTTCTGCGGCGTGATCGCCTCTATAACGACGCCGGCAAGACCGCGAGCGAGATCGTCTCTCGTGAAGCCTTCGTGGCGGGCGCGGCGGATATGCTGCGGTCCATCCAGGAAACGCTCCACGTCAGTGCCCGGCAGTTTCTGGATGCGCGGATCGAGCGCTCGATCACGGACAAGGGCGCCCTCAAGGCATTCTTCGATGCGTCATCCAAGCCGGGTTGGGCGGAAGTGAACTGGTCGCGGCCAACGGGTGATGCATTGGAAGGCGTCGTCCAGTGGCTCAAGGGCGAGAAGCTTACGCTGCGCAACGTGCCCCTCGATGCCGCCACAGCGAACGGTGTCTGCATCTTCACCGGCGCGCCGGCTGTGGAACGTGTGCTGGTCGGGCGCAGCTACTGAAGCCTTTTGGGGTGGCGGCAAGGCGACAGTTTGTGGATCTTTGGCCCCGCAAGCCTGTCACAGGATTGTAACATTGGCCCGGATGGGGCATCGGTCCCGCATTCATCGGGAGCTTGTCATCCGCCAGATTGCCGCCTTGCCTTATCGCACCGAGGGGACCGCCATCGATGCCCCGGTGCGTATCCTGCTCGTCACGTCGCGCGGAACGGGGCGGTGGGTGATTCCCAAGGGCAATGCGCAGGCGGGCGCGTCGTCTCATAACGCGGCGGCCAACGAAGCGGAGGAAGAAGCCGGTGTCCGCGGCCCGGTATGCCCGACGTCGATCGGGTCCTATCGTTACCGCAAGCGCCGGTCGAACGGTGCATCACTGATGGTCGACGTAGAGGTTTTCCCGCTGTCGGTGACCGATGAGCTCGACGATTGGAAAGAAAAGACGCAGCGCGAGCGGCGCTGGTTCACGCTCTCCGAGGCTGCCGAAGCGGTCGATGAAGAGGATCTGCGCGATCTTATTCGTTCTTTCGCTGCATCCCAGTTTAACGCCGCGACCCGGCGGACCAACATGCTGGTCGCCGTCGCGCAGAAATCGAAGGTGAATGCCATGTTCGGCTGGTTCCAGCGCCTGCTCCCCAAGACAGGCAATTTCTTCGAGCTTTTCGAGGCCCATGCCCTCACGATCACAGCGGCGGCGGATGCCTTGGCGCGACTGCTGCAAGGCGGGCCGGCGCGTGCGGACCATATTCGCGAAATCATCGAGCGGGAAAACGACGCGGACGATATCATTCGCGACGTGCTGCAGAGCGTGCGCAAGACGTTCCTCACGCCCTTCGACCGTGGCGCGATCACCTCGCTCATCAGTGCGATGGACGATTCGATCGACGAAATGCATTCGGCAGCCGCAGCGATCGACCTCTATGAAGTTACAGTTTTCGACGATGAGATGCGCGACATGGCCGCAATCATCGTCGATGCTGCGCGACTGACGGCCGAGGCCATGCCTCTGCTGCGGGACGTGGCAAAGAACGGCGGGCGCCTCCACGAGCTGACCGAGCGGCTGGTTCGCATGGAAGGTCATGCGGATGATATTCACGACGCGGGTATCAAGCGCGCCTTCAAGGAGGTGGGAGACGGAGACACGCTCCAGTTCATCGTCAAGCGCGAGATCTACAAGCATCTCGAGCGGATCGTGGATGCGCTCGAAGACGTGGCCAACGAAATAGACGGCATCGTCATCGATCATGCCTGATCTGGTCCTGCCCACCCCGGAGCGGGGCTGATGCACGAACTTGCGCTGCCGTTGCTTATCGGCCTCATCATCGTTGCTCTGGCCTTTGATTTTCTCAATGGCTTGCACGACGCCGCTAATTCGATCGCCACGGTCGTTGCGACGCGTCTGCTGGGTCCGGTTCAGGCGGTCGCCTTCGCAGCGAGCTTCAACTTCGCAGCCTATTTCCTCACCATCACGTTTCCCAGCCTGCACAAGGTTGCGGAGACAATCGGATCCGGGCTCATCCAGAAGGATCTGGTCACGCCCGCAGTGGTCTTTGGTGCCCTCATCGGCGGAATGTTCTGGAATGTTGTGACCTGGCTCAAGGGCATTCCTTCATCGAGCAGTCACGCGCTTGTCGGCGGCCTGATCGGCGCCGGGACAGCACATGCAGGGATCAGCGGCATCGAATGGTCGGGGCTCAATAAAACCCTCATCGCCATCGTCCTTTCGCCCACGCTTGGCATGATTCTTTCGATGCTCATCATGTTGGCGACGAGCTGGATTTTCAGGGGCGCTACAGCGCGGTCTGCCGAGGGCATTTTCCGCGGCCTGCATCTTTTCTCATCCGCCACTTATTCGCTGAGTCACGGCCTCAATGACGCGCAGAAGACGATGGGCATCATCACCGTGCTACTCTATTCCACTGGCTATCTCTCCGGCGAGTTTCATGTGCCGCACTGGGTCGCGATCAGTTGCTACATCGCCATTGCGTTGGGCACGCTTTCCGGCGGCTGGAAGATCATCGAGACGATGGGGTCCCGGATCACCAAGCTTTCCCAGCATCAGGGCTTCAGTGCCTCTGCCGGCGGATCGGTCATGGTGTTCACCGCCTCGCTTCTCGGCATCCCGGTTTCGACCACGCACACAATCACCGGCTGCGTGATCGGGGCGGGCACGGCGCGCCGCGCCTCTGCCGTGCGCTGGGGCGTGGCGCAGAGCGTCATGGTGGCGTGGGTCATCACCATCCCTGCCTCGGCTGCCGTGGGCGCGCTCTTCTATCTTCTGACCCGTCTGTTCTGAAACGTCGTCCGCATTGGACGGCGCGGCCCGCGCGCCCTATCAGGCACTCATGCCTCCCCGAAAACCCCCTCGTCAGAAGCAGTCTGGCCTACCGACATCCACGCAGGTCATGGACTTCATTGCCTCGTCCGACCAGCCGGTCGGCAAGCGCGAGATTGCCAAGGCTTTCGGTCTCCACGGTCAGGAGAAGATCGCGCTCAAGGCTCTGCTAAAGGACTTGGCAGATGAAGGGCTGATCGATCTCGGCCCCGGCCGGGCCTTTCACAAGATGGGCGGCGTTCCAAAGGTGACAGTGCTGCGGGTCGTCTCCGTGGACGACGGGCAGGTGCTGGCTGTGCCTGAGCGCTGGGAAGCGGACGGTATTCCCATTCCGCGCCTGCGCGTGATGGAGCGGGGCAAGCGCGGCGCGCTTGGCGTGGGCGATCGGATACTCGCGCGCACTGAGGAAGCCGGCAAAGGCTGGGTCGCGCACCCGATGAAGAAACTCGCCGGCGCGGCCGAGCAGATGCTGGGGGTGCTGGCCAAGGACGAGCGCGGCAAGCTGATGTTGCGGCCGGTGGACAAGCGCATTCGCTATGAGACACCGGTCAGCGATCCAGGTGACGGGCAGCCGGGCGATCTCGTGCTGGCCGAGGCATCGGGACGGCCCCCGCGCGTGACGGCACGGGTAACTGACGTACTGGGCGATCCCTTCCTGCCGCGCAGCTTCAGCCTCATTGCCATTGCCAAATATGGCATCCCGCACGATTTCCCCGACGAGGCGGAGGCCGAGGCGGCGAAGGTGCACGATTTGCCTCTTCACGCCGATCAGCGCGAGGATCTGCGTCATCTGCCGATCGTCGCGATCGATCCGGTCGATGCCCGGGATTTCGACGATGCGGTCTGGGCCACGCCGGACGATGATCCCACCAATCCGGGTGGATTCCAGGCAATCGTCGCGATCGCTGACGTCTCTTATTATGTCCGGCCCGGCTCGATGCTTGATAGGCAGGCGCGAAAGCGCGGCAACAGCGTCTACTTCCCCGACCGGGTGGTGCCGATGCTGCCCCATGCGCTTTCTTCTGACATGTGTTCGCTGCGCGCGGGTGAAGACCGGGCGGCGATGGCTTGTCATCTCGTAATCGACGCAGGTGGCAAGGTAATGGCCTGGCGCTTCACCCGCGCGATCATCCGGGTCGCGGCAAACATTCCCTATGAGCGCGCGCAGGCGGCAATCGACGGTCGCGAGCCGCATGAGATGACCGAAAGTGCGCTGAAACCGCTCTGGGCGTGCTGGCGTGCCCTTGCAAAAGCGCGCGACGCCCGTTCTCCGCTCGATCTCGATCTGCCGGAGCGGCGCGTGGTGATCGACGAGTCAGGACGGATCGTCAGCGTCGCCATTCGTGAGCGGCTGGACGCGCACCGGCTCATCGAGGATTTCATGGTCACCGCCAATGTCGCGGCCGCCAAGGCGCTCGAAGCGAAGAAGGCGCCAGTCATGTACCGCCTCCACGAAGCACCGGGGCGGGAAAAGCTGGTCGCGCTCAAGGAGTATCTGGCGACCTTCGATATCGGTTTCGCGCTGGGGCAGGTCATCACACCCGCCACCTTCAATTCGCTGATCGCCAAGATTTCTGCGGATGACCCGGTCAGGCCGCAGATCATGGAGCAGATCCTCCGCTCCCAGACCCAGGCCTATTATGGTCCGCGCAATCTGGGCCATTTCGGGCTGGCGCTTGGCAGCTACGCGCATTTCACCTCGCCGATCCGGCGCTATGCGGACTTGCTTGTCCACCGCTCGCTTGTGGGCGCTTATGGACTGGAGATGCCTGTGCCGCAGGACAAGTCGATCCCCCGCGAGACCCGGCTCTCAGCCGAGGATATGGCCGATCTTGCTCCAATCGGCGAACGGATAAGCCAGTATGAGCGCCGTGCGATGGAAGCCGAGCGCGAAACGATTGACCGCTATGTCGCTGCCTTTCTTGCCGAGCGTGTGGGACAAGTGCTCTCCTGCCGGATTACCGGCGTGCAGAATTTCGGCTTCTTCGCCACCGTGGAGGAGTTGGGGGGTGATGGACTGGTGCCGGTCTCGACGCTAGGGGCCGAACGCTTCAACTATATCGAGGCCGAACGCGCACTGCAGGGCGAGCATACGGGCACGCGTTACGCCATGGGGGACAGGCTGGATTTGCGCCTGGTTGAATCGGACCCGGTCAGCGGCGCCTTGCGATTCGAACTGCCGGAAGGCGCCAGTCATCTGCCTACGCGGGGCGGTCCACGCGGCGGGCGGCCGATCAAGCGTCGGGGGCGACCGGATAATATCCGGCATAGTTCTTCACGGCGCGGCCCGGTGAAGCGCCGATAAAGTGCGGCGTGGAAAAGTGGGAACCGGTTTTCCGCAATAAGCGGCGCGACAAACGAAGAATCAAACGCGTGGTCTAGCTAAGTCGCTCTATGTCTTCGCGCGAGAGCGAACCGGGGATGATCATGAGAGGGCAGGGCAGGGTGCCAGCGTCCGTGCCGGCGAAATGCGCGACAAGCGGCCCCGGCGCGCCCTTTGGCGCTGCGGCGAGCACGAGCGCTGCGACATTCTCCGTCTCTTCCACTGTCTTGCGGACAACCGGCACCGGGTCGCCGGCCTTCACCGTGATGGTCGGCTGAAGATTGGCCTCCGCCATCAGCGTGCCGGCCGCACTCATCACCAGCGCTTCGGCGCGGGCGCGCGCCTCATCTTCCATTGTCGCCTGGACCGCGCCCCACTGGACGAACTCCATCTTGGGAATGAGAGCGAGAATATGGACGCCGCCGCCGGTCTTCGCTGCACGCCGCGCGGCGAAAAGCAGCGCAGCCTCCGCTTCGGCGCTTTCGTCCACCACCACTAGATAGGTACGCATTGCCACCGCTCTCCCAAACAGGAGAACAAACGTGCGGGAAATTCCGGCATGATGCAAGCGATGGCCTTGACCGGACGAGGCAAAGCGTGAAGGTGAAATGCGATCCCCTTGATGCAAGAACAGGAAAGCTCAGTCCTCCGATGGCGATCAACATCCAGATGCCCGCGCTCTCTCCCACCATGGAGGAGGGCACACTCTCCAAATGGCTGGTGAAGGAAGGCGACACCGTAACCTCTGGCGATCTCCTCGCCGAGATCGAGACCGACAAGGCCACCATGGAGTTCGAGGCGGTCGATGAGTGCGTGATCGGCAAGATCCTTGTCGCCGAAGGCACCGACAATGTGAAGGTCGGCGCAGTGATTGCCGTGCTCGTCGAGGATGGCGAGAGCGTTCCTGCCGATGCCGGCGCCTCTACTCAGGCCGCGCCGAAAGCCGACGCGCCCGCGCAAAAGGCGGAAGCAGCCAGCGCGCCCAAGCCCGAGCCGGAAGTGGCCAAGGCGGCGCCTGCGGCTGCACCCGCGTCCAGCTCGGGCGACCGTGTAAAGGCCAGCCCGCTCGCGCGCCGTATTGCTGCGGACAAGGGCATCGACCTTGCGGGTGTCTCCGGAACTGGTCCCAATGGCCGTGTCGTGAAGGCGGACCTCGATACCGCCACGCCGGCCAAGGCCGCTGGTTCGACGCAGGCGGCCCCCTCGGCGCCTGCCAGCACGCCCGCTCCGGCGAGCCCGCCTGCGCCTGCCCCGGTCGCGGTTCAGGACTTCGGCATTCCGCACGAAGCCGAGAAGCTCTCCAACATTCGTAAGACGATTGCCCGCCGCCTTACCGAATCGAAGCAGCAGGTGCCGCACATCTACCTCACGGTGGACGTGCAGCTGGACAAGCTGCTCAAACTGCGCGCGGACCTCAATAGCGCGCTGACCGGGCAGGGCGTGAAGCTCTCCGTCAACGATCTGCTCATCAAGGCGCTGGCAAAGGCGCTGATCGCGGTGCCCAAGTGCAACGTGCAGTTTGCAGGCGACCAGCTGCTCAAGTTCAGTCGCGCGGATATCTCGGTCGCGGTGTCGATCCCGGCCGGGCTCATCACGCCGATCGTCGTGGATGCAGGGTCCAAGTCCGTCTCGGCCATCTCCACGGAGATGAAGGATCTCGGCAGCCGCGCCAAGGAAGGCAAGCTCCAGCCGCACGAATATCAGGGCGGCACAGCCTCCATTTCCAATATGGGGATGATGGGCATCAAGCAATTCGAGGCGGTCATCAATCCGCCGCAGGCCATGATCATGGCGATCGGCGCGGGCGAAAAGCGGCCCTATGTGGTCGATGATGCGCTTGCGATCGCGACCGTCATGTCCGCCACCGGCAGCTTCGACCATCGCGCCATCGACGGCGCGGACGGCGCAGAACTGATGAAGGTGTTCAAGGATCTGGTCGAATCGCCGCTCGCGCTGGTGGCATAAAGGCCGGCCGCCAATGAGCGATCTGCTTCCCACCACCGAGCCCGTCATCCGCGTGACGGCCATGCCGAAGGACGCCAATCCTTATGGCGACATCTTCGGCGGATGGCTGATGAGCCTGATGGATTCGGGCGCTGGGCTCGTCGCGGCGCGGCATTCGCGGGGCCGGGCCGTTACGGTCGCCATGGACGGCATGCAGTTTCATCAGCCGGTTTCGGTCGGCGATGAGGTGTCCGTCTATGCCGAACTGGTAAAGGTCGGCCGAACCTCCATGACCATCGAAGTCGAGGCGTGGCGGCGTCACCGCCATGAGGAAGAGCGCGTGAAGGTGACGCAGGCGCGCTTCACTTTCGTCGCGATAGACCAATATCGTAAGCCCAGGACCCTTCCACAGGTCTGAGACGCCGCAGGCACGGGCATATCTGAATTGAACGGAGACTTGTTAAGTGGCTGAAACTTACGACCTCATCGTGCTCGGCTCCGGCCCCGGCGGCTATGTCGCGGCAATTCGCGGCGCTCAGCTGGGCCTCAAAACGGCGATTGTGGAACGTGAGCTGCTGGGCGGCATCTGTCTCAACTGGGGCTGCATCCCCACCAAGGCGCTGCTGCGCTCGGCCGAGATCTTTCACTTCATGAGCCACGCCAAGGATTATGGCCTCGTCGCCGAGAAGATCAGCGCGGACCTGGAAGCTGTGGTGAAGCGCTCGCGCGGTGTCGCCAAGCAGCTCAATGCCGGCGTTACCCACCTCATGAAGAAGAACAAGATTGCCGTGCACATGGGCACCGGCAAGCTGACCGGCAAAGGCAAGCTGACCGTCACCGGTGCGGATGGAAAGACGACCGATCTGATCGCGAAGAACATCATTGTTGCGACCGGCGCGCGGGCCCGCGACCTGCCGAACCTGCCGGCGGACGGCAAGCGCGTGTGGACCTATCGCCACGCCATGACCCCGCCGGAAATGCCCGGCAAGCTGCTCGTCATCGGCTCCGGCGCGATCGGTATCGAGTTTGCCAGCTTCTACAATGATATGGGTTCGGACGTGACCGTCGTGGAGATGATGGACCGCATTGTCCCTGTCGAAGATAAGGACATTTCCGCCCATCTCGAGAAGCAGCTCGTCAAGCAGGGCATGACCATCATGACCGGCGCGAAGATCGACAAGATCGCCGCCGACGCAAATGGGGTGAAGGCAACGATTACGG
>PJTZ01000237.1_pt1 | contig 18827 bp, 15 predicted proteins | sample 1512131 | NCBI WGS metagenome assembly PJTZ01 (sample SAMN08177679, study PRJNA422409) | Soil metagenome, whole genome shotgun sequencing project. | reverse complement strand
ATCTCTTTATCATACCGGACGGAAGAAAGGCGATTGGTGGAAATGGAAAATTGATCCATTAACGATTGACGCTGTCTTAATTTATGCCCAAAAGGGAAGCGGGCGACGAAGTGCCTATTATACGGATTATACCTTTGCCGTGAGGGATGGTGAGAATTTAGTCACTATTGCGAAAGCTTATTCTGGGCTGACAGACAAGGAAATAAAAGAGGTTAGTCGTTTTGTCAACAAAAACGCCATCGAAAAATTTGGCCCGGTACGAACAGTTAAACCCGAACTAGTATTTGAAATCGCTTTTGAGGGTATTGCTTTTAGCAATCGACATAAATCGGGCGTGGCTTTACGTTTTCCTCGAATAGCACGGTGGCGAACAGACAAAACGGTTGCAGATATCGATGATATCGAAGAAATCAAAAAAATGATTCATTGATTTGAAAAATAACAGGCAACATACCGAAGGCTATACCATTATCACGGACTGGATGCAGCAAAAAGGCAATACACCTTTTAGCTTTCAGGAAAAAGCATGGAAGAAATATAGTAATGGTTATAGTGGCATGGTGGTCGCTCCTACCGGATTTGGGAAAACCTTCTCCATTTTTCTTGCGGTATTGATCGATTTTATGAATAACCCTTCCCGTTATCAAAAAGGGTTAAAATTATTATGGATTACCCCTTTACGTTCGTTGGCAAAAGATTTAGCCCGAGCGATGCAGGAAGCCATTGATGAGATCGGCTTGGACTGGGTAGTAGAGGTTCGGAATGGTGATACGGACATCAAGATAAAGCAACGGCAAAGCCGGCAGATGCCCGATGTATTATTGGTGACACCCGAAAGCCTGCATTTGTTATTGGCACAAAAAGGCCGCCAACATTTCTTCAACACTTTGCAATGCATAGCCGTCGACGAGTGGCATGAATTACTCGGGACAAAGCGAGGTGTGATGGTAGAATTAGCGTTAGGGTTTTTAAAATATCAACACCAAAATCTTCGGATATGGGGCATCACGGCTACTATTGGCAATCTCGACGAAGCCATGGAGGTGCTCATACCTACTGCGCAGAAAAAAGTAAAAATTGTTGCTCGTGAGAAAAAGAAGATTGCCATTATTCCTGTATTTCCGACAGAAGTGGAGGTATTGCCGTGGGCAGGACACTTGGGTGGCAAGTTAGCCGAGGAGGTTGTACCTATTATTTTGGAAAGTAAATCAACATTAGTTTTCACCAATACTCGAAGCCAAAGTGAGATGTGGTATCAACTGTTGTTGGAAGCACATCCCGATTTTGCCGGACAAATTGCGTTACATCACAGTTCTATTGACAGCCAAATCCGACAATGGATAGAGGAAGCCTTGAGTGAAGGAAGACTAAAAGCTGTTGTGGCCACTTCTTCTCTCGATTTGGGCGTAGATTTTAAACCCGTGGATACCGTTGTACAAGTTGGCTCTAGTAAAGGCGTCGCGCGCTTTATGCAGCGTGCGGGGCGTAGCGGGCATTCTCCTCACGAACTATCCAAAATCTATTTTGTTCCCACACATTCGCTGGAATTGATTGAAGTGGCCGCCTTAAAAGAGGCTGTCAAAACACAAACCATCGAAAACCGGGATCCGATGGTACTTACGTTTGACGTATTGGTTCAATTTCTGGTTACCATCGCTTTAGGAGGCGGCTTTAAAGCAAAGGACCTCTACCCGGTTATCAAAAACACGTTCGCATTTCAGGAGATAACTGAGGAGGAATGGGACTGGTGTATCTTTTTCATCACGCAGGGGGGCGCTATCGGCAAGAATTATGAAGAGTTTCATAAAGTTACACCTAAGGAAGACGGTATGTTGGTGGTGGAGAAAAGACGCATTGCTATGCTACATCGCATGAATATGGGCGTTATCGTAAGCGACGCGATGATGCGGGTCAAATTTCTTTCTGGAGGCTACATCGGCATGGTAGAGGAATATTTTATTTCGAGACTGCATAGCGGTGATAAATTTGTTCTAGCTGGCCGCGTGCTCGAACTTATTCGCGTGAAAGAGATGACGGCATATGTTCGGAGCTCTTCAGGCCGAGCTTTTACACCAAGTTGGCTAGGTGGCCGCTTACCATTGAGTTCTAATTTAAGCCAGTTCTTACGACAAAAATTGGCAAGTGCCAGACATCCCGATAGCCGTGAAAAAGAACTGCAATTCTTACATCCTTTGGTCGCACGACAAAATGAACATTCGCATATTCCTGCAGAAGACGAATTTTTGGTGGAGTCTATTCATACCAAAGAAGGGTACCATCTTTTTATGTACCCATTTGAAGGGAGGTTGGTACATGAAGTTATGGCGAGCTTGATCGCCTACCGCATTAGTCTGTTGATTCCGATAAGTTTTTCTATGGCAATGAACGATTACGGATTCGAATTATTTTCTGATTCAGAAATTGCAATAGATGAATCTCAACTAAAAAAAATTCTCAGTCGGGAACATTTGATGGAAGAAGTAATCAGCAGCATTAACGCTACAGAAATGGCGAAGCGGAAGTTTCGGGATATTGCCGTCATTTCGGGTATGGTGGTTCAAAACCTACACGGAAAGCAACAAAACAACAAGTCTTTACAAGCTTCTTCAGGCATTATTTTTCAAGTTTTGGAAGAACATGATCCACAGAATCTACTGCTGCGCCAAGCGTACGCGGAAGTATTCAATCAACAATTGGAAGAGCCGCGATTGGTAGCTGCATTTGAACGGATACATCATAGCAAAATCATTTATAAATTTGCAACTGGGTTTACACCATTGAGCTTTCCGATCAAAGTAGATAGTTTACGGCAATCCTTATCAAGTGAAGATCTGACAAGCCGTATTCAACGACTGCAGCAGAGCAATTGGAAATCTCCCAGAAGAAAACGATGAATATTATTACGCAAGACATATCCTTTTCCGATACATCATTGACATTGACAAACCAACGTGTGTTATTTTGGAAAGAACATAGCGCGCTTATTCTTTCTGATTTGCACTTGGGTAAAGCGGCACATTTTAGAAAAAATGGTATTGCCCTTCCCACACAGGTAACGTTGCAGGATTTGCAACGTCTGGAACAATTGATACAATATTTCCCCGTTAAACAAGTCATTATCGTAGGTGATTTAATTCATGCCGGTGCTAACGCGGAGGTTAGTTTGTTACAGCAGTCTATTGTTAAGTTTCCTCATATCAAATTTGTTTTAATCAAAGGAAACCATGATCGTTTCGCAGACGAGAAATGGAACAAAATGGGTATTCGCGAAACCCATCAAGATTGGCATTTGGACAACATTTATTTTACACACCAAGCTTCTCCCCTTCCCAACACTCACACCATCAGCGGACATGTACATCCGGGCATCAGCATGCGAATGCCTACAAAAAGGACAATTACCTTTCCATGCTTTGTCGTCTCGACACAACAAATTATATTACCTGCTTTTAGTCTATTTACCGGTTTCGACACGAAATCAGCGCCAGACAACGCCATCCGTTATGCCTTTCATGAGCACGATATCTTTTGTGTTCAGTAGCTTCGTCGTCCATTTTTTTAACATATGCAAAACAATATGAAATTAACGTGGTTATATTACCAATGCAAAAAATAATTCACAAAAAAATGGACAAACAGTCGATTTTTTTTAAATAGCTAACATCAAAAAAGGAGAATCAAAAAAACATGAAGAAACTATTTTATTCTATTGCACTGGCCTGCGTAGTTGTAGGGTGCAATAACACAACCAACAGAAATTCCGAAGAAAACAAGGAAGACCATCAGGTGGAAAACCCATCCGTTGAGTCAAGTTCCGTTAACGACTTATACGGCAAAAACTGGAGACTTACTGAATTAAACGGAAGTCCGATTACATTAGACACAACGTTTCAGCAGAAACCCCACCTTATCTTCCATGAAGATAGTAAAGTTTCCGGCAATGCGGGTTGTAACGGTATGGGCGGACACGTTGAATTCAAAGAAAACAACGCTATCACCATCTCTGATATCACAGCCACACAAATGGCTTGCCCAAATCTGGATATAGAAACACGGTTCATCGAAGTGTTACGGGACGCTCAATATTACAACGTCAACGGTGATGTACTGACGTTTAGCAAAGGTGACAATGAAGTTCTAGCTACATTGGTGAAAGCTGACGAATAATTTTTTTAAAAAAAATTTGCACTTAGTGTTCAAAATACACTATATTTGCATCATCATAATTTAGGTTTATAATTGGTTAGCTAAAGGTTTTCATTCTCCCCGTTTGAAAACCTTTTTTTTGTTCCTTGCCTCTTTACAGAAAGCTTTACTTGTTGTCGTCCCACTTTGAGCGCGTATTTTCTTTCCATTCTTTATATTTCCCTAGATACTTTTCGGATCTTCCTAGTTTCAAACCCAGATTCTCATATCCAAGCATATATAAACAATCACCCTTCTCCTTAATAATATAGGGTAAAGCAACCACCCTACTCTCGTGTACCCGCATAAATCTACTCTCAGGCAGCCATTCACAAAATTTGGATAGTGGAATGTTGACCTTAAAGTGTGAACCGTCTAACTGATATACAGTTGTAATCTCATTACACACTTCCAGATACACAATTTTAAATATATTTAGCATATATGTGATTGAACGCGCTTTAATAGGTAATATATGACTGTTATTATCAAATTCCTGTAAATCGCTTTTCCGAGCTAGCGATGACGAAACTAAATCTTTTTCTTTTAGTTCAGTAGGATTAGCTATTTGTGAACGCCTATCCGATAACATCGGTTCCATTTCCGATGGGCGTACTGAATTTTTGCCGGTACGAAATGAGATCACCCTAAGCAAAAATAACATGTGTTCTACGAGAAATAGGATGACAGCATATTTAAAAAATGCTCCATAGAACTGGCTAAAGTTCAACAAAAAAATAGTCCACGAAGCGTCCACCTCACGATTCCATATTTCCCTCGCCACGAAGTTATCACTACTATGCAGTACATAATATCCAATTAAAGCGATGGCGCTATAATTTATACTGCATATCAAAACGGCTTTTAAATAACGTTTTTTATAAAAAAATAGTCGAAAGCAGCGCAAGCTTACTTCGATTATGAATATTGCAGTTATAAAAATCAGTATATTAACTTTGAAACGGTCATAAGTCCATTCCATACTATTGATTATTTGAATAACGACAAAATAAAAGATATAAAAACTAGCCCTTATTAACGGCCACCATAATAAATGTTTTTTGAAAAATTTTTTAAATAATAACGAGTGCATACACGGTTAGTTTAATGACAATTTATTTCGGTAGAAAACGAATATACATAATCTAGAAAGCTTTTACAAAAAATCAAGGTATCTTTAATAAAAAAAGGAATGTAGTTTGCTACATTCCCTTTCATTATTTGAGATAAAGTTAAAAACAGTGTTTTAGTGATGAGCATGCGCATCTTCCTTGCCTCCCGCAAGAGCAAACAATTCGGCTACTTTTTCCACGTTTGCCAATGCAAATGTCCGTACTTCTTTATCCGTGCTACGGGTCATCCGTTGAAGCTGATCTTTCACAACAGCCGCTTCATGTTGTACATGATGGATGTACGCGTCATCTGAATATGATGCAGCAGTCACATGATCTGTCTCGAAGTCTTCTACCTCAGTTGAATCAACACGATTCCCTGCCACGAATTCTCGCTCCACCGCGGTCTCTGCTTCTGCCGACACCTCGTATTTCGCGCCCCCTTTTATTGGAAAATCAACTTGTTTTGCGATAGCTAAGCTATCCAATCCTGGAATCAGTGAACTATATACTTCCTGAGCTTTCGCAGCGAGTTGCTTTGCTGGCGAAGAACTTGCTACGCCTGCTGCATAAGCGGCGTAATCATTTTCATATACTACTTTGGAACCTACAAGTTGGAAAAACTGGTAGGCGTCACCGTCAATCAACGTTGTATGTGTTAAGCTTAATTGTCTTTCTTGCGCAGTCTTCGGATTACAAGACACCAACAATGTGCTCGCACATATACCAACAACGAATAAAGTATTTAATTTCATCTGATATTTTTTGTTTTATTTATCCTACAAAAATAAAAAAATAATCCACTTTTTCCCGTTCAAAATAATTCACCTGCGCGTTACGCAACATTTCGCCCCGCGTTTACAACACCATAAATGGTTCGGGCAATAAGTTTTCTATAAACAGCCTCCTGCTCAGGGGTCATTTTCTTATTGCGTAGGCAGCGGATCGCATAATGCTGGATCGTTAACAATGGTAATACAATCTTTTCTCTTGCTAAAACTGACGCGCGTTCAATCGGATAATCCTCCATCAATACCGACGAATTACTTAATTTGAGAATATATTTTTTTGTTAATTCGAACTCATCACGGAGCATTTTCCAAAAATCACCAAATGTCTCATCGTACTGCATATAGGCTGTAATATCGAAGTTTGACTTAGTCATAGACATCATACAATTATCGATAATGGTCTTGAACATACCCGAACTTTCATACAAATTTTTAACATAGGACCACAAGTTATTCTCCTCTGCCCACTGTAATGCCGTGCCTACACCGTAAAATCCGGGGATATTCTGTTTTAACTGGCTCCAGGAAGTCACAAAACTAATCGCCCGCAAATCCTCCAACCGTAATTCCTTACCGGAATTTCGTTTTACCGGACGGCTACTGATGTTCACTTCCGACAGCTGTTTCAAAGGACTTAATGTTTCTAGGTATTTTAAAAATAATGGATTTTTTCGGAGTGCCATAAATTTATCGTGACTCTCGTGTGCCATCTGGTCTATTACCTCCTTTTGTTTTTTTGTCAAGGTATCTCCGTCCTTTTGTTGAAGTTCCGATATAATCCCTGCTTGCAACAATTGTTCTATATTATACTTTGCATTTTCCAACGAACCATACTGGCTACTAATGGTCTGCCCTTGAATCGTTAATTGGATATGTTCGTTGGCAATCTCTTTACCCATCGAAGCATAAAAACGCTGTGTCTTTCCGCCACCACGTGCGGGAGGTCCTCCCCGACCATCAAAAAACACCAAGTCTACATCATATTCCCGAGATATAGCTGTCAATTCTATTTTTGCTCGATAAATAGACCAATTGGCCATCAAGTATCCACCATCTTTTGTACTATCCGAAAATCCGAGCATAATAGTTTGCTTATTGCCACGACGTTTAATATGTTTTGCATATTCTTTATTAGAATACAAACTCCGCATCACGTCGGCCGCCCGAGAAAGATCATCTACCGTTTCGAATAGCGGCACAAAATCAATAGTGAGGTTATCTTTTTTCCACCCAGACCATAAGAACAGTTGCATCAAGCCCAAAATATCGGATGCTTGTTGGCAGTTACTGATAATAAAACGCTGTGCCGCTCGTTCGCTCCCAGATTTCTGGATGTCTTTTAGCAATTCGATAACTTCTAACGTATCAATTACCAGTTTATCAGCATTTTCATCAAAACCCAGACTCAATTCAGAAAAAGGCATATGTTTTTCTTTCTCCGCTTCGGATGCCGTTACCTGCTTCAAATCAAGTCCTGTTTCCGGATAACGTTCCACCAAGTAATTAAATGTATTTCTTAATATACTGCTATCCTGACGGATATCCAACGTAGTAAAATAACATCCAAATGTCGTCACTTTACGGATTAAATCTTCCACTAATTCCACAAAAAGACCGTCGTGCATGGTGTTCAAGACTTCTTTCACCCCGTTCAGATTTTCTAGTATTTTTGCTGTATCGTCAGTTGGATTCTCCGCCGGATTAAAACTATTTTCGTAAAATAAATCCTGCAACACATCCAAGTATTTTTGTGTTCCACGGAAAGTTATTCGACGCCTTAACAGACGAAAATCACGGTAATAGCAACGAAACAATATAGTACGCAGCATGCTTGCTACTTTTTTTGTACTTTCTGCTGTCACGTTGGGATTACCATCTCTATCTCCACCTGGCCAAAACCCGAGTTCAATAAGTTGTTTGACATCATCGATAGGCAGTTCCAATTCACTATCTATACTTGATTGTATTTCAGACGCCACCTTATAAAAAACATTTTCTAAGAACCAAGCTAAGCTAGCCGCTTCATCCACCGGTGTCGGTTTTTCTTTATTTATAAACGGTGTCTTGCCGAGCTGTTGCAATAAAAGTTGAATATTGTGAACATCATTTCTTTTCAAAGCATCTATCAGATCGGTAATAATCGCCAGCACCGGGCCAGGATAGAATTGTGTCGGATGTGCTGTTAGCACGAGTCTAACAGAGAAATTGTGCAGTTTATCCACAATCTTCTTTTTTAATTCCGGGCTCTCTTGAGCTCGTCGAAACAACGATTGCAAAATTCCCAGCTCCTCTGTTTTTCCTACAGCGTGGAAAGCCGAATCTTCCACGGCATCAAAAAGAACGACTTGCCGTTCAATATACTGTACAATTCTAAAAAGAAAATCGATGCGATCCTCTTCTTGCACATATTGTTCATATTGACCAAAGAAGCTTTCTATAATATCCTCCGGTGACAAACGCTCCTCCACGCCTTTCTCGCAATGGGTGGAGAAAAAAGGAAGTATCGTTCCTGTATGTTGTACACTTTGAAAAGGTAATGTTAAAAACAAGCTTTTGTATAAATCAAAGCGTGTTAAAACTTCATTGTGAAAGACAGATTTTTTTTGACTTATTTTCATCTATTTATTTTTTTCAATAGCTAATGAGAGCTCAAAGTAAATAATTATTGCCTCTCTTGTGGCAATATGATTTACTTCTCGGTTTCATGCTTAAAATTAAGGAATAACATAGATTTCGAACGCAATAAATTCGAATCGGACTAAAATATACACTTTTAACAACAAAAGCAACTTTTAGATACAATTAAAACATCAAAACGATATCTTCGTTATAAAAAATACAAAGCATCAGCGTTGATTTTTTCTGCAAATATCGGCATTCGATTACCATTAAGAAGCTTCATAAGCTCTTTTCATAACTATGGCGGAATTAGGGGATTCATGAAGGTTTTTCTATCTTTGCCTACACATTTTTTTCCATGAAAAGGATTAGAGAAATTAGTCATTTTTTCTATGGTCAGTATTTTGCTGAAGGATTGATGATTACACTAGGGTGTATCATCCCATTGTTAGTATGTATATACGCAGGATATTTAAACGAAGGTACCCTGATTTCTTTTGGTGCATTATTAATTGGACTTTCTGATACACCTGGCGCCCCATCCCATCGTCGTTTAGGAATGTTATCTACAATCGTGCTCGGTATCCTGACCTACCTGATTATCGTTCTTGTCAACTTTTCAATTCCATTAACGACTATTTTCATAGCGGTATTGAGCTTTCTTTTTGCGATGTTTGCTGTTTTCAACGCACGAGCTGCAACTGTTGGCGCAATGTGTACGCTTCTAATGCTCTTCAATGTCCAGCACGCTATCACAGCAGGAAACATCTGGTCGCCGCTCTTGCTTACCATCATCGGAGGGCTGTGGTATATGCTCCTAAGTATGTCCGTGATAAAAATACGCCCATACCGTATTGCTCAACAGGAACTTGCAGAATCCATACGTTATGTAGCAGATTATATCCGGTTAAAAGCTAATTTTTATGACCCCAATGTTAATATAGAAAATAATTACATTAAATTAATTGAGAAACAGGTCGAAGTTAACAAACATCAGGAATCTGTCCGGGACATTCTTTTCCAAAGCAAACGTTCTATCAAAGATACGACTAAAATTGGTCGTTATCTCACGCTTATTTTCTCCGATATTGTTGACCTCTTTGAACAGAGCTTGACCACTCAATATGACTACAATGCCATTAAAACGGCTTACGGTCAATATGGGGTACTTATTCCGTTTAAGCATACCATATTAAAAGTAACCAATGAACTGGACAATATAGCGTATGCCATCAATGCTAATAAATTGCCTAAACCCACCTATACGTTTGAAAATGACATGAATCGTTTGTTGGAGTCTGTAGAGAGCCTCGACAAAAAAGGCATTAATACCATTCCTCTAAAAAAAGTAATAATCAATATTCGAAGTATAATCAAATATCTGGATAATATATATAGCTATAATTCGACGAATGTTGGCCCCAATATCCCAAAAGAAGAAATCGACTCGGCATCCCAATTCATTACACGCGATCAGATCGACTGGAAGAAATTCAGAAGTAACCTTAGCCTAGAATCGTCAGCTTTCCGCCACGCATTGCGTATGGCTATTGTACTTTCTGGAACTTATCTTATACTTAATCTCGTAAACTTCAGTCCAAACGGGATCTACTGGACTTTATTGACGATCATGGTTATCCTGAAACCCGGATTTGGGCTTACACAAGAAAGAAACTTACAACGTCTTGTTGGAACATTAGTGGGCGGAATTATAGGTGCTGCGGTTATTTTTTTCATTGCCGATGTAAATATCCGGTTTGCTTTATTGATATGCTTTTTCCTTGCAGGGTATAGCTTGTTCCGTATCAACTACATTGTTGCTGTGATGTTTATTACGCCTTATGTATTGATTATGTTGAGTTTTCATGGCACAAACACGTTGGAGATGGTGGCAGAACGGGTAATCGACACTTTCTTAGGGGGAGCAATAGCGTTCGTATCAAGTTACATCATCTTTCCTAATTGGGAAAGCACACAATTCCGCGACAATGTACGCAGTTTACTCATCGCTAATTATAACTACCTCGCTCAAGCCATTCAAATTCTTTCCGGCAAAGAGCTTACGGTAACGAATTATAAGCTTGCCCGAAAAGAAGTATATATTGCCTCCGCCAATATGGGATCCACTTTTCAACGTATGCTTACAGAACCCAAATGGCGTCAAAAGTATACAAAAGAAGTCAACAGGTTTGTCATTCTTGACCACATTCTTTCCTCACATTCTGCCAACCTGCTTACCCAGGTAAATCAGGCAGACATTAGCTCTTATCACGCAGAACATGTCAAATTGTTAAAAAAGGCTCTTTCCGAACTGAACAAAGCTATTACATTAATCCCGCCCCACGATGATGAAGAAGTGTTTGAACCTAAAGAGGAATTTCCGAATCTCAATGAGGTGAGGGATGAAAACGATGAAAGTAAATTAATTACCGAACAATTACAGTTTTTAAGTAAAATTTCAGGAGATTTACACAAAGTCACACAGGAGCTCGTCAATCGTGCAGCGGAACTGGAGTCCGAGAAACAACAGGTTTAATAAATGGATAATCATTTTGATGTATTAATTATAGGTGCCGGTCCCATTGGGCTAGCGTGCGGTATCGCTGCACAACAAGTAGGTTTGTCGCATATTATTATAGAAAAAGGTTGCTTAGTTAATTCTTTGTATAACTACCCGTTGAATATGACTTTCTTTTCTTCTTCGGAACGGCTGGAAATTGGAGACACCCCCTTTGTTACAACGTTACCAAAACCAAAAAGAGCAGAAGCGCTGGAGTACTATCGACGTATTAACGGGAAATTCAATTTAAATACGCACCTTTTCGAAGAAGTAATTGACGTACGAAAAGACGATGATCTTTTTATTGTTATAACAACCAAAAGGCAATACACAGCTCAATCTATCGTAGTCGCTACTGGTTTTTACGACGTACCGATGCTGCTAAATGTGCCTGGGGAGGATCTTCCAAAAGTTTCCCACTATTATAAAGATCCACATTTCTACGCTAACCAGCACGTTGTGGTTGTAGGCGCAAGTAATTCCTCTGTAGATGCGGCGCTGGAAACTTATAGAAAAGGTGCAAAAGTAACGATGGTAATACGCGGGCCAGAGATAGGTACTCGTGTGAAATACTGGGTACGACCGGATATAGAAAACAGGATTGCACTTGGTGAAATTGACGTCTATTACCAAAGTAGGCTAGCAGAAATAAAAGAAGAAACCGTTATCATATCCACATCTGGAGGAACAATTGAAATCGAAAACGATTTTGTGCTAGCATTAACAGGCTATCGTCCGAATTTTGATTTTTTGAAAAAAATTGGAATAGAGATTCCTAATGAATCACCGATGATTCCAACCCATAACCCAGAGACCATGGAAACGAATATAGCAGGACTGTACTTAGCTGGCGTGGTATGTGGTGGTCTTAATACACACCTTTGGTTTATCGAAAACTCCAGAATCCATGCTGACATTATTATGCAACATATTTTGGAGCGGAAATCTAGTCATTGCGCAAGCCTCGAAGAAAAATCTTAACCATCTTCTGCTGTTTAGCGAGGATAAGGTCGAATTCATTTGGTGTCGGGAACAGGCAATCATTCAAGTCTTTACTTAAAATACCGACACGCATGCCCATCAAAGAAAAGAGCAAAAGCTCTGCAGTTTCGTTAAAATCATCTACATCGATTTCTTTGTTTTCAACACCTTTTTTCAATATCCGGCTATATTGGTCACGAATGCGTTCGAAGAACGGGCCGATATTCTTTCCCATTTCTCCCGGATTTTGGACAAATTGAGAGGAAGAATATTCAAACAGATTGTAGTTTTCCCGCACAATCACCATCCGACTCTCCACAGCATATAAGAGGATATCCTCTACACCCGGAGTTTTTGTCATGTATACCTCTACCTTATTAATCATCTCGTTGATGACGTGTTCCAGGACCGCAGTATATAGGCTGTGCTTGTCTGGAAAATAATAGTACAACAAAGCCTTAGAAAAGGAAAGATCTTTAGCTATTTCTGCCATGGTAGTCTTCGCCATCCCGAAGTGGGCAAAACGCCGTTTTGCAACATCAAGTATCTTCGCTCTCTTTACATCAACATTCTTAGTCATGCTATTTTATTATTTAAATATTAGGCTTTATGCTATCTTTACAGCGACATTATAAAGTTAATTCTTTTTTTGATTTTTTAAAAGAATTAGTCAAGTTAAGACATTTACGAAAAATGACAAACACCATCCAGCAACACATCTCATTAAAAACTTACAACACATTTGGCATCGAGGTTTTCTGTAAAGATTTTATAAAAATAGCAGACGAAAGTCAGCTACCTAGCTTATTCAAAGAAGGGCATTTTTCTAGGGAATTCTTTGTGCTCGGAGGTGGTAGCAATGTGTTGTTCACAAAAGATTACACTGGCCTGGTTGTACAGATGAGTAACAAAGGAATTACACATTTTATCGAGGGTAATTTTATTTATATCACGGCGAAAGCAGGCGAAGTTTGGAACGACTTCGTCTGGTATTGCGTGGAACATAATTTTGGAGGTGTGGAAAACATGGCGCTCATTCCCGGTACAGTGGGAGCGTCCCCTATACAAAATATAGGAGCTTATGGCACGGAACTCATGGATGTATTCTATTCTTGCCAAGCGTTTGATACGACCACCGGAGAATTTACAACTTTCCGGAATAACGACTGTGAGTTTACTTATCGAGACAGTATATTTAAATCTAAGTACAAAGGACGCTTTATCATCACTTCAGTAACCTATAAATTGCATTTGCACCATAAAATAAATACATCATATGGTGCTATCAATATGGAGTTGCAGAAAAGAGGCATATCCTCTCCTACTATAAGAGATATTGCGGAAGTAGTCTCACATATTCGTGTAGAAAAGCTTCCGGATCCGTCTACCATTGGCAATGCTGGCAGTTTTTTTAAAAATCCGATCATCCCAACAAAAGTGTTTGATAAATTGCAGAAAATATATCCAGATATTATTTTCTACACCATCGACGAAAACCATGTCAAACTCGCAGCAGGTTGGATGATAGAATCCTGTGGATGGAAGGGAAAAATAGACGGGAATGTAGCAATCTGGAAAAACCAAGCATTGGTTATCACCAATTTAGGCAACGCAAGTGGTTCAGAAATTCACCTAACATCGTCTAAAATAATGAACGATGTGTATAAAAAATTTGGAATTAAGCTAGAACGGGAAGTAAATATCCTCTAGAAGTTTTCAACAATTGTGAATTCAGATTGTGAAAAATAGAAATCCCTCCCTATTCTATTGGCTTTTAAAGAGTTATTTTTCATAAAATCGGCATTCCGATAGTAAATTTAATGGAATATTCATTTAGACTTAACGATAATCGAAAAGTTTAGCACGCCATTTGCATATTTTGGAGTGCAACCGTAGTTCATGCAAATGAAGTACACCTTAAATAGCTAATTGAACAAGAGTATGTTCATTTAGTGCAGTGTAAACTTTTTAATCCAGTCTAATATGAACAGAATAGAATTCAACACTTTGGTCATTCGACAATCAGAATCACTAAAAGCGTACGCAAGAAATTTCACTAGAGACCAGGATGATGCCAACGATTTAGTGCAAGATACTCTTTTGAAAGCCGTTACCTATTTTAAAAACTTTAAAGAGGGCACCAATCTAAAAGGCTGGTTATACACCATCATGAAAAATACGTTCATCAACAATTACCGACGGGTTGTAAAAACAAATTCTTTCATTACAAAGGAGGAAGAGATTACCAGTGCAAATCTTGTTGTCTCTGCAACGAAGAACAGAGGAGAAAATAAATTCGTCATGGAGGATATCAATCACGCACTATCCAACTTGTCCGAGGACTATTATGTTCCCTTTACTATGTATTTCGAAGGTTACAAATATCATGAAATATCCGATCATCTGAATATCCCTATTGGAACAGTAAAAACACGCATCCACGTGGCACGTAAAGTCATGAAAAAAACATTGAGCGCCTATAAATTTAGTTATTAAAATCTATAAAAAAATGCCCGATTCGGGCATTTTTTTATAGATTTATGTTCAGTCCACCAATTCAAATCTAGATAACGTGATAAACTGCTGAATTCTTTCGCTAATATCAGCTGGAGATAATTGCTGCAACTGTTCTGTTCCGAATTTCTCTACACAGAATGAAGCTAATGCTGAGCCATAAATAACTGCATTTTTCATATTGGTAAAATTAATCGATTTCACTTTTGCCAAATAACCTATAAAACCACCAGCAAACGTGTCCCCTGCTCCTGTCGGATCAAATACATCAGCCAACGGTAATGCGGGAGCAGAAAATATTTGTCCTTCACCAAACAGTAAAGCCCCATGTTCTCCCTTTTTAATAATAAGGTATTTGGGCCCCATTTCCAATATAATCTGTGCAGCTTTAACCAAGGAGTACTCGCCAGAAAGCTGGCGTGCTTCTGCATCATTGATAGTCAAAACGTTGACTTTTTTCAATACGGTTTTCAGATCTTCTAAAGCCACATCCATCCAAAAATTCATCGTATCCAAGACGACCAATTTTGGCTTATTTTGTAAACGTTCCAAAGTAGCTATCTGTACCTGAGGAGTTAAGTTACCCAACAACAAATATTTACAATCTTGATAAGAATCCGGTAGTTTCGGATCAAAATCCGCCAACACATTCAATTCTGTCACCAATGTATCACGGCTATTCATATCGTTGTGATATTTCCCTGACCAAAAGAACGATTTTCCACCCTTCACAACCTCCACACCTTCTACATCAATACCTTTCGATTGGAGAATGTTCAGATTATCATCTCCGAAGTCTTCTCCAATTACAGAAACTAATTTTACTTTATTATATAGGTATGAAGCTGCCAGACCAGCAAATGTAGCGGCACCTCCTACAATTTTATCGGTTTTTCCGAAAGGTGTTTCAATGGCATCGAAAGCCACTGTACCTACGATTACTAAACTCATATTCAATTTTTTATTAATACACCGAAGAGCAACACAAAGGTATAAGAATGTACTATAAATAACAAAAGCTGTCGGAGAAACTACAACATATCCGAAAAGACCGTCATCTGGTTTTTGTAGAAATCGATTTTCTGGTATACCCGATTGAAAAATATTTTTTTGTCCTTGATACCCGCGTTATTGAGCAATTTGGAGTTTTTCAGTTGATATTGAAAGAAATCATAGACGGTTTTACAAGTATTTTCGTCATGCGTAATATAATACCCCAACATGGTGTATGGCACAAAAAGCGATTTTTTCTGTTGATCTGAAATGAGCACGTTGTTGTTCAAAATCAGCAAATCATGATAGTACAAACGATATTGATCATTTTTATCCGTACATTTCTGTTCTAGTCCGAACACCAACTCTTTCAGGCCGTCACAAAGTGTTCTACCGTGCTCAGCCGACAACAAGCCGGAATGAAAGAAATAGATGATTTGCTGTAATGTACTATTGATCGTCGTATCGTTCCATATTTCGTTTACCTGCACAGAAGCGTAGAACGACGTTAGTTTTTGACTGTGGTCTATGATAGGTGCTTTGGTACAAAACACATCAAAAGATATGTTCATGTCTTCGAGATTTAGTAAATAAAGCCACACATATAGTTTGAATTTCGACAGTAAATCTGGATTTACAGTGTAAAACAGCGGGATGTCCTTTGCCGAATAGTACAACGAGGTTTCTCTATCTGCGGCATGTACATTTAGATATTTAAACGAACTTTCGAGATATTGGCTTAGACCATCAAAACTTCGAACATCTTTGGTTTTCCTGACCAATACGCTGTCACTTCCCTGGAAAAGTTTATCCATTGAAATACCATAATGATTAGCTAGTTGAACTCCCTCTTCCATCGAAAACTTGCTTTTCACCGAAATACGTCGATGAGCCGCATCATAGCTAATATCCAATGCTCCTGCCACCTCCTCTATGAGAGACTTATCTTGGCCTATTTTCTTTCTGATGGTATCGATTAGAATTTCTTGATACATATTTTTGCGATAATCACAAATATAAAACAAAAAAATATTTTTTAACACAAATTTTTGTGTGAAAATCACAATACATTTGTACTATAGATAAATAAAAAAATAGTTGATTCTGAGGATACAATTCTCAACATACAATATAGATATTTGTTTAACAAGACCCGATATAAATTATAAACGAAAAGATCATGGCATCATCAATAGAAAAAGCAAGTACTGCGCTGCACATTATTAATACTGTGCAGAACATGGAACATATTATCGGAAAAATTAGGAACCGTCAGGCTTCCATGCCCAGCGAAGAGAACACATTACCATTCGAACCGGAAGTAAGCGCGGATGGCATTCGGCAACGAAAAACTTTTTTAAAAAATAAAACGGCTACGCACGCTCCTTACCTCATCGAAAACAAAAATTTTGATGACCTCGCAGTTTTGAACGGTAACATCGAAAATTATATCGGCATGACTCGCGTCCCAACAGGCGTTATCGGGCCACTGCATATCATCGGCTCATCTGCCCAAGGCGATTTTTATGTGCCCCTGGCGACCAGTGAAGGTGCGTTGGTCGCATCGTACCATCGAGGTGCGAAGGCTTGTTCCTTAGCAGGCGGTATCACCTCTATCTGTCTGTTGGAAGGCGTACAACGTAGCCCGGTATTCAAATTTGAGAATATTGCTGATCTGGGGCTTTTTGTTGCATGGCTCCTTCCACAAGTCGACAAGCTGAAAGAAATAGTAGGACAAACTAGCCGATTTGCCAAATTGATGGATATCAAAATCCAAATCGAGGGGAATCATCTCATTATAACCCTGGAATATCATACAGGCGATGCCGCTGGACAAAATATGGTGACGATCTGTACGGATGCCATTTGCCAATATATCGTAAAACAATGTCCAACCAAACCCACATTGTGGTTTATTGAAGGTAACTATTCGGGCGACAAGAAAGCAACGGCTTTATCATTCACCAACGTGAGAGGAAAAAAAGTGACGGCAGAGATCGTGTTACCGGAAGAAATCGTCAATAAGGTTCTCAAAACCACGCCAGAGCTGATGGCGGAATATTGGCGTTCATCTACCATTGGTATTATACAGAGTGGTGCGATTGGCGCACAAGGGCATTACGCCAATGGATTAGCAGCCTTGTTTTTAGCTACTGGTCAAGATGTTGCCTGTGTGGCAGAAGCCGCTACCGGCATCACGAGAATGGAGTTGAATAAAGATGGGTCATTGTATGCAAGTGTGACGTTACCTAATTTGGTAGTAGGCACGGTAGGCGGCGGAACCCATCTGCCTACACAACGGGAATGCTTAGAGATGATGGATTGTTATGGTGCGGGTAAAGCCCGGAAATTCGCCGAAATATGTGGAGCACTTGTTCTGGCAGGCGAACTTTCGATTGCAGCAGATTTATCTGCCGGACATTTCACGCAGGCACACAAGAAGTTTGGACGAAAAAAATAGAAGCCATGACAACTAAAAAGGAAAATATCTGGAATGTGCCCAATGCACTGTCTGCTTATCGCATCTTAGCGTTACCATTTATTATATACGCTATTATTAGCGGAAATAAAAGTTTGTTCATCACCCTCCTATCCATTAATTTAATTACCGATATTTTGGATGGGTTGATTGCCCGCACATTTAAACTACAGACCGAACTGGGTGCAAGACTGGACTCTTTGGCAGATATCGGAACGTATATCATGGCGTTTGCTGGCATGATTGTGCTGGAACAAGATTTTGTGAAAGAATATAGGTTTGAATTTATAGTATTGATAGGCCTTTGGTTGCTTCCGCAGTTGTTAGCTTTATTCCGGTTTGGACGTTTTCCCAGCTTTCATTTGTGGTCGAGCAAGACCATCGGCTATGTCCAAGGCATATTTATATTTACCTTTTTCCTTTTCGGCTTTTGGAAACCCTATTTTTATTTCATGGTGGTGGTAAGCTGTTTATCTTATCTGGAGGAATTGCTCTTGGTTGTATCGTTGCCCAAGCTTCGTTCTAACCTAAAGAGCGCATTTTTTGTCTTCCGAAATAAAATATAATAGATTATGTTTTGGACATTATTCTAT
>PJTZ01000236.1_pt1 | contig 18835 bp, 16 predicted proteins | sample 1512131 | NCBI WGS metagenome assembly PJTZ01 (sample SAMN08177679, study PRJNA422409) | Soil metagenome, whole genome shotgun sequencing project. | reverse complement strand
TCTGCAGGCGCCGGCACCATGCCCGTCTCGGCCGGCACAGCGCCAGTCGGCTGGGCGGCATTGGGATCCTGGTTCTGGGCCGGCAGTGACATCGCCTGCGCCCCGGCCTGACCGGGCATCGCCGCCATCGACAGGGCAGCAAAGCCGGCGATCATGATGATCTTCATCGGGTTGGTCCTTCTACTCCTTGCCCCGAGCAAGGGAGAAACCGGCCGCCCCACATTCCTGTTCCGCGCCAGCGACGAACCGTGTCGCCGCTGACGCCGGCCGCGCGCTCAGTCCGACGGGTATCGATCGAACCGGGGCAGCTCATGCGCCGCCGCCATCCAGGGCGCCGCCTCGGCATATTGGACATGCACCGCCGGCGGAAAGGCGCTCTGGTCGTCCAGTGTCGCGCTCTGGATGTCGATCATGCCGGGAAAGACCGTCGGGTTGGTGTAGAACAGCCCGGTGCCACAGGTGCCACAGAAATGGCGGGTCGCATTGTCCGACGACTGATAGGTGACCGGATCGCCCTCTATCGTCACCTTGTCATGCGGGAACAGCGCCCAGCCGACCATCGGCGCGCCCGCGCTCATCCGACAATCGCTGCAATGACACAGCGCGCTGTAAACCGGCTCACCCTCCGCCGCATAATGGATCGCCCCGCACTGGCACCGCCCCGTCACCATCATCTTGCTCCATTCGCATCTTGCGTGATTCCCTTTTTGTTCTCATAGATTGCGTCCCGCTGCAAGGCCATCCACCCTTGCCCCCGCAACCGCCCATCCCTAGTTGATCGCCCATGACCGTGCCTGCCCCCTCTCCCAATGACCCACCCTATCTCAAGGGCCTCAACGAACCGCAGCGCGAAGCGGTGCTGACCACGGAGGGACCGGTGCTGGTGCTGGCCGGCGCGGGCACGGGCAAGACCGCAGCGCTCACCGCCCGCCTCGCGCATCTGGTCGCGACCCAGCGCGCCTGGCCCTCGGAAATCCTGGCCGTGACCTTCACCAACAAGGCGGCACGGGAGATGCGCGAGCGCGTCGGCCGGATGATAGGCCCCGCGGTCGAGGGCATGCCCTGGCTTGGCACCTTCCACGCGATCGCCGCCAAGATGCTGCGCCGCCATGCCGAACTGGTGGGCCTCCAGTCCAATTTCACCATCCTCGACACCGACGACCAGCTGCGCCTGATGAAGCAGCTGATCCAGGCGGAGGGGATTGACGAGAAGCGCTGGCCCGCCCGCCAGCTCGCCGGCCTGATCGACCAGTGGAAGAATAAGGGCCTCACCCCGGAGGAAGTCGGCGCCGGCGAGGCGGAGGGCTATGCCCATGGCAAGGGGCAGAAGCTCTATGCCGCCTATCAGGCCCGCCTTCGCGAGGTAAATGCCTGCGATTTCGGTGACTTGTTGCTACATTCTCTCACCATCTTGAAGCGTCACCGCGATGTGCTGGAGCAATATCAGCAGCGCTTCAAATATATCATGGTGGACGAATATCAGGACACCAACTCCAGCCAATATCTCTGGCTGCGGCTGCTCGCCCAGACCCGCAAGAATATCTGCTGCGTCGGTGACGACGACCAGTCCATCTATTCATGGCGTGGCGCAGAAGTCGCCAATATCCTGCGGTTCGAAAAGGATTTTCCGGGCGCCGTGATCGTCCGCCTGGAACAGAATTACCGCTCCACCCCGCATATCCTGGGCGCCGCCTCCGGGGTTATCGCGGAAAATGGCAATCGCCTCGGCAAGACATTGTGGACCGACATCGACGTCGGCGAAAAGGTGCGCGTGCTCGGCGTGTGGGACGGGCCGGAGGAAGCCCGCCGCGTCGGCGACGAGATCGAGGCGATCGCCCGCGCCGGCGGTTCGTTGGACGAGGTCGCGATCCTCGTCCGCGCCCAGCACCAGACCCGCGAATTTGAAGACCGTTTCATCCAGATTGGCCTGCCCTATCGCATCGTCGGCGGCTTCCGCTTCTATGAGCGCGCCGAAATCCGCGACGCACTCGCCTATCTCCGCCTCGTCAACCAACCGGCCGACGACCTGGCGTTCGAGCGGATCGTCAACGTGCCCAAGCGCGGTCTGGGCGACAAGGCGGTCGAGAAGCTGCACCGGCTGGCGCGGGCGGAGGGCATTCCGCTCGCCCTCGCCGCCGCGCGCATCCTCGACACCGACGAACTGACACCCCAGGCGCGCCGTTCGCTCGGCGCCTTCATTGGCGACCTCGCCCGCTGGCGCGACCGCGCCGCACAGCTGCCTCATGCCGAACTGGCCCGCCAGATCCTGGACGAAAGCGGCTATACCGCCACGCTGCAGGCCGAACGCTCCACCGAAAGCGCCGGACGCCTCGAAAATCTGAGCGAACTCACCCGCGCGATGGAGGAATATGAGACGCTGGGCGCCTTCCTCGAACATGTCAGCCTGGTCATGGACAATGAGGCGCAGCAGGATGAGCAGAAGCTCACCATCATGACCATCCACGCCGCCAAGGGGCTGGAGTTCGACAATGTCTTCCTCGCCGGCTGGGAGGAAGGCATTTTCCCCTCGCAGCGCGCGCTGGACGAAGGAGGCCTCAACAGCCTGGAGGAGGAACGGCGCCTCGCCTATGTGGCGATCACCCGCGCGCGCAAGCGCTGCACCATCCTTCACGCCGCCAACCGCCGCATCTATGGCCAGTGGACCAGCTCCATCCCCTCCCGCTTCGTCGGCGAATTGCCGCCCGAACATGTGGATGAGGAAAGCAGCATGTCCGGCGGCGCCTCGCTCTGGCGCGCCAACTGGTCGGAACGGGACGACCCCTTCGCCAATGTCGCGCGCGGCTCGTCGCGCGGCCCCGGCTGGCAGCGCGCCCAGAGCAGCGGCCAGTTCAGCCGCGAGCCCGTGCGAATCGTCGAAGCGCGCACCTCCGCCGTGTCGCTCGGCAACAAGGGCCGCGACGATGTGTCCGTCGGCCAGCGCGTCTTCCACCAGAAATTCGGCTATGGCACGATCGCCGCGATCGAGGGCAACAAGCTGGAAATCGACTTCGAAACCGCCGGCCGCAAGCGGGTGATGGACAGCTTCGTCACGTTGGCCTGAACAGCGCCCGCGCTGTCTTCATTCGCGAAGGCGGGAATGGCCTAAGAGGTGGGAAGCGGACAGACGGCTTTGGAGTTGCACAGTATGATTAGCACTCATTGCGCTGATCGCCTGCTTCGATAAGCTGCAGATATGGAGATGGACGAGCTACGCGGCCGCTTGGCAGCCATCTTGGCTGTTGAAGAACGAGAGCCTACTGACTGGGTTGAAGTGGAACGGCTGGCTGGCGAGCTTCAGCGGGAACTACCAATCGATGCCACGCCAGAAGCTGTTCATCGCTACCTTGATGACGCGGATATTCGCTCCCGCAAAAGCGCATACGCAGCACATCAGAGGCAGGAGGTGCGCCGGTACGTCGATTTCGGAGAGTATGATGACGGCATCCCCGTTCCTTGGTGGGGATGCGCTCTGGCCCTTCTGGCTGGCGCAGGCATTGTTAAATGGCTGCTGCTGTAGGGACGTTAATGTCCGCAAATGGCCGGTTTCTTGCCAGTCACAACCGGCGTCATCCTGACGACAGTCAGGATCCACTCTGCGCCACGGCAGATGGGGAGCGCTGAATGGATCCCGGATCAAGTCCGGGATGACGAAGATGGTAAGGGCAGCTTTTGGTCGCTTCCAGACCATCCTCCCCTGCAAGGGGAGTTCAAGGGAGACCCGTGTCTCCCTTGAACTGGCCGTAGGCCAGACGGAGGGGTGCCCCCCTCTCGATAGGGAGCCGCAGCCAGCCTGACCGAATCCGAAGGCCATCAACGCAATCCCATGGGGCGCGTGTGCATGATGCTATGTGAAGAAAAATGGTGGAGCCTAGCGGGATCGAACCGCTGACCTCCTGCATGCCATGCAGGCGCTCTCCCAGCTGAGCTAAGGCCCCATCCTGATACGGCGCGAACCGTGTGCCGATGGATCAAACCATGTCCGGCACAAGCCGTCGGCCGAAAAAATTGGTGGAGCCTAGCGGGATCGAACCGCTGACCTCCTGCATGCCATGCAGGCGCTCTCCCAGCTGAGCTAAGGCCCCGTACCATCTTGAGGCGCCGTTGGGTCCGGCGCCTCGGAGGTCGCTGCCTCTAGGATCAGGCGATCCCGTTGGCAAGCAGAATTTTCACTTAATTGTCGTCGTCGCCGTCATCGTTGCCGGCATCGACGCCCAGGTCGTCATCGCCGCCCAGATCGACGTCATTATCCGGCGAATCGCCGTCGTCATCGACGTCCAGATCGATGTCCAGATCATCGTCCGCCGTCTCCAGCTCGCCATCGGCCGTTTCCACGACCTTCTTGGGCGCGGCCTCTTCATAGGGCAGCGGCTGCTTCGACTTCAGCACCGGTTCGGGCTCCCAGGCGGCGCCGCAGTTGATGCAGGTCACCGGGTCGTCCTTGCCCAGGTCATAGAAGCGAGTCGCGCATTTCGGGCAGGTCCGCTTCGTGCCCCATTCAGCCTTCACCATGTCCGGCCTGTTCCTTCTTCGATGCTCAAACAGAAATCACGCGGCACGACGGAAGTCGGCCACGAAACGTCGGGCGCCTTGCCATAGCGAAACCGCGCTGTCAAAAGCCGGGCGCATTTTTTCGGTTCCAAGATGATGGATACCCCGTGACCAGCCATAATGACCAACCCAGCCCGATGACCTTCACCGCCGCCCCTGCCCTGTCCGGCAGCGTCGCGGTTCCGGGCGACAAGAGCATTTCCCACCGTTCGCTGATGCTGTCCGCCCTGGCCGTGGGCGAAAGCAGGGTCGAAGGCCTGCTGGAGGGCGAGGATGTGCTGGCCACCGCGGCCGCGATGCGCGCCATGGGCGCCGACATCCGCCGTGACGATGACGGCATCTGGCATATTCATGGCGTCGGCGTCGGCGGCCTGCTCCAGCCGCAGGAAGCGCTCGACATGGGCAATAGCGGCACCTCGACCCGCCTGCTGATGGGCCTGGTCGCCAGCCACGGCATCACCGCCACCTTCGTGGGCGACGCGTCCCTCAGCAAGCGCCCGATGGCGCGCGTCACCGAACCGCTCTCCCGCGTCGGCGCCAACTTCACCACCAGCCCCGGCGATCGCCTGCCGCTGACCATGACCGGCGCCTGCCCGGCCGTGCCGCTCGACTACACCCTGCCGGTCGCCTCGGCCCAGGTGAAGTCGGCGATCCTGCTCGCCGGCCTCAACACGCCCGGCATTACCCGCGTGGTCGAGCCGATCCCGACCCGCGACCATAGCGAACGCATGCTCAAGGGCTTCGGCGCCGACCTGGAGGTCAAGGTCCACCCCGACGGCACCCGCATCATCACGCTCAAGGGCGAGGCCGAACTCAAGCCGCAGAATATCGTCGTGCCCGGCGACCCCTCGTCGGCCGCCTTCCCGATGGTTGCGGCGCTGCTGGTGCCGGGATCGCAGGTGACGATCGCCAATGTCGGCCTCAATGCCACCCGCGCCGGCCTGATCGACCTGCTGCGCGAGATGGGCGGATCGATCGAGATCATCAATGCCCGCGAAGTCGGCGGCGAGCCGGTCGGCGACCTGGTCGTCACCGCCTCCGCCCTGAACGGCGTCGAGCCCGATCCCGCCCGCGCGCCCAGCATGATCGACGAATATCCCGTCGCCTTCGTCGCCGCAGCCTTCGCGCATGGTCGCAGCATCTTCCGCGGCCTCGACGAACTGCGCGTCAAGGAATCGGATCGCATCGCCACCATGGCCACCGGCCTGCGCGCGATTGGCGTCACGGTCGAGGAACTGGAGGACGGCATCATCATCGACGGCAGCGGCGGCCAGCCCCTGCCCGGCGGCGGCCCGATCGCCACCAGGCTCGACCACCGCATCGCCATGAGCTTCGCGGTCGCAGGCCTGGTCTCGCGCGATGGCGTCACCATCGACGACATGCGCCCGGTCGCGACCAGCTTCCCGACCTTCACCACCCTGCTCCAGACGCTGGGAGCGATCGCATGATCATCGCCGTCGACGGCCCCGCCGCATCGGCAAGGGCACGATCGCCAAGGCACTGGGGCGCCATTATGGCCTGCCGGTGCTCGACACCGGCCTGCTCTATCGCGCCGTGGGCCTGTCCGTGCTGAAGAATGGCGGCGACCCGGATCATCAGGCCGACGCGCTGGCCGCCTGCGGCTTCGACGACGCCATCCTGGCCGATCCGGCGCTGCGCAGCGAAGCGGTCGGCAGCCTCGCCTCGCGCGTGTCGGTGCATCAGAGCGTGCGCGACGCACTGGTCCAGCGCCAGCGCGACTTCGCCACCCAGCCGGGCGGCGCCATCCTCGACGGGCGCGACATCGGCACGGTCATCGCGCCGGACGCCGATGCCAAGATCTTCGTCACCGCCAGCGTCCATGTCCGCGCCGAACGCCGTTTCAAGGATGCCCAGGCCCATGGCGGCGAACCCGACATGGACAGCCTGATCGCCGACATCCAGGCGCGTGACACCCGCGATATGAGCCGCGACCATGCCCCGCTCAAGGTGGCCGACGGCGCTGACTTGCTAGATACCAGCAATTTGACTATAGACGCCGCCGTCCAGCGGGCCATCGCGCTTGTGGACGCCCAGCTTGAAGGTCGCCCGTAGGCGTGTGACCCGATAAGGCGCGCGGAAATTCCGGGCGCCCTTTTCGCTTTTCCAGGCTTGGCGTTCCAACGCCCAACCCCTTGGATACGCAGGCGGTATTCGGCCGCTTGCGTGGTTTGGCCAAAGACCATCGGACACAACCGATTGGCCAGCAATGATGAGTGAAGGACCAACCATGGCCTCTACGGCATTCCCCTCGCGCGACGATTTCGCCGCGCTTCTCAATGATTCTCTCGGTGGCGAAGACGGCGGCTTTGAAGGCCGCGTCGTAAAGGGCACCGTCACCGGCATCGAAAACGACATGGCGCTGATCGACGTCGGCCTGAAGTCGGAAGGCCGCGTGCCGCTGCGCGAATTCGCCGCTCCCGGCCAGAAGGCTGACCTCAAGGTCGGCGACGAAGTCGAAGTCTATGTCGACCGCGTCGAAAACGCCCATGGCGAAGCCATGCTGTCGCGCGACCGTGCTCGCCGCGAAGCCGCCTGGGACAAGCTCGAAGCCGAGTTCACCGAAAGCGCCCGCGTCGAAGGCGTCATCTTCGGCCGCGTCAAGGGTGGCTTCACCGTCGACCTCGACGGCGCCGTCGCCTTCCTGCCCGGCTCGCAGGTCGACATCCGCCCGGTCCGCGACGTCACCCCGCTCATGGACATCCCGCAGCCCTTCCAGATCCTCAAGATGGATCGCCGTCGTGGCAACATCGTCGTGTCGCGTCGCGCCATCCTGGAAGAAACCCGCGCCGAACAGCGCTCGGGCCTGATCCAGACCCTGGCCGAAGGCCAGATCATCGAAGGCGTCGTCCAGAACATCACCGACTATGGTTAGTTCGTTGACCTGGGCGGCATCGGTGGCCTGCTGCACGTCACCGACCTGTCGTACAAGCGCATCAACCACCCGAACGAGATGATCAACATCGGCGACACCGTCCGTGTCCAGATCATCCGCATCAACCGCGAAACCCAGCGCATCAGCCTCGGCATGAAGCAGCTGGAAAATGATCCGTGGGAAGGCGCCGCCGCCAAGTATCCGGTCGGTGCGAAGCTGTCGGGCCGCGTCACGAACATCACCGAATATGGTGCGTTCGTCGAACTGGAGCCGGGCATCGAAGGCCTGGTCCATGTTTCGGAAATGTCCTGGACCAAGAAGAACGTTCACCCCGGCAAGATCGTTTCGACGAGCCAGGAAGTGGAAGTCATCGTTCTCGAAGTCGATCCCGAGAAGCGCCGCATCTCGCTCGGCCTCAAGCAGGCCCAGTCGAACCCGTGGGATTCGTTCGCAGAACGTCACCCGATCGGCTCGACCGTCGAAGGCGAAGTCAAGAACGCGACCGAATTCGGCCTGTTCATCGGCCTGGACGGCGACGTCGACGGCATGGTCCACATGTCGGACATCGCCTGGGGCATCTCGGGCGAAGACGCGCTGGCGCTGCACCGCAAGGGCGAGACGGTTCAGGCCGTCGTTCTCGACATCGACGTCGAGAAGGAGCGCATCAGCCTCGGCATGAAGCAGCTTGAGCGTGGCGGCCCGGCCGCTGGCGGCACCACCGCCGCTGCTGCTGGCCTGAACAAGAACGCGATCGTCACCGTGACCGTTCTGGAAGTTCGCGACGGCGGCCTGGAAGTCCAGGCTGGCGAAGATGGCGCCACCGGCTTCATCAAGCGCAGCGACCTGGGCCGCGACCGCGACGAACAGCGTTCGGAACGCTTCCAGATCGGTCAGAAGTTCGACGCCATGGTGACCGGTTTCGACCGCGCCAAGAAGCCGACCTTCTCGGTCAAGGCGATGCAGATTGCCGAAGAAAAGCAGGCTGTTGCACAGTATGGCTCGTCGGACAGCGGCGCGTCGCTGGGCGACATCCTGGGCGAAGCGCTCAAGGCCAAGAACGAAGGCTAATCCTTCCTTCCTGCCAACAGGCAAAGAAAAGCCCGCCGGAACCCTTGTTCCGGCGGGCTTTTTCATGCCCTTCCACCACTTCCTTGCCCTATCGAAACGATTTCGTTGCTCCCCGATTGTCAACAGCTTTCCAATTGTTTATAAATGTCGGCAGGGGAAATTAGGGGTGCTGGAGGAACTATGATCCGTTCTGAACTGATCCAGAAACTCGGCGAAGAAAATCCGGGCCTCAGCCTGCAGGAAGTGGAAAGGATCGTCGATCTTTTCTTCCGCGAGATTGTCGATCGCCTGTCGAGCGGCGGCCGGGTCGAACTGCGCGGCTTCGGCGCCTTCACCACCCGCGCACGCGATGCCCGCACCGGCCGCAATCCCCGCACCGGCGAACAGGTGCCGGTCTCGGCCAAGCGTGTGCCCTACTTCAAGCCGGGCAAGGAAATGCGCGAACGGCTGAACGGCAAGGCCGCCGACTGATCAGCCCCTTGACCTGCCGCGCCTGAGCCTTCAGGGGAAGGCGCAGCGCGGACGTGGCGAAATCGGTAGACGCAGCGGACTTAAAATCCGCCTCCCCCTGGGAATATGGGTTCAAGTCCCATCGTCCGCACCATCCTGCTTGACGGGGTTCGGTGTGTAGCGCGCTTCCTCCCGCCAATATTTTATCCGGCTGCGGCAATCTTGGTCGCATTATGATTCTGGGAAAATTCTTCGAGACATCGCTCGAAATCACCTTCGGCACCGACCCGCTCCCAAAAATCTGAAAAATCGCGCCGGGCATGCTCCAGATCGAAGCGCATAAACTGTTTGTCGCGCAGAAACATCGCGATATTGCTGTCGACCGTATCGATATAGTCATAAGCGAGATCGATATTGCTGCGGACAACCCTATCCTTCGGCATCAGAATCGCATTGCGATAGGCAGCCATGATACCCTTGTCTGCGCGCGCGGCGAAAGATTTCGCCACAGCGTCCCGATCGCGTCGCAAATGGACATAGAAGGCATTCGCCCCAAATGCCTCTTCCAATCGTCCCAACAGCCAGCATAGCCGATTGTCCGCTTCGACATGGTATGCGGGATAAGCGAAGCGCGCCTTCCCCACATGGGCACGCAAGCTTTCATGCCCGGCACTGTAGTTGGTGCAATAACGTAGCGCTTCGCTAAATGTCGTCGATCCGCAGCGGCCAGTACACAGAACAAAGACATTCCGCCACCGACCATCCTCTTCCATCGCCATGCTGCTCATCTCTCCCCAATCAGGCCGCCTGGAATCGCGACTTGATAGGAAAGATTATGGATAGTTGAACTGCACGATCAATTCGGAAAACGATGTCGAGCATGCCCGTCGATCAGTTATCCCCGCCTCTTGTTCGATCTAGCGGCAGCCAACGATCGAACAGCAACCGATCCGGAAGTGATGCGCTGAACGAATCTGGTGCCTCCCAGCCTCCTGCCCAATGAAGAATGTCTCTGCGAATGCATCCATGAGCATGTCATCCGAACGGATCGAGGCGGCTCAACACCGTTACATCACGTTGTTAAGCTGCGTGATTTCCGCGCCCGTCACCAGGGTGGTCAAGCAGCGGACATGATTTCGGTAATCAACCGATATCGCACCACTTCGGCATCCGCCGGCAAAATACATCCGTCCGCAGCAATCAAGGCTCCATAGAGCCAGTCTACCGATCCAGCCAACATGACCGAATGGCAACCCGACCGGGTCACGATTTCGACGGTGCGATCTGCGGCCACAGGGCATTCACCGCCATCATGCTCGATCCAGTTCAACAGAGACTGACAAGAACACATAGCCCGTCCGTCGCGAAAAAGGGCATGGGCTTGCGCCCCCGCGCGAAAAGCCTGCTCCATGTCGAACGCAGAATATGCCTCCGAAGCGGGAGATTGAAAATTTTCTGCAAGCCAGGCGTCGGCCGCCTTTCCCAGTACATCGCTCATCACCACGGCCTTTCAGAAATCGGCATCGATCAGCGCGAGACGATCGAGCGCCAGCTTTTCACGCCGGGTCGGATGCTCTGGATCATCAGCCGACAGCCACAACTGCACCAGCTTCTCTTCATTCAGCCGCGCCAGTTCGGACGCAATCTCGAGATCGGCGACGGGGCTCAGGCCGCGACCACATGCGTTAATGTTGATCAACCTTGCCAGGTCGGCATTTTTCCCTGCCAGAGCCTGCTCAACCCGCGCCCAGATCAGGATATCTCCGGCGCTGATCGGAGCAACTTTCCGGGACGCAGCCATCATTCCCATCACCATTCGTCCATTCCACATCAGATCAAACGTCTAACGCGAACGCTTTTGCTCAGGGATGTCCGGAAAATTACAGCATGGTAATCAAATGGTCACAGGCTGAATCGGCACAGGCCAGTGGTCACCGGGGGCATGGTTCTGTTCTGCAGTGCGGTTGAAGGATTTCTTTTGGCGAAAGGCTGGCATTTCCGTGCGTCACCCGCAATGATGCCGCATGACCGATGCAATCAATCCCCAGAGCTTCAGCGACTCCCTAGTCATCCTGGGCGCAGCGGGCCTGGTCATTCCCGGTTTCGCCCGTTTCCGCATCAGTCCCGTCATCGGTTTCATCCTGGTGGGACTTGCCGTCGGTCCGGCAGGACTTGGCTCGCTGGTCGGCCAATATCCCTGGCTCTATCATGTCACCATCTCCAACCGGGCGGCGATTGAGCCATTTGCCGAACTGGGCGTCATATTATTGCTCTTCTCCATCGGGCTGGAACTGAGCTTCCGGCGATTGTGGAGCATGCGCGCGCAGGTGTTCGGCGTCGGCGCGACCGAATTGCTGGGCAGCGCCGCGCTCATTGCCATGGGCCTCTATCTGCTGGGCCAGCCAACCGCCGGCGCGATCGGCCTCGGCCTTGCCCTCGCCCTCTCCTCTACCGCCGTCGTGCTGCCGATGGTCGGCACCCAGAGCGCGGTCGGCCGCTCCGCCTTCTCGATGCTGCTGTTCGAGGATCTGGCGCTGGTGCCGATCATCTTCATGCTCGGCGCCCTCGCCCCGTCGGTCGCGACCAGCCCGGACGCCGCGTGGAACGAACTGGCGACCACCCTACTCAAGGGCGGCCTCACCATCGCGGTGATGCTGGTCTTCGGCCGCATCTTCCTGCCCCATATCTTCCGTCAGGCGGCACGGACCAAGAGCCCGGAAGTCTTCCTCGCCGCCAGCCTGCTGGTCGTCATCCTCTCCAGCCTCGCCACCTCCATCGCCGGCCTGTCGCCGATCGTCGGCGCCCTGCTCGCGGGCCTGCTGATCGCGGAGACCGACTATCATGGCGAGGTCGAGGTGATGACCGCGCCGTTCAAGGGGCTGGCGCTCGGCGTCTTCCTCATCACCGTGGGCATGAGCCTGGACCTGCGCGTCATCCTCGCCAACTGGCCCAGCCTGCTGCTGGCCGTGCTGGGCGTCGTCGTTGCCAAGACGCTGGTGACCGGCCTGCTTCTCTATTTCTCGGGCGTGCGCAAGGGCGTCGCGCTGGAAGTCGGCGTGCTGATGTCCAGCCCGTCGGAAACCACGCTGATCGTGCTGTCGGCGGCGGCGGCGGCGAAGCTGATCCTGCCCTCCACCGCCGCCTTCTGGCAGATCGTCACCGCCATCGGCCTCACCATCACGCCACTGCTCGCGCGCTTCGGCCATGACATCGCCCAGCGGCTGGAAAATGCCATTGGCGAGGAACGGGTCGAGACCGAGCCGGACCAGACCGAGGCGGCAGCCGTCGTCATCGGTTTCGGCCGCGTCGGCCAGATGGTCTGCGACCTGCTCAAGACCCATGGCCAGCGCTTCATCGTCGTCGAATCCGATCCCGACGTCGTCGCCGAGGCCCGACGCCTGGGCTATCCGATCCTTTTCGGCGACGTCGCCCGCGCGGAAATGCTCGACCGCCTGCGCCTTGGCCATGCCCGCGCACTTATCCTGACGATGGACGATCCGGTCCTGTCGGTGCGGGTCACCAAGCGGGTGCGTGGCTGGGTGCCCGACCTGCCGATCATCGCCCGCGCCCGCGACGCCGATCATGCCGCCCAGCTCTACAAGGCCGGCGCCAGCGATGCCGTGCCCGAAACGCTCGAAAGCTCGCTGCAACTGGCCGAAACCGCGCTGGTCGACCTAGGCGTCGCGATGGGACCGGTGATCGCCTCGATCCACCAGGCGCGCGAGGATCTACGCGTCGGCATCAAGGAAGCCGCCCAGCTCCAGTCCGCGCCCCGCCTGCGCCGCCTGCGTCAGGACGAGGTGCCCTAAGGCGCTAGGGCTTTCCTATTGCGCCTGCCTCTGTTCTATCCTTGCCGATGGAACGCACTCACCACATCACGGCTGATCGGCAGTGACTGTTGCGTCGCTGTCGCATGGCTGTCGCTTCACTGTCGCGTCGAAGGCGCGTGGCCGTGACCCGATCGTTACGTCACTGTCGCGTCGGTGGCGCGTGGCAGGCGCGTTTCCGGTGCAAATGGCCCAAATCCATGCTGACGACACTGTGAACTTCGACTGTCGCGTCGCCGCGTCAGTTCTGATGCACTTCGGGCGGGCTGAACACCGACCAGCCGGTCCGCCGCGCCAGCATCTCCAGCGCTTTGGTGCCCAGCGCGCTGTTGCCGCTAGTGTTGAGGCCCGGCGACCAGACCGCGATCGCCGCGCGGCCCGGCACGATCGCCAATATGCCGCCGCCCACGCCCGACTTGCCGGGAATGCCGACCCGGAACGCAAAATCGCCCGACGCATCATAATGGCCGCAGGTCAGCATCAGCGCATTGATGCGCCGCGCCCGGCTGGGCGACACGACCCGTCCGCCCTCGGGATGGCGCCCATCGAGCATCAGGTAACGCCCTGCCAGCGCCAGTTGCCGGCAACTCATCTCGATCGCGCATTGATGGAAATAGCTGCCCAGCACCAGATCGACCGGATGACGGACATTGTTGAAGGCGCGCATATAATTGGCGAGCGCCATGTTGCGATAGCCGGTCGCCGTTTCCGACGCGGCAACCTCCTCATTGATGCGGATCATGTCGTCGCCGGCCAGATAGCGCACGAAGCGCAGCATCTCGCCGATCGCCACCCGCGGCTGATGCCCGCCCAGATTGACGTCGGCCACCACGATCGCCCCGGCATTGATGAAGGGATTGCGCGGGATGCCATGTTCCTGCTCCAACTGGACGATGGAGTTGAAGGCATTGCCCGACGGCTCGCGCCCGACCCGGTCCCACAGCTGGTCGCCGACCTTGCCCAGCGCCAGCGTCAGCGCGAACACCTTGGAAATGGACTGGATCGAAAAGCCGCTGTCAGCGTCGCCGCCGGTCAGCAGCCGCCCGTCGGCAGTAGCGATTGCGATCCCGAACTGGCCGGCATCCACCTTCGCCAGTTCGGGAATATAGCTGGCAACAGTGCCCCGCTCCGTCTCCCTGGCCATGGCGGCCACGATATCGTCGATCAACGCTGTCAGATCCATGGCAGCCTCTTAGAGCCTGTTTCAAAAATCGCGAAAGGGCGATTTTTTTCGGTACGGTACCAGCCCGCGCCCCCGCCCAACCGCCCGATCCAGTATCATCCTGTCGGGCGGTTGGGCGGGGGCGCGGGCTGGTACCGGCTTTCTCAAACGGCGATTCAGCCAAACAACCAGTGGCCCAGCATCCGGTCGAACGGGAAGGTGAAGAAGCCGGCGATCAGCAGTGCGCCCGTCACCATGCCGCGCACCGATCGGCGATGGCGCTTGAGGTCATGGCGCCGCGCGGACAGCACGATGATCGGCACCTGGATCAGGGTGAAGATCGACAGGATATGGATGATGCTGAAGCGGCTGCCCGGCCCGTGCAGCAGGAAACTGTCGAGCGCGGTCAGGAACAGCGCACCGCTCCACACCCAGCCCAGCCAGCGATGCCGCCCGTCGCCGCGCCGCCGCAACAACATCACCGGCGTCAGCGCCAGCGCGACCAGGATCGTCAGCAGATGGAACCAGACGAGGCCCGGCACCTGCCCCCACTGCCCATGCCCGCGCCCAATCGCGGTCAGCACCACGGCGAGCAGGATGATCGCGGCGACCGCCAGAAACCGCTCGAAACGATCTGGCGCGATACCCTTAGGCTGCGACGATGGAACGGCAATGCTGGCCATATATCCCCCTGCATCGCAACTTGTCAGCCGTGCAAGGCCGGGTCAATCTGCTGCGGGCAGCGCCTTGTTGACCGCGCCTATGCGTCGCCGCACCACGCGCGTCAGTTCTTCAATCGTCGACACCTGTTCCACGCCATAGCGGGCAGCGGTAATGTCGACATTGCCCTTGCGCCAGAAGCCGTCAGGACACAGCACCACCAGCTTTCCGCCACGCGCATGCAGCCCCATTTCCAGCAGGCTGACCGGGCTCTGCGTGCCCGGCGCCAGATAGAGGATGATGATGTCGGCGCTGTCCAGCGCGGCCAGCTCCCATTCCACCTGTTGGCGGAAATGGGGGTCGCTGGCTTCGGGCTTCCAGGCCGGGTTCCAGTCGGCCCGGCGCGGATTGAGGATCGTCACCTTTTCGTCGGCCAACGCCGCGATCATGTCACGCTGCCAGTCGGTCGCCTTGCCCATGTCGATGCTGCCGCCCAGGAACAGGCGCGCGCGATCATGCGCGGCCGGCAACGGCTCGGGCGAGGTGATGGTAACCGCCTCACCCGCCCGCGCCGTCATTGGCAGGGCGAGCAGGCAGGATGCAAGGATCAGGCGCAGCATAGGGACGGAAGGCGCACCGGCGGCGCGCCTCCCCATCTTGTCAGGCCGGAACGCTGGCGAGTGCGGCCTTGACCGCGTCGATCGCGGCCTGCGCCTTGTCGCCATCGGGGCCGCCGCCCTGGGCCATGTCGGCACGGCCGCCGCCGCCCTTGCCGCCCAGCGCCTCGACGCCCGCACGGACCAGATCGACTGCGCTGAAGCTGCCGGTCAGGTCGTCGGTCACGCCCACCGCAATGGTCGCGCGGCCATCGACCACGGCCAGCACGGCCGACACGCCGCTGCCGAGCGTCTTCTTGTTGCCGTCGACAATGCCGCGCAGTTCCTTGGGGTCGAGGCCGTCGATCACCTGGCCCAGGAAGTCGACGCTGCCGACCTTCTCGGGACCGGCCGCCTGGGCCGAACCGCCACCGCCCAGCGCGAGCGCCTTCTTGGCTTCGGCCAGTTCCCGCTCCAGCTTGCGGCTCTGCTCGACCAGCGCGGCGATGCGCGCGGGCACCTCTTCCGGCGTGGTCTTGAGCGCCGCTGCGGTCTGGCGCAGCTTCTCGTCGCGCTCGACCAGCCACAGGCGCGCCGCCTCGCCGGTCAGCGCCTCGATCCGGCGCACGCCCGAGGACACGGCGCTTTCCGACACGATCTTGAACAGGGCGATGTCGCCCAGCGCGCGGACATGGGTGCCGCCGCACAGTTCGACCGAATAGCTATGGTCGTCGCCCTTACCCATCGAGAGGACGCGAACCTCGTCGCCATATTTCTCGCCGAACAGCGCCATCGCGCCGGCGGCGATCGCATCGTCCGGCGTCATCAGCCGGGTCATGACCTCGTCATTATGCCGGATCTGCGCGTTCACGTCGGCCTCGACCTTGGCGATCTGCGCCTGGGTCAGTGCCTCGGGATGCGAGAAGTCGAAGCGCAGGCGGTCGGCCGCGACCATGCTGCCCTTCTGGGTGACATGGCCGCCCAGTTCCTTGCGCAGCGCGGCATGGAGCAGGTGGGTGGCGCTGTGATTGGCGCGAATGCGATCGCGACGCTCCACATCCACCGTCAGGTTGACGGTATCGCCGACCTTGACGCTGCCCGCGCTGATCGTCGCCTGATGCGCATGCAGGCGGCCAAGCGGCTTAGATGTGTCGGCAACCTCGGCCACCAGGCCGCCCAGCGTGGTGATCGTGCCGGCGTCGCCATTCTGGCCGCCGCTCTCGCCATAGAAGGGCGTCTGGTTGGTGATGATCGTCACCTTGTCGCCGGCCGATGCCGCATCGACGCGCGCGCCATCCTTGATGATGGCCAGCACTTCGCCCTCGCCCTTGGTCGAGGCATAGCCGATGAACTCGGTGCTGCCGAGCGTTTCGGCGATGTCGTACCAGATCTCGTCCGACGCCTTTTCGCCCGATCCCTTCCAGGCGGCGCGCGCCGCAGCCTTCTGCTCGGCCATGGCGGCGTCGAAGCCGGCGCGGTCGACAGACAGGCCCTGGGTGCGCAGCGCATCCTCGGTCAGGTCATAGGGGAAGCCATAGGTGTCATAGAGCTTGAACGCGGTCTCGCCCGGCAGGGTCGCGCCCTCGGCCAGATCGGCGGTCGCCTCGTCCAGCAGCTTGAGGCCGTTTTCCAGCGTCTTGCGGAACCGGGTTTCCTCGCGCAGCAAAGTTTCCTCGATCAGCGGCTGGGCGCGGACCAGTTCGGGATAGGCGCCGCCCATTTCCGACACCAGGCTCGACACCAGGCGATACATCAGCGGATCCTTGGCACCGATGATGTGCGCATGGCGCATCGCGCGGCGCATGATCCGGCGCAGCACATAGCCACGACCTTCATTCGCCGGCAGCACGCCGTCGGCGATCAGGAAGCTGGTCGAGCGCAGATGGTCGGCGATGACGCGGTGGCTGGCCTGGAACTCGCCGTCGGTTGCGGTGCGGGTCAGCGCCCCGCTCTCGGCAATCAGCGCCTTGAACGTGTCGATATCATAATTGTTATGGACGCCCTGCATCACCGCGGCGATGCGCTCCAGCCCCATGCCGGTGTCGATCGAGGGCTTGGGCAGTTCCGAAACGATCTCGTTGGCTTCCTGCTCATATTGCATGAAGACGAGGTTCCATATCTCGACGAAGCGGTCGCCATCCTCTTCCGGCGATCCCGGAGGGCCGCCCCAGATATGGTCGCCATGGTCGTAGAAGATTTCCGAGCAGGGACCGCACGGGCCGCTGTCGCCCATCGCCCAGAAATTATCCTTGGTCGGGATGCGGATGATCTTGTGATCGGGCAGGCCGGCGATCTTCTTCCACAGGTCGAACGCCTCGTCGTCCGTATGATAGACGGTCGTCGTCAGCTTTTCCGCGGGCAGGCCCCATTCCTTGGTGAGCAGGGTCCAGGCATGATGGATCGCCTGTTCCTTGAAATAGTCGCCGAAGCTGAAATTGCCCAGCATTTCAAAGAAGGTGTGGTGGCGCGCGGTGTAGCCGACATTGTCGAGGTCGTTGTGCTTGCCGCCGGCGCGGACCGACTTCTGGCTCGACGTCGCGGTCTTGTAGGGGCGCGTTTCCAGACCCGTGAAGACATTCTTGAACGGCACCATGCCGGCGTTCACGAACATCAGCGTCGGGTCGTTGTGCGGCACCAGCGGCGCGGACGGAACGATGGTGTGGCCATTGGCCCCGAAATAATCGAGGAAGCTGCGGCGAATGTCGTTGGTCGAGGTCATGCGCGCGATTTAGTGGGAAGCGGCCCGCCGCACAAGCGGGGGATTTGGTCGCGATGTCACAACCCTGTTCAGATCAATTGCAGCGTGACCTCCACGCCATAGTCACGCCGGGCATCGGCGAACACAGTTGTTACCCGCGCCATGAAGTCTGCCATCTCGGCCGGCAGGTTGTCGATATTTGCTATCGTCACAGTGAAGGGCGGCTCAACGGCGTTAATGTCGCCCAACAAACTGTCATATAGGGCATCCAGATTAAGACCATGCCATTCAGGCGCGCCCAGTCGCGGCAACAGCGCGAGATAGAAGTCCAATGGCTTTGTCCAGCCGGAAGCATCAAGTTCAATCAACTGCATGGCCCGTCGCTTACCCCATCGGCGCCTCGATCGACACAGGCGGCTTGGAGAACCATTGCGGCCCCTGCGTGGTCATGTGGAAGCAATCCTCCATGCGCACGCCCATCGTGCCGGGCAGGTAGAGGCCCGGTTCGTTGGAGAAGCACATGCCGACGTCCAGCTTCGTCGTCTCGCCATGGACGAGGTTGACCGGCTCATGCCCCTCCAGGCCGATGCCATGGCCGGTGCGGTGGGACAGGCCGGGCAGCTTGTAGCCGGGGCCATAGCCCAGTTTCTCATAATAAGCGCGGACCGCATCGTCGACCGTGCCGGCCGCCACGCCCAGCTTCGCCGCCCGGATCGCGACCTGCTGCCCCTGCGCCACCTCGTCCCACACCTTGCGCTGCTGCGCCGTGGGTGCCGAGCCGTAGACGAAAGTGCGACTGATGTCGGACTGATAATCCTCGACCGTGCAGCCGCAATCCATCAGCACCACCTCGCCCACGCGCACCGACTGCGGCTTGCCCGATCCATGCGGATAGGCGGCCGCTTCACCGAGCAGGATCAGGTTGAACTCGCC
>PJTZ01000235.1_pt1 | contig 18922 bp, 14 predicted proteins | sample 1512131 | NCBI WGS metagenome assembly PJTZ01 (sample SAMN08177679, study PRJNA422409) | Soil metagenome, whole genome shotgun sequencing project. | reverse complement strand
GGATAGAGATCAGCCGTGGCGACACCGATCCGCGCGGTCGCGGAGGCGAGGCGCCGTTCGGCTGCGCGAACATCCGGACGCCGGGCGAGAAGAGCCGCGCCGTCGCCTACCGGGATAGGCTGGTCAAGCTGGAGCATGGTTGCCCGTGACCCTGTCTGCGCCGGTAGCTCGGAAGGCGTCCGGCCGGTCAGCGTCGCAAGCCGGAAGAGCGCGGCCTGTCGCGCGGCCTCCAGCGAGGGCACATCGCCGGCACGCTGGTTACGCAGCGCACTGATCCGTGCCGCATCCAGCGGGCCGGCAAGGCCAGCGTCGACCCGCTTGCGGGTGAGCGAGAGCGACTGGTCGAGCAGATCCACAATGCGCTGAGCGACGTCGCGTCGGGCAGTGGCCGAGGTGGCGTCCGCGTAGGCCCGCACCGTCTCGGCGACGACCATCACGCGTGTCGCGTCGGCATCGGCCGTGGCTGCGTCCAGGTCGCCGCGTGCAGCCTCCACACCCCGGCTGATCCGGCCGAATGCATCGACTTCGTACGAGACGTTCAGGCCGGCGTCGACGACCCAGTTCTCCGAGTCCATGCCGGGAAGCCGCTGCTGGGAGGGAAAGCGCTGATATTGCGCACTTCCGGCAACGTCGAGCGAGGGAAGGCGCGGCGCGCCCGACTCCCGCAGCAGTGCGCGTGCCCGGGCTACGCGGGCCGCAGCGACGCGCACGTCAGTATTGGCGGCGAGCGCGTCCTGCACGAGCTGGTCGAGAACCGGATCGCGGTAGAGCCGCCACCAGTCTCCCTGCACCGGATCGGCGGTGGCAACCTTGGGCGCCACCTGGGTGGTAAAGGCACCGCTGGCGCTTACCGGCGCCTTGGGAGCGACATAATTCGGTCCGGCGGCGCAGGCCGCAAGCGCGAGAGCGGATGCGCCCGCAAATATTGTGCGGATCATGGGATGACTCCTCATTCTGCCGGAACCACGACGGGTTCGGCTGCGCCCGGACGCCGCCGGGCAATGCGATCGCCCAGCGTGCGGCACACGACGTAGAAGGTGGGGGTGAAGAGCAGACCGAAGCCGGTAACGCCCGCCATGCCGAAGAACACGGCAGTGCCCAGCGCCTGCCGCAGTTCCGCGCCTGCGCCAGTGGCGATGAGCAGCGGGACTGTGCCCAGGATGAACGCGAAGCTCGTCATCAGGATTGGGCGAAGACGGGTCTGCGCCGCTTCCACCGCTGCCTCGACCGGGGTGAGGCCGCGCTCTTCCGCCTGCTTGGCGAACTCGACCACGAGGATCGCGTTCTTGGCAGCGAGAGCGATCAGCACGACCAGCCCGATCTGCGTGAGGACGTTATTGTCCATGCCGCGCAGATTAACGCCAGCCATTGCCGCGAGCAGACACATCGGCACGATCAGGATGATCGCGAGCGGAAGCACCAGGCTCTCATACTGGGCGGCGAGCACCAGAAAGACGAAGAGCACGGCGAGGGCGAAGACGAGCCCGGCAGTGCTGCCCGCCACCTTCTGCTGATAGGCAATGCCCGTCCACTCGTAGGTGAAGCCGCGCGGCAGAGTCTGGGTTGCAACACCCTCCATCAGTCGCAGTGCCTCGCCTGATGACGTGCCCGGTGCAGTGTCGCCGTCCACGCTGACTGCCGGGAGGAGGTTGTAGCGCTCGACGCGATACGGTCCCGTCTTGTCCGTGAAGGTAGCCACCGAACCGATCGGCACCATTTCGCCAGAGTCGGAACGCGTGCGAAGATTGGCGATGTCGGCCGGGGTACGACGGAACGGCGCGTCAGCCTGCGCCGTCACGCGGAAGGTGCGGCCAAGCAGGTTGAAATCGTTGACGAACGCCGAACCGAGATAGACCTGCAACGCCTCGAAGACGCGCGCGGGTGGCACGCCGATGAGCGCTGCCTTCGCGCGATCGATATCGGCATAGACGCGGGGCGTGGCCGTCTCGAAGAAGGTATAGACAGCCTGAAGGCCCTTCGTCTGGTTGGCCGTGCCAATCACGCCATAGGCGGCCTGCTGGAGCTCCTTGTAGCCCTTGCCGTCCTGATCCTGGATCATCATGCGATATCCACCCGCCGAGCCGATGCCCTGGATGAGCGGTGGCTTGACGATCATGATGCGGGCGTCCGTCACGTCGGCCGTCGCCTTCGTGGCTTCGGCGATCAGCTGATCGAGCTTCTGGCCATTATGAGCACGGGCCTTGAAGTCGTCGAGCACGAAGTAGGCGGCCGCCGAGTTCGCGGCACGGGTTTGCGACGCGCCATCGAAGCCGGAGAACATGACGGTGTTCTTGATGCCCGGGATCTTGAGGATCCGATCCGCGACGGTTTTCATCACCGCGTCGGTGCGCTCGGTAGAAGCGCCCGGCGGCAATTGAATGACCGTCAGGAAGTAAGCCTGATCCTGCGCGGGAATGAAGCCCGTGGGCGTCACCCAGAAGAGACCGAGCGTTGCCGCGATGAGGCCAGCATAAGCCAGCATCATGCTTTTGGGCCGACGCACGAGCTTCGCGGTCAGAGCGGCGTAGCGCTCGCTCATCCGGTGGAAGGCATCGTTGAACTTGTCACCCGCCTTTTCGGCAAGCTGCCGCCAGCGTGGGCTCTGGTCATGCGTGCGTTCGGTCGGCCGTAGCAATATGGCGGCGAGCGCTGGTGAGAGCGTGAGCGACACGACCAGCGAGATAACCGTGGCGATCGAGATCGTCATGGCGAACTGCTGATAGAAGGCGCCCGAAAGGCCATTCATAAAGAGTGTCGGCACGAACACGGCGCAGAGCACCAGAACGATGCCGATGAGCGCGGCCGAGACTTCGTCCATGGAGGTGCGCGCCGCGTCCAGCGGCGAGAGGCCGTGCTCCAGATTGCGCTCAACATTCTCGACGACCACGATCGCGTCATCGACGACGATGCCGATGGCGAGCACGAGGCCAAAAAGCGAGAGGTTGTTCAGCGAATATCCGAAGGCCGAGAGGAAGGTGAACGTACCGATGAGGGAGACGGGAATGGCCACCACCGGGATGATCGCCGCCCGCCACTTCTGCAGGAAGACGATGATCACGAGCACAACGAGGATGATCGCCTCGATAAGCGTCTGGACGACGGCATCGATCGACTGCTGAATGAACTCGGTCGGGTTGTAGACGATGCGGTATTCCAGACCCTTGGGGAAGGATTTGGAGAGCAGGTCCATTTCGGCCTTCACGGCCTCAGCCGCTGCCAAAGCATTGGAACCGGGACGCTGGAAGACGGGCAGAACGACTGTCTCGCCTTCCTTGAGGTAGCTCGACGTGCTGTAGTCGTCCGCGCCGATCTCGACGCGTGCGACATCTCGCAGAAGTACCTGACGGCCCTGCGCGTCTGTGCGGAGCACCACATTTTCGAACTGGGTGGGATCGGAGAGGCGGCCCTGCGTTTCGACGTTCACCTGGAAGGCATCGCCGCCCGCTGGGGGCTGGCCGAGCGTGCCGGCCGCGACCTGTACGTTCTGGGCGCGCAGCGCTTCCACGACGTCCCCGGCAGTCATGCCGAGTGCGGCGGTCTTGTCCGGATTCAGCCAGATGCGCATGGAAAGGTCGCGCGATCCGAACATCTGCACGTCGCCCACGCCGTCGATGCGACTCAGCGAATCCTTGATGCGCGTGAGCGCGTAATTGGAGAGATAGGAGCGATCGAAGCGCTTATCTGGCGAAACGAGATTGACCACCAGCAGGAAGTCCGGCGAGGTCTTGCGGGTGACGACGCCCAGACGCTGCACATCCTGAGGCAAGCGGGGGAGCGCAATCGCAACCCGGTTCTGGACGAGAACCTGCGCTTCGTCGAGGTCCGTGCCCTGCTTGAACGTGATGGTGATTGTCGTGCGGCCATCCCCGGTTGACTGCGAGCTCTGATAGAGCATGCCGTCGACGCCGTTGATTTCCTGCTCGATCGGCGCGGCAACTGTCTCGGCCAGCGTTTCCGCCGAAGCGCCGGGATAGGTCGCGGAGACCGTGACCGTGGGAGGCACGACCTCGGGATATTGCGAGATCGGCAGAGTGAAATAGGCAATCGCGCCGACGATCGTGATGATGATCGCGATGACCGCCGCGAAGATAGGCCGTGTGATAAAGAAACGCGAGAGGCGCATGAGGCTTCTCCTCGCTGGAGTGCTTGTTCTCAGGACCGGCCATTTGTGTGACCGGTCCTGGCGATGTCTGTCAGCGGCCGGTGAGGGTCGCTTCGCCCGAAACCGGGATCGAGACCGGCGTAGTGCCTGCCTTGTCCGCTACGGGCGCGATTTTGCCGGCGCGGGTCTCGACCTTGCCGCCGGGCATGGCCAGCTGAAGGCCGCTGATGATCACGCGATCCTGAGGCGAGAGGCCCGAGCGGATGATCCGCAGGCCATCCACGACGGGGCCGACCTCCACTGGCTTGGCGACCACTGTGCCGGTCTTGTCCGCCACCAGCACGATCCGGCGGGCCTGATCGACCTGAATGGCAGTCTCTGGGACCAGCAACGCCTTGGTGGTGCCGCCGTTGGACAGGCGCATGTTGCCAAACATGCCGGGGGTGAGGAAGAGATCAGGATTGGCGACGGTGGCGCGGCCGCGGATCGTGCCGGATCGCGGATCGAGACCATTATCCGTGAAGTCGAGTTGCCCCTTCCACTTGTAGCCCGTTTCGTCCTGCAGACGGATTTCGACCGGGGTCGGGGTGTCCCCGGCCTCGCGCGCACGCTTGGCCTTGAGGAATAGCCCTTCCGACCCGTTGAAGGAAAAGTATACGGGGTCGACGGCGTTGATCGTGGTCAGCAGCGTGCTGCCCTGACCCTCCCCGGCCGCCACGAGATTGCCCGGGTCCACCCGGCGGTCGGAAATCCGGCCCGCGATCGGCGCTCGCACCTGTGTGAACTCGACGTCCAGCGCACGTGAGCGCACGCGCGCTTCGGCACCGGCCATTGCCGCGACAGCTGCCTGTACGCGGGCGCGCAGCCGGTCCACTTCGCTCTTCGAAACGGCATCGTCATTGATCAGGCGCTCGGCACGACCAAGGTCGGCGCGAGCCAGCGCGAGATCGCTGCGCGCACTGGCGACAGCAGCGCGCGCTTCCGCCAGAGCGGCAGTGAAGGGGCGAGGATCGATCGTGAAGAGCAGTTGGCCCTTCCTGACGATCTGCCCGTCCGTGAAATGCAGACCGGTGATCTGACCTGAGACACGCGGGCGCACCTCGACACTCCGGCTTGCCTCGAAGCGGCCGATATAGTCGTCCCACTCGGCGACTTCGCGGGAGAGCGGCGTCGCGACGGCGACGACGGGTGTCGGCATGGCCGGTGGGGGTGGTGGCCCCCGGAACACATAGCTTGCGACGCCCACGGCGAGCAAAAGCGGAACCCCGATGAACGCGGCGCGCCGCCAGTTCCTCTGATGGTCAGAAGCCACGGCGTCGTCCGTGGCTTCCGAGGCATTCTGCGCGGGTTGGAAAGGCATATTCATGCAGCGACCCCTTCTCCTCGCGAAAGCCGGGCAGCACCAATGCTCCGCTGCAGCAGCTCATACTGATCCATCGAAAAACCGGCCGCGAGAAAGGCCTTGAGTTCCGTATTTGCAATGGCGAAGCCCCGATGCCAGGCGAGAACCGCGATGCGACGAAGCGCCTCAAGCCGGCCATCCGCAAGGCGCGGGCTGCGCCGGGAGCCGCCGAAGAGCGAACCCAGAGCGATCGCGAGGCGACCTGGCTCGCGCAGGCTTGCGAGGCTGTCATTGCGGGCGACCGCGACGACGGACCACTCGAACGCGCTGAGAGCGGTTGTGCGCGTGTCATTCGCGGCAGTGATGTGGCTGTGCATCATGTCCATTTCCCCTGTTCTGCTCGCAGGCGTGGCAGCGCCACTCCCGCGTCGGGCCGCTGGCCCTGATCGTCTTTTTCCGTCAGAATCCAGGCGCACAGACGTTCCGGCAGCCTATGCTGCCGTCGAAGGTCTCAGCGCCGTCTCCATTCGGCGATACTAATTTATTGAATTGAGCAGGAAGGGTTTGGCCCCGCCGCCATTTCTATACTGACCGGTATATAAATCGCGCCCCGATGCGTCAAGCGTCTTTTATACCGATTGGTATTTTTTTGTCGAGAGGGTCTCTTCGTGGCGAGAATCGCTCGTGGGCCAAGCCTGAAGGCTAGTCTCCATAAGAGCATTAAGGTCTTCGCAGGTCGCGCCTGCTCCCGCCTGCAAGGCCATGCCCTGCGCAATGGCGACCAGATAGCTAGTGAGGCCGCGCGGATCGACCGACTGGGGGAGATCGCCTTCGGCCTTTGCGCGCTCGAAGCGTCCGATGATGGCTTCCTTCACCACAGCGCCGCGGGCGTTCACTTCAGCGCGAATCGATTCCGCTTCCACGCCGCACGCCACGGAATTGACGACATTCATGCAGCCCTTGGGATCGCCGCCCATTTGCATTTCCAGAGCGCCGCGCAACATGCGCTCGGCGACACCGCGTGCTGTCGGCGCTTCCAGAGCCTTGCCGATATAGTCCAGTTTCTCCCGCTCATAGAGGTCGAGCGCCTGACGAAACAGGGATTCCTTGTTGCCGAAGGCGGCATAGAGACTGGGCTTGGTAATGCCCATGGCGCAGGTCAGCTCGTTGAGCGACGCGCCTTCATAGCCCTTGCTCCAGAACACACGGAGCGCGGCCGCGAGGGCGGCGTCGACACAGAATTCGCGTGGGCGCCCCTTATGGGACGAGCAGGAGAGGATTTTCATAATGAGCGGTATATAATGGAATGGGCCGCGAAAATCCAGTTTATTCGCGTGCTTGCTCTTTCAATGGTGCGCGCGCTTGTGACGCTACGGCAGCGACCGCCTGAGCGGCGCGCCGTCTAGAACGGAAGCCAGTCGCGCTTCTCGGAGAACTTCATGTAGCCGACATTGGCTCCGAGTCGGTAGCCGACGCCCAGACGAATTGGGATCAGCACGACATTGCCCCAGCGCAGATAACTCGCGTTGAATCCGCCAACGAAATAAGCGGCGCCTTCGCCCGCGGGGAAGCGCTTGTAGAGTTCCTGGCTGTCATGGAGATTATAGACGAGCACGAAGGTGTTGGCGGCATTCCCGCCCAGATCGAAGCCGATGGAGGGGCCAGTCCAATAGACTTCCCGCTGCCCCTCGATCTTGTGATAAAGCGTGCCCGAGCCATAGCGAAGACCCACGCCGATCGCGCCTGACGCTTCGCGCCCGGCAATATAGGCGACGGGCTGGCCCTGCTCCTTGAGCGTGCGCTCGATAATGCCCGCAAGACCCTGTGCGCCCTTGCCGAAGACGCCTTCGGCGGCACCAATGAGGTCGTCCTGCTGCCACGTCACGCTGCTCGGCCCGGCGGGGACTGCGGTTTCGGCTGTGGTCGTGCTTGAAGTGGCAGCGGGGGCGGCCGTTGCCGCAGGCGCGGTGGAGGCGGGTGCCGGCGCCGGAGAGGGTGTGGGCATCGAAGGCGCGTAATAGGGCTGGTCCGCCGGCGGATTGGGTGCGAGGTCCGCGTCGATTGCGCTGTTGGGGTCCACGGTGCGGATCTGCGCGGCCAGCGGCGCGGCAATGAGCGCGCCGACTGCGACGACGGCTCGAACGAGCTTGAGCGACGGATTGATATGCATTTCCTTCACGCTTTCCCCGCTGGCGCCGCCCCGTGGAATGGCGCGGTCGCGAACCCGCACCAGCCTATCAGCCCCGCCGCATGAAACGACAATGAACGAACGGCAGACCGAATCGAATATGCGCCAGAGCGAGTCGGGGAGGGCGCTACCGTCCCCGCCCTTTAAACCGTGTCTCCTTACCGAAGCGTCCCTTGCGGGTTCCAGGCTTTCCTTCGGTCGAGCGGCCCTGATAGCGCGGTGCCGATCCAATGACCTGCTCGCCGGCGGGCAGGCCCAGCTCATCGGCCTCCAGCTTACGGATCTCGTCGCGGATGCGACCGGCTTCCTCGAACTCGAGATCGGCGGCGGCGGCACGCATCTTCTTCTCCAGCTCCTCGATATAGGCCCGCAGATTATGGCCCACGAGATGAGGCCTCTCCTCAAGGCCTGTCTCCACCGTGACCTGATCCTTGGAGGCGACATGCGCGATGATATCGCCGATCTGCTTGCGCACTGTCTCGGGGGTGATGCCGTGCTCGATATTATAGGCCAACTGCCGTTCCCGGCGCCGGTCGGTCTCGGCCAGCGCGCGCTCCATTGAGCCGGTGATCCGGTCCGCATAGAGAATGACCCGCCCGTCGACGTTGCGGGCGGCGCGCCCGATCGTCTGAATGAGGCTGGTCTCCGAGCGCAGGAAGCCCTCCTTGTCCGCATCGAGGATGGCGACGAGGCCGCATTCCGGAATATCCAGCCCTTCGCGCAGCAGATTGATGCCGACCAGCACGTCATAGACGCCCAGCCGCAGGTCGCGGATCAGCTCGATGCGCTCCAGCGTCTCCGTGTCGCTATGCATGTAGCGCACCTTGATGCCCGCCTCATGCATGAATTCGGTCAAGTCTTCGGCCATCCGCTTGGTCAGCGTGGTGACGAGCGTGCGATAGCCCTTTGCGGCAGTGATGCGCGCCTCGTTGATAAGGTCGTCGACCTGATCCTCGACCGGCTTGATCTCGACCGGCGGATCGATGAGACCGGTCGGGCGAATGACCTGCTCGGAGAAAGTGCCGCCGGTCTGCTCCATTTCCCATGGGCCGGGCGTGGCCGAGACGCTGATCGTCTGCGGGCGCATCGCGTCCCACTCGTTGAAGCGGAGCGGCCGGTTGTCGATGCAGGAGGGCAGGCGGAAGCCATATTCGGCCAGCGTCACCTTGCGGCGGTGGTCGCCCCGCGCCATCGCACCGATTTGCGGCACGGTCTGGTGGCTTTCATCGACAAACAGGATCGCGTTCTCCGGCAGATACTCGAAGAGCGTAGGAGGCGGCTCGCCGGGGAGGCGACCGGTGAGGAAGCGGGAATAGTTCTCGATGCCCGCGCAACTGCCGGTGGCGGCAATCATTTCCAGGTCGAAATTGGTGCGCTGCTCGAGCCGTTGCGCCTCCAGCAGGCGGCCCTCGGCGGTGAGCTCCTTGAGGCGTTCGGTCAGCTCATGGCGGATCGCCTCCATGGCCTGCTTGAGCGTGGGGCCGGGCGTCACATGGTGCGAATTGGGGAAGACCTTCACATAATCGAGGCTTGCCGCTTTCTTGCCGGTCAGCGGATCGAACTCGACGATCTCCTCGATCTCGTCGCCGAAGAAGCTGATCCGCCAGGCATTATCTTCGTAATGGCTGGGGAAGATCTCCAGATTGTCGCCGCGCACGCGGAAATTGCCGCGCGCAAACGCCGCGTCGTTCCGCTTGTACTGCAGCGCAACCAGCTTGCGGATGATCTCGCGCTGATCGGCGCTTTCGCCCTTTTTAAGGCTGAAGGTCATCGCCGAATAAGTCTCGACCGAACCGATGCCGTAGAGACAGGAAACTGAAGCAACGATCAGCACGTCATCCCGCTCCAGCAAGGCGCGGGTGGCGGAGTGGCGCATCCGGTCGATCGCCTCGTTCACCGAGCTTTCCTTCTCGATGTACGTGTCGGACCGGGCCACATAGGCCTCCGGCTGGTAATAGTCGTAATAGCTGACGAAATATTCGACTGCGTTCTCCGGGAAGAAGCTCTTGAATTCGCCATAGAGCTGGGCTGCCAGGATCTTGTTTGGCGCCAGAATGAGGGCGGGGCGCTGCACGGCCTCGATCACCTTGGCCATAGTGAACGTCTTGCCCGAACCGGTTACGCCGAGCAGCACCTGGTCCTTGTCACCGGCATTGGCCGTCTCGACCAGTTCCGCAATGGCGGTAGGCTGATCGCCGGCTGGTTGGTAATCCGAGACGAGCTTGAACCGCTTGCCCCCTTCGGCCTTATCCGGCCGCGCCGGCCGATGCGGGATGAAGGTCTGCCCTGTCTCAGGCTCGGAGAGATCGGTGCGGATGGTGATCGCCATAAGCGCCAATATGGAGCCGGAGGAGGCTGGCGGCAATGGCGAAGGAGAACAAAAGGGGGTCTGGAGCCCTCCGAATGCTCGGAGTTTTATTTTTCCTTCAGATGTCCGAACCAGTTCGGATAGACGATGCGCTTCGTGCCATATCGCTGCTTCAGGATGCCCGTGCGATGTCCGATCCCGGTCGGTTTACCCCAACTTGCAAACTCATCGGGATAAACGAGTTTCACGTCGAACCGAGTTCCATGAATTTCATAGAGAAGGGCCACCCACCGCTTGTTCGGTGCGGGAACATGCCAGGCTGCCAAGATCAGATTGTTGAGTTCGTGGCTGGGCTCATAGTAGCGGACGAAGTCCCCCTCGTCCTGAAACACGCTGGCTTCGACCCAGCCCTCTCCGCATTCAACATAAAGAAAAGCGCCATCAGGATCGCTGTCCAGCATCTTGGCGATTTCCAATCCGATCTTTTCCATTGCGGGACCAAGGTCATCGAGAGACATTTTTCTTGCCCTTGCTGTCATTAGGGAATGTCCGGGAAACCGCGTCGTTTCCGATCTGGTAGCGCACGGTGATGCTGTCGGGACGCTGCGACCCGGGTGGATAGTGTGGCACGATATTGAAGAGGACGCGTTGGCCACCCTTAATCGCTTTGGCCCATTGATCTTCGAGTACGCGGTAGGCGCCCCGATTGAAGTTGGTATCCTGAGCGAAATGGTTGAAGGCGTTATGGGGTCCACCGAAGCGGACGCCCACATAATGACCGCCATCATCGCTGGGTAATCGATCACTGCCTCCCGCTTGCGCTTGCGCACGCCTCGATCGCTTCGCCGGTACGAGCTTGAGTTCGCCGGAGATATTGCGCGGCGTTCCGCGCTCGTCCACCGCGAAACTGTAGCCATTTCGGACATGAATTTTATAAGGCTGCCGAGATACGACTCCCAAGGTAAATTCGGGGCGCTTCTGCTCCGGCGGGTTCGGTTTTGCGGCTTTCGGCAGGCCTGTCCGCGCAGGCTTTTCGGCCGGTGGCTTGGCTGGTTTCGGTGCGTCCCAGCTTCCTCCGCCACCACCGCCGCCGAAGCTGCCACCACCGCAGGCAAAGTATTTTCCATGACCGGAAAAGGTGAAGCGCCCGTCTCGCTCATCGTGCCAAGGGTTGAATTTGACTTCACAGTCGGTCAGCTCAATGCGCCGTCCGGTCCTGAGATAGATATTGAAGGCGAGGCGTTCTGCCTCTCCGTGCTGAATCATGATGCCTCCGGGGAATGGGAGGCAGCTTCATTGCTTAGCTATTTTCTAACATTGGAAGAGGTTTTTTTTAAACCCTGTTGATCGTCGCTTCGGGGAAAGGGAATGCGTGCGCCGCCCTGCGCGGCTGCTGCGATACCCGGCTCATTCGCCCGTGCGGAGACGCCATATGTCTAGGAGAAGTTGGATGCCCGACAAGGATTCGAACCTTGATTGACGGAGTCAGAGTCCGCTCTCTTACCATTAGAGGATCGGGCAGTAGAGGCGGGCGCACTAGGGCGGGAGGCCAAGTCTTGTCAACCCATGTTGGGCCGTACCGTTTGTCGGACGTTGCGCGTGCGCCGTATCTTGCGCCGGGGGGCTATGCGCCATAGCATGAGGGCAAGTCCCGGCGGTACTCCCGCTGGTAGTAGAAAGCATAAGTTGTCATGGCCCTTGATGCCGCCCGTTCCGCGCTCCCAGGCGCTCCGGCCCCCACGTCCACGCGACGGACGGCCGCTTCTCCGGCTCGCCGGGCAGATGATGCGCGTTCCGGAAATTTCGCCGCGATCGACCTAGGCACCAATAATTGCCGACTCCTCATTGCCCGGCCGGAAGCCGAGGGCTTCATGGTGGTGGACGCCTTCTCCCGCGTCGTGCGGCTGGGAGAAGGGCTCGCGAGCACCGGGCGGCTGGCGGATGCCGCGATGGACCGGGCGCTTTCCGCACTATCGGTCTGCGCCGACAAGCTGCGCCGCCGCCGGGTGACGCTTGCCCGCTCGGTCGCGACCGAAGCGTGCCGCCGGGCGGAGAACGGCGTGGCGTTCGTCGAACGGGTCCAGCGGGAGACGGGCATCAAGCTCGATGTCATCAGCGCGCAGGAGGAGGCCCGGCTCGCGGTGTTCGGCTGCTACAGCCTGCTCGAAGCAGGCAATGGGCCGGCGCTCATCTTCGACATTGGCGGCGGATCGACCGAACTCGTCCTTATCGAAATGGAGGGCGAGCATCCCCGCATTCTGGACTGGCAGAGCGCGCCCTGGGGTGTGGTGAGCCTCACCGAATCGGTGTCCCGTCTGGACTCGAGCCCCGCAGGCCGAGCCGAAACCTACGCGCAGATGCGCGCGCGGGTCCGTGAGGCGTTCGCCGGTTTCGCCGCACGCCTGCCGATAAGCGGCGCGTTACGGCTTCTCGGCACTTCGGGCACTGTCACGACTCTTGCCAGCGTCCATCTGCGCCTGCCGCGTTATGACCGGCAGGCGATCGACGGCCTGATCGTTTCCAGCGCGGAGATGCGGGCGGTGGCCGTCGAGCTTGCCGGGATGAGTATCGAGGAGCGGATGCGGCTCCCTTGCATTGGCGAGGAGCGGGCGGACCTCGTCGTGGCGGGATGTGCGATACTGGAAGGGATACTCGATCTCTGGCCAGCGGAGCGGCTCGGCGTTGCCGATCGTGGAATCCGGGAAGGGATATTGCGCGGCCTGATCGAGAGTGCGGTTGCAGCCTCGCGCCGGAGAGCCGGCCAATGACGCGCGGAACCGGCGTTGGCCGCACGCGGGTAAAGACGGCGCGCAACCGCTCCGCGCAGTCCACACGCTGGCTCGCTCGCCAACTGAACGACCCTTATGTGAAACGTGCCAAGGCGGAGGGTTACCGCTCCCGCGCCGCCTACAAGCTCATTGAACTCGACGAGAAGTTCGGCGTGCTGAAGGGCGTGCGGTATGTGATCGACCTGGGGGTCGCGCCCGGCGGCTGGGCGCAGGTCGTCAAGCGCAAGCGGCCGGAGGCGGCGGTGGTTGGTATCGATCTGCTGCCAGTGGAGCCGTTGGCGGGCGTGACACTGCTGCAGATGGACTTCATGGTGGACGAAGCACCCGACCGGCTGATCGCCGAACTGGGCGCGGCGCCGGATCTGGTCTTGTCGGACATGGCAGCCAACACAGTGGGTCACGCCCAGACCGACCATCTGCGCACCATGGGACTGGTCGAGGCGGCCGCGGACTTTGCTATCAAGACTCTCCGGCCCGGCGGCGCCTTCGTATCGAAGGTGTTTGCGGGCGGCACCGACAATAGCCTGCTGGCAGAGCTGAAGCGCAACTTCACGACGGTCAAGCACGCCAAGCCGCCCTCCAGCCGCAAAGGCTCGGTGGAATGGTTTGTCGTTGCCCAGGGCTTTAAGGGACGAAAAGACGACGAGGCGTGAGGTCGCGCTTCAATAAAGAACAAGCGTGGGAGGGGGAGCAATGGAGAGTGATAGACAAGGCAGAGACCTTGCGACCGACGAACGCTACCATGCTCTCGTTCGCCGCCGCTCCCGGTTTGCGTGGCGCCTTTCTGCCGTCATGCTGGTCATCTTCTTCGGCTATATCCTCCTCATCGCCTTCCGGCGCGACATCCTCGCGACGCCGATCGGCGGGGGCGTGACGTCGCTAGGCATCCCGGTTGGGATCGGCGTCATTCTGGCCGGTATCGCGCTCACGGGCATCTATGTGCGCAGGGCCAATCGCGACTTTGACCCCGCATTTGATGCCCTCCGCAGGGAGTATGGGCTATGAGGCAGGCTCAGAGCGGCAAGCTGGCATTGGCCTTCGGTGCAGTGCTTGTTCCCACGGCGGCGCTCGCCGATGCGCTGACCAGCGAAACGGAGCAGCAGGCGGCGAACTGGCCGGCCATCGCGATGTTCGCGCTCTTCGTTTTCGCGACGCTCTGGATCACGCGTTGGGCCGCGTCCCGCGTAAAGACTGCGGCCGATTTCTACACCGCTGGTGGCGGCATTACCGGCTTCCAGAACGGGCTGGCCATTGCTGGCGATTATATGTCGGCAGCGTCTTTTCTCGGCATCTCAGCGCAGATCTTTGCAGATGGCTATGATGGCCTCATCTATTCCACCGGCTTTCTGGTGGGCTGGCCAATCATTCTGTTCCTGCTCGCCGAGCGGCTGCGCAACCTTGGCCGCTATACCTTCGCGGATGTGGCGAGCTTCCGCTTCGCTCAGCCGCCGGTCCGCCTCTTCGCCGCATTCAGCACGCTGACCGTGGTGATCTTCTATCTGATCGCGCAGATGGTCGGCGCCGGGCAACTCATCAAGCTGCTGTTCGGCCTGCCCTATGAATGGGCGGTGGTGATCGTGGGCGTGCTGATGACCTGCTACGTTCTTTTCGGCGGCATGATCGCGACAACCTGGGTCCAGATCATCAAGGCCGCGCTGCTGCTTGGCTGCGCAAGCTTCATGGCGTTCAGCGTGCTTTGGCGCTTCGGCTTCTCTCCAGAGGCGCTGTTCGCGCGCGCTGTCGAGGTCAAGACCAGCCTTGCGAGCGCTGCCGGAGCGGATGCCGCTACGGCAGCGACGCAGGGGCGGGCGATCATGGCACCAGGCGGCTTCATCAAGGACCCAGTGTCGGCCATTTCGTTTGGCATGGCGCTCATGTTCGGCACCGCAGGTCTCCCGCACATTCTGATGCGCTTCTTCACTGTTCCCGATGCCCGCGAGGCGCGCAAATCGGTGCTCTGGGCAACCGGCTGGATCGGTTATTTTTACATTCTCACTTTCATCATCGGCTTTGGCGCGATCACGCTGGTCGCCACCGATCCGAGTTATCTCGCACCCGATGGCGCCTTGCGTGGCGGTTCCAACATGGCGGCGATCCATCTCGCGGCGGCCATTGGCGGGGACGCGTTTCTTGGGTTCGTCAGCGCGGTTGCCTTCGCGACGATCCTCGCGGTCGTGGCGGGTCTGACGCTCTCTGGCGCGTCGGCCATCTCGCATGATATCTATGCATCCCTGATCAAACACGGCGCGGCGAAGGCGGAAGACGAGCTCAAGGTCTCGCGGCGCACCGTGCCTGTGCTGGCGGTGATCGCCATTGCGCTGGGTATTGCGTTCCAGAAGGAAAACGTCGCCTTCATGGTCAGCCTCGCGTTCGCTCTCGCGGCGTCCGGCAATTTCCCTGTCCTGCTCATGTCGGTGTTCTGGCGGGGGTGCACGACGCGCGGCGTGGTGGCCGGCGGCACCGTGGGCGTGATGCTGGCGCTGGTGCTGACTGTGCTCTCTTCGGCGGTCTGGGTTAGCGTTCTAGGCTACGAAGCGCCGATCTATCCTTACAGCTCGCCGACGATCTTCTCGATGCCGCTGGCATTTCTGACGATATGGCTGGTCTCGCTGGCGGACCGGAGCGGTCGCGGTGCGGTCGATCGCTCCGGCTATGATGCTCAGCGCTTGCGCGCGGAAACCGGGATCGGGGCAGCCGGTGCGTCCGGGCACTGACGCGGCGTTGCCTCCGCGTTAGAGTTTGGTCCACTTACGTGGAAACGGCACCAGCCCACTCCCCCTCCGGCCACCCATGGCATCATTCCGTTGGGTGGCCGGGAGGGGGAGCGGGCCGGCACCGAACCGATTCAGCGGCGCTGAATCATATATTGGTCGCCTAGTTTAACCCGCGTAGCGTGCTTCGAGCAGGTCGATTTCGCGCACCATTTTCTGCGCGGCTTCACTGCCGACTTCGCGGTTCTGGCTGCGGCGGAATATCTCCGCCCGTTCGGCGCGGAGAGCGATCAGCCGCAGCTCCCGCTCGACCTTTTCGAGCTGCTTGCGGGAAAGGGCCTCGTCGATCTCGGAACGACGCAGGTCGATGCGCTGCCGGTAGGCATCCATGATGCGTGAGGCGGCGGCGACGTAAATGTCAGCATCAGGCCGTCCTTCCGCCATTGCGTGTTCGGCTTGCTCCACGGCAGCGATTGCCGCCTCGGCGGCGGCGATCCGCGTGGCGTCTTCCTGAGCGAGGTGGGAGGGGTCGGGCGGTAGTGCAAGGCCACGCAGCAATAATGGCAAGCCGATGCTGGCGCCGATCAACGAGACGATGATGACGCCCATGGCGAGGAATATCGCGAGATCGCGAGCCGGAAAGGGTGAGCCATCTCCCATGGCGAGCGGCAGGGTGAGAACACCCGCGAGGGTGATCGCGCCGCGCACACCCGCGAACGACATCGCCGCAACGACGCGCCAGTTTGGCCTCTGTTTCCATTGCCCCTCGCGAAACAGCGTCAGGCGGAAGGAAAGCCACACCCACAGGAAGCGCAACGCGGCAAGGCCGATGTTGATGGCCGCCACATAGATCGCAAGCCACCAGACCTCGTGATGGCCTGTGGTCCGCACGATCTCGGCCGCGCCGCTCAGGATCAGCGGCAGCTGCTCGCCCAGAATAACGAAGATGATGCCGTTGGCGGTGAACTGGATCGTGTCCCACACTGTGGCGCGGCGGATGCGTGTGGCTGCCGCGATCTCGCCGCTCGCCTCCACGAAACCCATGGTAATGCCGGCGGCGACGGCCGCGAGAATGCCCGAACAATGCAGATGCTCGGCGATGAGATAGGACCCGAACGGGATAAGCAGCGAGATGAGGATCTGAGCGCCCCCTTCCTCACCAAAGCGCCGGGAGATCCAGCTTTTTGTGCGGTATATCGCCCAGGTGAGGCCAACGCCCACAGCTATGCCGCCCAGTGCGACCCACAGGAAGTTGAGCGTCGCGTTCTGGATTGAGAAAGCGCCCGTCAGTGCAGCGGCGATGGCGAAGCGCAGGCAGACAAGGCCTGACGCGTCGTTGAGCAGAGATTCCCCTTCGAGAATATGCATCATCCGCTTGGGGATCGGCACGCGCTGAGCAATGGCGGAGACCGCGATAGGGTCCGTCGGCGAGACGACGGCGGCGAGCGCGAAGGCGACCGCGAGCGGCATGGAAGGGATCATCCAGTGGATGAAGAAGCCCATGCCGACGACTGTGAAAATGACGAGTCCAAGCGCCAGCTCGATGACTGTCTTGCTGTCCTTAAACAGTTCCTCACGCGGGATGCGCCAGCCATCGAGAAAGAGCAGCGGCGGCAGGAACAGCAGGAAGAAAATCTCGGGGTCGAGCGTCACTCGCCAGTCGGCAATGAGGCCGATCACTGCGCCCAGTGCGATCTGGAACAGAGGGCGGGGCAGGGGAATGGGGATGGCTCGAGACAGGATGCCGCTCACGACGACGGCCAGCAACAGAACGAGAATCATCGTGATGGTTTCCAAAAGCACCGGCTCCTGTTTCGGTTGGGGAGGGAGCCCTTGTCGGGACCGGGGACCGTAAGGTCAACCGCCGACATCGCTTTTTCTAAGGCAAGTCGCGGCGTTAATGCGTCGCGCGCATTGCCGGGCGGCGGTACCGCTTACTCGCCCAGCTGCTTGGCTTCCTGGTACTTCAGTTCGAGATAGCGGTTGGTCGTGGCAAGCTTGTCGAGGTCGCCACTTGCGAGATTTTCGGTCATCGTGCCGATCTGCTGCTCGATGACGCTGAGCCCTTCGACGAGCTGCGCATCGGGCACCCGACCGTTACGCGGCTTGTGGCGCAGCGGTTGTGGGATCGACTGATAGCCTGTGACCAGTTCGGGCAAATGATCCGAAAGAAGGCGGCGGATCTCCAGCGCGGCGGGCTCACGCGGGTCGAGCCGGGCGAGCTGCGGCGCCAGCGTTTCCAGCCGGGTGCCGATCGCATTGATGATGGGAATGGCGGGCGCCGGCAGGGCGCGGCGCTGATTGTCGAGCCAGATTTCGGTCTTGAGTGGCAGCGCCTTGAGGTCGGTCTGTGCGAGCTTTGATGGCTCGACCACCGTTTCGACCGTGGGAATGAAGGCAAAGGCGAGGCAGGCGATGAGCAGGCCGAACACCAGAAGCACGCCAGTTGTGCCGATGCCCCCCATCACCATGCCGGCGATGGCCGTACCGATCAGCACAGTCGCGACCGCCAGGATCATGCGCTTGATGCGACCAGCAAAATCCCTCCCGGTCCGCGCGATCCGCTTGCTCGAGCGCTGATATTGCGCCGAGGTGCGAGCGATTAGCTCATTTGCCCGGAGGACGATATCGTCGACTTCGCTGGCCATGCCTAGTCCTCTAGCGCGGCGAGCGGGTTGGATGCGCCGCTCGTCACGGCACCCTGCGCGCGCGCCTGACCTTCCGCGCGCGCGATGTAACCCCTCGATTTCTCGACTTCGTTCGACAGGGTGTTGACGGTCGTCTTCATGTTTTCGAGCGCCTTGAGCTTGAAGGCGTCGATATTGTCCATCGTGTCGTAGATGTTCTGGAACGCGCGCTGCAGCGTCTCGATGGGAATGGTGCTGCTTGCCGCCTGCTCGTGAATCTGCGCGGTCTGGCTCTTAAGCAACTCCCCCGTGGAATCGATGATGTTCGCCGTGGTGGTGTTGAGCGCGGTAATCTGTTCCAGCACCAGTCTCTGGCCGGAGAGCGCCTGCGCGACGGTGACAGCGGTGCGCAGGGCGGCGACCGTGGTCGTGGACGCGCGATCGACGCCCTTCACCAGCTCGACATTGTTCTTCTTGACCAGATCGAGCGCAAGATAACCCTGCACCGTGACCGCCATCTGGGTCAGCAGATCCTGGGTGCGCTGACGCACATAGAAAAGCGCGCTCTCGCGGATCGCCTTTGCTTTGGCGGGGTCGGTCGAGTCCAGTTCGAGCGCCTTTGCCTCCAGCCGCGCATCCATCGTTTTGGCGATATGGATCATCTGCTCCAGGCGGCCCATGGTCGCCCACATGTTCTGCCGCTCCACGTCGATCGCGGCATTGTCCTTCACCAGCACGTCCTTGCCCGAAGCAAGGCTGCCGAGGATCGAGTTGATGTGGGTCTGGCTCGACTTGTAGCTGTCGAAATAGTTACGCATCTTGTTGCCGAACGGGATGATCCCGAAAAGCTTCTTG
>PJTZ01000233.1_pt1 | contig 19107 bp, 15 predicted proteins | sample 1512131 | NCBI WGS metagenome assembly PJTZ01 (sample SAMN08177679, study PRJNA422409) | Soil metagenome, whole genome shotgun sequencing project. | reverse complement strand
CGTACGGAAATCTTCTAAGATAGGCGCATCGTCTGAACCTCTGCCGTTTATTTCTTCCAACATATCGAAGATACCTGTAAACTGTATCTTGTATTCGCGCGCACCATAACTTCCGTAAGAAACGGTGAGACTCAGCGGCTCTTCACCTCCAAAAAGAAGGGTATCCAGTTGTTCCTCACTTAGCTTTTCGATAGGGCTGGTCAACGAAAAGTCCAGTTTCTTGGCCACTGCTTTTACAACTTGGAATGTCCAAGAGTCACGCGATGCACCTAAAGGCAGAATAGCACCCTTTTGTATACTCCCTTTTTTATCGGGGATAACAATGTCTTTGTCTATTTCGAATATATAACCGAGTCCATCACATTTTGGACACGCGCCATAGGGCGAGTTGAATGAAAAAATATTCGGTTGCGGTTCGTCGTAAGAGATGCCGGACGCTGCATCCATAAGATAGCGGCTGAAAAAATGTTCCCGTCCGTCCTTGTTCGCAATCTTAATAATGCCTTTCGCTACTTTCATAGCCTGCATAACGGATGTATACAGTCGCTTTTTATCTCCTTCGCTTGCGTATAGCCGGTCTACAACCGTTTCAATATCGTGGATCTTGTAACGATCTACCTGCATTTTGGGAATAAGATCCAGGATTTCCCCATCTACGCGAACTTTCGTGTAGCCTTGTTTGCGAATCTGTTCAAAAAGTTCGCGATAGTGTCCTTTACGGCCCTTTACAACAGGTGCTAGAATATAGATCGGTTCATCACGGAATTCAACTAATATCCTGTCTACAATCTGCTCTTCGGACATGCGCTGCATGAGTTTGCCTGTCACGTAAGAATAAGCCTCGCTTGCCCTTGCATACAGCAATCGAAGGAAATCGTATATCTCCGTGATCGTTCCAACGGTTGAGCGTGGATTCTTGTTTGTCGTTTTCTGTTCGATGGATATCACAGGGCTTAGCCCTGATATTTTGTCGACGTCGGGGCGTTCCATCCCTCCTAAAAACTGTCGGCTATAAGCCGAGAAAGTTTCCATATAACGACGCTGTCCTTCTGCGTAAATCGTATCGAATGCCAAAGAAGATTTACCGCTACCGCTTAGCCCGGTAATCACGACTAATTCATTGCGAGGAAAACTAACGTCGATATTTCGGAGATTGTGTACGCGTGCGCCAAATACCTCAATTTCACGTTGTTCACCTAAATCTATATGATTGTGCTGCTTGGTGGAGCTCATCTTGTATTGTCCTGAATTTTGCAAAATACAAAGGTACGGTTTATTTGTGTTCTTTTTTCTCTCAAAAAAGAACCAAAACCGAACGAAGTGAGTTCATGGACACCAAAACAAATACTTGTCCATAAAAATCGTCGTTTCGGATTTTTGACATATGGGATAGTATTAAGGATGAATTTCTACAGTTGTCAAAAATCCGGATGCGACAATGGGGGGTAAGGAAGAGACAATGCAGCCTGTCGAGCCGATTATCCACGCTGGTGCTAGTTCGTACAAACCCGAAAGGGCTCATCTTTAGATAAATTACAAATCAAAAAAATTGGCTGATAATTTGTACTTTGGTTGTATAAAAACAAAGTAGCTCGTGAAAAAATTGGATTTGACAAAACAGGAACGAGAAGTCGTTGAAAATGCACTTGACCACTGGCGGGAGTCAAATTTACTCGAAGTTGACAAAGTAGAAGAGTTAAAGCAAACCATCGACGAACGAGGATTCGAATGGAAGCATTTAGCGCGATACGCGTTCTGGATAGCCTTAGTGTCCCTCATTTTTGCGGTATTTTCACTTTTTGCGGACGATGCGTTGATCCGGTTTGTGGAGCGCTTTTATGAAACACCAAATATTGTTTTCTGCCTGTTTTTTACTGGGCTCGCGGTGCTTTTTTATTTTTTGGGTTTCCGAAATAAAAAGCGTTATCCGGAGAAAACGTTTTCCAATGAAACCCTGATGCTCGCAGGTTCTTTTGCAACAGCTGCCTGTATAGGTTTCCTCGGTCAGGTACTAGATCGAACGACAAGCCATTATACGCTTCTCTTCCTGTTGTCGATTGTTATATATGGTACGCTATCGGTCAAACTTCATTCAAAGTTGATATGGGTATTTACGTTGGTAGCACTTGGTATCTGGTTTGCTACAGAAACAGCGTATCACAGCAACTGGGGGTTCAAGTTTTGGGGGATGAACTATCCGCTGCGTTTTACGCTGTTTGGATTGCTCCTGACGGCTTTTGCGCTATGGGGACAGGAAAAAATAAAGCCGTTGAAACCTTTTCAATCAACAAGCTATATTGTGGGGCTACTATATACAATGATTGCCCTATGGTGTCTTTCTATTTTTGGAAATTACAGCGATTTGGATGCTTGGACGCAGGTTCGTCAATACCATATCCTTTATTGGGGAATCCTGGCTATAGCGCTTTCGTTGGGGTTGGCTTTATATGGAATGAAAACAAAAGACCATGCTTCTCGCGATATAGGCTTTGTGTTCTTCATCCTTAACCTCTATACCCGTTTTGTGGAATATCTATGGGATAACATCAATCGTACGATTTTCTTTCTCCTATTGGCGGGATCATTTTGGTTTGTTGGCCGATGGGCAGAACGGATATGGCGTAAAGAGAAGTGACCTAATCATTAAAAATATTATTTCTTATTGTTTCTTGGGCTCCAAAGGGTAGCCAAAACGCATTTTTTGCTTAACTCCAGAAAAATCTTCATTTTTTTTCTGAAGGAGGGGTAACATTTCGGAAAAGCCCGTGATTTATCTACAAAGCACAAAAAAAGGCGGATTCCGAAAAGCCTAAAACGAGTAGGAGAACTTTAGAAATAAAAATGATGAAAAATTTACTTAACACAATCGCAATCGCCTTAATCGCGCTCTTCATGTTCACCTCATGTGATAAAACAGACGAAATGCCTGTTGAACAACAAGAAAGAGAAATCTCAAACGCACAAATGCAAAATTCCAAAAATCCGTACGACAAAGAAGGGGAATTGCACAATGCTTTCCTTGACTATTTTATTGCCAAGGCAGACGGCAGAAAGGAAATGAACCGGGAGAAGATGTTAGTGATTTACACCGACTTCTATGCCGCTCAGAAAATGGAGTTTGGGGAGGAACAAATTGCCGGCTATCAGCAATTGTTCGACATATACGCTGAGATGAATGAGGGTGAGCGCCACTGGTCATTCCCTCCCCAGTTATGCCGTTGGTTTCCTGCACTATGTTTTGTTTTGACACCGTCGCCTACTTTTCCGCATCTCCTTCCGGTGGGCTTGTTGGAAGAAGGCAATGGCGCCACCTCTACCGAGCGTACGTTAAAATTTATTGACGCGGTCAAAGAAAATGAAGCGAATATATTAGCTGATAAAGAGCTGAGCGAAGAACAGCGAAAAGCCTTGTTAAACCAACATGCCATTGCCCGCTATTCTTCCGGCTACTGGCACAATGTTTCTGCTATTCAACAGGGTAAAAGTGGCTACTATGAAGCTTTTCAAGAAGCAGATGCTGCAAAAGTTTGTCATACCTGCGACGTCGTAGGTGCTGATGCAGCCGGTGCAGCTGTTGGAGCATTGGTTGGTGGTGTTGGCGCAGGTCCAGGAGCTGGTATCGCTAGTGGAGCTGTCCTACTCGAAAAAGCATGGAATTGGTTCTGGAACTAGTCGTTTGTAACGTAAGATAAAAATGAGGAGGAAAAACCGATTATTCCCTCCTCATTTTTTATTTAAAAAATTTCAAACTGTACGTAATCTCCACTCCTCCAGCAGAAAGCATATCATGGACGGAGCAATATTTCTTTACAGCCAATTCTGCTGCTTTATGTACTTTCGCTTCGTCAAGCTGTCCCTTTAATAGAAAAGTAATGTGAATGTGGGTGAAAATATTCGGAACTTCTTCCCGACGTTTTCCTTCCACTTCGACTCGGATATCTTCTATAACCTGACGTTGCTTATTCAGGATGTTGGATAAATCAAACACACTACAAGATCCTAAGGCCATCAATACCAACTCCATTGGTCGTACGCCTTTTCCTTCACCCCCGATACTTTCAGCACCGTCGATGTGAATTTTTATGTCAGAAAGCTCGCTAGAACCTTCAAAATGAACTGCTTCGTTTTTTCGTTGTAATTGGACTTTCATGGAAATAAATTGTTTCTACCAAATTCTTCAAAAATAAGCTTTCCAATCCATTTAATGTATTTTTCGCTAAGGAAATTTCACGCCTCGATATTGTGATGCATCTACTTTTGGAATCTTGCTGCCGTATTGTTTATTGATAGCTTCAATAAAAAGATTGGCCATGAGTGCATTTCCCATTGGCGTGAGATGAACGCCATCGAGTGAAAAGGCATTTCCGGTAATGAAAGAAGCATTTATCGCTACCCCGTTGTACATGATTCCCGGTTCTTTAACACGGTTAAGATAGGCATGAGCATCCGCTAATGCCAATTTTTTTGCTTCAGCAATATTTTTGATGATGCGGTTGAATGCGGTTACACGTGCTTGAACACTTGCGACTTCGTCAGTATCTAAAACATAGTTGCTCTCGACTGGATTTAAGGGGTGCAACCCATAGGGTGCAGGATTCTCTACGGATGTGCTTCCCAATAATCCTGCTGATGCGAATGGTAGTACAAACAAATCATCGTCTGTTGCCGCACGGGGAATACCATTGCCTGTCATAATATAGATGTCTTGGACGTCCTGACCGCTCTCTGCCTTTACGGCTGCAATCAATGCTGCCCGCGTGACGGTTGTAAAAAAAGGAATAGCGGTTACATCAGGAATAGTCGCCACTACGCCTTTGCGATCGTTGGTGGTCAGTGCCTCTATAAAACCGCTGTAGACCTGTTCAAATGTGGCTGTTTCTGTTAACACCGTTGTTGGATCGGTTGGATTGGTTACAGCACCATTCATAGCATACCCTAGGACATCGTTGTTTCCTAACCAAAAACTGAAAAATGTATGGTTTTTTTCGGTGGCAAATTGCATGTACGTTTTCGCGCCAACATCGGAATCTGGTAATAGCCGCTCAAAATACATATTCAAGGCACCAAACCAATCTTGGGTTGAAAGGTCTAATCGCATACCCGGAACACCGAGGTTTTCGATATCTTCGGTGTATTTGCTTAGTTTTCCCGCTGCACGATACGCTAAATTATCCGTGACGTTCTCCATGATGGGCTGTCCTTCTACTAAAGCTTGGAGCTGTATATAACCTGATCCGTTACGTTCAGTCTCCGAAAAAAACGGACTTCTAAAATTAGTATTCCCCACTTGTTGCAATTGTTCTGCAATTAAATTAGGGAATGCTACCTTTTGTCCCTCTAGGTATAACCCACCATCGGCAAAACCTGCGGTCAATGAATTTCCAACAGCAATATATTTAGAAAAATCTGCTTGTCCAGCTGTCGTCTGTAAGCCTTCGATTTCCGGTTTGCAGGAAGAGGCGAGAATAGTGGACAGGATACCAATGTATAATGCTATATTTTTAAATACTTTTTTCATCACTACCATTTATAAGTTAACGAAATGCCTGGGGCATGAATATTTGTTTTGTATGTACCAGAAAGTCCGGTGTTGGCACTTGTTACTGTTCGCTCCAGCAGATGTTGGAAAACATATGCACCCGTAAGATCCCAACGGTCGTTAATATCGTACGTAAATCCTACAGATCCCATTATACGGTTATTGTCTGGTGTTTCTGGGGATACATAAGGGCCTCGCACCGGGGTATATACATAACCGACACCTGCACGCAGATCCAGCTTTTCCGATGCTTCGACATTGAGACCGGTTTTTACCGAAAATGCGTTTTCATAATTTTTAATTTGTTTAGTGTCTTCGAGGGCAGGCGTGTTATCTTTATAGTCGAAAACGAGTTCTTGGTATACACTATAACCGATGAACGTCGCGTCTGCAGCAATATCCACCCGTTCGCCTGCAGGGAATGTTACACCTACATTAAAGGAGCTCGGCAATGGAAGTTCTGCATCGAATGTGGTATTTGGAAAGGAGGTTGCTAATGCTGGAGGTACAGTAAATTGCGCATCGCCATCTTTAAGTTTAGTAATGACTTGCGAACGATAACTCAGCGAAATCGCGAAATCATCCTCTAAATGATAATGTACCCCCACATTAAAGCCCATTCCGGTGCCTACGCCTGACAGCTCAGCTCTTCCCGATGTGCCATCGGCAGATGCGATGGGGATAGAGCGCGAAAGATCGACCAAACCTACGTTGTATACAAAGCCCCCACCGATACCGAAGTTTTCCGTTAGTTTGAAGCTCAATGTCGGTTGGATATAGATAGCCCGCATTTGTAAATGATTCAATTCATATCTACCGGGCCATTGATCGCCCCAGTCTACAGAACCTCCAAAGGGTGTATAGACGCCTAAACCGGCTTTCCACCACGAGTTCTGAGGACCAAATGTTGCAAAAGCGGAGAATGGTGGGGAGATCTTAAACTTGGTGTGGTGCACATCATTGCTATTAAATTCCCGAAAGGCAGCGCGATACATAACGGCACTTGCGCCGACAGATATGGCATTGTGATCCATTTTAGCAACGGCGCCAGGATTATAGAAAATGGAAGTCTCGTCTACGAATAATGCTGATCCGGCACCAGCCATACCAACAGCTTTTTGGCTTTGCGTGTTTACCTGCGATCCCTGTGCCCATACAGCCGCAGGACTGGCAAGTAATAATCCTAATATGAGTCTTTTTATCTGCATAAATTGTTCGTTTTAGCTAAAATGTATGAATAGGCTTATAAACTCCTAAACAAAAGATAGCAAACTATATGCCAGCATAATATTTTATATATGTGAAATTTGGAAAAAATTTTAACTTTGCTTCGTTATGGACAAAGATCAATCTAAAATCATACGAGAACAAGCACCTCGATCTGCAACCCGTGAGCATTCTGTTCCACTATATCTAACATCAAGTTTTATTTTTGATAGTGCAGAACAAGGTCGTGCTGTTTTTGCAGGCGAAGAAGAAGGTACGATATATTCCCGTTACTCCAATCCGAATACCACCGAATTTATAAATAAGGTATGTATCATGGAAGGAGCAGAAGATGGTTTAGCCTTTTCATCAGGAATGGCAGCCGTTTTTGCTTCTTTTGCAGGTTTTGTACGAAGTGGCGATCATATTGTTTCTGCTGGTGCTATCTTTGGTTCTACCCACCAATTGTTTACAGAACTGTTTCCTCGCTGGGGAATCACGACCAGCTATGTGAATGCGGTAGACAATGATGCTTGGGAGAAAGCTATACAGCCTAATACAAAAATTGTTTTCTTAGAATCGCCTTCTAATCCAGGGTTAGAGCTTGCGGATTTGGAATTTTTAGGTAGTTTAAAGAAGAGATATCCACAGATTATCTTTATCATTGACAATTGTTTTGCAACACCCTATTTGCAAAGGCCATTAGCATATGGTTTTGATCTTTCGTTGCATTCGGCGACGAAATATATGGATGGCCAGGGTAGAGTGTTGGGGGGGGTTATTGTCGGAAAACAAGATTTAATTGATGAATTGATGTTTTTTATTCGTCATACTGGACCTGCCATGTCTGCATTTAATGCCTGGACGCTATCGAAGAGCTTGGATACGCTTGCCCTTCGGATGGACAGACATTGCAGCAACGCTTTGGCTTTGGCTGAAACATTAGAAAAGCGTCCGGAAATTTTACAGGTAAAATATCCATTCCTACCTTCTCATCCACAGTATAACTTGGCTAAGAAACAGATGAAAGCCGGGGGTGGTATCGTCACTTTTGAGGTTAAAGGGGGGAGGGAAAGGGCCTTCCGCTTTTTAGACAAGCTGGAAATGATTCTTTACACGTCAAACTTGGGTGATGTGCGTTCTATTGCTACACATCCGGCTTCGACGACACACGCTAAACTTACAGAAGAGGAAAGACTAAACTTAGGCATTATGCCTGGTACCGTACGTATATCTGTAGGCTTGGAAGACAAAGAAGATATTATAGGAGATATTTTGCAAGCATTGGAAGCTTCCAAAGGATAAAAAAAGAGCAAAGATAGTTGGTATACATAATCTTTGCTCTTTTTATTCGTTATCTTTTTTCCGAAATATTATAAGGCTGCCAGAGCTTTGTCATAATCCGGTTCTTCCGTTGTTTCTGCAACTTGCTCGGTATAAGAAACTTTACCCTCTTCATCAATAACGACTACCGAACGGCTCAATAGTCCAGTCAATGGGCCGTCTACAAACTTTACCTGGTAAGCATCCGAAAAATTACTGTCTTTATATTCCGAAAGGGTAATAACATTTTCTAAGTTTTCTGCGGCACAGAAGCGTCCTTGTGCAAAAGGAAGGTCTCGTGAAATACATAACACAACGGTGTTTTCCAATCCAGAGGCTTTTTCGTTAAATTTACGAACAGACGCAGCGCAGGTGCCGGTGTCTATGCTCGGAAAGATATTTAAGACCACTTTTTTTCCTTTAAAGTCACCCAGACTTTTCTCTGATAAATCGCCTGCGGTCAAATTGAAGTCAGGAGCAGGAGATCCAACTGCGGGTATATCACCTTGCGTATGTACTGCTGTTCCTTTGAATGTAATTTTAGCCATGATTTCTAATTTTTAAGCGTACTAAAGATACAGATTTTTATATTATTTTTTGTGAAGTACTTTTTCTTTATGAAAAATTAGGGTTTTTCATACTCGGTTGTTATATTTGGATATCAATTAAATTATAACTTGATAACTGAACTATGATGAGAAAACCAATCCATTCGGTTTGGTGTAGCTTTTCCATCTTGTTTATCACGCTTAACATGGTTTCCTGCAAGAAAAATGTGGAGGAACCAAATGATGCTCAAGAAGGCTATACCATTGGATTCAGATTCCAGGAATTTGAACAACATGCTTCCACTTTGGGAGCAAAAAAAGCAACAACAGGCAAAAGCTATTCTGCCGCAAACACCGCTACACAAGATATGTATGAAGGCCATATTTACTATTGGTCTTTTAACGCGGAAACCTTAATGCCGGATATTTATCCGAGTACACACTGGAGTATTACGTATAACCAAGGGCAAACGCCCGATGAATATGGAATCGGCTGGTTATATGAAGATTATATTGCAGGCAGGGCATTATCTATAAAAGGCTTGAACGAGTTGATTTTCAAAATGCCATTGACGAATGTATCGGCATTGCAGGAATTAGCTTTTGACGTGAGTTCTTCGGGCACAGGGCCAAAAAGCTTTTCGCTCTCTTTTTCCCAAGATGGGGAAAATTATACGGTAATCGAAGAAAATAACCAATTTTCAAACACGAATACCCCACAGGCAAAAAATACGTTTAGTTTTGCGCTAGAGGATCAATTACTGGATTTTTCGAGAGATTTATATATTAAATTGATGCCAAAAGCGGGAAATAGAGGAAGTGCAGGCGATTATAATGGAACGACCGGCACTATGCGCATTGATAATTTCCGCGTGTCGGGAATTGCTGAGAAAGTCGCGGATGCCAATGTGCGTCGGGTGCACTACCATGTTTTTGATGCCACAACGAAAAATCTGATGCTATCTGGCGCAGATCATTTTCGCGAAGGGGCACTGTCTGATTTTGCGCTAACGCTTCCGGCTGGGGATTATATTGCTTCTTTTGTAGCGAATGTATCTAATGCGGAGTTAAATATTCCAGAAACCGGCGACGCATTAACGTACTTTATCGCCAATACTTTTTCGAATAGTAAAGCAGAGATATTTGGTGTTTTGGACACGTTTTCTGTGCAGGGGGATATGCAAAAGGATATTGAACTGAACCGCTACTATAGTGAGATTCGGTTTGAATTTACCGATGTGGGGGATTTGTCGGAGGTAGCGAAGCTGATTGTAAAAAGAGAACACGACGTGAATTTTTATGCGCCATTCCATCCTACGATGGACAATCCCATAGAAGATAGCTCAGAAATTGTTCTTCTTCCTCAATTCGATGAAGCTAATCGAGAGGTGTTTTTTAACCAATTTATTGGAAACACACCGATTCCCGTTCCACTGAAATATAAGGTAGACGTGTATGATGGTTCCGACGAGTTGATACGGACATTTCAGGTAGAAAGTGAAATCCGCAATAATATGCAATTACTATTTCGTGGGAAATTATTAGATGCCCCAAACGGGCAGTTTGTAGTTCGCCTAAATGAAAATTGGGATGGCGAAAAACAAGTCGATTTTAATTAAATAACTGATTTTTTATAATAACCAAGTTGTAATTTAATCTGATATGGAGACGCGATAAAAATCGCGTCTCTTTTTATGATATCACGTTAACCGATTGTCCGTTTAAGAAGGACTTGATGTTGCCGATAACAACATCCATGAGTCGAAGTCTGGACTCTTTCGTTGCCCAAGCTATGTGTGGGGTAACTAAACAATTTTTGGCGTTAAAAAGCGGGTTATCAATGGGAGGCGGTTCGACGGGCAACACATCTATACCGGCACCACTAATACGTCCCTCGTTTAGCGCATCTGCAAGTGCTTGTGCATCTATTAAGCCTCCTCTGGAGGTGTTGATGATAACAGCAGAAGGCTTCATGATAGAAAGAGATTCAGCGTTGATAAGATTTTCAGTTTGGGGAGTCAACGGACAATGTAAGCTGACGATATCTGCTTGTGCTAATAGTTCTTCTTGCTCTGCAGCCCACCGGAAGTTCTTACGGTGGGATTGGTCGGTTTTTGTACGACTATACGCTAAAATTGACATACCAAAAGCCGCACCTACATCGGCTACTTTTTGTCCAATACTCCCAAATCCTATTATGCCAAGTGTCTTTCCAGATAATTCGGTTAGGGGATAGTCCCAGAAACAAAAATCAGGACTGGCTGTCCATTTACCTTTCATCACGGCGTCACTATGGCGTTGCGTGTGGTAACATAGTTCTAGGAGAAGGGAAAAAGTCAGTTGGACGACCGATGGTGTACTATAACCGGGGACATTAGTAACGACAATACCCTGCTTATTAGCACAATCCATATCGATCATATTGTAGCCGGTGGCCATGACGCCAATGTACTTTAATACAGGAAGAGCTTCTATGATGTGCGCTGGAAGAGAAACCTTGTTGGTAAGCACAATTTCGGCTCCTTTTGCCCGCTCAATAATTTCTTTTTCGGAGGAGCGTTCGTAAATCATCACGTCTCCCAGCGCTTGTAGCCCATTCCAAGTTAAATCTCCCGGATTCATGGCGTAACCATCTAAAACTACAATTTTCATCTCCTTATTATTTTTTTATACTAGCTGCTCTAATAGATTGTTCCAACTAACAAGTTCTCCGATAATGTTGCGAAGATCAGCGGCCGGAACACGTTCTTGCGCCATACTGTCGCGGTGACGTATCGTCACGGTATTATCTTCTAATGTTTGGTAATCCACCGTGATACAGAAAGGCGTGCCGATGGCATCTTGGCGACGGTAGCGTTTCCCGATAGCATCTTTTTCGTCATACTGAATGTTGAAGTCCAATTTCAATTTGGTCATAATCTCCCTTGCTTTGTCCGGTAATCCGTCTTTTTTAGTGAGCGGTAGTACAGCAGCTTTTACAGGGGCGATAGCGGGGTGGAATTTCAATACAATACGCGAATCTTTCTTTTCTTCCGTCGACAAATCTTCTTCTACAAGACAGTTAGCCAATACGGTTAAAAATAAACGATCCAAACCGATGGAAGTTTCTACCACATAGGGAACGTAATTCTGATTAATTTCCGGATCAAAGTACTGCATTTTCTTTTTAGAATACTCTTGATGCTGCTTTAGGTCAAAGTCTGTACGGGAGTGTATCCCTTCAACTTCTTTGAAGCCAAACGGAAATTGGTATTCGATATCTACGGCTGCGTTAGCATAATGTGCTGGTTTCACATGGTCGTGATAACGATATTTTGCCGCATCTGCCCCTAAAGCTAAATGCCATTTCAAGCGTGTTGCTTTCCATTTTTCGTACCATTCCATCTCTGTGCCGGGGCGGATGAAGAATTGCAACTCCATCTGTTCAAACTCCCGCATACGCATGATAAACTGACGGGCAATAACCTCGTTTCGAAAAGCCTTACCGATTTGTGCTATTCCGAATGGAATCTTCATGCGTCCGGTCTTCTGTACGTTTAAGAAGTTCACAAAAATACCCTGAGCCGTCTCCGGACGGAGATATACCTTTTCTGCTTCTTCCGCCATGGCTCCCATTTGCGTAGCAAACATCAGGTTGAACTGACGCACGTCTGTCCAGTTTTTGGTGCCCGAAATCGGACACACAATATTATGTTCTTCAATGATTGCTTTCAAACGCACTAAATCATCAGCCGTAATAGCATCATCAAGGTCTTTTTGAAGTTGTGCGGCTTTCTCCGTCTTTCCGTCTTTTTCGTAACGATCTATCTTATCCTCAATCAACTGGTCGGCACGGTAGCGTTTTTTGGAATCTTTGTTGTCTATCATGGGATCGTTGAACCCATCGACGTGACCGGATGCTTTCCAAGTGGTAGGGTGCATGAAGATAGCGGCGTCTATACCGACAATATTTTCATGCAACTGTACCATCGATTTCCACCAATAAGTCTTGAGGTTGTTCTTTAGCTCTGAACCCATTTGACCATAATCGTACACCGCACTTAGGCCGTCGTAAATCTCGCTAGAAGGAAACACAAATCCATATTCCTTCGCATGTGATATGATATTTTTGAAAAAATCGTCTGTTTGCTTGCTCATAAGGGCAAATATAGATAAAAGAACAAAGATTAAAGATAAAGGACAAAGAAATAAGAGCTTAACGCTTACCGGCTAAATCGCGAATCTGTTGTGACGCATTTTTATTATCCACTTTCTTAATGATATGTTGGATAATCCCATCCTCGTCTATTACAAATGTGGTGCGTGCCGTACCCATATATTTGCGGCCATACATATTTTTCTCTACCCATACACCGTAGTCGTTTACGATTTTTTGATCCTCATCAGCCAGTAGATTAAAGGGCAGATCAAATTTGCTAATAAACTTTTGGTGTGATTGCTCGTTGTCAATACTCACGCCGATTACTTCAAAGCCATCCTTAACCAAGGATTGATAATTATCTCTGAAATTGCAGGCTTCGGTGGTACATCCGGGCGTATTATCTTTGGGGTAGAAATAAAGGATAACCTTCTTGCCTTTGAAATCGGACAATTTAATGGTCTCTCCGGATTGATTTTTTGCTTCGATTGCTGGGGCTTTATCGCCTATTTCTAGTTCTTTCATCGTTTGTTTTGTTTAAAAATTGTTAGAAAGTTAGATCACTCATTACTATTTCACAAATTTCGCTTCGTATACTTTTTCATTGTCTTTCCAATCGATTACCATCAATTTAAAAGTATGTTGTCCTTTAAGAAGAGCAGGATCGAACGTATGCCACAAATGTCGGTTTTTCGGGTCGTATTCCATCAGCACCCATTTACCGTCGATATAGCCGTTAAAAGACTGTATGCCGGAGAAATTGTCTTGAATCGTAAAGTCGATTTTCGCCTGCGCACTTACATTTTTTCCATTGCTCAAGTTGCGCGGTGTGATGGTAGGTGCTACCGTGTCTACGGCAACGTAAAAACGTCCGAAGTTGCGTGTATTGACGCTAACCCAACCATCTTCAAACTTACCACCTTCTGAACCGTTTTCTACCGAGGCTAGAAGTGCCTTGCTTTCGAGGTGGGCAGGTAAATTTGTCGGTTTGATACGCAGATTGTACGTGCTAAATAACGGTATGAGGTTGTTGTGGATATGGTGGGTGGGGGAATAACCACCTGTCGGTTGTGCGGAAGTACTATAGGTAAAATCCACATCCCCGTACAGGACGCCTTTCGGTATGTTCAGTTGTATATGGTCATTTTCAAAGGTGTTCTCGGCATCGTATTTAAACAATTGAACACCGAATCTCTTTTTCTGCGTGTTGGATGCAGGAGTGCCATTTTGTATCTTAAAGTTCAGTTCACTGCAATTCCCTGCGACATCCTTTACAACATATTTCGCATCGTATATTTGATTATCAGGTAGTGATAGGACACCCTCGTTTTGTAAGACTTTAAATATTTCGATAGGGTTACCCGGGTCTTTGAAACTTTTTTGAACTTTCGCTTTTGTTTTGCGCCAATAAGGATAGTCAATATAAGCATGTATACCACGGGAAGTGTTGAAATCCAATTCTTCGAAGACAACAGTGGAAACTGCTTTTCCATCAATGAAGAGCTCAATCGAATAAACACCGTTCTGAAAACCTCCCGACCGATGTCGATCTATGCTGTTGATACCCAATCCGAATTTTCCGCTTACTTTAATAGGCGTATTTTGTGCTAATGTATATACACCATTTCCGACAGCTTTTACCTGCATAGCCTGTCGCGGTGTATGTTCATTAAACAGATCATCGCTTAGGTCGTAAACCATGATATTGTTGATCGTAGGAAGAAAACGATCGTTGAAACGTAATCCGAACAATTGTGGGTTAAGCGGGCGCTGTGTCTTGGTATCACGGATTTCAAAATGCAAGTGTGGGCCACCCGATGCACCGGTATTACCAGCATTGCCGATATGCTGTCCTTTCGTCAGTTTCACGGCTCCGGGTTCTACGTTGATATCCACATCAAATCGTTGCTGTTTGTACTGCTCAGCTCTTACAATGTTCGTGAGTGTATCGTTGAACTTATCCATGTGCAAATAAACTGTTGTGTATCCGTTCGGATGGTCAATATAAACAGAGTTTCCGCCGCCGCCAATCTGTACACGCACACGGGATACATGACCTTCTGCTGCTGCGTGTAGAGGCAAGCCCACGCGTTGCTGTGTGCGGTAGTCGTCGCCAGCATGGAAATGTGTGGAGCGAAGTTCACCGAACGTGCCGGAAGCATCCATAGTTATATTAAGCGGGTTGCGAAAATATCCCTGCGGATATTCGCGGGAGGTAATGATGTCTTTATGTTGTGCCTGTACTTGAATGTTGCCTATGACAAGTCCTAGGCATATATATAATAATCTGTACTTTTTCATCATCGGAATCTCTACTTTATCTGGCAATTGAAAACAGGGTTATCCTGTATAAAACCTTCAAATTTGTCGCCTACGGCGATGGAACCCACACCTATGGGTGTTCCGGTATAGATAAGGTCTCCTTTGCGTAATGTAATATATTTTGAAATGAAGACAATCAAGCTATCGATATCGAAAATCATATCTTTTGTATTTCCAGATTGTACGGTTTCATTATTTTTCTTTAAAGAGAAAGCTATGTTCTTTAGATCAGGGAATTCTTCTTTTGGAAAAAGCGGACTGATAACAGCAGAATGGTCAAATGATTTTGCCAACTCCCATGGTAACCCTTTTTCTTTATGGATAGATTGGATATCACGGGCAGTGAAGTCAATGCCTAAACCTATAGCATCAATATATTTGTGTGCAAACTTAGGAGACACGTGCTTCCCCTCGTTGCAGATGCGGAACACCAGTTCGACTTCGTAGTGCACGTCCTGAGAAAACTCAGGGTAGTAAAAATCTTTATTGTCCTTTAATAATGCGGTATCTGGTTTCATAAAGATAACCGGCTTATCGGGAACAGGATTATTTAACTCTTTAGCGTGATCGATATAATTTCTGCCTACTGCGATTATTTTCATATGTGTTACCAGTCATTATTGTTCGGATAACAAACTTAGAGAAAATGCGTTGCATTCACGAACCAAACCGAATTTTAAATGTATTTCGTAAGATAGTGTTGGCGACAACATCATGCCCATTGGTGCCCGACCAAAGGAATGGTTAGGAGACAAAACAAGCCTTTCTCTATATCGAAAAAGGCTTGTTTAAATAGATACGGTTTGTTAAACTTTTATACTTCTACAGTAACATCCATTTTGAAATCGTCATCTTTTAGATGTACAATTTCCATGGCTTTTTCGTAGTTTGTGGATTTCTTCGAAAAGAAATCGTGTTGTGTGGTTTCTGTATTTAACCCATTCAACACAATTGGGTTCACTTGTTTAACTTCAAAAATAGGATCAAAGCCAAGGTTCATTAACGCTTTATTTCCGTTGTAGCGTACGTATTCTTTCACTTCTGCAGTTAAGCCCACGACGGTGTACAATTCTTCGGTATACTTAATCTCGTTTTCATAAAGCTCATTCAACAAGTTCAAGAAACGTGCTTTTACTTCTTCTTTGTTTGGAAGCTTCGCAAATACTTCCTGTGCAATTAGACCGACAAATACGCCATGGATAGATTCGTCTGCAACGATTTTTTTGATGATATCTGCAGAAGCGACCATTTGTCCTTGGCCACATAACCAAAGAGGCAAGAAGAATCCAGAATAAAATAAGAAAGATTCTAATAATACCGATGCTCCAAGCGCCATAAAGAGCTCTTCATCCGACACTTTTTCTTTGTCGATAGCCCGGTAATATTTATCGATAGTTGCAGCTTTGTATTGCAGGAATTTGTTCTCCTTCACCCAACCAAATACATCGTTGATTTCATTTGTCGTTGATACGGTTGTGAAAATAGTAGAATATGATTTTGCATGTATGGCTTCCATCATACACATATACGACAATACGGCTTTATTCTGCAAAGAGTCTATATGATCGATGATTTTGGGCATACCCGTATGGCTTTGCAGCGTATCTAATAACGTTAGTCCGCCTAATGCCTTTTTATAACACTCTTTCATATCCCAGCTCAGTCCTTTCCAGCTGTCGATGTCTTTGGAAGGGATATATTCCGTATCAATCCAGAATTGTTTGATATTCTGTTCCCAAAACATCAACACATAGTCGTTTTCAGGGGTGTTCCAGTTTACCGCTTTATATTGTTTCATTTTTAATAGTCTTCAGTTATACCTTAATTATCTTCGATGAGCCCTTCGGGGTCGAATCACGCGTAACGAATCACCTGATTACGCGGAGCAGGAAATACACTCTTCTACGGTTGATTTACGTGTACGAGTATAATACAGCGATTTCAAACCAAGTTTATGTCCATAGATGTAGTATTTTGCTAAGTCTCTTGTTGTGTCTTTCGAGTTGGTATGGAGAATCGTGGATACCCCTTGATCGATGTGACGCTGAATAACCGAGATCAACTTTAATACCTTAAACTGATCCATGTCGTATGCTGACTTGAAATAGAAATAGTTGTCGTTTGTCAAATAAGGCATCGGATAATAGGTTGTACTGTCACCATATTCCCGCACCTCGATAATATCCACGACCGGCATAACCGATGCGGTTGCATTCATGATATAGGAAGTGGATTGATTTGGAGCGATAGCCATACGGTATGCATGGTAAATACCATGTTCTTGTACCTGCGCTTTCAGGTTTTCCCAATCTTGTGTTGTTGGTACGTGAACGCCGTCAAACAATTCTTTAACCTTGTCGGTGGTTGGGATATAATCTTGCGACGTATATTTATCGAAATAGGTGCCGTCTGCGTAAGCTGATTTCTCAAAGCCTACAAATGTCTTACCACGCTCTTTTGCAATTTCCATCGACGCTTCCAACGAATAGTAATTCATCATCATGAAGAACGTATTGGCAAAATCTAAAGCTTCGGTGGATTCATACATAATAAAGCTTTTTGCCAGATAGCCGTGGAGGTTCATGGCACCCAGTCCTACAGAATGTAATTCTCTGTTGGCTTTAGCGATAGAAGGTACCATTTCGATGTCGGTTACGTCGGTTACGACCGTTAATGCACGGGTTGCGGTCTTCACAGCTTCTTTAATACGCTTGTTGTCCATCACGGTCGCGATATTGAGCGATCCGAGGTTACAGGATATACCATAGCGAATAGTGTCCTCCTTACCATAGATCTCAATATCCGAAACTTCAGAAACCTGCATAATTTCGGTACACAAGTTAGAGAATTTCACTTGGCCGACACCATTTAAAGCATGCGCTCTATTTGCGTTTTCTTTGAAGAAGATATAAGGATACCCTGACTCTTTTTGAATTTGCGCGATACGTACTAATAAGTGGCGTGCGTTGACTTTTTTCTTTTTGACGTTTGGATTGGTAATCAATTCATCATACATTTTATCCATATCCATATCGTCCAGATATTTACCATATTCCTGCATCACGGTATGTGGATAAATAAGGTAGCATGGTTCGTCTTTTTCAGCCATCTCCATAAATTTATCCGGAACAATGATACCGATAGAAAGGGATTTGATACGCACTTTCTCGTCGACATTGATTTTTTTACAATCAAGGAATTCTTCGATATCGGCATGGAAGATGTTGAGGTATACCGCTCCAGCACCTGGACGTTGACCCAGTTGGTTGGCATAGGAGAATGTATCTTCCATGATTTTCATAATAGGAAGGACACCCCCAGCACGACCATCTACGCCCTTGATAGCTTCTCCGCGCGCCCGGATCTTGGAAATGTTAAAAGAAACACCTCCACCGATAGAAGATAGTTTCATGGCGGAATCGACGGCATAACCGATGCCGTTCAAGTTGTCACCAATCTCATCTAAGAAACAAGATACCAATTCACCGGAGCGCTTTTTTCCGGCGTTCAAGAATGTCGGGGTAGCAGGCTGATATTCTTGATTGATCATGATTTCGGCATACTCGATAGCTTTTTGTATACCTTCTTCTCGAGCGAGGAATAGCGATACCGCCACCACGCGGTCTTCATAGCGCTCCAAGAATTTTTCTCCAGAGTCATCACGTAACGCGTAGCTCTGGAAGAATTTAAATGCAGCCATAAACGATTGGAAACGGAATTTCTTGGCATGAACGTAGTTATACACTTGCTCCATTTCTTCGAAGGTGAACCATTCGTAGAAATTGATATAGTAATTATGCTCGATTAGGTAATCGATCTTTTCTTTTAACGTGTAAAAGAAAACCGTGTTCTTGTTCACGTGTTCCAAGAAATAGGCACGTACAGCTTCTTTGTCTTTATGCAAGCTGTACTCCTCATCATGCTTAATCATGATTTCGTTATTAAGCAATATCCAATTTTTTGCTACCTCGTTTGCTATCATTGTATTGGTGTTTTATAATTTCAATAAATTGATTGATATCTTCCATGGT
>PJTZ01000231.1_pt1 | contig 19201 bp, 15 predicted proteins | sample 1512131 | NCBI WGS metagenome assembly PJTZ01 (sample SAMN08177679, study PRJNA422409) | Soil metagenome, whole genome shotgun sequencing project. | reverse complement strand
ACGGTTGTAATATCTTTCAAGCACACATCCGAGAAACTCTCTACCATACGCTTTGCAATCATATTATAAATATGCTGTTGTTCTTTGCGCAATGGCCCGGGTTTTTCCTCCGTCACCAACAAAGCGTGGTGGTCTGTCACTTTCTTATCATCGACCGATCTTTTATTTAATTTCGCACCGACTAGGTTACGGCTTATCGCTGCAATTTCTTCGTCCGCGGTATGGGCAAGATGCTGAAAAAGTTCCGCTATATTTTCAAAAACATCTTCCCCGATATAACGAGATCCTGTACGTGGATATGTAATCACTTTATTCTCATACAACGTCTGCGCAATACTCAATGTCTGATCAGCCGAATACCCATATTTTTTATTGGCATCCTGTTGCAGCGATGTCAAATCAAATAGCAAAGGCGGCTGTTCTTTCGTTTCCTTCGCCTCTACTTTAATTACTTTAGCCTCCGTTCCCACAGCGAGTTTCGCTATAGCCGTTTCCGCCTCCTCCTTTTTATCTATTTTAGTAGAGGTTGCCTTAAACCTGATATTATCTTTTTCGAAACCTGCCTGTATTTTGTAGAAAGCTTGCGGCTTAAAATCCTTGTTCTCCATATATCGAGAACAAATCATCGCTAAAGTGGGTGTTTGTACCCGCCCTAAAGACAAGAGCCCCCTGTTTCCCGCTGCCAATGTCAATGCTTGTGTGGCGTTTATCCCAATCAACCAATCCGATTCCGCGCGTGATTTAGCTGACATATAAAGACTATCGTATTCCGTTCCGTCTTTCAGATTAGCAAACCCCTCTTTTATAGCCCTGTCTGTCTGGGAAGAAATCCAAAGTCTTCTAAAGGGTACTTTGGCATTTAGGTAATAATATATATTCCGAAAAATCAACTCTCCCTCGCGCCCGGCGTCTGTTGCCACGATAATCTCCTCCGCCTGCGCAATTAATTCCTTAATCGTATTCAATTGCTTACTCGCCCCAGCATCATCTATCTGCTTCCCGTCCCTTTTTATTTTCTTTACTTCTAAACGAAATTCAGCCGGTATGATAGGCAGATTAGACACTGTCCAAGTAGGGTAACCGTACGCCTGTGGTGTGCACAATTGTATCAGATGACCAAAAGCATATGTAAAAGCATAACCATTACCTGTAATATATCCGTCTTTCACTTCCTTTGCCCCCATCACACGAGCCAAATCCCTAGCTACAGATGGTTTTTCCGCTATAACAACTTTCATCAAACTATACCGTTAAATTTATTTCAAGGAGGGGATCGATATACCTTTTATTTTACGATACAAATCTACCGCATAAATATCGGTCATCCCCGAAACGTAATCCAACACCGTCCGGATTTTCGCGTATGTATCGGTTTGTACCGTGTGGAATTGAGCAGGAATCATTGCCACAATCTTTTTATCAAAATGTCCTTTATCTTCTTTTAAATAGGCTGGAATAAACTCTTCCAACAAGGCATTCATCACCTTAAACCCCGCAATTTCAATTTGCACCACAGTGGAAGCATTGTAGATACGATCTACGGATATTTCCGATATCTTCTTCATCTGTCCCACAATATTTCCATCCAGTGCATCCATCAGAGCCATACCAAAAGTACCGTTCAAAAACTTCTTCTGATTTTTTGCAAATACGGTGGCACAACCATGGATTAATGTATTAATAGCTTTCGCCCGCAAGAGTTCGATACGGCTGCCCGTATCCGCCAGCGCATCCAGCCGGCTACGTAAATCTTCGTCTCCACACAAGGGTAACAAAAGATCTTCTACCTCATTATACGAAAGTATTTTTAAATGATGTGCATCTTCCAAATCGATGATATTATAACATATATCGTCTGCTGCTTCCACCAGATATACTAGCGGATGCCGTAAATATCCGTTTGGATTTGTAGGATCGGCCTGTAAGCCCAGTTCCTCGGCGATTTTTTTGAAAGCGGCTTTCTCCGTATCAAAATAACCGTACTTCTTCCGGTGATGGTTGCCTTTCACGTGCCCTTCTGCTGCCGAACAAGGGTATTTAACAATGGACGCCAGCGTGGCATAGGTCAATGCAAATCCTTTTTCATCTTTCCCGTGAAACGCATGGGTCAATATGCGCAACGCATTGGCGTTTCCCTCAAAATGTGTTAAATCTGCCCATTCTTCGGCACTAACCTTATCTTTATATACCTGTCCATGTCCCTCCGTAAAATAGGAAGAAATGGCTGCCTCTCCCGAGTGTCCAAAAGCCGGGTTACCCAAATCATGCGATAAACAAGCCGCAGAAACGATGTTGCCCACCTCTTGCAAAAACGGATTTTCCTGATCGATATTCGGATTCTCTTTTTTCATAATATTATAAAAAAGACGCCCTAACGACCGCCCCACACTTGCCACCTCCAAACTGTGTGTCAACCTATTGTGCACAAACACGGCTCCCGGCAATGGGAAGACTTGCGTTTTGTTTTGCAATCTTCTAAACGGTGAAGAAAATATCAACCTATCATAATCCCGTTGAAATTCTGAACGTGCATCGATTTGATCACTCACTTCGCGATGTTCATATCCCCAGCGTTTTGCAGACAATAATTGTTTCCAATTCATGTAAAGTATACGTTTTACGTTTGGTAACAAAGATAAGGTTATCGCGCGGTAAGACATAGACTCATTTCGATAAAGTGAAGATGGGACCTCATTCCCACCATGCCAACATAGTTTCCCCATTTTTCGACAATTTGGCCTCGTCAGGGCAAAAGCTGATCATACCTTTACTTTCATAAAGCAACACCCCCGATTCGCGTATAGCAGCAAATACCGCCGACCTACCTTTGCGGTAACATAGGGTGGTCGTGATGCGTCTATCTGCCGGCAAACAGGTATAATCTTTTACCCGGAAGCCGTACCAGAAGCTCATCTGTGCTACAAACTCCCGCAAGGGAACATCCTTGTATTTCCGTACCGCTTTCGTCCATACCAATATGGCGTCTGTATTTGTAATAGCTTCATACCGCAACGTATCTTTAACACCGCCATCTTGCTTAGCATAGGAAATTACCGAACCCTGCGCACCATAGCGATCAAGCACGACGGTGTCAGCGCGGCGTTTAGAATGTAAGCTTAACTCCCCCCTTACGGTCGCGGCTCTGGTAAGATCATCTAAACTTAACAATGCAAAATCTCCGTAGAGCGATTTTACTAAGCCATTGCTCGTACCAATCAGCAACGTTTTCGCTTTGCTTTTATCCGGACGTTCGATATACGCCTCCCCCAGTATTTTAATCTGCTCCCCTTTTTTCTTATACGGCATGTACTGCAATGTAGACTGTGCGTTTAACCGTATACGTGTACCATCCAGCAACTCGACCATGGCCTGTTGCTGGGCATCGGTTGTCAGCATTATATCCTCTTCCGGTCCGATAGCTTTGTTTCCGTCATCACACCCTTGTACCTGAAACACGCCTTTTCTCGTCTTGAAAACCCGAACACCTGCTGTACGGAGCAACTCCCCCTGCTTTTCACTTGGTACCTTCATCGCCTCTACGCCTCCCCACGATAAAGACACGACCGATTCGGTAAGAGGAACGTCCGCATCGGTGGTCAGCCCGGCACAGGGACCATGTAGAAAATCCGGAATCTGCTCACGCGTGGAATACCAATAGGTAAGCATCGTCATAATCGGTATCGAAACCGCTGCTGCCCATCCCAGCTTGCGCCATAGCGACCGCTTACCACGGCTACGCTGCTCCGCCGTTCGGATGATAGCTGCGATATCAGGCTTCCATCCATCTGATGGAATGACAGGAAGTTCGTCATCCTCCATACTTAAAAGTACATCGGCAATCATCTCCTGTATCTCCTCATGCGCATATAACCTCCTGCAAGCATCCAGCTCCCCTGCCTCACGTGCCGTGAGGATTCCCTTTATCTGCTTTCGGATCAGTTTCTTCACATATTTCTTCTTGTAGATCATCTGTTTACACCTAAATTTTCTTAAACAAATAATGAGAGCACGTTTTTCAACATCCTGCGTAGCTTCTTCGTCGCCCGATAAATTGTATTTTTGACTGTCTGTTCGGTGAGATTGAACTTCTGCATCACTTCTTGATTGCTTAGCTCGTCAAATCTGGCTGCCCTAAAAATTTCTCTTTCCCGGCGAGGTAACGTATCCAATGCTTCGTTAATGATCTCTTCTATTTCCTTTGCCCTAAGTATACGGTCTGCATGCTCTTCTCCCGCCATTTCCAGGTATTCATCTTCCAGTGCCACGTTGTTGTGTTTGCTTTCTTTTCTTAATAAATACAATGCCTGGTTTTCTGCCACACGCTGCATCCAGAAGTAAGGTTTGTCCAACCGTGCTACCTGCTCTCTTTTCTGCCAGACGATTATCAAGGTTTCCGAGATCACGGTATTTGTAAATTCGGTATCCTGTTGGAAGTAGACTTGCACATATATTTTCAACCGTTCACCATACCGCGCTTCGATGGCCGCAAGGGCTTTCTCCGGCTGTACGAGCAATAAGCGGAAGTATGTCGTGTCGTTATCTGGGTTACTTTTCCCCATGCCTTCATTTTTAGAAATAATTTCTACACAAAATTATTTAACTGACAATCAGTTTATTATAAAATACATTACGCTCCAGTAGGTACGAAGCCCGCTGCTTTGCAAGTCATATATAGAAAGCAATAAGAATGTTTTAATTAGTTAAACCAAAGGTAAAGTAAAAGCCAGAGAAAAACAAGAAAAAATATAAATAAAATATTGATTCACAAATAGTTGCAATAAAATAGCGACCTGAATTTGCTATGCCTTTCATGTAGCAGTACGTGACTATTATTTGAAGAAATAAAAAGAAAAACAAGCTTTATGAAAACAAAAAGATATATCGTCACCCTGATCAGCATTGCACTGTTATTGTTGTGGATACCGGCAAGCTTGGATAAGCTAGTATATTTCCAAGCATTCAAAACCGGCATTCTTCGCCAACCGTTTTCGGATGCATTGGGTCAAATATTGATTTATACATTACCTCTTTTAGAGATCATAGCTGCCATATGTATAGTGAGTGGTAGGTTTCGGTTGGTGGGTTTTGGGCTGTCATCCCTGTTGATGGCAGCCTTTACCGGCTACATCGGCATTGCGCTGCTGGGCGCTTGGGAGAAACTACCGTGCGGCTGTGGCTCGGTGATCAGCGGTATGAACTGGACACAACATTTCTGGTTTAATCTATTTTTTCTTGCCTCTAGCATTTGGGGCTATTATTTACAACGAGGTTTACATCGAAACAGTGACTCCGGGCTAGTCGCTGTAGAGGGCTTGTCGGCCAAAAGACAGCATACAAACATTTTTACAAACATTTTAAATTTTATCCGATGAAAAAATTCATCATCAAAAATGCAATGGCTTTAGTGGCTTTAGCGATTGCAACAGGTAGTTACACGTTAATGTCGTTTGGGTTGGAGAATAACTCTCTACAAAATGATCAATGGTTTGAGTTTAACTCCGGTTCACCATACGAATCGGGAGCATATGACCCCAACCCGGTGCCGGAACCTGATAATTGTGAAGAAGGCGAAAATATGTGCGCCATTCAGACCAATCTATCAGAAGGGCAACCTAACTTAACACCAGAATTAATAGCAGAAATTGAAAACGCATTAACGCTTGGTGTTTCAACAACAAATGTACGCGTGAAGGAGTAGGCTAACGTACACAAATTAGGCCTAGATTATAGCGATATATCTAGGCCTTTGCCGGTTTTTGCACACGATAACTTTTTATTTCATTTTTACTCATTCTGCACGATATTACTATTCTCAATCACCAATTCGGGGATAAAAAAAGCATAATCCAAAATATCTTTACTACCTAGCCGGTAGACAACCCCATTGATCGTTCTACTGATTTCATCTTCGAATAATCCCCGTGCAGCATACCGCCTCAAATCTTGCCATCGCCTACCTCTAAACGCAAGTTCCCGTCTACGTTCGTTTATTACCTCTTCTAACAATTCCATTTCCTCCGCGTAAATATGTTCCCCCGCCAGTATTGGCAACCCTCTTTTTTGACGTAATTCGTTTAAATCGTCTACAGCCTGTGATGTCCTGCCCGACAGTAGGGCTGCTTCTGCCCTTTGAAGGTATAATTCCGGCACCGTGATACCCGAAAATAATGAAGCTGAAGTTGCACTTCCATCATAATTACCTTTGAAAACATAATATCCATCATTACCCAAACGAAAGAAAGCTTCCTTTCTAAGATCCCTCTCTTCGTAAAGTGTAATCAAATCATCTGCAACTTTAGCACGTGATGGCGATAAGGTAGTACCCCCATTTAACAGCGTATGAAAAACAACTTCTTCATTGAAACGCTGGAATGGACTAGCTAACGTTCGATCTATATCTTGGAAATCTAATATTATACCCGAATTATAATAGATAGCAGAATCTGCATAAACATAGGCGGTTTCGAAATCTTCAAGTTCCAAGTGTAAATTGGCCAACATGCTAAATGCCGCACTTTTGCTTGGCTCAGTTGGAAATGTCACTTTTGCAGGTAAAAGCCGTGAAGCCTCTTTAAACTCCTTGATTAAATATGCATAAGATTCTGCCAGCGACATGCGATAAGACGGATTACTGGCATCTCCATCCTTTCGATAAGCAAACCCTAAATCATCAGGATTTTTTTCTTTTCTATAAAAATGAGAAAAAACCTGTGTAATCCTGTAGTAATTACGCGCTCTATGAAACCGCGCTGTACCTATAAGCATATTTTTAGACTGCGGGATGGTATACGCCACCTGATCCACATAATCCAACACCGTATTTGCATATGCGATCGTAGTATACGCAGGATTCCAATGTGCCGGAAGAACTGGTGTCTTTTGCCATAAATAAACCGTACGTTCCGCTTCTTGCGTTATCGCGTTCCACCCTACATCCAAAAGGAAGTAATTGTCGCCTCCGATCTCTCCCAGTCCAGGTTCATTCCTGTTTATTACTGAGCTATTATTCATCAATGCCCAAAGGTCTTCATCTGTGGTAGGCAAATTAATAGTGCTGGATGGTTTTTGTTCCAAAAATCCTGTGCAAGAAAAACAAAGTAAATACACCGATACGCTCATTTGAACCAATGATCTTATTTTCATGATTATTAAAAATTAAAGTTAGCGCCTATGGTATAAACCCTAGAAGTCGGAATACCTCCCTCCGCATAAACAGGATCTATCCCAAACTTATTACTTCTCCATACAATCCCAAGATTGGAGGCTGAAATAAAAAGAGTGGCATTATTCAATTTAAACTTCGACTCTGACAATTTCATTTTCCAATCCAGTCGAATATCCTGCACGCGTATATGGTCTCCTCTACTTACCAATATCGAGCTATTAGTATAAAAATCCTCACGGTTTCCATCGAGCGGATAATAAGCCGATGGAACATTAGTATTAATTTCATCACCCGGATTCTGCCATCTTGCGGCATAATCATAATGTCCAATGCGTCTACTGTAGAGTGACTGGTAATTGATACTTGGTCTTCGGAAAAAATAGTCAAACTTTCCAATTACGTTGATAAACAAGGAAAAATCACCGTAATTAAACGTCGTAGAAAAATTACCATAGTATAATGGGATTGCCGATCCATGATAAATCAATTCCTCGATAGGCGTATCCCTAACGATATTATAATAATCTTCGCTTACCTCATTTTCCAAAATACCTAAAGGATTCCCATTTTCTGAAGAAAGCCCCTCAAAGTGAAAACTATATATTGGATTATAATATTGCCCTTCTACTATTCCATATCTTATCTTATTAAGCGTTGTTGATATCGTCGGAAGGTTAACCTTCGTTACTTTCGTAGCAGCATGGCCGAGAACAAGCGTCGCACTTCCATTGATTTTTCCCAGCCGATAGACCGACTGGAGTTTCAGATCAAAGCCGTGCGTTAATGTATTTGCATTGTTCGCATACATATTCAAAAATCCCACAGATGGATCCAAAGGCTGATAACCAATCAAATCCGTTGTAGACTTTCTAAAATAATCCAATGAGCCTGTCAAAACAGCATTCTTTAAGGCAAAATCGAGACCTAGATTTAACGTTCCTATTTTTTCCCAACGCAGCGATTCATTGGTAGGATTAGATAACGTAGCATATGGATAGTTTGTGTCGCTATTATTTCTTGCTGCATAATTTAAAGAAACCAGCGCAGATCGGGAAGGGTCGACATTACCACTATAACCCCATGTCACTCTAAACATCAATCGATCAAGTTTCTCAACAAGAGGTAGCTTTTCCTTATGGATGTTCCATGAATACCCCGCTGACCAAAACGGAGACCATTTATTGTTTGTTTTAACACCAAAAATATTAGCCGCATCATTTCTAAGGCTTCCTGAAAAATTATGCTTCCCCAGATATGAATAGTTCAATAATGCAAACAGCGATACGAAACGCTCTTCCGTCCATCCTAACGATGCCGTATTGGGTATGATGGTCGCATAACCTAAACCGTCGTACATGCTATACGTCTTGGTAAAATCTACTTCCGAGAATGTTCCATTATTTTGGTTATACCCATACCTACGATTCTGGTCATACGAATTTCTTGCTTTCCTAAGTTCACCTCCTGCTACGGCATTCACCGTATGCATGGCGGCGAAATCCCTGTCAAATGCAACCTGGCCCCTCCACGATTGAACCGTCGTTTCGATGATCCGCCTATCTAGAATACCTCCAATAGGAATAGCCCTTGTAAGTTCTTCTCCAGAAACTTGAGAATAGCGATTCACCAAGTTTCGTGTGTAATAACTATCCCCATTATGAAGATCATTACTATTTCCCAGTATCCTTTGGTATTGATATGTACCTTGTAGCGTAATACCTTGACCTAGACGGTAGCGTGGTTGTATTGAAAAAGAAGTTTGTTGTTTTTTATCCGTTTGTACAGATTTCCACATATCCTCCAAGGGTACAAATCTCCAATCCAACAAGTCGGGATGTAAACCCGATGACAGATAATTTTCACTCAGATCCTTATACAAAGCGACGGGATTTCCTGTGTCGTCTACCAATTGCGCATACGGGTAAAGATGTTTACCATTCATAATTGCCCAACCATATCCCATCCCCATATACGGTGAGATCATTTTTTCCGTCGAATTCGTAAATGAAAGCCGTGTAAAAATATTAAAGCGGCCATTGATCTTATATTCATTAGAACCGTTCAGTGTCCATCGCTTAAACGAGTTTGTTCTTAGACTATAGTCATTATCATCATATCCGACCGAAACGCGCGAAGAGCTACTCCTGCCACCACTTGAAAGCGACGTAAAAATTTGTCTGTTCAAAGGATTCTGATAGACGTAGTCCAGATAATCCCGTCGGACATCATGGTTTTCAAAGGTTGTCGATAGCTGCTCTATCTGCTGATGATCCAGCAAACCTTCTCTTTCTTTCAACAGCGCCTCAATATAAGGCGATAAAGCCGCATGCTGCGTGTTAGCAATATCACTATCGTAAAATCCTCTTTCAAAAAGCATTTTTTCTACAGACAGGAATTCTGAAGAATTTAAGCTGTAATCTTTATACAAATAAGGTTTGTCGGTAATGCTAAAATTGGAGTTCAGTTCTATTTCTATATGCTCCCTTTGTACTTTTTTTGTGTTAATAACAATTACGCCGTTACCTGCCCGTGCTCCCCATATTGAGGCCGCAGCGGCGTCTTTCAAAATAGAAATAGACTCGACATCATTTGGATTAATATCAAAAAGATCCCCTTCAAAAGGAAGATTATCCAATATAATCAAGGGATTACTATTGGCATAAAGTGTCGATCGCCCCCTTATCTGCATCGTTCGTGTGCGATTGTTTGCATTCATGGAGTGGGCAGATTTATCAAATAAGATACTTGATTGCCCTTCTAACCGCTCAAATATATCGGTTCCTACAACCTTGTTCAATGCTTCTTTCGAAATCGACTCGAAACTCCCCGTAGATCTTTCCCGCGGAATATGCTGATAACCCGTATTGATGAACACCTCTTCAATAAGGTTTCTCGCTTTGTCCATATATATCGTTGAATCTGGATATTCATCTAGTTTTAACGACAGATCTTCGTATCCCACATGGTGCAAGGATATCAGCTTCACGGAAGCTACGACACCGATACGACCGTTTTTATCTGATCGCAGACCTATTTCCTTTCCTTCCGACCGAACAATGACATTTGACAGGGGCATATTATCTTCGCGATCGATAATGCGGAAATTTTTCATTTGTCCAAAGCTCACCCCACTTTCGAAACAAAATGCTAAGGCCATCAGCATTACGCCGAAACAATGTACACTCATATCTCGCTCCCCCTTTCCTCAAACTCCAGTAAACTAACATGTCGAGGCGAAATATGCGCTTCTATTCCAAGGTCTTTCAGGACGGTTAATATGTTGGTCTGAGACCAATCCGTTATTCGCGGGATTAACGGTATACGTCCCTGAATTTTGGCTTCGTTGATAATAACCCTATTATATTCGTTGTCATTTAAATGTTTTACTGCAACGTCTAGGGAAATACTCGGAGCTGCTGTATCATTTTGTATCGGTTTAAAAGAAGTAATGACAATACAGTCTACTAACTTCTCGATATAACTACTGCTCACATTGAAGAAGGTATCCAAGTCGTATCGCATCTGTTCTGCCACCCCTTGCGATGTGTGATCAACAGGATATATCGACTCATAGGTATAGAGATTTTGCTTTCGCCATTCGTAACGAATCCGGGGATCACTTGGTAAATAATTTTTTCGAAAACTGTCTACGTGGATAACAATCTGACTTTTAGGGAAGCTGTTCACTATTCCATGACTAATGCGATACAGATAAAGAGCCGGATAATTAATATATGCCGTGCGGTTCCGACCGTCATCCAAAGCATCATTAATAATCGTCTGTGGTTTTACGCCGGGGATTCCAGTAAATACGGTTGAATACGTTGTTTGTTCGCTGTTGTTCAATAATTTCGTAGGATCGAAATGAATATTTTCCACCTTTGGGGGAATCGAATCCAAAGACATATCCTGCGTCAACTTCATGATGTTGCTCGCATTTACGTAATGACTTATACTCGAGGAAACCACTACTCCTTGGCTATTAATCCAAATGACGTGGGGCAGAAAACGATATTCGAAATACGAGGACAAAATTTTGTCCGAGACAATGGATTCGAAAGCATTCTTTTTAATTTGTTTGTCAGTAGAGACAAACTGATCTACATTTTGTGGCGATTGAGACGTTACTATCAAGAAGTTGATTTTCCCTATCGGCGTGGCTTTTAAGCTGTCAATTTTCTTCAGTGAGGCGACACAAGCCCCACACCAAGAACTCCAGAAATCGATAATAAGCGGTGTTCCTTTGAACGCGGTAAGCGTTTTTGATTCTAAGCTACCATTTCTGTAGAACGTATGCTGTTTGTCCCAAAACTCCTCCGGTATGGTATCCCCTATCTTGAGCGGTTTAATCTCGGTTTGCCCTTCGGCAGTCCGCGGATCCGCGGACTGCGCCCAGGCGTCTGATAGATCAAACAACATGAAACAAAGCCATACCGCCATCAATGGTATGGCTTTGCTCCTCATTGGTTCTACCACTCTCCTACTTTTACCGTACAGCTGATCTACGCCAGAGGTACATGCGTTTAGTGGATCTTTAGTAGCTCTCCAGTACCTTTCTAGTACTTCTTTAGTACCTTTTCGGTACACTCCCCGTACACTAACTGTACACTCGCGGTACATTAACGGTGCATTCCTTGTGTCATTGTTAGCTGTTTCTTGGGTGCTTGTTGTGTCATCCTTGGGTGATCCTTGTCTATAACCAGTTCTTAGGCTGGGTCGTGGTTGGGTCAAGCTTAGGTCATCCTCAGCTATTTCTTGGGTCAAACTAGGGTCAACCTTGGTTCGTTCTTGGGTGATCCTTAGGTCATTCTTAGGTTGGGCTTGGGTCGTTATTGGGTCGGACGCCTGTAGCGATTTTCGTGACGATATTACACAAAATAGTGCTTTTTTGGGAACGGTTTTTCGCTTTCTGGGAACACATATTGACTTTCCGTGAATCCTTTTTGAAATTTTGATATCCCTTTTTTGCCAAACGGAGGTACGTTTTCCTGACACGGGAACACAAGTCGCGAAATAGGGATCACATTTTACCAATAGGGGATCACCAGTAGCAAAATACTGTTCACTTGTTATAAAAGTGTGATCACGTTCTCCTAAAATGGGATCACGTTTTTCCGATAAGGGAACACAAATAGCTAGATACCGTTCACTTGTTATAAACGTGCGATCACTTCTTCCTAAAATGGAATCACGTTTTCCCAATAAGGGAACACATTTAGCAAAAAAGGGAACACATTTTTCCAAAATGTAATCACATCCTCTGAAAAAGGAAATACATTTTGCCGATAAGGGATCACGAAAAAATAAAAGGGGAACACCTATTTGTGTACTGTAGCACCTATTTAGTAAAAGGCGGACACCTCTCTTCAAAAAGGGATCACGTTTTTCCAATAAGGGAACACGAGTTAGAAACAGGTAAGCCCATATTTTCAACTTGTGAACACATTTTCTGAAAAAGGGTTTACAAAACGCTGAAAACCGTACCCGAATTTGAGGGTTATCAGCAGGAAATGTTCCTCCATTTGCCGAAGGTGTTATTAAAGATTGCTCCTCCTTCCAGTCCATTTTTCTAGGCATGGCGAGCCCATTAGCATAAAATTGCTGCATGTTTTAATCGGTTTTATGATTAGTAAAAATTTGAAAATCAGTAAAACCGACCCCTGCTCCTTCTGAGAAAGGAGAAATATGACTAAAATCATTTTGCAGGTTTGGAAAGTAAACGCTATTTTTATTGTGCGACTAATTAAAATGCCATTACTGACCGAAGAAACCATGCAATCGATAGTGCATATTTATCAGAGGTCGGTAAAGTAGAAAGCATAGGGTGAAATGTGTCCCTTGCGGGACAACTGGGCGATGTATGCCTCATTTGCGTTTGCAGGCGTGCCTTGCCCCTCCACCTTTTGCTAACTGCTTTTGGCTTTTTTATTCGGGCGATTTTATTACGTTCTTTATTTGTTGTTTACGGGATTGGTGAAGCGGCACCTCTTGGAGGTGGCTTTGGGCGTTGGTGTAGTTTAAAATCGTTCGTTTCATAATTTTTATAGTTTATGATGAACGATGCTATTCAGCAAGAGCGAGAAAGATCGTGCTACCTAATCGGTAAGCAAGGAGCGGCCTCACACTTTGAACCCCAGGAGAGCTAATCCTGTCGTCTTCCTACAATCTACAAGAGATTTTCGGAAGACTTACCAAAGCTTGACGTGAAACCGCTCACATGCCTCCTCATATGTCAAAAGTAGTAAACTTTTATCGCATATCAGAGCATGGAGCGATCAACACGGTTCTCTCGGTAAATTTTAGCTCAATTTGGGTTCGAGAAGAACATCGTTAATCAAGGCTAATGCCGTGACTTTCAAATCGCATAAGCAAATATACCAAATAACTGGAGTATAATGCAAGTTTTTTTAAAAAATAATGTCAAAGAAAATTAATAACATAAAACAAGCTATTAAGGATTCTCCTTTACAGGTAATTGCTCTTGCACTTTATTTAGACGTTGATGATACTACAATTAGTAAGTGGAATTCGAATACAGCACAGCCTAGTCTAAAAAGGCTAGACGAAGTCGGCGAAATATTAGAAAGAGACAACGCTGAATTAATCCAATCAATCCCAAGAATTTCAACTGGACTTGCAGAGGCTTTGCAAAAAGAGTATAAAAGACTACTGAAATCAGGAATGGTCACAAAAATTAAAGTGCCTGATGATAACGGGGAACTTAAAGAGGTTAACAATCCTGAATTCGTGAAAGCTCTTCAAGATTTTGTTACTGAATATAGAAAAAAGAATAAGAAGTAAAATCTTGACATCGCAAAAGGCGATATCAAAAGTCAATTATAAACTGAGAGACCTATGAAAATTCCTAAAATTAAACTGTTAGCAGTCCCAGAGACAGAAGAAGCAAAACGTGTCTATGGATATCAATGGAATGAAATTGCTTCAACTAGGAATTTCCTTGGTGGTTCGCCAGATGGCGTCACCGAAAGCCATTACCCTATTTGCGGTCAATGCACACAGACAATGACATTCTATGCGCAGATCGACTCTATCGGTGAGCAATATGATCTAGCAGACTGTATGGTGATACACAATTATGTTTGCTTTGATTGCTTTACAATCAAAGCGGAGTTGAGACAAGTTTAGAAACAATTATTATCCAAATGAACCAAGCAAGACTAATGAACCTGAATCCTGTGCTTGACACACTAAAAGTTGACGCTTTTACGGGAAACCGTAGGGAGGTTTGAGGGGATTGCGTAGGTTTGGTGTTAACAACCGAGAAGTATGCATTTTTACCGATTACATATAATCAACACAAAGTGATATATACAATATCGTTACAACACTCATGGACATCACTACTAATGATTTTGTTGGTGAATCTCACCAAATTTGGACACAAGCTGTTAAAGTGCAAGATAAAAACGGTATTTGTAGAAATTTTTTGCAAGAAAAAGGTCTTATTAGAGCTTCTGACAATTTGGTCGTTATGTCCAGTATAAATAGGCATCCATGAAGGTATTAACGCATAAATAATAGATGACCAATAGAAATTCTTTTTAATGTATACACGATAATAGAAATAAAATTCTCCAGATAGTACAGAAAAAGGGATGTGCATTTTTCTTCAACTATTCCTTACTTCTTTATTAAAATGTAAGCTATGAGCAGAACAGCAGATTATACAATACAAGGATTTATATATCAATTCATAATAACGTTCCATGAATTATTACTTTCATCAGAAGATGATGAAATCACCGTTGAGGGAATAATAGAAGATATTGATGTCAGTACTTCTACTGGACAGAAAGCAGTACAATGTAAATATCACGAGAGTAAGCAGAAATTTACACTCTCAATTATTTATAAGCCAGTATTACAGATGTTTTGTCATTACAAAAACAATCCAACAGCAAATATAAATTATCGACTTCACGCACACTTCCCTAATGAAACTGTAGGTTCAGAAAAAATACTAACGAAAACTGAACTAGACTCTATACTATTTTCAAAAGCAACGGATTTACAAAAATATATAGCTGAACTTTCTGGTTTTGCCGGAGGAAATGAATTTTTGAAACGGTTCAAAGTAGAATTTGGGGCTTCTCTGTCAGATACTGAAAAAGCAGTTATTGTATGTCTTTCAAATGAAGGATTTACAACTGAAGACGCAACTGAAATATTTTATCCGAATGCCATTCATGCTATAGCCGAATTGAGTATTCAGCATGATGAGCAAAAGCGAAAAATTAAGAAAGTTGCCTTTTTGAATGAACTTAAAAAGAAAAAGAAAACTGCTATTAGTAGATGGACAAAGGAATTACAAGATTATAATAAGTTTTTAAAGCAACGACGAAAACAGATCGGAGAAGTATTAAATAATAATTCTCGGAAAAGAGCTATAATTCTAGATGCTAGTTATATAGAGGATTTTGAACGTAATGTCCCGATACTAGTACAAGATTATGTAACGAAATACAATAGTAAAATACGGTTAAATCAATGCCCTGTTTTTAGCCTTGTTTGTAATGAAGATATGCTAAACAGTATATGGAAATCTCTCGATCAGAAAAAACTAACTTTAGAAAGAGGAATAGTAGCGGGTGTATTTAATACCGGTCGTTTCCTTAGAGATCCTCTTAAAGTTATTAAGGATGGGACTATTGAGTTCAAATTGAAATTATGTAACCATGAAAATGAATTTGATTCCATTGTAAGTGAAGCAGGTTTTGATGATGCAATTATTATATCTGATAAGGATTTTCCTTTTGAAAATACGATAGGTTGTAATATCGAAAAATTAAAAACGCAAGAAATAAAAGAAATAAAATATTTATTATCACTAACATCTACTTTATGAATACAGTTAAAATAGGTAAAGTATTAGAGAGTTCCCCTAACGCAATATTAGTCGAAATCAATGACGTAAAGGTATTTGAAACATATAAGAAAGATTTTCAAATAGGAAAATATTTGGAAATTGATGAAGGGAATTTAAATAAAGTAATAGCCGTAATTCAGAATATAAAATCAAATGCTTCTGAAACAGAATTAAAGTTCTTTATCCAAACACAGCCTATCGGATACATTGAAAATGGAGAGTTCCATAGAGGGAGTGCTGTCATCCCCAGCCCTACGGAGACTGTGTCTATCGTTGAGGATTCTACAATTAAACTAATTTATGATTCTAATAAAGACTTTAGCTTTCCATTCGGAAAGCTTGTCCAAAATAAAACCATCGATCTTAAAATTGATGCAAACAAATTTTTCGGGAAACATATAGCACTCGTTGGGTCGACGGGATCCGGAAAATCATGTACGGTAGCAAAAATCCTTCAGGATGCAGTAGGTATAGATAAAAAAAAGAATCAAAATGCCGCTCACCAAAAAAATGCACATATCATTATATTTGACATTCATTCAGAATACAAGTCTGCTTTTGATCTCCATAGCGACGAAAAATTCAATCTGAACAATCTTGATGCAGAGAGCCTGAAATTACCGTATTGGTTGATGAACTCTGAGGAGTTGGAATCATTATTTATTGAAGGAAATGAAAATAACCATCATAATCAAGTTTCACAATTCAAAAGAGCGGTCATCCTTAATAAAGAAAAACATAATCCAACTTTAAAAGACAAAGTAAATTATGATACACCTGTTTTCTTTGACATTAATGAAGTCTTTAACTATATTTATAATATTAACAATCTAACTGTATATCAGGAATCTGGAAAGACTTATTTTGCCACGCTTACGGATAAAATTGAATACAATATTGATAAACTATGGAATTTAATCGAATTTGAGGAGTCTACTGCTAACAGTAAACATGAGAAATTTGGTGTAAAAGTTTCGAAAACTGGTGGATTTAATGGTGAGTTTGACCGATTTATTTCGAGATTAGAAACCAAGCTTAATGACAAAAGATTAGATTTCATTATAAAACCTACAAACTCTAAGAAAGATATTTATAAAACAAAAGACTTCGAAGAAGTAATCAGGCAATTTCTTGGATATCTAGATAAATCGAATGTCACAATAATTGATCTTAGCGGAATTCCGTTTGAAGTATTGAGTATTGCGGTCAGTTTAATTTCAAGATTGGTATTTGATTTTGCGTTTCATTATTCTAAAATCAAGCATGCTAAAGATGAGCAAAATGATATCCCGTTTATGATTGTTTGTGAAGAAGCTCACAATTATATTCCAAAAACTGGAGGAGCAGAATACAAAGCATCGAAAAAATCAATTGAGAGGATTGCCAAAGAAGGCAGAAAGTATGGATTAAGCCTTATGGTTGTCAGTCAGCGACCTTCAGAAGTGTCAGAAACTATTTTTTCACAATGCAATAATTTCATATCCTTGAGGCTTACCAATGTTAATGACCAAAGCTATGTCAAAGCCCTAATGCCCGAAAATTCCAATGCTATTGCCGATATTCTACCCAACTTAGGTTCTGGTGAATGTCTTATAGTTGGAGATGCTACCTTAATTCCTTCTGTTGTAAAATTAGATTTACCAGATCCACAGCCTAAATCTCAATCTGTGAAATTTAAAGATGAATGGCATAAAGACTGGAAAGATGTAAGCTTTGAAGAAATTATAAAAAGATGGAAAAAAGAGGATTGACATAACTTCAGTCTGGAGTTGTGGAACTTGTGGATCTGAAAAGTTAAAATTCAATAGTGATCATGAAGTAAAAAGAATGATAATAGACAAATATCAATTTAGCAACTAGAGTTAAACAAACGCCATAGAGTTTCACTGGAAAAGCATCTAAATCACCTAATCGATATCACAAATGAACTTTGAACTAGAAGACCAATTACGTGCTCTCTTGGAAGCGCAAAAACTAGACGACGCAATAGCTACAGCTGAAAGTGAGCTTAGCAAAATTCCAGAAACAGGCTTCCATAAAATCCTAGGAAGAAACATATTGCATCTGAATTCAGAATTAGCAGATTACATTGCCAGTTTTGAACAATCGACCTCCCATGTACTAAAAAAGAAACAAGGGTTGATAAAATCAATTTTTCGTCCACGCCACGCAGAGCGGCCTGCCGCACTTTATTGCGAAATGAATGGATTTACTATAAATTATGATCGTTGGTTTATCGAATTGTATTCGTTTGAGCAGTTTAGTTTAGACGATTGGGATTGGCTTTCTGATTTTTACGATTCTTCACAAAACGACCTGACAATAACTGGATTTGAGGATATCCAATCTGTATTTCAAGACATACACGAAAACGACAAATTCGACGACCCTGATATTGACGAAGCATACGAAGTATGCGAATTAATCGTGATTCTACGTTTGCAAGAACTTTTTAGAGAAGTTTATAAAACTAATGGAGATAACTGGACTACTATTCCTATGTTTGTGACGGCTCACGATCATGACTTCATCTATAAGGTGAATTAAATGGAATTGAAAACAGTCAATGGTGAGATAGAGTTTATTTATCGAGGCGAAGACTAAAAACTAGTTAGCTCAAATTTATGGAAACGATAAAACTACATACTGAATCATTTTTATTCGAAGACTCAGGCCGACAATTCCGAACAATTCCTTTTTACGAACTCTCCATAGACGAATGGGTAATTTATGAAACAGGACAACCAAAATATCTTATTGACTTCAACAGGCGGCAAAAACCATTAATCCAAGACCTGAAATCAATGCTTGTAAAAGGTGAAGCACTAGACGATGCTGTTGGCAAACTTGGACAGTTACTTGGCCGCGAGTGGACAACAAAACATAACATTCAAGCAACGGAAATCCCTGATAGCCAGCAGACGGAAATCATTGAGCTTTTGATATTAGATGACCTTTCTGAACTATAATTGATTGACACACATTCTCATCCATTTTATACAAAATTTTTCCAGCGGTCTACCTTATGTCTATTTCGGTGATAGGGGTCCAGTCGTTTCGTGCATGTAGGGCCAATTATTTCGCTGGTCATTGGGCCACTTTCCGATTACAATAATATACAATTCATTTAAGATTCAAGTTTCTTTTTT
>PJTZ01000230.1_pt1 | contig 19356 bp, 21 predicted proteins | sample 1512131 | NCBI WGS metagenome assembly PJTZ01 (sample SAMN08177679, study PRJNA422409) | Soil metagenome, whole genome shotgun sequencing project. | reverse complement strand
GCGCGACCGCGCCAACTTCGAGACGCTCGCGTATCAGCAGGTGATCGCGGCGGGCGCGCAGGCGGACAGCCAGAACAAGCTCGCGATCGGCCTGAACCTAGGCACCGGCGTTCAACTGACCGGCACCGAGCGGATCGATACGCCCGGCACGATCCAGACGACGGGCAACTCGCTGGACCTTGCGATCGAGGGGCAGGGCTATTTCCAGCTTCAGCGCGTGGACGGCACGATCGGCTACACCCGCGCCGGAAACTTCAAGTCGTCGCCCGAAGGCGTGATTGTATCGGCGGATGGTCTCCCGCTTATTCCGCAGATTCAGCTGCCAGAAGGCGCCAGCGCCATCACCATCGGCAATGACGGGACGGTTTCCGCCAACGTGCCGGGCCAGACCGAGCCGGTCGTCGTCGGCCAGATCGAGACTGCCCGCTTCATCAATCCGGCCGGGCTCACGGCGCTTGGCGGCAATCTGCTGTCGGAATCTGCGGCATCCGGCACACCGCAAGTCGGTGCTGCCGGCCTCGAAGGGCGTGGCACGATCCGCCAGAGCGCGCTGGAGGGCTCCAACGTCAACACCGTGGAGGAGTTGGTCGATATGATCGAAACGCAGCGCGCCTATGAGGTGGCCAGCAAGATGATCAAGGCGACCGACGAGATGCTCCAATATGTCAATCAGCAGCTCTGAGGCATGACCATGCGTGTCACCATCGCCGCCCTTATAGCGCTCGGCTTCGCGACGCCCGCTGGCGCCGGCGGGCTGTTTGGCAAGAAGCAGGACCCGCTCGCAAACCCTGCCTATCAAGTGACCTACGCGCCGGAGATTTCCACGCAGGCCGCCAACGGATCGATCTTTCAGGGTGGGCAGGGCTATGCGCCGCTCACCAGCGGAGGCCGCGCCGCCGTGGTGGGCGATGTCATCACCATCCTCCTCGTAGAGCGCACGCAGGCGACCAAGAGCAATAGCGCCAACACTGATCGCGCGGGCAGCATCGGCCTGACGCCGCCCACAACCGGGCCACTCAGCAAGCTCTTCTCGCCCAGTGACATCGGCGCATCGGGCACCCAGACATTTCAGGGTAAGGGCGGGGCCGCGCAGTCTAACCAGCTCTCCGGTGAGATAACGGTTACGGTTGCCAAAGTTATGCCAAATGGCACCATGATGGTTCGCGGGCAAAAGCAACTCGTGCTGAACCGGGGTGACGAATATATCCAGATCAGCGGGCTCGTGCGTCCGGCCGATCTAAGCCCGGATAACAGGGTGCTCTCCACCCGAGTGGCCGACGCCCGCATTACCTACACCGGCAAGGGAGAGATCGCCCGCGCCAGCCGTCAGGGCTGGCTGCAGCGCTTCTTCTCCATGATCAGCCCCTTTTAAGCGCACGGAGATGCATTTCCTCATGGCTCACCGTCTGCTCAGGATCACAACCCGCATTGCCTGCTGGTCCCTCGCGCTTGCGCTTCTCGCGGGGCTACAACTCCTTGCTCCGTCCATGGCCCATGCCGAGCGGATCAAGGATCTCGGCGCCTTTCAGGGTCTGCGTGCCAACCAGCTCACTGGTTATGGCATTGTCGTCGGTCTGGCAGGGACGGGCGACGACAATCTCGACTATTCCACGCAGGGCATGAAGGGCGTCATCTCGCGCTTCGGGCTCAACCTGCCCGCAGGCGTCAATCCGGCGCTGAAGAACGCGGCGGCGGTGCTGGTCACGGCGGACTTGCCGCCCTTCGCCAAGCCGGGCCAGCGGCTCGACGTGACCGTCTCCGCGCTTGGCAAGGCGAAGTCGCTGCGGGGCGGAACGCTGGTGATGACGCCGATGCGTGGCGCAGACGGGCAGATCTACGCGATGTCGCAGGGCAACCTCGCCGTTGGCGGTCTGGGCGTGACCGGCGCGGACGGATCGCAGCTTTCGGTCAACGTGCCCTCGGCGGGACGCATCCCATCGGGTGCGACGGTGGAGCAGGCGGTCGCGACCGGCTTCGACACCAGCCCGGCCATCACGTTCAACCTCGCCGATGCGGACGTGACGACTGCGCTGCGTGTGGCCGACGCCATCAACCTTGCCTTCAGCGACAGCCGGGCGAAGGCGCTCGATGCCGTCTCGATCAGCATTGCGGCGCCGCCTGGTGCGGAAAGCCGGATGATGATGATGGGCCTCATTGAGAATATTCAGGTGAGGCCGGCGGAAGCGCCCGCAAAAGTGATCGTTAACGCTCGCACGGGCACGGTCGTCATCAATGGCGCTGTGCGGATTGCGCCGGCGGCGGTCAGCCACGGCAAGCTCACGGTTTCTATACAGGAAGCGCCGCGCGTGGTGCAGCCAGCGCCCTTCTCCAAAGGCGAGACCGCAGTGGAGCAACGCAGCGCCATCGCTGTGGAGGAACAGAAGAAACCGATGTTCCAGCTTAAAGCCGGCGCCTCGCTGTCCGATATAGTCAAGGCCGTCAACGCGATCGGCGCCGCTCCGTCCGACCTTGTCGAGATACTGGAGGCGCTCAAGCAGGCCGGTGCAATGACGGCGGAGCTGGTAGTGATATGACGCAGATTGCGGGAACGACCCAGGGCATCGGGGGAGTTGGCGCCGGTGGCATGGCAGCGACGACTGCGCCTGCCACACAGCGCGAAGAACTGGCCAAGGCCGCAAAGGCGTTCGAAGCGATCTTCATGCGCCAGATGGTAGGCGCCATGCGTGGCGCAAGCCTGGGCGAAAGCATCGACGGGTCGTCCGCGGTCGACCAGTTTCAGGAAATGGCTGATGCGCGCATGGCCGATGGGCTGGCCGAGAAAGGCGGCTTCGGGATCGCGGCCATGCTCCTGAAGCAACTGGATAAGCGCTGATGCCGAGCGATCTTTTCATCATCGGTGCATCAGGCCTGCGCGCACATCAGGCGGCGATGGGCGTGATCTCCGAGAACATCGCGAACGCAACGACGCCTGGCTACAACCGCCGTTCCCTGAATATCAAGGAATCGCCGGTCTCTTCTTCGCCGATGATTTACTACCGTTCGTCCACAAATTTCGGCGGCTCCGACATCGGCGGGGTCGTGCGGGCGAACGACAGCTATCTCGATCAGGCAGCGCGTCAGGCTGATACATTGGCCGGTCGCGCCGAGCAGCGTTTCAAATGGCTGGCCGACATGCAGTCCGCTCTGAACGACGGGCCGCTGGGCATTGGCCAGACCATGACCGGCATGTTCAACGCGGTGGAGAAGTTGGCGGCCAATCCGACCGATACGACGCTGCGGATGAATGTGCTTTTCAGTTTCGAGCAGGTCAACACCGCCTTCCGCCAGACCAGCACTGACCTGAAGACCGTCCGGGCCGGCATCGGTACCGAGGCGACTAACGAGACGACTGCGCTCAACACCGCGCTTGATCAGCTGGCCCACGCTAATCTGGGTCTGCGGCGGGCAGGAGACGGCACGGCGGGACAGGCGCAGCTGCTCGACGAGCGCGATCAGGCACTGGCCGAGATCGCGAAGAGGCTACCCGCGACCGTGACTTTCGATGAAAAGGGCGTCGCGCAACTGAGCTATGGCGGGCAGGACCTTGTCGTGCAGGGCGTGGCAAGCACAGTGGCCGTGACGCAGAATGCCGACGGCACCCTGGATTTCACGGTGAACGCGGTGAGCGTCGCCGATCCCCCCAGCGGCACACTTGGCGGTCTTGCGCAGAATGGCGAGACCGTGCGCGATCGCATCGCGTCCATCGACCAGCTTGCGCAGCAATATGTGACGCAAGTGAACAGCTGGCACGCGCAGGGGCGAACCGCCGCCAATAATCCGGGTGGGCCAATGCTCTCCATCGGGGCCGACGCCGGCACGATCCAGACGCTCATCACTAACCCGGCGGACATCGCCGGCGCGAATAGCGCGGGCGTCATCAACGGCAATCTCATTGCAATTAACAGCCTGCGCGGCAACGGCTCGGTTGAGCAGGGCTGGACCGCCTTGATCGCCAACCATGCGAGCATGGTTCACGGTGCCGAACAGGAAGGGACCGCGACGAACAATCGGCTGCAACTTGCCCTGCAGGCGCAGGCGGACGTGAGTGGCGTCAATCTGGACCGAGAGGCCGCTGAGCTCATGCGGCTGCAGCAGGCCTATCAGGCGTCGGCCCGCATCATCCAGGTCGCGCGCGAGCTCTCGCAGACCATCTTTTCCATCTTCTAGCGCGTAGCGAGGCAGCCCCATGGTCTTCATCACTAATCAGTCGACTCAGGCGGAAATCCTGCGGCAGCAGCGCCTCGCGCGTGAGATCGCCACCGAGCAGGTCAAGATTTCCTCCGGAGACAAGCTGCTTGCGCCGTCTGACAATCCCCAGGACTGGGTGCAGATCTCCGAAATCGGCCGGCAGCAGTCGATGAACGCCGCGTGGAAGAGTAATGTTGCCTATGCGCAATCGCGCGCCGCGCAGGCGTCCTCGAGCCTGGAAGACGTCAACAACCTGATGACCAACGTGAACGAGCTGCTCGTTCAGGCGACGGCGCACGGCGCAGGTTCGGCAGGAGCAGAAGCGATCGCGCTGTCGATCGAGGGCATCCGCGCCTCAATAAACGAGATACTCAACAAGACCGACTATCAGGGGACGCCGATTTTCGACAGCGGGACGACGGTCAACGTACCCGTCAGCCGGGGGCTCTCCGTCGAGGCCGTGGGGACGCGCGAAAGCATCGCCGACAATGTGATCGGGACCAAGAGCCTCGATCAGATTCTGACGGACGCGATCAACGCCGTGCGCGCCGGCGTCCCGGCGGACCGGACTGCGAGCATAGGTGAGGCCAAGAAGGCACTCGATCATGTAATCGTCGCCCAGTCCAAACAGGCCATTCGCGCGGAACGGCTGGATCAGGTGGAAGATCGCATCATCAACAATAATGTCGAACTGGTGGAGCGGCGGTCGGGCCTTGAGGACACAGATGTGACCGACGCGGCCATGACGCTCCAGAGCAAGCTCACGACGCTGGAGGCCGCGCAAGCCGCCTTTGCGCGCGTCGCCCAGAAGTCGTTGTTCGACTATCTGACCTAGGCTTCCGGGACGGCGTTCGGCTCAGCGAATGCCTGCTAATCTGGCGGTGGCGAGGATGGTGGAACCGGGGTTCGGGGTGGAAACCGACATCGTCGAATGTTGCCATGCTGAACTCGCTTCAGGATTCATCAGGGCGGATTTAACTTAGCTCGATCGAAAAATGGGCCCTGAAACAAGTTTAGGGTGACAAGGTGGGACCATTCGAACGGCCGTCATATCCGGATGTCAGGTCTCTCGCCAAACCCAGGAATAGGCGCGTTCACACAATGGTTAAGCCCAAAATAACCCTGCGACTAAACCCTGTTTCAGTGGAGCCGTTCTAGGGTGGGCAGGAACGGGACGGATGACTGCCATCCGGCCTGTGGACCACTAGCCTCGCGGGGATCATAAATGTTTGCAGGTATCGGCCTCGTCGTCCTTATCGTCATGGTGTTCGGCGGCTTTATTTTTACGGGCGGCGACATCGGGCCGGTCCTCCACGCGCTCCCGCACGAAATGCTCATCATCGGCGGCGCTGCCGTCGGCGCGCTTATCATCGGTAACTCCGGCGCGGACCTCAAGGCGCTGGGCGGGGGCCTCGCCAAGGTCTTCAAAGGGCCGCAGTACAAGAAGCAAGACTATCTCGACTGCATCTTTCTGGTCAGCAAGCTGATGAAGATGCTGCGCGTCGAAGGGCCGGTGGCGCTTGAGCCGCACATCGAAGACCCAAAAAGCTCCTCAGTCTTTGCGGAATATCCAAAGCTGCTGAAAGACAGCGCGCTGGTCCACCTGATCTGCGACACGTTGCGGCTGGTAGTCGTCTCTTCCGGCACGCTCGATCCGCACGCGGTGGAAGACGTGATGGACAATGCGCTCAAGACGCACCACCACGAGACGATCAAGCCGGCCGAGAACCTTCAGGGTCTGGCCGACGCACTGCCCGCGCTCGGCATCGTCGCCGCGGTTCTCGGCGTTGTGAAGACGATGGGCTCGATCGACAAGCCGCCGGAAATTCTGGGTGCCATGATTGGCTCGGCGCTGGTCGGCACCTTTCTGGGGGTGCTTCTCGCCTATGGCATGGTCAATCCCTTCGCCAATCGCTGCAAATCCGTGATCGAGGCGGACGGCTCCATGTACCATGTCGTCAAGCAGATCATCATTGCGTCGCTCCACGGCCACCCGCAGCCGCTGGTGATCGAGGCGGCGCGGTCGAACCTGAGCCATGCGAACCAGCCGGCCTTCGCGGAGGTCTTCGACGGCCTGCGCGGCCGCTAAACAAGACGTTCCGGGGACCAGTACCATGGCATCGAAACCAGCCAAGCGCGCGAACGAGCCGGAACCGCGGCCGATCATTGTCAAGAAGATCATCGATGGCGGCCATGGCGGCCATCATGGCGGCGCCTGGAAAGTCGCCTATGCCGACTTCGTGACCGCAATGATGGCGTTCTTCCTGCTCATGTGGCTGCTCGGCGCGACGACCGAAAAGCAGCGCAAGGGGCTGGCCGACTATTTCACGCCTACGCTCGTGCAGATGAAGCAGGACAGCGCAGGCTCCACTGGCATGTTCGGTGGCGACAGTCTGATCTCCAAGGAGAATTATCCAACGACCGGCGGCCAGGGGAACATGGCGATCACCATCCCGCGCGATGCGACGGGCGTAAAGGATGTGGGCGGCGATAATCTCAAAAATGCCGACCGGCAAAAGTTCGAGCGGCTGAAGGCCGAGATCGAGGCGAAGATGGATCGGGATGCCGCCCTGCGTCGCCTCAAGAAAAATGTTCGCTTTACCGAAACGCGTGAGGGCCTGCGCATCGACCTCATTGACCAGGCGGATTTCGCGATGTTCGGCATGGGTACCGACCGGCTGCTGCCCGAGGCGCGATCGCTGCTGGTGCAGGTCGGCCATGCGATTGCGGATGTACCCAATGAGGTGATCGTGCGCGGCCATACGGACGGGCTGCCCTATGCCTCCGGTAGAAATATGAACAACTGGATGCTTTCCACCTCGCGCGCCGAAGCGACGCGGAGCGTGCTGGCGACTAACGGCGTGAGGAGCGAGCGCTTCGCCCGGATTGAGGGCGTGGCGGATCGCGAGCCGTTCATCGCGGACGATCGCTATGATCCCCGGAACCGGCGCATGTCCGTAATTCTCTCATGGAGTCAGGGCGGCGAGCGCCCCGGAGGGGAGGCGAACGCCCGACAGACAGCCAGTGCGGATGAGACCGCGGGGGCGGATGATGCCCGCACCGCGCTGCGCAAGGAAGCGCGGGACGACCCGGCCGCGCGCCTCGTCAAGGAAGCGCGGATGCTGAATCTCGGCAAGACGGCGCTGCCTGACGGCGCGGTCATCGCCAACGCGGATTCGGTGACCAAGCCGAACCGGGGCTTGCCGCCGGGCAAATCGGAAGCGACGGCCAAGCGGCCGAAACAGCTTCCGGTCGAATAAAGCGGATCGTTAGGCCGGAGCGGCGGTTGGCAGACGGAGGACGGCGCGGAGGCCACCGGTGGGACGGTTCTCAAGCGTGAACGTCCCCCCTTCTGCCGTGGCGATCGCCTTCACGATGGCGAGGCCGAGCCCTGTTCCACCGGTTCCACGATTGCGGGAGCTTTCGAGGCGAGTGAAGGGCTGAAGCATCTCGTCGATGCGGGTGGGGTCGATGCCCGGCCCGTCATCCTCGATCACGACGCCCACTTCGTCCACGCCCCGCAGGAGCGATATGCGCGCTCGCTCGCCATATTTACCGGCATTGTCGATCAAATTGCCGATCGCCCGGCGGATTGCGCGGGGATGAACCACGACGAGGGTGCGTGGCATAGGCGAGAGAAATACCTCTGTGCCGGTATCTTCATGGTCCTCGGCCACGGCCTCGACGAGAGAGGCGAGGTCCACACGCTGCGGTGGCTCGCGATCGCGGCCTATTCGGGCGAGGGAGAGGATATCGTCCAGCATGTTCTGCATGTCGTCGATAGTGGCGACCATTTTCTCCCGGTCGGTATCGTCGACGACCGATTCCACCCGCAGACGTAGCGCAGTGAGCGGCGTGCGCAGGTCATGCCCGATGGCGCCGAGCATCTGGTCCTTCTCCTCGAGATTGGCACGAATACGCTCTCGCATGGCGTTGAAGGCCGTGATGAGCTGGGCAATGTCGTCCGATCCGCGAACCGGCACGGGCGGCGCCCCTTCGCGCGTACCCAGCCGCTCCGCCGCCGCGGTCAGCGCGTAGAGCGGCCCGGCGAGGCGGCGGGCGAAGCCTAGCAGTGGAATGAGAATGACGCCGTAAATGAAAATGGTCTGCATGATCATGCGACCGATCAAAGGGCGCGCGATTGGGGCGGAACGGGTGCGGACGGTATACCAGCGCCCGGGCGCGGTCTGTACGGCGAGCTGCACCCGGAAGCGCGGTTGCGCCTCGACTCGGCTGTTTGGTACGATCTGCCGCAACCGTCTCTTCTCTGGCGGCTCGTCCGCAACGGCGGCGCGCACATCGAGAGGTCTTATTCCGGCGTTGGCAAACATCTCCCGCGCGCGGATGGCGAGCTCGGGCGAGGACTGCCCGCGCATGGCCGGCTGCGTCGTGCTGACCTCCACGCTGCGCGGCGATGAAAAGGCCAGCCATGGCATGTCCCGGTCGCGCTCGCGCGGATCGAGGGCATCCAGGATGCGGATGACGCCCGGCGCGGCAGTGACGGTCAGCCATTGCGAGCGCTGAGCAAGATAAAAGAGCGCGAAACCGACGATCTGGACGACGAAGAGGGTGCCGGCGACGAACAGAACGATCTGGCCCGGCAAAGTGCGAGGCCGGAGCGGCTGAAAAAGAGCGGCGAGGGCGCGCTTCACGACCGCTCCACGTCCGCGCTCAGCATATAGCCGCCGCCCCAGACCGTCTTGATGAGCCGGGGCGAGCGTGCGTCGTCCTCCAGCTTGCGGCGCAGCCGGCTGATCTGGTTGTCGATGGACCGATCGAACGCATGGGCCTCGCGCCCCTGCGTGAGATCCAGCAACTGGTCGCGGCTCAGAACCTGACGGGGCCGCGTCACGAAGGCGATGAGCAGGCGAAAGTCGGCGGTGGACAGCGGAATGGCCACGCCGTCCTGACCGGTCAGTGTCCAGTCGTCCGAGCGGAGCGTCCATCCTTCGAACGCATAGACCGTCCCATCGCTGGGCGCCTCGCGCTGAGTGCCGGTGCCTGCGCGGCGTAAAATGGTCTTGATCCGCGCAACCAGCTCGCGCGGGGAAAAGGGCTTCAGCACATAATCGTCCGCGCCCATCTCCAGCCCGACGATGCGGTCGGTTTCCTCTGCACGCGCGGTGAGCAGGATGATCGGCATTTCGCCCTGTTCGCGAATGGAGCGGCAGAGGCTGAGCCCGTCCTCGCCCGGCATCATGATATCAAGCACCACGAGATCTATCGCGCTCGACCCCAGAAACTTGCGGCCCTCTGCGGCATTTGCGGCCGAGGACACGCGGAAGCCCGATCGCTGAAGATACTGCCCCAGCGGCTCGCGGATCGCGGCTTCGTCATCGACGAGCAGGAGATGGGGCCGGGCTGACATGATAATTGCCTCTTCGTCATCATCGATCATGGCCGGATCTGCTCGTTCGCGTCAAATGCAGAGCCGGCGCGCTTCTGTGGGATGAAGCGCGCCGGAAACATGCGCAATGGGAAATGAAAGGAAAAGAAGCAGCCGGCCCCCCGGTGGGAGCGAAGGACCGGCCACGAGCCTTATCCGCCGGTGGGAGGCGAGGGCGGAGCACCTGCTCCGCTAGACTGACGCATTTTTCCCCGCATGGCACCACGCTCCTCTGCCGAGATGGTGCCATCATGATTGGTGTCGACCCGATCGAACATGGCGAGGCGCCTGTTGATGAAATCAGCCTTCGACATGGCGGCATCGGCGCTTCGGCCGGTCGTGGTCGACTGACCCATGCCACGTCTTCCCGTACCACGCCGCTGCGCGCTAAACTCTTCGCGGCTGATCGATCCGTTGCCGTCCTTGTCGATCCGCGCGAACATACCAGCGCGGCTCTTCTCCATGGTTGCCTTGCGCTCCTCGCCTGAGATCGCGCCGTCCTTATTGGTATCCAACGCATCGAAACGGGCTTCGAGGCGCTTCTGGAGATCGACGCGAGTCATCGGCGCAGGGCCTTTAGCCGACGTATGGGCACCGGCGTGAGCGCTCATGCTTACCGCGAAAGCGATTGAGCCAGCGATCAGGCCGCGTGCAAGAGGTGTGGAAACGAACATGAGGTGAGGGCTCCTTCTGTCCTGCCATTGCGGCATCTGAAGCCCTGTTTATGCCTCCATTGTCGCGAGAGTTTGTCGCTGCACCATGAACTTGTATCAAAATGTCATTAGCGCGTGCTCTCGATGGCCGCTGGTCCTCTGACCGAAGGGTGGCCTGACGGGAGCCGGTCGGCGGGCAATACTGGATGTTCGGTGACGAACGCCCTTGACGAGGGAAGGAGCAGGATGGCAGGGACCGCCTCAACCGGGCGGGTATAGCTCAATGGTAGAGCACTAGCCTTCCAAGCTTGTGATGCGGGTTCGATCCCCGCTACCCGCTCCAGGTCTCTCCGGTCTTTCGTCAGCCTCACCGCATTGACCCGGGAGAGGGCAAGGCTCTACTGCTCTGCCAATGGATCGCCCTACACCGCGCCAACTCGAGGCCTTCGATGCGATAGCGCGCACTGGCAGCGTGAAGGCAGCGGCCCGCGATCTGGGCCTTGCCGGCGAGGCGGTCGATGAGGCCGTCAAATCCCTCGAATCGAACCTTGGCGTCACGCTCTTCGAGCCGGGGGGGGGGGAATGATCTCCATCTTTCGGCCCATGGCGAGGCGGCGCTACCCGTTGCGCAGCGAATTCTCGCGGAGAGCGATGCGTTGCTCGCTGCAGTGGAGAGCGTGCGGGGCGCCGCCGCCGCCAGTATCGTGATAGGAACGCATCCATCCATCTTCGCGCTGCTGAAGCAGGAGCTGGCCGCTTTCGAGGATGAGTTCCCGGACCGTCCCCTCTCGATGGACTTCGATTGTTTTATCGTGGAGCAGGTAGCGCTGGCCTTTTCCGAGGGACGTGCCGATCTCGCGCTTTTCTATGCGCTGGGCGAGACGCGAAGCGTGGCGTCCCAAAAATTGTGGAGCGAAGGGTGGTCGCTGTTCGTGGGGCGCACCCACCCTCTGGCGTCCCGACAGGTGGTGCGCCTTGAGGATATCGCGCAGGAGGCTCTATTGCTGTCCTCGCCGACAAACCGGCTGCGACTGCTGCTCGATACATGTCTGGTGCAGGGCGGCCTCGGCAATTTGCAGGTCGCCGCGGAGCTGGACGATCATGCCGGGCTCGTCCAGCGATGTCGGGCGGGAGAGGGCATTCTGCCCTTGTTTGGGCCGACAGCGGCGCAGACCGCCGTCATGCCGGGCATTCGGCGGTTGGCCTACGCGGGGCGGATTCCACCCATCGACGTTCGGTGTGCCGTGCATCCCAAATCGGAAGCAGACGAGAGCGTGCAGGCCCTCGCGGAGATCATCCGGCGGGGTACGGAGTCGATCTGAGCCTGCTCAAAATTGCGTCCGGTCCCCGGCTGGGCTATGGGATCGGGCAACACCCCGGCACTGGCGATCTACGCGATTCGCTGGCGTCGGGTTCCTTTTTCTCATTTCCAGTTACGAGTAGGCCACAGCTTATGTCCCGTCGTCGCCAGATCTACGAGGGCAAGGCGAAGATCCTTTACGAAGGGCCGGAGCCCGGCACGCTGATCCAGTATTTCAAGGATGATGCGACCGCCTTCAACGCGCAGAAGAAGGGGACCATTTCCGGGAAGGGCGTACTCAACAACCGCATTTCCGAGCATGTCTTCACGCTGCTCGGCAATATCGGCGTCCCCACGCACTTCATTCGTCGCCTCAACATGCGCGAGCAACTCATCCGGCAGGTCGAGATTATCCCGATCGAGGTGGTGGTGCGGAACGTCGCGGCGGGTTCGATTTCCAAGCGCCTCGGCATCGAGGAAGGCGTGCAGCTGCCGCGCACGTTGATCGAATATTACTACAAGGACGATGCGCTGGGTGATCCGCTGATAAGCGAGGAGCATATCGCCTGCTTCGGCTGGGCCGGGCAGGAGGAAATGCACGACATCGCGGACATGGCAATTCGCGTGAACGATTTCATGTCAGGGCTGTTCGCGGCGATCGGCATTCGGCTTGTCGACTTCAAGCTCGAGTTCGGCCGCGTCTGGGAAGGCGACTTCAGCCGGGTGATTCTGGCTGACGAGATTTCTCCCGATGGCTGCCGCCTGTGGGACATCGAAACTGGCGAGAAGCTGGACAAGGACCGCTTCCGCCGGGATCTGGGCGGCGAGGTAGAGGCCTATCAGGAGGTCGCGCGCCGACTGGGCCTGCTGCCCGAGGGCCTGGACAATGCCGTGCTGGACCTGGAAACGCACCGCAAGAAGAAGGGCAAATAGCTCTTCCTCGCTTTCCGCGTGACGGGAATGAAAAAGGGGGCGGCCGTTGGCCGCCCCCTTCCGATTCAGGCCTGAGCCTTAGAAGCGATAACCGACGCCTGCGATGACCTGATGACGATCAGTGTCGATGCCGAAGCGTGCACTCTGCGCGCCGGTGGCATAGTTGATGTGCGCCTCGTCATAGTTGGAGTAGCGATACTCCAGCTTGCCGTAGACGTTGGAGCCGAACTGACGCTCGACACCACCGCCGACGCGCCAGCCGTCCAGCTTGAAGCTTGTGTCGGTGCGCTGGTTGAGGTCACCGGCAAGCACGTCCAGCTTCTGGTTGGTGTAGCCGACCTTCGCGTAGACCAGCGTCTCAGGCGTGGCGAGAAAACCGGCGCGCGCGCCGACATAGAGATCGCGGCCAGCGCTAACCCGACCGAAGCCGAAGCTGTTGGTGAGTGGGCCGTAGTTGGTCTTGGCCGAGGAATCCGTAAATTCACCTTCGACGCCGAGCACGAAGCTGCCGAGGTTCGCATCGTAACCAACGCCGACGCCGTAGGTCACGCCATCGATGTTGCCATTGTTGCGCGTGTCGGTGTCACTGCCGGCGCCGAGATGGTCATAGCCGACCAGCGCTTCGATGCGAGGACCGTTGAAAGGGGTTCCGTCCTGGGCAAAAGCCGGCGTCGCGAAGAGGGGGGCAGCGACGAGGAGGGCGGGGATAATCTTACGCATAACAAACTCCAATTATTCAATCCCGCGTTGCGGGACAGCATTCCTAATCCCGCCGTGGCGGGAAGCTGTACGTAGTGCTTCGGAACGCGGTTCACATGAACCCCAGATAAACAACTGATTTTGTTGTATTAATGACACATTTGATCTGCGCAGGTCGCGTTTTTCCGCCATTATGCCGCATATGCGAGACGCAGGAGCGACAAAATGGCGAATTGCCATCTTGAATTCATGTTCTGCTCTCCCTTGCCGCTGCTCCGGGCATGTTCTAGGGGAGCGCCAGCATTTCCCCACACAGGACCGGCTCCCCATGAAAGCGCGCATTTTCGTCACTCTCAAAACCGGCGTGCTCGACCCGCAGGGCAAGGCGATCCAGCATGCGCTGGATGGTCTTGGTTTCGCAGGCGTGAACGACGTCCGCGCCGGCAAGCTGATCGAACTCGATCTGGCTGACGGCACCAGCGAAGCAGAGATCGACGACATGTGCCGCAAGCTGCTCGCGAACACCGTCATCGAGAATTATCGCATCGAGCAGATCGGCTGAAAGGAACGGAGCCCATGAAAAGCGCGGTCATCGTCTTTCCCGGTTCCAACTGCGACCGTGACCTTGCCGTCGCGCTTGAGGCCGTCAGCGGGACCAAGCCCGTGATGCTCTGGCATCGGGAAACCCAACTTCCCGAAGGCATCGATCTCATTGCTGTGCCCGGCGGCTTCTCCTATGGCGACTATCTGCGCTCCGGCGCGATGGCGGCGCGATCGCCCGTGATGCGCGCAGTAGCCGATGCGGCGGCGCGAGGCGTGTTTATTCTTGGTATCTGCAACGGCTTCCAGGTTCTGACCGAAACGGGCCTTTTGCCGGGAGCTCTGATGCGCAACGCCGGCATCCATTTTGTTTGCCGCGACGTGAGCCTGACCGTGGAGAATAGCCAGAGCGCGTTCACCAGCCGTTATGCGACGGGGGAAGACATTCGCGTGCCGGTCGCGCATCATGATGGCAATTATGTCGCGGATGCGGCGACGCTGGACCGGCTGGAAGGCGAAGGCCGCGTGGCCTTCCGCTATGGCGAGCCGGTTAACGGGTCAGCGCGCAATATCGCAGGCATCCTCAACGAAGCCGGCAATGTGCTTGGCATGATGCCGCACCCTGAGAGGGTCATCGAAGCAGCGCAAGGCGGGACCGACGGTCGCCGCCTGTTCGAGGGTCTTGTCGAAGGACTGATGGCGACTGCCTAGGCAGCGGTGTCGATGCCCAGTTCCGCCAGCTTGCGATAAAGGGTCGACCGGCCGATGCCGAGGCGGCGCGCCACTTCCGTCATGCGGCCGCGATAATGGCCGATGGCGAGGCGAATAACGTCCGCCTCGATGTCCGCCAGCGCGCGCAGATGGCCGTTGGCCTCGTAGAGCGTCACACCGATGCCGTCCTCCTGCGCCGACTTCAATGGAGAGACGGTGGCAAGGGACGGGCTATTGTCGCTGGCGGCGATCAGTGCGCTAAGCTGGGGGAAGTCGTGCCGCGTGAGCGTGTTCCCCTCACACTTTACTGCCGCACGGAACAGAGTTGTCTGCAGCTGGCGGATATTGCCTGGCCAGGCATGCCGCATCAGGAGGTTGACGGCATCGGCCGTGATGTCAAATGGCCTGAGACCCGGCTGGAGCGCGATGCGCGCCAGAAGATGGCGGGTGAGAGCGGGAAGATCGGCCATGCGCTCGCGCAGCGGCGGGATAGTGAGCTGGACGACATTGAGCTTGTAATAAAGGTCTTCGCGGAAGCGCCCGGCCTCCACCTCGCCAAGCAGGCGAACATTGCTCGCCGCAACGATGCGGACATCGACCTGTGCCGCGCCGCGTCCGCCGAGGGGCACCACCTCGCCATTCTGTAGAACGCGCAGCAGCTTTGCCTGCGCGTCCATCGGCAACGCATTGATCTCGTCCAGGAAGACGGTGCCATGACTGGCGCCGATGATCTTGCCGAGATTGCGGTCGAACGCGCCGGCAAAGGCACCGCGCTCATGGCCGAAAAGCTCGGACTCAATAAGGTTCGCCGGCACGGCCGAACAATTGACCGAGGCAAGCGGGAGCTTTGCGCGCGGTGATGCGGCGTGGATGGCGTGAGCCATCATTTCCTTGCCGACGCCGGGTTCGCCCTCAATCAGAATAGGGACACGCGTGCGCGCGGCCTTTGCGGCAATGGCCAATGCCGCCCGGAAAGTGGGCGAGGCGCCGATAATCTCGTCAAAACCCAGCGCAGCCGGGAGTTTCTCGCTCATCGGGCGAAGTTCGCCTGCGTCATGTGGATTGTTGACGACGGCCTGCAAGGCCGCGATCAGGTTTTCCGGCGCGATGGGCTTGGCGATGAAATCATTTGCGCCCGCGCGCATCGCCTCGATTGCAAGGGCGAAGCTCCCGCCGGCCGTGAGCACCAAGACTGGCAGCTGCGGCCGGCGAACCCGCAATTCGCGAATGAGCGTGGCGGTCTCGAGCTTCTGCGACCAGTCGTCGATAAGGACAGCCGCGAGGCGCATCCCCTCGCGCGTGCCGAGCGTCGCGATCGCTTCTTCGCCAGTGTTGACGCAAAGAGTGCGCCAGCCCGCGCGGCCGGCGAGGGCAGAGGTGAGCCGGCGTTGGGCCGGCTCGTCGTCGACCAGCATTAGAAGCGGCGGTTCGGCTTCGATCATCATCAAAAATCTTTCCGTCGTCCCGATGACCCGGAATAGGACAGTCAAGTTAAGACCCGATTAAGCCCGTCGCCTGCTGCAAACCCCAAGGAATCGCATCGCGAGATTGACCTTGCGGCCCTGTCATGCTGAGAGCGGAAGCGAAGTCGCCGCCCGGCTCGGAGCAGGCGGCATGAACAGGCGTGAGGGTTTGGACTATGGCAAGCAACGAAATTCCCAAGGCGGCTCAGGGCACCTATGACGGCTTCATCACCCTGATGAAGTGGGGCACGATCGCCAGCTTGATCGTGGGCGCGCTCGTCGTCCTTATCATCTCCTGATTCCAAAAGGTTATCCACGATGAAAATCGCGGTCCTGCGCGAAAGCGCAGCCGGAGAACGGCGCGTCTCCGCGACTCCTGAAACAGTGAAGAAATTCATTGGCCTTGGCGCCGACGTTGCGGTCGAGGCGGGCGCTGGCCTGTCCGCGTCTATTGCGGACGAGCAATATGCCGTCGCCGGCGCAACGATCGCGGACCGCTCGAGCGTGCTCAAGGACGCCGGAATCGTTCTGGGCGTGCAGGGGCCGGACATCACGTCCCTTGGTGGCGCCGCAAAAGGCGCGATGATCGTGGCGGGCCTCAATCCCTTTGGCGAACGTGCGCTGATCGACGCTTATGCGGCCGCCGGGCTGGAAGCGCTCGCGATGGAGTTCATGCCGCGCATCACGCGCGCGCAGTCCATGGACATCCTGTCCTCCCAGTCGAACCTCTCCGGCTACAAGGCAGTGCTGGATGCCGCGAGCGAATATGGCCGCGCCTTCCCGATGATGATGACGGCGGCGGGCACTGTCTCGGCCGCGCGCGTCTTCATCATGGGCGTTGGCGTCGCGGGCCTTCAGGCGATCGCGACCGCGCGGCGCCTGGGCGCGCAGGTTTCCGCCACGGACGTGCGTGCCGCCACCAAGGAGCAGATCGAGAGCCTGGGCGCCAAGGCGATCTTCGTCGAGAAAGTCGCGGGCATCGAAGGCGAGGGCACGGGCGGTTACGCCACCGAAATGTCCGCCGAATATAAGGCCGCGCAGGCCGAACTCGTCTCCGCCCATATCGCGAAGCAAGACATCGTCATTACCACGGCGCTGATCCCGGGGCGTCCCGCACCGCGCCTCATCAGCGACGCGCAAATCGCGAGCATGAAGCCGGGCAGCGTTATCGTCGACCTCGCCGTGGAACAGGGCGGCAATGTGGAAGGAGCCGTTGCCGGCGAGATCGTCGAGCGGCATGGCGTCAAGATCTTGGGCCATCGCAACGTGCCCAGTCGTCTCGCGGCGGACACTTCGGCGCTCTTTTCGCGCAATCTCTTCAATTTCCTCTCGGCCTTCTGGGACAAGGACGCCGGTGGGCCAGTGCTCGACGAAGAGATCGGTAATGCGATCCGGCTGACGAAGGATGGTAAAGTCGTGAATGAGCGGCTTCTGGGATAGAACACAGGGTGCGTTTCGGGGGAAGCGCGCTGGCCTTTGCTTCTGGCAAGGCCAACAGGGAGTAGGAACGATGGACTTCATCGCCATATTGTCGATCTTCGTGCTGGCGTGTTTCGTCGGCTATTACGTCGTGTGGTCGGTGACGCCCGCGCTGCACACGCCGCTGATGGCGGTGACCAACGCGATCAGCTCGGTCATCATCGTGGGTGCGCTCATCGCTGCTGCGGAGTCCATCGATGGCCTCGCCAAATGGATGGGGCTGGCCGGCATTGTCTTGGCCAGCATCAACATCTTCGGCGGCTTCGCGGTGACGGAGCGCATGCTCGCAATGTATAAAAAGAAGGAGCGCAAGGGATGAGCGCGCTTCACACGCTCCTTGCGGCAAGCGGGCCGCTTGCCGTCTCGCCGATCGCGGCTTTTGCCTATCTGGTCTCCGGCGTGCTCTTCATTCTCGCACTGCGTGGTCTCTCCTCGCCTGAGAGCAGCCGTCGCGGCAATCGCCTCGGCATGGCAGGTATGGCCATTGCGATCGGCACGACGTTGGTGACGCACGACGCCGTGGGCCTGCCGGATATCTTCGCGGCCATTGTCATTGGCGGCGTCATCGGCTTCTTCATTGCTCGCAAGATTGCCATGACGGCGATGCCGCAGCTTGTTGCGGCGTTCCACAGCCTCGTTGGCCTCGCTGCCGTCGTAGTAGGTGCGGCCGCTTATCTCGATCCCGGCGCCTTCGGCATTCTCGATCCGCTGACCGGCCAGATCCACAATGCCAGCCGCATCGAACTGGGGCTCGGCGTCGCAATCGGCGCCATCACTTTCTCCGGCTCGGTCATCGCGTTCCTCAAACTCAATGGCAACATGTCCGGCAAGCCAATCCTGCTGCCGGGCCGTCATGTGCTGAACTTCGGCACGCTCTTCGCCATTTTGGCGCTGATCGGCTGGTTTTATGCCATGCCTGCACCGACGAGCGTGCCGTGGCTGTTCCCTTTGGTCGTCGCGCTAGCGTTCATCGTCGGCTTCCTGCTGATCGTGCCGATTGGCGGCGCGGATATGCCGGTCGTCGTCTCGATGCTCAACAGCTACTCGGGCTGGGCAGCCGCCGCGATGGGCTTCACGCTCTCGAACAGCGCGATGATCATCACCGGAGCGCTGGTCGGTTCTTCTGGCGCGATCCTCAGCTACATCATGTGCAAGGCGATGAATCGCAGCTTCATCTCGGTGATCGCCGGCGGTTTCGGCGCGGAGGCTTCGGCTGGAGGCGGCGAAGCGAAGGAGCAACGCCCGTGGAAGCGCGGATCGGCGGAAGACGCGGCCTTCTTAATGAGTCAGGCAGACAGCGTCATTATCGTGCCGGGCTACGGCATGGCCGTGTCTCAGGCCCAGCATGCGCTGCGCGAAATGGGTGACATGCTGAAGAAGGAAGGCGTGTCAGTTAAGTACGCCATTCATCCAGTCGCGGGCCGGATGCCGGGGCACATGAACGTGCTGCTCGCGGAAGCAAACGTGCCTTATGACGAGGTGTTCGAGCTGGAGGACATCAACTCCGAATTCGCACAGACCGACGTAGCGTTCGTGATTGGCGCCAATGACGTGACCAACCCGGCCGCCAAGACCGACAAGACGTCACCGATTTACGGCATGCCCGTGCTGGACGTGGAGAAGGCCAAGACCGTGCTGTTCGTGAAGCGCTCGATGGGCGGCGTGGGCTATGCCGGCGTGGACAACGATGTCTTCTACATGGACAACACCATGATGCTGCTGGCCGACGCCAAGAAGATGGTGGAGGATATCGTCAAGGCGATGGCGCACTGAGGACTATCGTTCGGGACGGAAGCGCCCAGGACGGGGGTATCACGGAATGCTGACGATCCCGTCAGGCTGGCTTGGGTAAGTCTGAAATATGGCCCGCGCCAGATCGGCGGAGATTACCTTGTCTTGCCCGGCCGCGCGGATCGTCAGGACGGCGCCATGCCAGATGACATTGTCCTCCCCCCGTTTTCGGATGCGAACCTCAAGCCGGGTTTGCTGAAGCGCAACAGTCCT
>PJTZ01000228.1_pt1 | contig 19428 bp, 8 predicted proteins | sample 1512131 | NCBI WGS metagenome assembly PJTZ01 (sample SAMN08177679, study PRJNA422409) | Soil metagenome, whole genome shotgun sequencing project. | reverse complement strand
CTACGAAAACCAATACGTACAAGACTACGAGCTGAAATCTCGCTTTGCCATTATGGATACCCTTATCGCCGAACTGAAGTTGGTAGAAGGTTCTATGTATAAAGTAGGTGAGGGTGGTGTTACGGCAGAACGCCTTAACCGCTCCTATGCCAACGCGCTTATTGGAGAAATCGCCCTACATGCTGGTGGTTGGCAGACCATCCGTACAGATGTACCGGGATTATATGGGGATGTACAGTTTGACTATAGAGGTACTGACGACGGTACTTGTGTGTACGCCCGACGAAAAGATTATATGGATTATATCCGGATGGCAGAACAATATCTTAACCTCGCCGTCAATACACATAATGGAACAACACGATTGATCACTTCGGACGATAGATCGGTCAACAATCCATTTCAGATGCATTGGCAGCATATCAACTCCAGACGATCCAGCCCCGAATCGCTATACGAAGTTGCTTGTTCTCCGGGCTTTGGTGGAGAGCATCCGTACTCGCAAGGGCGTCCGGGATCTAATAATGGAGCTGTTTCGGTGTTAAATACATTTGCCGCTATCCGTATTGTGCCTTCTTTCTTTTACAACGGTTACGAGGATGGCGACAAACGTCGCGATGTCAGTATGGTCGTAACCGGCAGTGATGCTGCGACTGGCCGGGAAGCATTAATGCCGCTCGGAGCGGGTACACGTATTGGTGGCGGTGGTCCGGCGATCAACAAATGGGACCAAAACCGCGGCGACAACCCATTGATTCCAAACAATGCCTTCCGCAGTTCCGGAATGAATTACACGGTCATGCGCATGGCAGATGCGATGTTGATGTTGGCGGAAGCGAAAGCTATCCTTGGAACAGACGATGCCGGTGCGGTGAATCTAGTGAACCAGATACGCAGTAGGGCTTTCGGTAATTCAAACCATCCTATTGCTTCCCTATCGGGCGAAGCACTCTTGGACGCCATTTATGAAGAACGGCGATTGGAACTATTAGGCGAAGGCGATGTCCGTTGGGATATGATACGCTCCGGAAAGTTCAATGAGCGAGCTGTTAAAGTTCGCCAGGAAATGGAAAACATGATGACTGGATTGGCTAGTAACGGCTACTATACCTTTGCAAGCGGTCGGACGATTTCCAATTATATATGGACGAAACATGTTCAGTTAAATCCAGGCAGTTCGGCAGCCGAGGTAACACAGGAAAGTACCAATCCAAACGATCCGGCACGTTTCCCCGGCTGGCGAGGAATCTACAATTGGAATGCCGCCGTGCATGCCAGTGTCGCCGCTAAAAACCTAGCCATAAAAGGACTATATAATTACATTGATCCGAATGGAGCCGAGGCTGCTGCCTTAGAGGCAGATGGTTACGTAAGAACAAACTGGGGAATTACAATATCTGCGGGTACGAATCCGGCGATGTACCGAGCCGCCATTCTAGATGGCGTAGTGGGTAGAGAAAACTTAGCGCCTCGCTACTTCCATCCTATGCCATTGACCGTAATTGATCAATCGAAAGGCAAGGTAAGAAACGGTTACGGGTTGCCTAACAATTAATTTATCAGCTAATTGCGTACGCTTTGCATCATATTACTTTGTATCTTACCGCTTGTGGGTTCTCCACAAGCGGTTGGTCATTTAACGACTTATACCAAGGAAAACGGTCCTTCCCACCGTACGGTATCGTGTATCGCGAAAGATAAAGATGGTTTCCTTTGGCTAGGCACCTGGAATGGCATCAATCGCTATGATGGAACTACTTTTAAAACGTTCGACGGTATTCAGCAAAATAGTGAATCTTTTTTATTAAGTCGCCGAATCGTACAAATTGTAGATGACGACGACTATTTATGGGTACTGACCTACGATCACCAAATCTATTGGTTTAATAAAAGAACAGAAAGATTCCACGCCTTATCCTCGTTGATAAGTCAATCCCTAGGACGCACCTATCTTTTTAATAAGATATTCCTCTTAACCGATGATTATGTCTGGCTTGGCACAGAAGAGCAGGGTATCGTGGCTGTACCTCGTCGAGACCGATTAGCCAACATCTTACATTACAGCACGAAAAGTTCGACACCCTATCGCATCTCCTCGGATACCATTAATATAGTCCATCAGGATAAAAGCGGGCATATCTGGATAGGAACTAACAAAGGACTCGATCACCTCCAACTGGTAGGTAAAGAATACCAATCTACAGACAACATATCTGCCAGCGGACCGGTCGTCAAATCTTCCCATGGAAAATGGGGCTCTGCATTCATCGCCAATAATTCCGATATATTATTCGTAAAAGATGGTCAGCATCAAGTGGAACAGATAAACGTCGGCGATGATATTATCCACGCTATCCTTTTCTCAAATTATGGCGATTTCCTATATGCAACGCGTAAAGACGGCTGTTTATTCAGAGTTAACCTATCTACGAAGACCGTAGATAAACTCCTCGACGGACATCAATCTCTCTATGGTATGTACGAGGATGCCAAAGGGAATCTTTGGATAGAACAGGAAGGCAGTGCACTTTATCTGGATCGACGCAGTAATTTACCCCGCATTTTTAAACCGCTATATGCTAAACAGAATACCAAGATTCCGTTTTTTTGCTTCGAAGATGTCAACAATCGCGTGTGGATCAGCATAAGAGGAGGTGGTTTCGGTTACTTTGATGAAAATACGCAGGATGTCAAATTTTCCATAAGCGACATCGGGTCGCAAACCACGGTATTACCGCAATATAATTATCTTTTTTTCTATGATCATAGCGGAGCTTTATGGTTTACTTCTGAGGAGAAAGGATTTGTCAAACTTGTTTTTTCCGATGTTGCCTTTCACCATCATGATCTGTTTATTGACAAACACCGTGCTTTAAATGATGAGGTTAGAAGTTTGATGTTGGACGCATCCGCGAAATTATGGGTGGGAACAAAAGCGGGAAACCTCTATGTCCGGCAGAACGAAAAGGCGATTTCTCTTTTTAATCCTGCCATTTTTAAAGAATCTGACGGTATCTACAGTTTGTTGGAAGATCATGCCGGTAATATCTGGATCGGGACAAAAGCATTAGGATTGTTTAAGGCTGCAGCCAAAGGTGATGGAGGTTATACATTAAGCCGGATTACAAGCGAACAGTGTGGATTAAACGCCAACCAAATATATACTTTGGCCCAAGATCAGAAACAGCGTATCTGGATAGGTACTTTTGATAAGGGATTATATAAATTGGAACATGGTTTTGGAAAGATTGACGTGAAAAAGATCCCCTGGACAAGCCATGCGACACAAAACAGATTATTTAACAAAATCCGCCATATCACTTTTGATCAACGCGGAAACTTGTGGATTGCAACGACAGAAGGATTGGTTGTACATGCCCCTTATGGGGAGACCCGCTTTTTCTTTGATACACCACATCATCCTATAAAACTGGGCGACAATGATATACAATATATTTTTTCTGACGCACAAGGGGCCATGTACCTATGTACATCCGGCGGTGGACTTACTAAAGTAGAAGGCAATCCTTTTGGAGAATTGACTTTCACGAATTTCGGACGGCAGGAAGGACTTTACAATAGTTTTATTTTAGGCGGTACCGCCGATTCTAATGGCAATCTATGGCTCTCCACAGAAGGTGGCTTAATCAAGTACGACAAACACCGTAAACAGTTTATGAACATGGATTCGGGAGATCGACTTAATAGCTTGTCTTTCTCGGAGAAGACAGTGTCCGGAACAGCAGAAAACCGTCTTTTCTTCGGAACTAATAAGGGCTTCCTCACCGTAAACCCCGCCAACATCCATGCAAACACACAGGCTGTCAACTTAGTATTGACAAGATTGTGGATCAATAATGAGGAACGAAATTTAATCGGAGATGAGGAAAAAGCGAATATTCAGTATATCGATAATCTTACACTCCCACACGACGAAAACAACATCAGTATCGATTTTGCTTTAACAGATTTCTATACAGGCAAACCTAATTTCTCATACAGATTATTGGGATTAGATAGCATCTGGCAACAGAACGGTTCGTTAAATCGAGCGACATTCACGAATCTAAAACCTGGTCATTACCTATTTGAAGTAAAAGGGGAATATGATCTCTATACAGCTGGGCCTTTCCGAAGGCTTTCCATTGTCATATCGTCTCCTTGGTGGGCTACATGGTGGGCTTATAGCCTTTATTTCTGCCTCACCATAATCATACTCGCATCCGTCCGCCATTTCGTTAAATCGATATGGCTCTTAAAGCAGCGCGTCATTATTGAGCAAAAGATGGCGGAAGTCAAAATGCGCTTTTTTACGAATATTTCGCACGAATTAAGAACGCCATTAACCCTGATTCTCAGTCCGGCAGAACAGCTACTCAAGAGTAAACAGCTAAATGAAGAAAATCGTCAGTACACGCAATTAATCAACTTGAATGCAAAACGCATGCAACGTTTTGTAGATCAACTGCTGGAATTAAGGCAGATACAGGAGAACAGCTATAAATTGCATAAAGTCTCCACTGATTTTATTTCGCTTGTACATCATGTACTGAATGGTTTCCAAGTTGTAGCAAAAGAGAAAAATATTCGTCTACAGCACAACCTTCCTGACGCAACCTTATTTTTGACAATAGATCGGGATAACATCGAAATCGTCCTGTACAATTTGTTATCCAATGCCTTAAAATATACTTATCCCCATACAGAGGTTATCCTAGCATTTAACGTAAATACAGCGGTAGGTTCTGTAACGCTCTCGGTATGCGATGAGGGGCCTGGTGTTAAAGAGGAGGCTTTGAACGAAATTTTTGAACTCTTTCATGTAGCATCACCTCCCTTCTCCCAATCGGAAAAAAGTTCGGGCATAGGACTATCCCTTGCGAAAGAGCTCATACAGTTACACGACGGCGAAATATGGGCAAAAAATCGTGAAGGTGGAGGTCTGGAGGTTACATTTTCCTTAATGTTAGATAACGAAGAATGTGCTGGACCTAAATCGATACCTATTGTGCAGGAAATTATTGACACATATCCGGAACGCAATACTGGGGAGGGGAAAGAATACGCTGCAACACCAAAAGAATTACAGGAAAAAGTTCTTATTGTCGAAGATAATGAAGAGCTTCGCGCCTTTTTGGTGTCGCAGCTGCGAAAAGACTATCAAGTAATAGAAGCTGGACAGGGCGATACTGGATTATCTGCCGCGATAAACAGTCAGCCAGACATTATCGTTAGCGATGTAATGATGCCCGTTATGGATGGAATAGAATTCGTGAAACAATTAAGAAAGCATACCGAGACAAGTCATATCCCTATTGTTCTGCTCAGTGCGAAGCACGCCATAGAAACGCAGATACAAGGCCTCCAATATGGTGCAGATTATTATATTACCAAACCTTTCCATTTGGATTTTTTATTAGCTTCTATACAGCGTCTTTTAAAACAACGTAAGCTTCTTTTTGAACACATGCTAAATCAACGCGAACTGTTGATATGCACAGATGATATCATTATCACAGACCATGACCGAGAATTTCTCCGGAACGTTATTTCCATTGTGGAGGAGAGAATGGAATGCCCTACGTTGAGTATTGATCAAATAGCCGATTCGCTCAACTTAGGGCGGAATACGTTCTATAAAAAATTCAAAAGTTTGACTGATATTGCTCCTGTCGAGTTTGTTCGTGACATGCGGCTTCAAAAAGCCAAAATATTGTTGGATCAAGGGTTGGATAATATCGCAGAAATCGCCTATCAAGTAGGTTTTAGTAACCCAAAATATTTCAGCACCTGTTTTCGGGAAAAGTTTGGTACGTCGCCTAAGATGTATTTCCAACAAAAAAAAACTGCTGAAGGAAATACACTGTAAAATTTGCCTCTCCATATAGGTAGATTTAAAATTTGAACCTTATTAATCAAAATTTGAACCTCTAAAATGGCGGTGTCTCTTATACTTGTGGTGTCTTTTACTGCAATCGGTTGCACTCAAAGACGCTAAAACTATAAACCAACGTAATATGAAACTAAATTTAATCACATCTTCTTTCTTGATCAGTATGGCTTGTTATACCTGTACTGCTCAAGCATCGGGATTAGATCCAGATCTGTTGCTCGAGACCGCGATGGCCCAAAAGCTGATTGACGTCACGGGACGCGTTAATGATACTGGTGGAAATCCAATAGGGGGAGTAACGGTAAGTGTCAAAGGGGGAAATAAAGTTACCTCCACTGATAATTCCGGTCAATATGCATTGCGAGACCTTGAAGAAAACGCCATTCTTGTTTTTATGTATATGGGCAAGCAATCGCAGGAAATTTCTATCGCCGGAAGAACACTTGTCAATGTTGTGTTGGAGGAAAGTTCCTCGACCATAGAAGAGGTTGTCGCTATCGGTTATGGAACAGCCCGACGAAAAGATTTGACCGGATCCGTAGCCTCTATTAATGCAGAAAAGCTAAAAGATCTCCCGACTACCTCTGTTCTCCAAGCTATTGCAGGAAGGATGCCAGGTGTACATGTCACCGTTACCGAAGGGTCTCCGGATGCCGATATAAAGGTCCGTGTCCGCGGAGGAAACTCCATCACGCAAGATAACTCTCCGCTATATATCGTGGATGGTTTCCGGGTTGCCAATATCAATGATATTCCCATGACCGACATCGAGACGATCGACGTATTGAAAGATGCTGCATCGACTGCCATCTATGGGTCAGAGGGAGCCAATGGTGTAGTTTTGATCACGACTAAGTCCGGTAAAGGAGGTGCGCCCAGGATCGCGCTAAGTTCGTATTTAGGCGTCAGTAATGTTTACAACTTGACAGAAGTATTATCTCCTTACGAATACGTCTATTGGCAGCGGGAACTTGATCCTTCCACTTCCGCCAATAACAGTTTCAATTCCATGTATGGGCTATGGGAAGATCTGGATATCTACAAATCCAAAGCAGGTATCAACTGGCAAGATCGGCTTTACGGCAATACCGGTATACAGCAGAATTACAATGTTGGACTTAGCGGGGGTGACCAAGATGGTAGCTTAACGTATAACATCAATTATACCCGGGACGATGAGGATTACATTATGCTAAACTCTGCCTATCAACGTGATTATGTCAGTGCCAAACTCAATAAAAAAATCAGTCCCAAATTATCCTTCGAGTTCAATTCCCGTATGTCTAACACCGAGATACAGGGCCCCAGCATATCCGATGGACGAAAACTCCGGGAAGCCGTTAAATATGCCCCGGTACGTAGTTTAGCCTCCTTGACCGAGGATGCCCTTGGCGGTGCAGAAGATATCACCTCGCCGGAGGCTTTAAGTTCTTTGCGGGATCCTGTCGTGAATGTGGAAAACGAATATAAAGATCAAAATCGTTTTAACCTCACGTTTAATGCTGGTTTCAACTGGAAAATTATCGATGGGCTGAGCTTTAGCACCAAAGGATCCTTTGGCTATAACAAAGATTTTACGGATAATATCTGGGTACGGGGCACGGGGCAGTCAAGCTCTAACGGCGGACAGCCCGTGGCGCGTAGAGAAGATAGAAAAGGAACCTTGTATTCTATACAAAACGTACTGACATATGATTTCAATCTGCAAGAAGATAAGCACCGCTTCACCATAGTGGGTGGGCAGGAGATCACGAACAGCCAACGGAACGATATGTTAATGGAGTCCAAGTTCTATCCCGAAGACTTCACACCCCAAGACGTACTGGCGATGTGGAATTACGGCACACCGCAACCTACCTATACCACCATTGGTGAGCCATCCCGGACTTCCTCCTTCTTTTCTCGGGTCAACTATACGTTCCGTGATCGGTATATCTTAACGCTAACCGGAAGAGTAGATGGCAAGAACGTTTTTGCGCCGGGTAACCGTTGGGGTTTCTTTCCCGGTGCTGCTTTCGCCTGGCGTTTCTCCGACGAAGATTTTATGGAGAATACGCGTAGCTGGTTATCTGATGCAAAATTACGCTTAAGCCGTGGAGCGGTGGGCAACGCTAGAGTAGGTTCTTATTGGCGACAGGAATATGGCTTCGTTACCGGAGGTAATCAGCTGTATTACATCGGTGAAACGCCCCAAAGTGCATTACGTACACAAAACACGCTCAAAAATGAAAACTTAACTTGGGAAAGCACGGTCTCTACCAATATAGGTTTAGATTTAAGCTTCTTGAACAGCCGGTTCAATGTCACCATCGATGCGTATAATAATATTACAAACGACCTGATTCTTCAAGTTCCTCTTCCTTCCAGTTCCGGCTACGCAAATCAATACCAGAACATCGGTAGCACGTCCAATAAGGGATTAGAGTTTTCCGCTTCGGCTGTGTTGATGGAGAAAAAAGATTTTCGCTTATCGGCTGACTTCAATATCTCGTTCAACCGAAATAAAATCCGGGCGCTTATCGATGGATTGGACGAGATGAATACGCCCGCCTCGGCATGGTTGGATTTTGGGCGGGATGATTTTCGAGCTATAGTAGGACAACCTGTCGGGCTGATGTACGGATTTCTTTCAGATGGCTATTATACTTTCGATGATTTTCATTTTGATGGGGATCAAAATAAATGGATCTTGAACGATGGTGTGGTCGACGCTTCCCACGTCATGTCCCGCTCGGGCAATTATTTTGGACCGGGTCATATTAAATTAAAAAAAGTAGGGGGAGAGGGAACCGTTGTCAATCCAGACGATGACCGGGTAGTTATTGGTAGGGCGCAACCTAAACATACGGGCGGCTTTATGCTGAATAGCAGTTACAAAAATTTTGACTTGGCGGCGATGTTCAACTGGTCTTACGGAAACAACATCTATAATGCAGACAAAATTGATTTCACCGCCTATGAGGGTTCGAAACGCTACCAAAACCTGAGTGCAGATATGCGCCTATCGGAGCGTTTCACCACCATCGATCCAGCTACGGGATACAACATCATGTTTGGAAACGAAGCGAATCCCGAGATGTTCCGGGCATTAAACGAAGGAAAGCCCATGTGGAATCCCATGGCAGCCAATGCGCGTATCTTGACCGATTGGGCTATCGAAGATGGTTCGTTTTTACGGCTGAGCAACCTAACCCTCGGTTACACCTTGCCTTCACATATCGCCAACCGTTTGCTTATGCAAAACCTACGGGTATACGTTGCGGGGTATAATCTACACGTGTGGACAAAATACACCGGACAGGATCCCGAAGTAGACACCCAACGGAATGCATTAACCCCAGGTGTAGGATATTCCGCATATCCGAAATCTAAAAAAGTGTTGTTTGGATTAAATGTTACATTTTAAAGAGATGATGAAAATGAAAAAGATAATAGGAATAATTTCTGTCGTGTTCGTCACGTTTTTCACCGCCTGTGAAAAGTATTTAGAAACAGAATCGCCGTCTTCGTTGAGTCCGGAGACCGTATTCAATACCAGCTCCATGGCAAAAGCGGCCGTCATGGGACTTTATGGACGGATGACAGATGCGTATATATACGGTCAGAAGCTTGCCGTCAACTGGCAAGGTGTTTCCGACACAGAGTCGAATGGAGCCTTTAGCGAGACCAACTATGTCCAACCGACCAGTGATTATGGTGCCGGCAACTTTTTTGGTGACGCCAACAATCAAACCACCCGCTGGCAACGCCTTTATGAGTTCGCCGAGATGGCGACGGCTGTCGTAGATGGCATCCGTAACTCGCCCATTTTGGAAAGCGATGCCGCTACGATGAAGCCACTATTAGGGGAAGCGTTAACACTCAAATCATTGGCTTTCTTTGAGATTGCTCGCTATTGGGGAGATGCGCCTTATAAAAAAGAAGCTTCTAAATCTGATCTTTCCAACGTATATTCCGGAAAATCAGACAAAGATACCATTTACCATTATCTGGTACAGGATCTAAATGAAGCCCAGTCATATCTACCCTATAAAGGTGCTACTGGCGAATACGGCACTGTAGAGCGTATCACCAAAGGCTTCACAAAAGGTCTGTTGGCAAGGGTAGCGTTATTTGCCGGAGGCTGGTCGTTAAGGGACGCGAGTCTATTCCCCAACTCTACGGCGGAAAGACACCCTACCATTCCCGAAACCAACGGTTACTACGTAGGACGTCCGAAAAACTGGCGTGATTACTATGCGATTGCCGCCCAGCATACGGCAGAGCTGATTGGCTCGCCCGACAACCCACACGCCTTAGATCCAAGCTTTCAACATATATGGGAAACCGTATGTGGTGGCCAATTGAACAACTTCAATGAAAATCTTTTCGAAGTTGCTTTCGGTATGGGACAAAATGGTGATATCGGTTCGTTGATGGGCTACGCGGTCGCAGGCGGATCTAAATACGGATCGAGAGGCTTCGGCGGTAGCTATGTAACCTCTACCGCTTACTATTTTTACTCATTCGACCGCGAAGATCAGCGCCGCGATGTAACGTTGACCTGGATTGGATACGGTGGAGATAACAAGGAAAATGTGAGCACCAACCCCTATGATGTCAAATTTGGAAAATGGCGGATATATTGGATGTCTGATGCCTATTTGGCGATGCATAAAACCGCTAGCGGAAGGATTGCTACCGGTGTGAACTGGATTTTGATGCGCTATTCGGACATCTATCTGATGTATGCCGAAGCGTTAAGCCAATTAGAAAACCCAGACGCCGTGCACGAAGCTGCCGGCATGTCCGCACGCCAAGCCCTAGAAAAGGTTCGCGAAAGGGCTTTCGGCACCGGATCGGCAAAGATAACCCAATATGATCCCAACTTCCTAAATGCGGTTATCAACGAGCGTGCTTGGGAGTTTGGAGGAGAATCAATCCGAAAACAAGACTTGGTGCGTTGGGGATTGTTATATGAGAAAATCGAAGACATGAAGAAAGCACTTTGTCTCATGTACGACAACACAAAACCTGTTACCATATTTGACAAAACCTATCAACCCTCGGATTTCCCCAAAACCGTCTACTACCGGTTCCGGAACGCAGAGTATATAGATCAAAGCTCATTAAACTATTATGGCGATCTCCCCGCTAATCCCGGAGGGGATTGGTTGTCTGTCTCTTGGTTTCCAAAAGCAGCGGAGAAGCCTGCTACTGTCGAGCAGGGCCGTACCTACAACTACACGATGTGGCCCGTGAGAACATTATTGGCAGGAACAGGCTTGATGGTTTCATACGACTATTCGGAATTTCTATCTACACTGACCTATGGAACCGAAATCCAGAATTTACTGCAACAATATAAGATGGGGAACGGTGTATGTAATTATCGTTATCCGTTCGCAATCTATGTGGACGATATCCGTGAGTCAAGAGGTTATTTGGAAAATTCATATGGATATTAATGCCTAGAGGAAAACAGTCATGAGAAAGATGTTAATAAATATGACCATGCTAGTTGCAATGGCACTAGCTATGTCAAGCTGCGAAAAGAAAGTCAACGATTGGGATGTCGACCCTTCCCATGCTGGGCTCTTCCGATCACTAAGTTTCGAAACAACCAACATTGGAGCTACCGATGTAGAAATCGGCTATACCCAAACCGTATCGGCTAACAAATATGTTTTTGAGTTCAGCAAAGACAGTTTAGAATTTAACGAGATTGTCAAAACGGTAGAAATTCTAGCGGATACACTCACGCCCTTTGCTCCATCCACCACACCAACACGTGTGGTCTACCGCACGATATTCGAGGACTTAGACGGAACATCTCCTTACTCCGTACGCATGAAAGGCATCAATACGGAGACCGGTCAAGAGTCGGGCTATGTGGAGCTATTTTTTAGAACCATGGCGGAGCAATTGTTTTCCGGTGCCGATATATCCTTAGATCGGATTACGATGCACTGGCCGGCAACCGACAATGTGACCCATATTGTGGTTACCGATCCAATAAACGATGATAGCGAGGTAAAACGGGTAGATTTGACAGCTTCCGATAAAACAGAGGGGGCTGTAACGATTACCGATCTTCAGCCCGGTAAAATGTATGCGATTTCCATCTATAACGACGATGTTTTACGCGGTACCCGGGTTCTTGTAACCTCGGGCATATCCGGAGGTGATATCATTCCGGTCTCTCCGGGAGATGATATCCCCGCCATGGTCGCGGCGGCACTGGCAGCAGGGAAACAAAATATCATTTTAAATTTTTCGGGAGATCAACCCTATGCCCTTGGTTCCGTGACATTACCTTCTGGTATTAACAGCGTCAGCTTAACCGGAACGGCGAATGCCGACGGGAAAAATCCAGTATTGCAGATCAGTTCTTTCAAGCTTTCGGATGCACAGTACGGTAGGGTTATTTTTGAGAATGTGGATATTCACGCTATTAACGGAAGCTCTTTCCTCATCACCTCCGAGCAAGCAGGTATGCAGACTATGGGCTACTGGTTCATCAACTGTTATATCGAAGGATTTGGTAACGGTGTCGTACGCTTGAATAATGCCGTCAACGTGAATCGGATTGAGTTTGCTAACTGTAGAGTTCATAAAAATGGAGGCTGGGGTGTTGTAAATGTGGGTGGAAGTGAGGCTGTTGTCGATTCCATCAAGTTTACCAACAGTACGCTGACCGATCTTTCCACACAGCTTATGGATGTACGGGTTGCGGTCAAAAAGATTGTTGTACAGAACTGTACATTCTACAATCAGAACGCTGCTATGAGCCAGTTGTTACGTTTTGACACGAATAGGCTCCCGTTAGAGCTGCAGGCTGGGAACAATATTATTTCAGGCACAAACAGTGGCGCGAAACTGAATGCAACCAGCTACGACCATGCAAACTTCGGTCTTCCGGTCTCCTTTGCAGGTAGCTATCGGACGAATGAGTTTGAAATAGAAAGGGATTCTCGTGGATTTGCAGATATTACACTCTTCAGCGGTAGTGCTGCCGATCTTTTTGTGGATCCAGATGCCGGCGATTTTAGGATTAAACCCGGCAACGGGTTTGGCGGTCGCGGAACAGCTGGCGATCCACGTTGGATTGAGTAAAAAAAAGATATGCCCCAGATTGTTCCGATAAAGTCTGCGGGCATATCTTCTCGGAAAAAATAACACAAAAAACAAATAGAAAATATCACCTCTTATAGTCTATATAAATATCGTATGATTTCAACATTAAAAATAAAAAATTATATGCCGGGTATCTCGATGCTATGCTCCATCCTCCTCATACCCATTTATCCTACGCTGATAGCCTGTTCTAAAAGTGCGGAAACATCGGATGAAACTACGCCAATAGAAGAAGAAGGCAAAACGATCAAAGCAGATGCAGTTGTAGCCGCAGATGGTACGGGGGATTTCACATCCCTACAAGATGCGATAAATGCCGCACCAAATAATAGGACAGAATATTACTACATCTATATTAAAAAAGGCACCTATAAAGAGGTCATTACGATTCCGCAAACCAAAGATTATATCTATTTAATAGGAGAAGAGACCGCAACGACCGTTTTAACGTATGATAATTATGCCAGCCGTCGTAAACCGGATGGTTCTGAATATGGTACGAGCGGTTCAGCCTCGTTTTTTGTACAGGGCAATCATTTCGTCGCCGAAAAGATAACTTTCGAAAATACGGCCGGCATCGATGCTGGACAGGCGCTAGCGATCAATATTAGCGGTGCTCGTTCCTCTTTCCGCAATTGTAGGTTTTTAGGCCATCAGGATACGTGGTATGCAGGTAATGGAACCTATCAATATGTCAAGGATAGTTTTATCGAAGGTTCTGTCGACTTTATTTTTGGTGGGTCTACAGCGTTTTTTGATCATTGCCAGTTGGAGAGTACCCGAAATGGTTACATTACGGCTGCATCTACTCCAGAAGATCAGACCTACGGTTATGTATTTCATCATTGTACCCTTACCGCTCGCCCGGAGATAACTAGCAGTTCCGTCTACCTCGGTAGACCCTGGCGCCCGAATGCAAAGGTTATATTCATCGAATGCGCTATGGACAAGCACATACAGCAGGCTGGTTGGCATAATTGGAGGAAACCTGACAATGAAAAAACCGCATTTTATGCCGAGTACAAATCTACCGGTGCCGGTGCGAGCATAGATAACCGAGTTTCATGGTCTCATCAACTGACGATGGAAGAAGCCAAGCGCTTTACCTATGAGAACGTTATCGGCGATCAGCACCCTAAATTTGTGATGGAAAAAATCCAGATCAATTAATTTTCCCTATATATAATCGTATGCAGAAATCCTTAATCACATTTTGCCTTCTCTTATTTGCACAATACACCATGGGGCAAGAGCGAATAAACCTTTGGGAAAGAAATAATATACCGAATGCTAAAGGTATCGCCTTGCACGACAGCATTGCAAATGAACGCATTTATCAGGTCGCAGAACCTCGGATACAGGCATTTTTCACATCTTCACAAGAAAATAAACGTGCTGCGGTACTGATTATACCAGGAGGGGGATATGCTCGTTTAGCCTACGAAATCAGTGGTTATCAATTAGCAAAATGGTTCAATACGATGGGCATGCATGCGTTTGTATTAGAACATCGTATGCCACAATCTCCGGACGTTATAACACCGCATCTGGCACCATTACAAGATGCGCAACGGGCAATACGCATCATCAAGCAAAACGCCGCATCATGGGATATAGATATCGATAAAATCGGTGTTATGGGCTCATCAGCGGGAGCACATCTTGCGGCGACATTAAGCACGTGGAACCAAGACGTATCCATTGTAGGCGACACGTTGGACAACTATGATTTTAAACCCGCTTTTCAGATACTGATCTCTCCCGTTATTGATATGGGCGAATTTGCCCATAAAGGAAGTCGGGAGAATTTACTGGGTAAACAACCAACAAACGAGCTATTAAAGCAATTTAGTCTGCAACATCAGGTAGATACAGAAACGCCGCCGGCGTTTATCGTGCATGCGTTCGATGATCCCGCTGTACCCGTAAAAAATAGCATATTGTATGTTGACAGTCTATTTACCAAGGGTATATCGACATCCCTGCATATCTTCCCACAGGGGAAGCACGCCATCGCCCTGCGAAACAACCCGGGATCGACATCCCAATGGGTTACGCTTTGCGAGGAATGGTTAATTGAAAATGAGAAACTATAAAAAAGAAACATGTTTTTGAAACAGAAAAGAAAAGTTTGGATCGCCACGAGTATGTACGTTTTATCGATGTTGAGCACGCGTGTGGACGGCCAGACTCAACCAACAAACAGCCCTTACAACTGGGATAATTTACCCGAAATTCAGCAACCCATGTTTCGGAAGGACACCCTCGATATTCGAGATTTCGGGGCGAAAGGAGATGGCATGACCCTCAATACCAAAAGCATCAACGATGCGATAGCTGCCAGCAACCAAAATGATGGAGGGGTTGTACTTATCCCCGCCGGTTACTGGCTGTCGGGTCCTATTGAATTAAAAAGTAATGTGAAGCTGCATTTAGACGACAACGCTTTCCTACAGTTCACGACAGACTTTGATCAATACCAGATTGTAGAAGGGAACTATGAAGGCAAACCATCTGCCCGAAACCAGTCCCCCATCAGCGGAAGAAACTTAAAAAATATCGCTATTACAGGAAAAGGTACCATAGACGGCAACGGCGATGCCTGGCGTATGGTTGGAAAAGGAGCGCTAACAGAAAGAGAGTGGCGTGATAAGGTTGCCGCTGGTGGACTGATCAGTGATGATGGTAAAACTTGGTTTCCTTCGGAAAAAACAAAGCGAGCACACGAAGAAAAACGATCTGTTTTGTTAACGGAAGGTAAAACGTTAGCGGATTTTGAAGATATTAAAGATTATTTACGTCCCAACTTACTCGTTTTAACGAATTGTGAAAAGGTCTTATTGGAGGGTGTTACATTCCAAAACTCACCTGCGTGGAACCTACATCCACTCATGAGCCAGCATATAACGATGAGGGATGTCAAAATCAAAAATCCCGACTATGCCCAAAATGGAGACGGCATTGATATTGAATCCTGCTCCAATGTACTCATTGAAGATTGTATTTTGGATGTAGGTGATGATGCGATCTGTATCAAATCCGGAAAAGATGAAGAAGGGCGTAAGCGCGGGATTCCTACAGAAAAGGTCATTATCCGCCGAAATAAGGTATATTTAGGACACGGTGGATTTGTCGTGGGTAGCGAGATGTCTGGAGGAGCACGCGATATTTTTGTCGAAGATTGTACGTTCATGGGGACCGACAAAGGAATACGTTTTAAAACGACACGTGGGCGCGGAGGGATAGTGGAAAACATTCATATCCGTCATATAAACATGTCGGATATTGTTGACGAAGCCATTTTCTTTGATATGTACTACTGGACCAAACCACCAGAAGCAAACGAAATACAAGAAATTCCACCCGTAACAGTGGAAACCCCGCAAATCAGAAATATATTCATCGAAAACATCAATTGTAATGGCGGAAAAGTAGGTATTTTCGTACGTGGGCTGCCAGAAATGGCTGTACAGCATATCCACATGAAGAATTTAAACCTGACCGTGAATAAAGGAATTGAAATAAAAGATGCACAGCATATTACGATAGAAAATGCGATGCTAAATACCCAGACGGAAGCACCTTTATTGTATATCGAAAGTGCAAAAGATCTTGCATTTAAAGGGTTGCAATTCGATAAGAAGCAACCACAGACCGTTGAAGTACATGGTTCTAATTCGTCTAATATTGTGATTAAAAACACGCCGATTGATAGGGGTAGTATGAGTTTCCATCATGGGGCAAGTAAAGAAGCGGTACAACTTAATTAAAAACAGAAACAATGAGGAATAAAAATATGCTAAAGACAATTTTATTGGCGGCCACGGTACTATTCGCTCCGTGGACACTTTTGCACGCGCAGCAGGAGCTAAAACTGATATATGATAAACCTGCTGCCGATTGGAACGAAGCGCTGCCTATTGGAAACAGTCGGCTAGGTGCCATGGTTTTTGGAAATCCGGCGAAGGAACAAATACAACTTAACGAAGAAACGATATGGGCGGGTGAACCGGGTAATAACGTTCCCAAAAATACATACGACAAGATTGTAGCAATCCGAAAGCTACTGGCCGAAGGAAAAGCCAAGGAAGCACAAGATTTGTCGAATGCGACCTTCCCGCGACAAGCACCCGATGGTTTAGATTATGGGATGCCCTATCAGACCTTTGGAAGTCTTTGGCTAAATTTTCCAGGACACGAGACATTCCATGATTTCTATCGCGAGCTCGATATTCAAGATGCGGTAGCACGCACATCGTATAAGGTGGACGGTGTTCAATATAATCGGGAAGTGTTTGCTTCTTTTACGGACGATGTTGTCATCGTTCGCTTAACGTCCTCCAAGAAAAATGCCCTTTCGTTTTCTATCGGGCTCAGCACTCCCCATAAAATGCACGCGCTAACCGCAACAAAAAAACAGTTGAGCCTTTCGGGTACCAGTGGATCAGTGGATAGCAAAACAGGGAAAGTAAACTTTGAGGGTATGGTGCGTCCGGCCCTAAAAGGAGGACAGCTGACCGTAAACGGGAATAGCTTTGACATCAAAGATGCGGACGAGGTGATCTTGTATATTTCTATCGGCACCAATTTCAACCGATATAACGATTTAAGTGGAGACCCGTCCAAACGGGCACAAACCATATTGGACAAGGCATTACGCGTAAAATATGATAAGGCACTGGCTAACCATAGTCAAAAATACCAACGTTTTTTTAACCGAGTTCATCTAGATCTGGGTACCTCGGCACAGGCTAATAAGACAACCGATGTACGTGTACAAGAGTTTGCAACCGCACATGACCCGGCTTTAGTATCTTTGTATTTTCAATTTGGACGATACCTGCTAATCAGCTCCTCGCAGCCGGGTGGTCAGCCAGCGAACCTACAGGGTATATGGAATGAAAAGCTATCTCCGCCATGGGACAGTAAGTATACCGTTAACATTAACACCGAGATGAATTACTGGCCTGCCGAAGTGACAAACCTCTCCGAAATGCACGAACCATTATTTTCTATGCTGGAAGATCTTTCGCTCACCGGGCAGGAAAGCGCACGGGAAATGTATCACGCCCGTGGATGGAATATGCACCATAATACGGATCTATGGCGTATTACTGGCGTTGTGGATGGCGGTTATTACGGTATGTGGCCGATGGGAGGAGCTTGGTTAAGCCAACATATTTGGCAGCATTACCTCTACAATGGACAAACATCTTTTTTGCAGAAATATTATGATATACTGAAAGGGAAAGCACTGTTTTACCTAGATATTCTGCACGAAGACCCTTCAGGACAATGGCTGGTCGTCAGCCCTTCGATGTCACCAGAAAACTCGTATCTGCCCGGTAGTGTCGGTGTTTCAGCCGGTACCACCATGGATAATCAATTGATCTTTGATGTGTTCCATAACTTTATCGATGCCGCAAAAATATTAGGTTTAGATGCACCGCTGGCGGACTCCGTTAAAGCTACATTGGATCGTTTACCTCCTATGCAGATTGGACAGCATACGCAGTTACAAGAATGGTTAGAGGACCTGGATAAAACGACTGACCAGCACCGGCACATCTCCCACTTATATGGGTTATACCCGGCCGGGCAGATATCGCCTTTCCGTAATCCAGACTTGACAGAAGCGGCAGTCAATTCATTGATCTACCGTGGCGATAAGTCGACCGGATGGTCCATGGGCTGGAAAGTAAATTGGTGGGCGCGTCTATTGGATGGTAATCAAACGTATAAACTCATTCAGGAGCAGTTGAGCCCACCTGTGGGCGATAAAGGACAGGGCGGGGGTACCTATCCGAATTTATTGGATGCGCACCCTCCTTTCCAAATTGACGGGAATTTCGGCTGTACGTCTGGTATCGCAGAAATGCTAGTGCAGTCTTATGACGGGAATATTTTCATTCTACCGGCCTTACCCGATGCCTTACCTCATGGTAGCGTCAGTGGTCTGAAAGTGCGCGGAGGATTTGAAATTGACATGACTTGGGCAGATAGCAAACTAAAGACATTGACTATTAAATCAACATTAGGCGGAAACTGTCGCCTTCGCCTAGCGCAGGAAACAAATTTGAAAAGTGATCTCATGATGGACATCGCAGAGGGAGAAAACCAGAATCCATTCTATCGGGTGCATCCGATCAAAGATCCTCTGATATCCGCTAAAGCAAATTTGAAAGGTTTTAAACTTCCAGAGACAAAGCTAATTGAGTTTGATACGAAGGCCGGTGAGACGCATACGTTTGTTAATCAGTAGAGCGGAAATGTGAAGTCTCAAAGCTTATGCCCCGAACAGAAATGTAACGTCGGCGGACGGAAGTGTTATGTCGACGGACGCCGACATCACTTCGTTGCCCTACTTTACGCAACTCCCGTCCATCTTTTTCACGTCGGCATATGGGAAAGTCGTCTCG
>PJTZ01000227.1_pt1 | contig 19570 bp, 18 predicted proteins | sample 1512131 | NCBI WGS metagenome assembly PJTZ01 (sample SAMN08177679, study PRJNA422409) | Soil metagenome, whole genome shotgun sequencing project. | reverse complement strand
TCGATTACCCAGCGCCGCAATCTCCTCGGCAAAGCGCTGGCGCCATTCGCGGTTGTGGTCGCGGCTATGGGCAACGAAATCATGGTCGGCCAGCGCGGCAACAGCGGCGTCGGACGCGCCGATGGAGAAGGCAAACGGCGCACGGATGCGGTGCATCGCATCGATCACCTCGGCACTTGCATAGCCCCAGCCGACTCGCGCGGAGGCAAGGCCGAAAATCTTGGAGAAGGTGCGCGTCACCAGCACGTTGGGCGCCGTTTCCGCCAGCGCCAGCGCGCCGTCGTCGTCTTGCCCATCGAGATATTCAGTATAGGCCTGATCGACGACGAGGAGCACGTCTTTCGGCAGGCCCGCGTGCAGCCGCGCAATCTCCTCGCGCGAGGAATACGTCCCCGTCGGATTATTGGGATTGGCGATGAAGACGACGCGCGTCTTCTCCGTCACGCAAGCGAGAATCGCGTCGATGTCGGTCGCATAGTCCTTGTCCGGTGCCACCACTGGCGTCGCTCCCACGCGGCGCGTAGCAATGGGATAGACCGAGAAGCCGTAGCGCACGAAGATAATCTCATCGCCCGGCCCCGCGAAAGCGCCCGCCGCCAGATGCAGCACTTCATCCGATCCGGTGCCGTAAATGATCCGCGCGGCATCGATGCCGTAATGCGCGGCCAGCGCCGTGCGCAGCTCGATCGCTGCTGAATCCGGATAGCGCTCCAGCTTTTCGGCAGCGGCGCGGAAAGCCTGCCGTGCGCCTTCCGGCGTGCCGAACGGGTTTTCGTTCGAGGAGAGCTTGGAGACGATGCGCCCGTCGTCCGTACTGGACTTGCCGGGCACATAGGGCGCGATGTCCAGGATCCAGTCCTTGGCTTGTGGCGCCCCCTTCGCGGTTTTCAGAATGTCGCTCATGGCGCGGCGCTTTAACTCGCGCGAGCGGGCTTGGCAAAGGGCCGTCCGCGCGTGCGGCCCTAATCTTCGCCGCCACTTTCTTCCAGCGCGTGCATCTGCTCGTCGGAAAAGCCGAAATGATGGCCCACTTCATGAATCAGCACATGGCTCACCAGTCGTTCCAAACTGACGCCGGTCTCGATCCACTCGTCGAGCAGCGGGCGGCGAAAGAGACGGATGCGAGCAGGCATGCCGCCGGACTCCCACACGCTCTGCTCAGTGAGCGGCCGCCCTTCATACACGCCCGAGAGCTCCCATTCGCTCTCGATGCCAAGGCTCGCCAGCGTTTCCGCGTCGGCAAAGTCCTCCACCCGCAGCACGACATCGCCCAGATGATCGCGGAACAGCGACGGCATGGCCGCGATGGCTGCACGGGCAATCTGTTCGATCTGCTCGGCTGAGGGAGAGGGGCGCATGGGGCCGATGTAGGGCGCGGCGTCGCACGCGACAACGCTGCTGCAAAATCCATTTACCGGGACGGGGCAAATGCTCTAGCGCAACGCCCATGGCTAGCACTGCCGCCTCCACCGACGATCGCTACGGGCCGAGCAAGGTCGTGCGCCTGCCCGGGCCACTGCGGCTGGAAAGTGGCGCGGCGCTCACGCCGGTCGATATCGCCTACGAGACCTATGGCACGCTCGATGAGGCCGGCTCGAACGCCATTCTCATCTGCCATGCACTGACGGGCGACCAATATGTCGCGTCCCAGCATCCGCTCACCGGCAAGCCGGGCTGGTGGACGCGCGCGGTCGGGCCGGGCAAGCCCATCGACCCGGAACGGCACTTCATCATTTGCGCGAATGTCATCGGCAGTTGCCTTGGTTCTTCCGGTCCGGCCAGTATCGATCCCGCGACGGGTACGCCCTGGGCCATGCGCTTTCCGGTCATCACCATCGGCGACATGGTCCGCGCGCAGGCCATGCTGCTCGATCATCTGGGTGTCGAGCGCCTTGCCGCTGTCATCGGCGGGTCGATGGGGGGCATGCAGGCCCTGAACTGGCCAGTCCTTTTTCCGGACCGGGTGCGCTCGTCGATCATCATTGCGGCGACAGCGCGCCATAGCGCGCAGAACATTGCGTTTCACGAAGTGGGCCGGCAGGCGATCATGGCCGATCCGCGCTGGCGCGGTGGCGACTATTATGTGGACGGCAGCGCGCCGACTGCGGGGCTCGCAGTGGCGCGCATGGCGGCGCACATCACCTATCTCTCGGAAGCCGGGCTCACGGAGAAGTTCGGCCGCCGCCTGCAGGCACGACCTGACAGCCCGAATGGGGCAAAGACATTCGGCTTCGATGCGGATTTTCAGGTCGAGAGCTATTTGCGCCATCAGGGCATCAGCTTCGTCGAGCGATTCGATGCCAACAGCTATCTCTATATCACGCGCGCGGCGGACTATTTCGATCTTGCCGAGGATCAGGGCGGCAGCCTGGCGCTCGCTTTTGCCGAGACGCGCGCACGCTTCTGCATCATCAGCTTCGATACGGACTGGCTCTACCCGACACGCGAGTCACGCAACATCGTTCACGCGCTCCACGCCGCCGGACGTGAGGCCAGCTTCGTCGAGCTTTCGAGCCCCTTCGGCCATGACGCTTTCCTTCTCGACGCGCCGGAAATGAACCGGGTGATCGACGGCTTCCTGCGTGGCGGCACCGCATGAGCGACGTGGACCTCAGCGACGACAAGGCCCGGCTGGACATCGGCCGCATCCATGGCTGGCTTGCATCGAGCTACTGGTCGCCGGGCATCGAGCGGTCGCTGGTCGAGCGCGCCATCGCCGGCTCCCATTGTCTCGGCGCCTATCAGGCCGGCGAGCAGATCGGCTTCGCGCGAATGATCACGGACCACGCGACCTTCGCCTGGCTCGCCGACGTCTGGGTGGACGAGAGCGCACGCGGCGCGGGTCTGGGCCGGCGGATGGTGCAGTGGTTCCTCGACGATTCGCGCTATGCCGGCATTCGGCGCATCGGCCTCACCACGGCGGATGCGCACGGCGTCTACGCCGCGCTCGGCTTCACGTCGCTGCTGCGCGCGGATCGCTATATGGAACGGTTGGCGCCAGACTTCGCCGCACTGCTTACGGTGGCTGCATGAGTCTGCGGCCTGATCTGGACATGATTGCTCGCCATGTCGCGCCGGGCGCGCGTGTGCTGGATGTCGGCTGCGGTGACGGCACATTCCTTGCCGAACTGCGCACGATGAAGCAGGTCGATGGGCGCGGGCTGGAGCTTGATCCCGCCAATGTGGCGTCCGCCGTGGGGCGCGGGCTCTCGGTGGTGCAGGGCGATGCCGACACCGACCTTGGCTATTATCCTGACGCCAGCTTCGACTATGCGATTCTCAGCCAGACGCTCCAGACGACGAAGCGACCCGATCTCGTCGTCGAGCAGTTGTTGCGCATCGGCGCGCAGGCCTTCGTTTCCTTCCCCAATTTCGCACACTGGCGCGGCCGGCTCTCCCTGCTCTGGGGCGGGCGGATGCCGGTGACGCGGCTGCTGCCAGAGAAATGGTTCGATACCCCGAACATCCATCATGTGACGGTGGACGATTTCCGGGCGATGGTCGCTGATCGCGGCTGGCGAATCGACGGGCAATGGTTCCTGAAGGGCGACCGGGAAACCACTCATGCCGGCGCGAACTTCTTTGCCGAGCATGCCGTGTTCCTGCTGCGCGGACAGGGCTGAACCGCATGGGCGCCGGACACACGCATGCCCATAGCCACGGCCCGGACGACGGGCACGAACATGACCATGCGCACGGCCCCGGTGGCCATTCCCACGCCCCTTCGACCTTCGGTCGCGCGTTCGCCATCGGCATAACTCTCAATGTCGGCTTTGTCGCCGTCGAAGCCATTTATGGCTATCTCAGTGGATCGCTCGCGCTCTTCGCCGATGCCGGTCACAATCTCAGCGACGTGCTTGGTCTCGTCATCGCGTGGATTGCTTTCACGTTTGGTCGCCGCGCGCCCTCGCAGCGCTTCACTTACGGCTTGCGCGGATCGACGATCCTCGCCGCGCTCTTCAACGGCCTGATCCTGATGTTTGCCGCCGGGGCCATCGCGATCGAGGCGGCCCGGCGATTCATGTATCCACTGCCCGTGTCGGGCACGGACGTGATGATCGTTGCGGGCATTGGCATCCTCGTCAACGGCGGCACCGCGCTGCTGTTCGCCCGCGGCGGCAAGTCGGACATCAATATTCGCGGCGCTTATCTCCACATGGCAGCGGACGCGATGGTTTCGGCCGGCGTGGTCGTTGCCGGACTGCTCATCAACGCCACCGGCGTTCGCTGGATCGATCCCGCCGTGAGCCTCGTCATCGTCGGCGTCATTGTGTGGAGCACCTGGGGTTTGCTGAAAGAGGCAGCGGCCATGGCGCTCCACGCCGTCCCTTCGGGTATAGACGCGGGCGCCGTTCAGGCGTGGCTCGCCAGCCTGCCAGGCGTCACTGCCGTGCACGATCTTCACATCTGGCCGATGAGCACGAGCGAGACCGCGCTCACAGCCCATCTCATCATGCCAGGCGGGCAAGGCGGTGACAGCTTCCTGCACGAAACGTCCGCCGCGCTTCATGAGCGCTTCGCCATCGGCCATGCCACCCTACAGATCGAACGAACCGACGCGCTCTGTCCGCGCTGTGGAGACAATGTCGTCTGAGAGGACGGTTTCCCGTCCCGGCAAAGGGGCTGGTCGGGCGCTTTCAGTAGGCTAGAAGAAACTCAAATATCTGGGGGAGGCTTGCATGATTCGGCCAATCGTTGCGATTTTCTGTGCTCTGGTCCTCGGGACCGCTCCGCTTGCCGCCGCGCCGGGCGATCGCGCCACCGTTCAGGCGAAGACGGAGTGGGTCGGCGCATGGGGCTTTGTCGTTTCGCCGCCGCCCCCCGGCCAGGCGACCCCCGCACCCAATTTCTCGCCTGGAGGCCCGGCCGTGCCGCTGGCCGCCGCCGCCGCTCCCTTCACGCCCGGTCAGCCGCGATTTCTCGACAATCCCGGCCGCCTTCCGGTCGATGCGAGCAGCGCGGATCTCACCAATGTAACGATGCGCCAGCTTGTCCGCGTTTCCATCGCGGGGCCGGCCATCCGCCTGCGTCTTTCCAATGAAAGCGGCACCGATTTGCTCGCCATCGGCGGCGTGCATGTCGGCCTTGCCGGGCCGGACGGGTCCATCCTGCCCGGCACCGATCGGGTCGTCACCTTCGCCGGCAACCCCAGCGTCAATATTCCCGGCGGAGCGCCGCTGCTCAGCGATCCCGTCGCGCTGCCGGTCAAGGCGCTCGATAAGCTCGCGGTCTCCATTTACGCGCCCGGCCGGCTGACCGCCCGAAATGTGCGGACGCTGTGGCAATATGTCGCGGGATCGCCGGGAGACACGGGCGGCGCCGCATCCCTCCCCAATGCGCGCCTTGCCCGGGCGCCGGTCATCCTCAGCATGGTGGAGGTCGCGCCGACCCAGCCGGCTAGCACCATCGTCGCGTTTGGCGATTCGATTACCGAAGGGGACGGCTCCACGCTCAACGCATTCCGGGGCTGGCCGGACCGTCTGGCGGAGCGGCTCGCCGCGCAGCCGGGCAAGCAGCGCTGGGCCGTGGTGAACTCTGCCATCAGCGGCAATCGTCTGCTGGGCTATGGCTCCGGGCCGAATGCGCTCGCCCGGTTCGATCGCGACGTACTGGCTGTTCCGGGGGTGAAGACGCTGATCCTTTTGGAGGGCATCAACGACATCGGCCGCAGCTTCTCGCCACGCAACGCAAGCGATCCCGTCACCGCGCCGGCGCTGATCGCCGCTTATCAGCAAATTATTGCCCGCGCCCATGCGCATGGCATCCGGGTGATTGCCGGCCTGCTCACGCCTTACAAGGGCGCCGGCTATGCCAGCGAGCAGGGAGAAGCGGTGCGGCAGGCCGTCAATAGCTGGATCCGCACCTCAGGCGCGTTCGACGGCATGATCGATTTCGCTTCGGCCGTGGCTGACAAGGCCGATCCGCTCAAGTTCGACGCCAAGTTCAACAATGGCGACCTGCTTCATCCCAACGATGCCGGCTATCAGGCGATGGCAGATGCCATTGATCTGCGGATGCTGACCGGGAAGTAAAAGAGCGTGCGCATAGCGTTCGGCGTGACATAAAGCGCGCGGGGAGCGGCAGCGAGCCACTCCCCCCTCATTGTCTCCGGATCAGCACTTGCTCGAGCGCTCGACCTCGCGGCCAAGAAGGGCACCCGCGCCTGCACCGAGAATCGTGCCGGTCGTGCGCTCGCCGCGGGTATCGACCGCACGGCCAAGGAGGGCACCGGCAGCGCCGCCCAGCAGCAGGCCGGTGGTTCCGCCGGAGCGGCAGTTGCCCCGGCCATAATAGCGGCGGTCGCTGTAGCGCTCGCGATAGTCGCGATCCCGGTAGTGACCGCGCTCATAATGACCGTGGCCATAGCCAGGGCCACGATGACGATGATGATCGCGCGCCTCGGCGGCGATCGGGGCGGACAACGTCGCGGCGGCCAGCGCCAGGCTCAGCATGGTCCTTTTCATGATCGAACTCCCTTCTCTATCTTGTGGGAGCATAGTGTGCCGATCACGCTGGCCCAAAACTGAACCGGTCGTGCAGCTTTCGTTCACTTCGGCGGCTATGCGCCCCCGCTCGTCGATCGGTTAAGCCGGCGCCACGCGGAGGCCGTTCAGGAACCGGCCTTCTTAGGCGCATTGGCGGCCACCGCCGCATCCCACGTGGCCCAGTCGATCGCGCGGCCGGGGTAAGCGACCTTGGCGAACGGCCAATCCGTCTTCACCCAGTCGGCGACCCATTTGTAGAGCTCGGCATCGAAGCCCGCATCAAAATCCGCTTTAGTGGCCCACATTCGCACAACTGCGTCATAGCCGGGCACGGGGCTGGGAGACACGTAGACCGAGCCGCGCTCGCGGCGGCCATCCGGTGTCAGCACGGCGTAGGCGAATGCTTTGCGGTTTTTAAAGCGCGCCTGCTCGCCTTCCATGTCTTTCATGGCGTCGGCATCGGTAATGCCGGGGCGAGGCCACCGCGTGCTGCGCGAGAATGTCTTCTGCAGATGCTCGATGGACGACATGTAGGCGTCGAAATCCAGCTTCACGACCTCGGGGCCGAGCGGCACGAGCTTGAAGCCCTTACTTTCCACCAGCACCGGAGCATTGAAATCAGCCGGGATAAAAGATGCCGCCGGTGCGGTCGGCTTGGTTGTCGCCGGCGCAGGCGAAACCTGAGCCATTCCCGGACTCTGGGCCGTCATCAATATCGTCAGTATCAGCCCGGCAATCTTCACGCTCATCATGCTCGTCCCTTATGTTGGATGACGGGCAGACGATCATTGGGGCGGTTTCCTGTCCATACGTCATTGACGCGCGGACATGCCCGACGCGTGTGCAAGCCTAGCCCCTTCGGCGGATGAACAGATCCGAGAGGCGCAGCATCGGAAAACCCGCACCGCCGTCTCTAGGGTCAATCGACATTCAGATGATGACGTGCCGAAAAGGTGGTTTTGAGAGACCCGGAGCGGAGCGTACTCAAACGTACGTGAGCACCGGAAGCTCGAAAAAGCGCCCTTTGCAGGCCGTCAGAGCTGGATGTCGATGATCCTAGCGCTCTCGGGTAGCGCTGAACTTAATATCGGGGTGACGCTCGGCCTGATAGCTCACGTCCCAGGCCGATTTGGCGAGGAACACCGGATTGTCGTCACGATCCTTGGCCATTGCTGACCGATTGAAGCCGGCAAACTCCTCCAGCGTCTTCGCCTCGCCGCCGAGCCAGCGCGCGGTGTCAAACGGGGCGGGCTCCAGCCGCGCTTCCACCTTATACTCAGCCTCCAGCCGGGAGATCAGCACGTCAAGCTGCAGCTGACCAACAACACCGACGATCCACTGGCTGCCGATCTCGGGGTAGAAGACCTGAATGACGCCCTCTTCAGAGAGGTCGTCGAGCGCCTTCCTGAGCTGCTTCGTCTTGGTGGGGTCCTTCAGCGCGACGCGGCGCAGGATTTCCGGCGCGAAGTTGGGCAGACCGGTAAAGCGCACCTGCGCCTTTTCGCTCAGCGTGTCGCCCACCCGCAACGTGCCATGATTGGGGATGCCAATGATGTCGCCGGGGAATGCCTCGTCCGCGATCTCGCGGTCCTGCGCGAAGAAAAGAATTGGCGAGTGCACCGCGATGGGCTTTCCGCTGCCCGAGGGGGTCAGCTTCATACCCCTGCGGAACCGACCCGAGCAAAGGCGCATGAAGGCAATGCGGTCGCGGTGCTGCGGGTCCATATTGGCCTGCACCTTGAAGATGAAGCCCGTGACTTCGCTGCCCTCGGGGCTCACGGCTTCCGGCTCGGCCGGCTGCGGGCGCGGGGGCGGCGCATATTTCGCCAGCGCCTCGATGAGGTCGGTCACGCCGAAATTCTTGAGCGCGGAGCCGAAATAGACCGGGGTCAGATCGCCATGACGATAGGCCGCAAGGTCGAAGCCGGCATAGCCGCCTTGCGCCAGCTCGGCTTCCTCGCGCAGCAGGGCGAGGCCGTCGGGCGAAATATGGTCACCCAGCGCGGGATCGGTGAGGCCGGAAAAACGCGCTTCCTTGTCCTCGAATTCCTTGCTTGGCCCGCTTGGCTGGCGAAGCGTCGCACTTGCAAAGTCATATATGCCCTCGAAGGCGCCGCCCATGCCCACGGGCCAGCTCATCGGGCACACGTCCAGCGCCAGCGCGTCGGCCACTTCGTCGAGCAGCGCGAAGGCATCGCGCCCCTCACGGTCCACCTTGTTGATGAAGGTGATGATCGGCACGGAGCGCAGCCGGCAGACCTCGAAGAGCTTGCGCGTCTGCGGCTCGATGCCTTTCGCAGCGTCGATCACCATCACCGCCGAATCGACGGCCGTCAGCGTGCGATAGGTGTCCTCGGAAAAATCCTCGTGGCCCGGCGTATCGAGCAGATTGAACGTGATGACGCTGCCGTCCGGCTGGGTCCGCTCGAAGGTCATCACGGAGGAGGTGACCGAGATGCCGCGCTGCTGCTCGATCTTCATCCAATCCGACCGGGCGCGGCGGTTCGCCCCGCGCGCCTTCACTTCGCCGGCAAGGTGGATTGCGCCCCCGGCAAGCAGCAGCTTCTCGGTAAGTGTGGTCTTGCCGGCGTCCGGGTGAGAGATGATTGCGAAGGTGCGGCGGGAAGGAATAGTCATGTCGCCCGCGCATATAGCGTTAATCCGCGCAGGCGCCACCTCCCCGTGGGTCGCGTTCCTATGCCGCCCGAGACGGGGCTGTCCTACAAGGCGCAGCGCGTGCCATTGGCAAAGGCCCCTTCCATCGATTCCCTCGATCGAAGCGGCACTTTTTTCTTCTTCAAGGAGTGTAACCTTTAGAACCTTTCGCCCCTTTGTGGAGCGCGCATGATCGATCGGATCGATCAGCGGCGCGGCGCTCAGGGTGAGACGAGCGTCACCTCCATATGGAAGGCGCGGCTCTCGCCGGGCGGCAAGAGCATGATGCCTGGCTTGTCCGTGATGTCCCCGTCGAAACCGACCGGATCGGCCATACCCGCCCATGGTTCGATACATAGATAATGAGCGCCGGGCTTCTGCCAGATCCCGAGCATCGGCATATCGGGGAAGTCGATGCGCAGGCGGGGTTCACCCGGCACACCCCACAGGAGGCTGCTGCTGTGGAGATCGTCCCAGATGAGCGCGTCCGCCTCGAACATCGCGTGGGTCGGCGCCAGCATGTTGCCCTCCACCGGCGTGTCAACGGGGTCGGGACCGATCAGGCCTTCCGCGGCAATACGGCGGATCGGGCCACGCTCGTCGGCCGCGAAGACGATCCTGTGCGCCGCCTCGTCTCCGCCATAGGGCAGCGGCCAGGCGAAGGCGGGGTGATAGCCGAAGCTGAACGGCATGGGCCTCTCGTCCCGATTGGTGACCGTCGCGGTCATGCGGAGCGTGGCTCCCTCCACATCGAACGCCATGTCGAGCCGAAAGGTGAAGGGATAGTGCGCGTGGGTATCCTCGTCGGCTTCCAGCCGCAGCACGACACGATCCTCGCCCTGCTCAACCAGCGCGAAGGGCAGGCGGCGGGCGAAGCCATGCTGCTTCATCTCATAGGTCGTGCCATTGAGCCGGTAACGGTCCTCGCGCAGTCGCCCGACGATAGGGAAAAGCAGCGGCGCATGGCCAGTCCAGAAAGCCGGATCGGCATCCGTCATAAGCTCACGGCCCTGCGCGTCGGTCAGCGACCAGAGCTCAGCGCCGAGCGGATTGATCGTCGCGCGCAGCGACGGGGAAGCGATCGAAAGGCGCGGTTCTGTCATAACACCCGAGGCTATCGTCAAGTCGTGCGGAACGCGAGCCCAACAGAGACGTTTCCTGTTCGAAACGTCGTGTTTCCGCTGGAGAAACTCATGTCACCCTCATCGTTGAAATTCATTGCCCTCTTGGCGGGCTGCCTATCCCTGCCCGCACTCGCCCAATCGGACGAGCCCAAGAAGGAGGACCAGACACTCAAACGGGCGGGCGAGATCGCCAGCCAGCCCGTCAAGGATGTGGGCATCACCAAGACCAAGATTCCCGCCGTGTTGCTCGATGCGCAGCAGCAGCCCTACGCGCCGGCAAAGCCCAACAATTGCACGGGGCTGGCCGCAGATATGCGGGAGCTCAACGAAGCGCTCGGCCCCGACTTCACGACCAACAGCAAGGCGAATGAAGACAAGTTCGGCAAGCTCGCCGAAGCGGGCGGTCAGGCCGTCATCAACACGATCATCCCGTTCCGGGGCCTCGTGCGCGAAGTGAGCGGCGCGGCGCCCGCCGAACGCCGGCTCAATGCGGCGATCAATGCCGGGCTCGCACGGCGCGGTTATCTGCGCGGGCTGGCCGTCAGCCGCAAGTGCAAGCTGCCGGCCTAGTCTTTGCGCTTCAGCGGCGCTGAAGCGATACGGCACGGGCCCACGTGAGTGGATAAAAAACTAGCCGCGGAGGGTTGCGCCTAGCTTCCGTGCCGCGGTGATGATCCTGTCCGCTACGCCCTTGAGCTCAGCTTCGGTGAAGCTCTTCTCGCCCGGCTGAAGCGTGACTTCGATCGCAAGGCTCTTCTGCCCCTCGGGCACGCCCTGCCCGGCGAAGACGTCAAACAGGCGGGCATCGGTGATGGCCGCTTTGTCGGCTCCGCGCACGGCCCGCACCAACGCATCCGCCTCCAGCGCCTGCGGCACGAGGAAGGCGAAGTCGCGCGAGACGGGCTGCAGGGCCGGTGGCGCATAGGGCGGGCGCATAAAGCTCGTCTTGCGGGATACCGGAATGGCGTCGAGGAACAGCTCGCCTGCCACCACCACGCCATCGAGATCGAACGCCCGCGCCAGCGAGGGATGGAGGACGCCATAGGCTGCGAGGATCGCCTTGGGCCCGAGCCGCAGCGTGCCGGACTGACCGGGATGGTAGGCGCTTCCCGCCTCGCCCATCATCTGCAACCGGGCAACCGGCGCGCCTGCCGCGCCCAGCAGTGCCAGCATCTCGACCTTGCCGTCATATGCGTCGAAGGGCTGCGCCTTGCCGCCCTGCCAGTCGCGCGGCCGCTTCTCACCTGCCAGGACGAAACCCAGTGTGAGGCGCTCGTCGCTCGATCCGTCGGCGGCACGGAAGTAGCGGCGGCCAATCTCGAACAGCCGGACCGACGATGCTCCACGGTCCATGTTGCGCCGCGCGGCTGAGAGCAGACCGGCGAGCAGCGTCGGCCGCATCACCTTCATATCCTCACTGATCGGGTTGGCGAGCGTCCAGTCGCCGCCACCGAAGCGTGCCGCCTCGGCCTCGCTGATGAACGACCAGTTGACCGCTTCATTGAGGCCGCGGGCCGCCGCCGCCCGGCGGACGCGCCGCTCGGTCTTCTGAGCATCGGTCGCAGTCGGCCGAGCAACGCCGGGCATGCGCGGGAGCGGCGTCGAAGGCACCTTGTCCAGCCCTTCAATGCGGACGACTTCCTCGACCAGATCGGCCTGACCGTCGATGTCCCGCCGCCAGCTTGGCACCGTGACCTCGCCGGGAAGATCATCGACCCCGAAGCCAAGCGAGGTGAGAATGGCTATCTGCCGCTCAGATGGAACCTCGACGCCAGCGAGCGCCAGCGTCAGCGCCGGATCGAAGTGCACAGTGCGGGGCGCTACCGGAGGCTGGCCCGCGCGGGTCACCTCGCTCGCTGTACCGCCGCACAAGGCAAGCACCAGCCGCGTGGCGATCGACAAGCCCTCGTCAAGAAAGGCCGGATCGACGCCGCGCTCGAAGCGCTGGCGCGCATCGGATGTGAGAGCCAGCTTCTGCCCGGCCCGGGCAATCGTTTCCGGCGTGAAATAGGCACACTCGATCAGCACGTCGGTGGTGCCATCCTGCGCGCCCGAATGTTCGCCGCCCATGATGCCGCCAATGTCGTGCACGGCTTCGTCGTCGGCGATCACGGTCATGCTGCCGTCGAGCGTGTAGGTCTTGCCATTGAGCGCAAGCACCTGCTCGCCATCCTTCGCCTTGCGCGCGACAAGGCCACCCTTGAGGCTCGCCACGTCATAGACGTGCAGCGGTCGCCCGAGGCCGATCATGATGAAGTTGGTAATGTCGACCAGCGCTGAGATCGGCTTCTGGCCGACAGCCTTGAGCCGGCGCTGCAACCACTCCGGCGAGGGACCGTTGGTCACGCCGTGGACGCTCTGCGCGTAGAAGGCAGGGCAACCTTCAGCGTCTTCGATCCGTACGTTCGGGCCAGCCCCCTGCGGCACGACTGGCAGAAGGGTGACGATCTTGTCCAGCGGCGTCAGTGTCCCCAGCCCCTTGGCGGCGAGATCGCGCGCAATGCCGCGTACGCCCATGCAGTCCTGCCGGTTGGGCGTGATCGAGACCTCGATGACCGGATCGTTGAGATGAGCATAGGCCGCGAAATCCGCGCCGACCGGCGCGTCATTCGGCAACTCGATGATGCCGTCATGGTCCTCGCCCAGCTCCAGTTCACGCGTGGAGCACATCATACCGTTGGACTCAACGCCGCGTATCGCCGCGACGCGCAGCACCATACCGTTGGCCGGCACGGTCGCACCGGGCAGCCCGAACACGCCGACGAGACCGGCACGGGCATTGGGCGCGCCGCAAACGACCTGCAACGGGCCTTCGCCCGCATCGACGCTCAGTACCTGCAGCTTATCCGCCTGCGGGTGCGGCGCGGCCGTGAGCACCTTGGCAACCTTGAAGCCCGCAAGCTTGTCCGCCGGGTTTTCGACGCCCTCGACCTCTAGGCCGATGTCGTTCAGGGCACGCAGGACCTCGTCGAGCGAGGCACTGGTTTCGAGATGCTCCTTAAGCCAGTTTAGGGTGAACTTCATGCGCCGACTCCCCCGCTCAGCGTGGGCACATCAAAGGCCGAGAAACCGTAGTGGCGCAGCCAGCGCTGATCACCGTCGAAGAAGGCACGCAGATCGTTCATGCCGTATTTGAGCATGGCAAGGCGGTCGACTCCGGTGCCGAAGGCAAAGCCCTGCCATTCGTCCGGATCGAGCCCGCAATTGGCGATCACCCGGCGGTGGACCATGCCGCTGCCAAGCACTTCCATCCAGCCGCCATTCTCGGCGTCGCCGCTGCCGCCGATCACGCGCTGGCCCTTCTCCATCGTGTAGCCGACATCGATCTCGACGGAGGGCTCAGTGAACGGGAAGTAGCTCGGGCGCAGCCGCAGCACGATGTCGTCACGCTCGAAGAACGCCTTGAGGAAGGTCTCCAGCGTCCATTTGAGATGGCCAAGCGTAATGCCCTTGTCGATCACCAGACCCTCGATCTGGTGGAACATCGGCGTGTGAGTCGCGTCACTGTCCGAGCGATAGACCCGGCCCGGCGCAATGATACGGATCGGCGGCTCCTGGCTCATCATCGTGCGGATCTGCACAGGTGAAGTATGCGTGCGCAGGAGCATCGCCCGCCCCTCAGCATCCTTGTCCGGGAAGTAGAAGGTGTCATGCATCGCGCGGGCGGGATGCGTCTCGGGGATATTAAGCGCCGTGAAGTTGCGCCAGTCGTCCTCGATCTCCGGACCCGTCGCGACGGCGAAACCGAGGTCGGCGAAAATCTCCGCCAGCTCGTCCATGACCTGACTGACCGGATGGATCGACCCCTGCGGCGTTTCCTGCGCGGGCAGCGTCATGTCGAGGCGTTCGGTGGCGAGGCGCGCGTCCAGCGCGGCCTGCTCGAGCGCAGCCTTGCGGCCAGCGATGGCTGCGGTCACGCTTTCACGCAGATCGTGGATCACAGGGCCGCGAAGTTGCCGCTCCTCTGGCGTCATGGCGCCGAGCGTCTTGAGCAGGGCAGTCACCACGCCGCTCTTGCCCAGCGCCCCGACGCGCAGCTGCTCCACTGCGTCCACGGTGTCGGCTGCCGCGACATCTGCGAGCAGGCCATCCTTCAATGCTGTGATCTCGGTCATGCCGCGCGCCTTACAAGCGTCATCGTCGAATGGGAAGGTGGATGGCGGAGACTTAGACTCGCCCGGCAATAAGCGCGCCGCCGAACGCCACGAACAGCCCGCCGGTCAGCCGGTTGAACAGGCGCTGGCGATTAATGGGCTCCAGCCAGCGGGCAAGCCGCAGACCGCCCAATGCATAGACAAGATACCAGAAGGTCTCGATCAGCACGAAGGTGACCACCAATATGGCAAGCTGGGGCGCGAAGGATACCCGAGCGTCAATGAACTGCGGAAATAGCGCCGCGGCAAAGACAATCAGCTTCGGGTTGGAAAGGCCAGTGAGCAAGCCGGTGAGATAGAGACGCCGGGGCGTCAGCGCCGCGTCGCGTCGCGCGGATACCGCCGGCGTCGCGCCAATTGGCGCGTGCCACGCCTTAAAGCCCAGCCAGATGAGATAGGCAGCGCCCGCATAGCGCAGCACATCGAACACGGAAGGATAGGCCTTGAGCACTGCGCCAAGCCCGGCAGCCGAAGCCAGCAGACAGAGCAGCACGGCGGACATGCATCCCGCCATGGTGGTAATCGCGCGGCGCGGTCCAACCGCGATACTCCGCGTCATGACGTGAAGCATATTCGGCCCCGGCGTCGCGGAAATGAAGAACACCGCGATCGCGTAGAGCCACCAGTTGGTCAGTGTCATGCTGGTCCCCTGTCGCGCCGGCCCGGTCAAACAGAACGGGCGCCGAAGCTGTTGTGCCTCGGCGCCCGTTCTCATGATCGGTCGGGTGTCTGTCGAAACCCATTTACGCCTTGGGCAGTGCCGCCTGCGCCTGAGCGATGATGCCCTTGAACGCGTCGCCCTCGTGCATGGCGATGTCCGCCAGCACCTTGCGATCGAGTTCGACACCCGCGAGCTTCAGGCCGTGCATGAACTGGCCATAGGTCAGGCCTTCCATGCGAACGGCAGCGTTGATGCGCTGGATCCAGAGCGCGCGGAAGCTGCGCTTCTTAACCTTGCGATCGCGATAGGCGTACTGGCCGGCCTTTTCGACGGCCTGACGGGCGATACGAATCGTGTTCTTGCGACGGCCATAATAGCCCTTCGCCTGTTCCAGAATCCGCTTGTGCTTTGCACGAGTCGTCGTGCCGCGCTTGATACGTGCCATGTGTCCCTACTCCTTACTTCAGGCCGTAGGGCGCCCAGAGGCGCACATGGGCAACGTCAGCGTCGGACAGCACTTCGGTGCCGCGATTCTGGCGGATATACTTGGCATTATGGCTGATGAGGCGGTGCCGCTTGCCAGCGACGCCATGCTTCACCTTGCCAGTGGCGGTGAACTTGAAGCGCTTCTTCACACCGCTCTTGGTCTTGAGCTTGGGCATTTTCGTCTCCTTGTTGTTGGCACACGCAAAGGCGCGCCGACGATTGTGAACGAACACGGCAGCCCTTACCGGCCGGCCCGTCCCTCTTCGTTCCACATGAATGCGGAAGCGCGGCCCTATAGGCGGCAGTGCTGCGGGATGCAAGGGATAAGGCCACCTTTCGGGGAAGGTGCAGGACGTTGACCGCGATCAATGACGCGGACGCCCGCAACGGCGAAAGCCTCTGCGAGGGTGAATGCCGAACCGGACGGGCCGGCCTGTGAGAAGGAGGCGCTTTCAATGAAATCGATCATGCTCCTTGTGCATAACGACGCGGGCCATGAAAGCCGGCTTCAGTGCGCGCTCGACATCGTGCGGGCGGTTGAAGGCCGGCTCGTGGGCTTGAGCGTGCTGCGTCCGGCAATTCTCGCCGACGGACTGGGAATGACCTACGCCCAGAACGCTATCATTCTCGACGACCCGTGCGAGGAAGAAGCTTTGCGCGCGCAGCTTACCGAGCGCTTCGCGAAGGAGGCCGTCCCTTGCCAGTGGATCATGTCGAGCGAGACGATCGAGCAGGCCATTATGGACAATGCGGGTCTTAGTGACCTGGTGGTTGTCAGTCGCGAAGGCATAGCAAGCAGCTATGAAGCCGTGGATTTGCCGGCGCTGGTGGCAATGAAGAGCGGCACCGCGCTGATGGTGGTTCCGCCGGGACAAAGCGGTCTAGATCTGTTCGGTCGCGCGATGGTTGCCTGGGATGGATCGGACACAGCCGAAAAGGCGGTCCGCGCAGCCGCGCCCTTGCTCGCGCACGCCCAGCAGGTCGATATCGTGACGATCGATTCCAAAGGATGCTCCGCTGACGGGGAAGAGGTCGCGCGCTATCTTGCTTCGCATGATTGCGGCGTGGAGATCCACCGGATCGCGCCCAGTGGCGACACGGGCGCACAGCTGCTTGCGGTCATGCATGATCTCGGCGCGCAATGGGCCGTCGCTGGTTGCTACGGCCACAGCCGGCTGCGGGAACATGCCTTTGGCGGCGTAACCCGGACACTTGCCGTTCGGTCTCCCATCCCGCTGCTGATCGCGCACTGAGGCGAGTCCGGGCCGGGTCGCGGGCGCATCCGCTCCTGCCGGAGCCGAATCAATTCCTGATGCGTTTCCGGTGCCATGGCCGCAAGAAACTCATCCGATGAAACACGCGCCGAGCCTGCGGCGGCAGGCGCTGCGGGCTGGTCGAGGCGAGACCTGGCCGTCCGCTGGCGCCGCGTCCCTCGTCCGCTACGCTGGCTGGCGTATGTGCTTCTCGCCCTTTTTCTGGTCTGGCTGATACTCTTCATCACCAAGGGTCGCTTCCTCAAGCAGCCCGCAACCCGCATCGCCTCGCGGATGCTAGACCGGCAGGTGACGGTCGCCGGCGACTTCCAGCTCTATTTCGCGCCGTTTTCCATCAAGTTCCTTGCCGAGAAGCTGACGATCGACAACCCTGACTGGGCCAGCAAGCCGGCGCTCCTCTCGGCTGACCTCCTCGACACCCGGATCGCCACGCTGCCACTGGTCTTCGGGCGTCGCGAGATCAGATGGCTGGATCTGAGGGGCGGCGCGCTCGATATGGAGTGGTCGCGCGACGGGAAGGCCAATACATGGACGTTCGGCGATCCCACCCAGCCTCCCAGTCCTTTTGATCTTCCCCGCATCGGCATGGCACGGATCGCCGCAACAACGCTGCGCTATCGCGACCCCCGGATGCAGATCAATGCTGATCTCCAGATCGAGCCGGTAAAGGCGAATGGCACCAGCATAACGAACGATATCCGATTTTCCGGCGGCGGCACCGCCCGTGCCCGTCCGTTCACCATCGAGGGTGCGTTGCTGTCTCCCAACGAGACCATCGTGGGCGGGCGCAATCGCCTGCAGTTCACCGCCGAGGCCGCCGACGCGCGTATGACGGTGAGCGGCACGCTGCCGGGCGCCACGCAGATCGAGGGCGCCGATCTCGCGATGACGGTACGAGGCCGAAATCTCAGTCAGCTTTTCGATCTGATGGGCGTCGCCATCCCGGACACCCGCGCCTATCGCTTAGCGTCACGGCTAACATATCGAGACGAAGCCTGGAGATTTACCAGGATGGCCGGCGCGTTCGGCAACAGCGATCTTGCCGGGCAGATGACGATCATGCTGCCCAGCGCGCGCCCGAGTGGTCGCCTCAAGATCGATGCGGATATCGCCACGCGATCGCTGGACATGATCGATGTCGGGCCCTTCGTGGGCTACAGTCCTGAGCGGCTCGACGCGCAGGGCGCCAAGGCCGTGGTTGAGCAAGTGGGCGGCAGGCCCCGAATGCTTCCTGATGCGCCGCTGCGCGCGGAAGCGATCAGCCACTTCGATGCCGACGTCCGCTATCGCGTGACGGCAGTGAAGCAGGACTATGTGCCCATTTCGAAGATCGATCTCACGCTTGGCCTCGACCGGTCGCTCCTCAAGCTCTCGCCACTCACCTTCGAAATGGCAGGCGGGCAACTCGCGTCAGACATCGTCATAAACGCGCGCGGTACACCGGTCAGGACGGATTACGATATTCGCCTCGCCCCTACGCCAATGGGTCGACTGCTCGGGCGCTGGGGCGTGGAGCAGAGCGGCACCACTGGCACGATCAAGGCGCGTATTCAGCTCAAGGGCGAAGGTGACTCGGTACGAGAGTCTCTGGCGACTTCAGACGGACGCATTGCTGTCATCATTCCCAAGGGGACGATGTGGGCGCGCAACGTCCAGCTTTCCGAACTCGACATCGGCACTTTCGTTCAGAAGATGTTCGAGAAGAAGCTCAAGGACCCGGTCGAGATCAACTGCGGCCTCATCGCCTTCACCGTGCGCAACGGCGTCGCCTCTGCCGATCCTATCCTGATCGACACAAGCAAGAATGTCATCACAGGCCGGGGAGCGTTCAGTTTCAAGGATGAGTCGCTCGATCTGGGCGTGCGGGCGGATGGAAAGAAGTTCAGTCTCTTCTCCGGGCAGTCTCCAGTCGGCGTGACCGGGTATTTCGCCGAACCCGGTGTCAATCCGATAAGCCCCGAGCTGCTTGGTCGCGCGGGCGTTGCCCTGGGGCTGGGCCTCGCGTCTCCCCTCGCCGCAGTGCTGGCTTTCGTGGATGTCGGTGATGCCAAGGCCACCGCATGTGGACCCGTGCTTTCCGGTGCCAGCGCGTCAAGCCAGCGCACGGTCAAGGGCCAGCCGCGCGACGATGTAGGCAAAGGCACCGCCGCACGGAAAGATCGCTGAGGCAGCTTTTCAACTTTCTGCAATAAGATGTTGCACTTTATTCGACTGGATAGGTGTCGCCTCAGATGCCATTTGAGTTGCGATATTCTCGCATCACGGATTTCACCGGAGGCAAACCATGACCGGACGTACAACCACCACCAAGCTGGACAGTCTCTTCCTCAATCGATGGTCGCCGCGCGCGTTCGAAAGCCAGCCCATTCCCCAGGAAGACCTCGACACCATGCTCGATGCCGCCCGCCACGCGCCTTCGGCTTATAATTACCAGCCCTGGACCTTCCTTTATGCGCTGAAGGGCGATGAGAACTGGGAGCGCTTCCTGTCATTGCTTGTCCCCTTCAATCAGGATTGGGCGAAGGGCGCCCCCGCGCTGTTCTTCATCGTGTCTGAACTCACCATGGGCGACCCCGAGAAGCCGAACCACACGCACAGCTTCGACGCTGGCGCCGCATGGGCGAGTTTCGCGTTTCAGGCGTCGCTGCTCGGCTATCACACGCATGGCATGTCCGGCGTGGACTTCGAGCAGGCGCAGAAGGAGCTGAATGTGCCTGAGGGCTTCCGGGTT
>PJTZ01000225.1_pt1 | contig 19875 bp, 18 predicted proteins | sample 1512131 | NCBI WGS metagenome assembly PJTZ01 (sample SAMN08177679, study PRJNA422409) | Soil metagenome, whole genome shotgun sequencing project. | reverse complement strand
CCAGCAAGGGCAAAGACGGCCAATGTGGCGCGCCTTCCCACGCGGTCACTCAGCCACGCCCCGAGCATATAGCCGACAAACGAGCCGCCGATGAGGGCTGCCATGTGCGTCGTGGCATCGCTGGAGGACATCCCTCGCTCGGTTCTCAGCATTGTGGGCCACCACGTCGCAATCGCCCAATAACCACCATGCATGCCGGAGGCGAGCAGCGTGCCCTTGACGGTTCTACCGATCGCGTCGCTCGCGAAAATGCGGTGCCAGGGTTGAGGTCCGCGGCCCGACCCGTACAACGGGGTGTCGGCCATTCGCCCCCGCAGCCGAAACAACATGAGGGCGGGGAGCAAGCCTACAAAAAACGTGATCCTCCATCCAGTGTCTGTTGGGAGCAGCGCCAACGATATAGTCGCGGTGGCCGCGGCGATGGCCCAGCCAACGGCCCAGGCACTTTGCAAAGTGCCCAAAGTTTGACCACGTGTCGCAGCTGGCGACATCTCGCTCATAAAGACCACACCGACAGCCCATTCGGCGCCGAAGCCAAAGCCCTGCACCAGGCGCGCGATCAGGAACTGGTTATAGTCCTGTGCCAACCCGCAAAGGGCGCTGGAAACAGCCAGCCACAGGATCGAATAGCGCAATACGCGGATGCGGCCGACCCTGTCGGATAGCGCCCCTGCAAGCCAACCGCCCAATGATCCCGACAAAAGCGCAGCAGATGCGAGCAGCCCGGCACCGCCCGGCGTCATGCTCCACAGGCTCATCAGCGCGGGCAATATGAACGCGTAGAGCTGGACGCTCATCGCGTCGATGCTGAAGCCGGCGAACGAACTCCAGAACGCCCGTCGCGCGGGTCGGTCAAGCGATTGATACCAGTGCGGTGGGCTCATAGCGCACGCACCCCGTCAGTCTCGATTTGCACCCCATCTTCCGCGGGATGGAGGACAATGATGCGTTCGATCGCGATGTTCGACAGGAAGGTCTCGTCATGGCTCACCACCAGAAGCGCACCATCATAGGCTTGCAGCGCTTCCTCCACCGCATGGATCGAATCGAGGTCGAGGTGATTGGTGGGCTCGTCGAGGATCAGCAACTGCGGCGGCCTTTGCCCGCCGAGCCGGCAGGCGAGGCCGGCACGCAGCATCTGTCCACCGCTGAGCGTCCCGACAATCTGGAGCGCTGCCTCGGCGCGGAATAGGAATCCGGCCAGGATAGCCCGGCAGCTATTCTCGTCAGCATCGGGGTTCAGCCGCCGGAAGTTATCGAGGATGGAAGACGCCGGATCGAGAAATGCAACGTGCTGGTCGATGACCGCGGCTGTAACGCTCAATTCTACCGAGCCGGATAGCGGCGGCAGCACGCCACACGCCAGCTTGAGCAACGTGCTCTTGCCAACTCCGTTCGGCCCCACAATCGCTATTCTCTCAGGTCCGACGATGTCCAGATTGACGTGGTCGAGCAGCGTGTCACCGCCGGCATATCCTGCTGTGACATCGCGCATCTGCAAGACCCGCCGCTCTGCGTGCAGCCCGGTCGGTGGCAGTACGATGGACAGCTCCTGCAGAATTTCGATCCGTGCCTGAGCGGCCGCCACAGCGGCCGCGGCTTGTCCCGCCAAGCGTTCGCTCGTGCGTTGGCCGCTTCCTCCACTGGCCTCGGCCGCATTCTTGCGCGCACCCAGCAATATGCGTGGCATATCGCCTTGCGATGCCTTGCGCGATCCTGAAGCGTCGCGGCGCTGCTTTCGCTCCAGCGCAACTTGCGTCTTGCGATCAACCTCGGCCTGACGCTTCTGCGCATGCAGCAGATCACTTCGGGCGGCCTCCAATTCTACAGCCTTGCGATCGCGATACTGGCTCCAGCCGCCCCCGTAACGCGCCGCGCCGATCGACGTCAGTTCGACAATCGCGTCCATCCGCTCAAGCAGCTCGCGGTCATGGCTGACGACAAGCAGCCCGGCCGTCCATCCCTCGACCAAGCGAAGCAATGCCTCTCGGCCATCGCGGTCGAGATTGTTGGTTGGCTCATCGAGAAGCAGCAAATCAGGACGATCAAAAATGGCGGCAGCAAGAGCCGCTCGCGTGCGCTGCCCGCCGGACAGAGTTGCCAATCTCGTCGTTGCGTCGGCATCCAGGTCCACGCGCGCAAGCGTTTCCTGGACGCGTTCTTCCAGTGTCCAGTCGGCGTCGGCAAGTTCGTCGACGCTGGCGATACCCTTCTCTGCGCGCCTCAGAACGCCAAGTGCCTCCTTAACACCGAACGTGTCTGCGATCGTGTCGGTGCCCCGTTTGCGCAATTCCTGACGCATCACATGGATGGAGCCATCCGTGACGACCTTCCCAGATGTTGCCGTCAGCTCGCCGGCGAGGATCAGGAGCAGCGTCGTCTTGCCGACACCGTTGCGCCCTACCAGACCGACGCGCTCTTTAGAGATCTGCATATCGATGCCGTTCAACACCGTTCGGCCATCAGGAGTCGCCCAACACAGTGCAGATGCGCTAATCGAGGACATGCCCTTCGAATCCGATCCTTCAATAACAGCACGTCATCGTGCAGATAACCGGAATTGTTTGTTGCCGCAACGACATCATCATCCCAGGCATGCGCCGTGAGCGGGGCCGGCGGGCGGCCGACCAAGGCGCAGGCGGCGGCGCGTAATGACGCGCTGCTTGACGCCGCTCGGCTGATTTTCTGTCAGCGCGGCTTCGCTGCCGCCACCATCGAGGAGATTGCGTCTTCGCTACGCTGGTCAAAACATACGGTGTACAGCCGTCATTCCAGCAAGGTTGAACTGCTGGAGGCTGTCGTGGACCGCGATGTTGGTCGTTTTGTCGCAGCCTTGGAGGCTGCAGAGCGAGATGACATCGAGGCTCTGCTATCGCTTCGCGCGATGGCACGGGTCTATTTCGGCTTCTCCATTTCACCGGGGTACTCCGCGCTCTACGCGGCTGTGGCGCTCGAAGCTGCGTCCTCCGAGCGGTTGCGCGATCGGTTGGTGGCATGGGCTGCTACGTCGCTGGCACCACTCCGCGCCGCTCTCGACCGTGCCAAATCCGCTGCGGTGTGGAACATCTTCGATGCAGAAGAGGGGTGCGCAATCCTTATCGACTTGCTGGACGGCGAAGCGAACCGAGTGAAGTGGACTGGCGCTGCGGAAAATGTCGAGGAAGTTGACCGACGCTTCGATCGGCGCTGGCGGCTGTTTCTTCGCGCGACGTCGGCTGCCGACGGTGATTGAATCACAAGCTCCGCTTTTTTTCATGCCACGATACTATCATCTTGAACGATCATTCCAATACCCTATCTCCTGATAATGGCGCGCCCCAAAGAATTTGATGTCGATGTCGCGGTTGAAGCCGCCGCCGGTGTATTCCGTGACCACGGTTACGAGGGCACGAGCGCGGCGATGCTGGTCGACGCGATGGGCATTGGCCGGCAGAGCCTTTACGACACCTTCGGAGATAAGTGGGGCGTCTACCTCGCTGCGATGCGCCAGTATTGCAGCGCTGAAACTCGCGCGCATTGCGACCTCCTGAAGAGCGGGCCGAAGGCGATTGACGGCATTCGCGCCATGTTCGACCGGGTGGTGGTGGAGGCGGCGCATGGTTGCCTCGGCCTCGTCTCGATCGTCGAATTTGGGTGCGAGAAACCGGAGTTGGTCGAGATCCGCGACAAGTTCGGCGGCTTCATGTCGGCCTGCTTAATGGAGACACTTGTCACCGCTAGGGAGCAGGGCGACGTGTCCTCCGAGCACAATCTTGATCATTTGATCACATACCTCTTTCAGATGATCTTCAGCATCAGATTGACGGCTCGCTCCGGTGCGGGTTCCGACCATGTTGCCGCCATGGCGAACTACGCGCTTGGCGCACTCCGCTGACACACTTTTTTGCTCAATTCTGGAACGATCATTCAACTTAAAGGACTGAATCAATGAAGGCTGTATTGATGGGCGCCACCGGTGGCGCCGACGTACTGGAACTCAAGGAAGTGGCCGATCCTCAGCCGGGTCCGGGCGAGATCGTCGTCGATGTCGCCGCGGTCGGCGTGAACTTCATGGACATCGGAACGCGCAAGGGCATGAACGGTATGCCGCTGCCCCTCGTGCCGGGGGTCGAGGGCGCGGGACGCGTTGCTTCGGTAGGCGAGGGGGTCACCGATGTCGTCGTGGGCCAGCGTGTCGCTTGGGTATTTGCTTGGGGCAGCTACGCCAGCAAGGTCGTCATGCCCGCAACGTCGGCAGTGCCTGTGCCCGACGATATCGACGATCGCCTTGCGGCCTCGCTGATGATGCAAGGTTTGACCGCAAGTCACTTCGCGACCGATTTCTATCCGGTGCAGGAGGGCGATATCGCCTTGATACACGCGGCTGCGGGTGGCCTCGGTCAAATCCTGTCACAGATCATCAAGCTGCGCGGCGGGACTGTGATCGGTCGTGTCTCGAGCGAGGCGAAGGTCGCAGCCGCCAAGGCAGCCGGTGCCGATCATGTGATCGTCGATGCCGACGGTGACTTCGCGACGAAGGTGCTCGAGCTGACCGACGGAGAAGGGGTCAACGTCGTCTATGACGGCTCGGGGCCGGCGACGTTCGACGGATCTCTCGCTTCACTCTGCCGCGCCGGCACATTTTGCTGGTACGGGCCAGTGCTCGGCGGCCCTGGTAGTCTCGACATCATGAGCCTGCCGCGCAGCGTGAAGATTGGCTACGCCGTGTTCTTCGATCACATCCACACACCCGACCTGCTTCGCAAGCACACGCTGCGTCTCTTCGACTGGGTTCGCGAGGGCAAGCTCGTGATTGCACCAGCAACGGAGTATCCGCTAGCCGATGCTGCCCAAGCACATACGGCGATGGAGAGCCGGGCAACGACGGGCAAGTTGCTGCTGATCCCGTGATCAAGCGCTTTCGGGGCGGCAAGTTCTGCCGCCCCGACAATACTGTCGGGCTTTCCGGTGCCGACAATAAGCGGCCGGCTTTGGGACAAACCCGTCACTCGCGATCGTGCGCCGGAGCGGCAGGTTTCGGTTGAAGCGGACGTTCGCGGTTGCGCAACAGTAGTCCAAGAAATGAGCAACCTTGGGCCCGTTGCTGCCGGGCGGCTATTGGCTACCGTTCCCGATAAGCGGATGCTAGCATCCGGCAGCAACCTGCATTTGCACAGTGCCCTTTGCTCCGGCATTCGGTATGAGAAAAAGCAGAGGACATCGCTGGCGGAAACATTGAACACGCTTCTTTCAACCTTTTTCGGATTTGTTCTGACGAGCATCATCGGCGCTTGGCTGACGCGCGAATGGCAACGGCGCGCATTGCGTGAAAGTAGACTTTTTGATGCGTCGCGCGAGACTTATGCTGCGATGGCGCAGACCGCCGATGAATTCGTAAGTTTGATCGGATCTCGAATTTACTCAAGCCAGAGAGTCTGTCTCTTACCGCTTGGCAGCCCGGTTCTGGAAGAGGCCGTCGCGAGTTATCGCAATGATGTTATTGAATGGAACAAAGCACTTATTCGCCTTGAGCTTAGAATACGTAGACTTTTCAGAACTGTGCGCCAAAGTCGGCTGGAGGAATTGCAATCCGAATTGCGTCAAGCAAATATCAACGTAGAAAAAATAATTAGAGATCCCACTTTAGATAGGGATTTTCGCATAAAGGCGCATGCCAAGCTAAACGTTCTCAGAGGGAGATTTGTGGAGTATGCCGATGACATGAATGCCGAAATTAGGATGTTGTTCCGCGAAATGCATTTTGGTATAAAACAGCGCGCGGACACTTATGATATATACAGCATGTCGACGTGGAACTTAGCGAAGTCGCTGTTCTACCCTGGGAAGAATCCGCAAGCCGTAGTCAGCTCGGCGTCTAACTTTGGCGATCCAGTTACTACTGACAATGCTAGGTTTCGGATATACGAGGAATGATGCCAGCTCGGCACTTTCATCTAACGTTAAATCGTTGGGAAGTTTGCTGAAGTGGTCCGCCGCCGCTTGTTCCGCGCCGTTAAGAAGCGTCCCGAAATAAGCAGCTGATAGATAAGATCGCAAGATCTCTAACTTTGAGAATCGTCGCTGCAACATAATAGCACCCACTATCTCAAACAGTTTGCGGCTAATTGTCCTCTCATAACGTCCGCTTACTGTTCGAAATAGCTGCATGTCGATCGTGCTCGCCCCCCCGTGCTTTGCTCCACGCGCGAACCGCAAAATTTCTCGGCACAGCGAGAGCAAGCTCACGCCAGGATGCGAGAAAAATCTTCGATCTTCTAGCGCAATCACTAACCGCTCTAAATCGCTCAACGGCCTGTGATTGGCATCCCAAGGGACTAAGGAACCAATTTTTTGCAGCGTCAGATGATAGGAGAGCAGTGTCTCTCGTATGTCTGGGAACCAAGGTCGATCCGAGCTTCGAAGTCTCATGCTCGCAATATACCCCGATCACGGTTAGACGCCTAGCTGTCGTCGGACAGTTTCCAATCACAAAGAAGGTGACCAGGACAATCCAGCGAGCGACTGCTTTCAGGCTTGCCTTATCACACTGCGGATGACCGCGTTGGGGCGCATACGTGTTGGTCGGCTTTGCGCCGCGCGACTGGCTGGCTCCAGTGGAAGCTGCCGTCCAAAGCCCAATAAGTGAATGACGCATTCTGGTCGGAAGCTGACGCCAACGCCATTCTCCCGGAACGGCAGCTTATAGCCATTCGCGTTTTGAAAGCCGCCTTTCCGGATCGTCCGACATAGCGGTCATTCCGGTTCAGCTTTTTTCGCCCCTGCGTCGCCTTCATCGATTGCGGCCAGGACGATTGCGAGCAGGCTGTCCTCGGCGCGCTGACGCAACGAGGGATCGGTGGAGGTAAGGTCGCTGCGCAGCCATTTGGGCATTTTGTCGATTGCTGCGGCAAGCGCGGTCCGGGAGGTGTCACTGATCATTTGTCGTGACTACCGGTCGCATCCCGATCCGTCCAACGGCGCGAGCCTGATCCACGATAATGTGGGGGATCATTGGAGGCGCTGCTGATCGTCACGTCCCGCTTACCATGAGCCTGCGCTGCGCTGCCCAGTCAGCGGTAATAGCCTCGGACAGAGTCAGCTGCCTGGCGGTAGCGGTCAGCGTTCGCGCGCCCATGAGCATTGCCTGGGTGATGTCAGGAGCCAGGAACGCGAGCCTAAGGATGCGGGTCAGATAGCTTGGGTTGACGCCCTCACGCTCGGCGAGCCGGGTAATGTCGATCGGCTCGGCTTTGAGTATCTGCCAGTAGCGATTGGCCCGCACGAGCAGCTGGACGATGGTCGGGTCCGGCTTGCCTGCCTTATTCTCGCCGCCCCGGATCAACCTGACCGGTCGTCCCGACCTGGTTAGTCGTACTTCGCAGACCAGCTCAAGCGGGGAGGGGTCGGCAATGGCTGCTCGTAGCGCGCCGGCCAGCGCCGCCGTGTCGATGCTGAGCATGACCTGGCCCTGGGCGAGGCGCACCTGGGTCACCAGGTCGCGGATCGTCGCGTAGTGGCGCTGGGTGATCCGACCGCCTAGCGCTACTGCCCGGGCAAGGAACGCCGGGTAATCGCCTGCTGCGATGTCGAGATGATGGGCTAGCGTGTCGATCGGATCGGCAAGGAGGGCAGTGAGCCGGTCGACGACCATCTGCTCGATCTGCAGGGCCGGGATGCGGATCGTCCGTTTGTCCGGAGGATTGCCGCCGGTCCCGATATAATAGCGGTAGCGCTGCGTGCCCTTGCAAGCATGGGAGGCTATAAGCGCCTGTCCATCCTCATCGACGATACGTCCTGCCAGCAGGCTCGGCTGGCTGACCCGGATACGCTGGCGCGTGCCCTGTACGTTGTCGGCGAGGCGCTGCTGCACGGCGTCCCAGAGCGACCGGTCGAGAAGGGCAGGATGGAGCCCTTCATAGCTGGTATCGCGATGGACGATCCGGCCCACATAAGTGGCGTTCTTGAGGATATGATAGAGCTGTCCGCGCGAGAACGCGCCTCCGCCGATCCTCTTGCCGGACTTGAGCGTACGTGAGGGCACAGCAATGCCCTCGCGCTCAAGATCGCTCTGCAGCTGGTGGACACTGCCGGTGACAAGGTAGCGACGGTAAATGTCGCGAACGAGCGCGGCTTCGCTCTCGACGATGACGAGGGTGCGCTCAGCAGGCGCATAACCGATGGGTGGGACCCCACCCATCCACATGCCCTTTGCCTTGGACGCAGCAATCTTGTCGCGGATCCGCTCTGCGGTCACTTCGCGCTCGAACTGAGCGAACGAGAGTAGCATGTTCAAGGTCAGCCGTCCCATGCTGGTGGTGGTGTTGAACGACTGGGTAATCGATACGAACGAGACCTGCGCCTTGTCGAACGCCTCGACGAGCTTTGCGAAGTCAAGCAGCGAGCGGGTCAAGCGATCGACCTTGTAGACCACGATGATGTCGATCCTCCCGGCTGCGACATCGCCAAGAAGCTGCTGAAGGGCAGGGCGCTCGAGTGTGCCACCTGAGAGACCGCCATCATCGTAGCGGGTGGCAACCTCGCTCCAGCCTTCGCTTGCCTGAGAGAGGATATAAGCCGCACAGGCCTCACGCTGCGCATCGAGCGAGTTGAAGCTTTGCTCGAGACCCTCGTCGCTCGACTTGCGGGTATAGATGGCGCAGCGGACCACGCGCTCGCTCCGGCTCGGGACAGGCTTCATGCGGCCAGCTTCTTCTTGAGGCCGAAGAAGGCGGGGCCCGACCAGCGCGTGCCAGTGATCGCGCGAGCGACTTCGCTCAGCGAACGCCAGTCCTTGCCGTTCCAGCGGATGACGCCATCCTCGCCCACCATCACGACATGGGCCTTGCCGTTCCACTCCCGCACCAGCCGCATGCCCGGTTGAGCCACATTGGTCATGGTCTTTCCCTGACTCATCTGGGCCAGCTTCTGCTGGACGGTGCGGGGCAGGCCGCCATGGACGCTTGCCTGGATCTGCCAGGCAAGCGCCAGGCGCAGCAGCTTGTTGCTGATCATCGGAGGTCGAGTGCCGGTAAGCCTGGTCCAGAGGACATGGAGCGCATCACGCCCCATGTCCTCCAACGCGGCCAGCTGATCGTCATGCCGTTCCATCAGCGCGCCACCCGGTAGCAGGTGGTCTCGCCCCGTCCGGTCCGGTCGATGACATGACCCTTCTTGCGCAGGCCAGTCAGTGCAGCGCGGGTGGTATGGGGCAGCCAGCCGGTCGCTGCAATCAGCTCGCCCAGACTGGCGCCCTCGTCGCGCTGAAGAAGCTCGAGCACAGTTCCGATCTTGCTCGCTGCCCGCGTTGCCGGGACGGGCGATGTTCCGGACGCCGTCGCGCCTTGCGGCACCGATTTTCCCGGCAGCGGGGCGGGAGGCTGTTTATCCCCAGCCGCATCCGCATCGTCCGCAATACCAATTGCCGCGAGGCCAGCCGCTGTAATGACATAGGCCGGGGGCGCGGGCTCGCGATCTCCCTCAGTCTCTTCACCCTGAAGCGGTAGACGCAATGCAATCAGATCGCGCCGTAGGAGCGCGGCGATTGCCTTGTCGATCTGCGAACCTGCGGCAAGGCTCGCGGGCAGGGGCAGCACGCTCCCATCGTCGCGTTGCGCAGCATTGGAAAGCAGGATGGCCTGCGTATCGGTCAGTTTTATCATGGGGGTGGTATCCTTGGGTGGAGCAGCACCATTGCGGCTCCCACCACCCACAGGCCCGTCAGCGCATCGGCTCCGGGCATACCGCTGAGCTAAGACAACTCACCGCGCGACCCGCTGTCGCTCTGGCGCCGAGCGAAGTCGAGCGGTTTGTGAGGATGGCCGCGTGGATTCGCCGCGCGATGCTGCGAACGCCTCGGCCCCGCGCGTTCTAAACGGGCGTCAGGTCGTTACGGCCTCAATACCGGCCGGCATATCAAGCGCCGTATCCGGTTCCGATTGGCGTTAGCACTGTGAAATCGGCCGATCGCATTATCGCGCCAACTGAAGCAGTGGACAAACCCCTCGACGGCATCTCGTACTTGCCTGTTCGAACAGCTGTCCCAGACGAACTGCAAGGCTTCAAGTTGAGCCTCGTTGAGCGTGTCGAGGTTTGATGCCGCGTCGGCGGCTTCGTCGATTATAGCGAGCGCGCGTTCCAGATCCATAAAGGACAATAAGCGCTATTTTGAAAGTTGGTTTCCGGCGCCGAACACGGCTGGTCGCAGGTTCAGAGCCGCAAGCCGCTGAGATCAAACGCGGAATCTGCTCATTGTCTGGCGAGACTGCGAAAAGTGATCGACCAGCGGGGTCGCTCCATGGACGCAATGCTGTGCTCCCACTCGTGCCGGACTTCGCCCTGCAGATGATAGATAGAGCGCGGTAGCAGCTCGACTTTCGCACGATGAAAGCCGGAGAGGCCACGTTGGCGAAGGCGCAGCGGTACGGGATTTCCAAGCGATATGCCGACCACATGCTCGAATACGGGCCGATCCCTGTGCCAACCGATGCCGGCGCCGGGATCATACCGGATCAGAAGGGCCTGGACGAGGTCCTCGGCAGTGAGCCCAGCGAAGGCGGCCGCGCGTGCTCTAACGTCGCCGAGCCATTCGGGCAGAGGCTCTGCGGGGGCGAATGTGCCGTTCTCAAAATCATAGTTCCAGCCGTAGGAACGTGTGAGCCGCTTTCCCGTCCATTGCTGAAAACGGAACGGGCTGAGGCCTGTCTCGTCAATCCGGGTGATCAGCTTGGCCTCTTCAGCCTGCGTGATGATATCACTTCGCAGCGACAGGCCGGGAACGATGGGCGTGTCGAACAAATCGGACATTGCGTTCACGGGCGCCGTCTCAGCGCCAAAGCGGTCGATCTCGCGGCGACGACAGGGGTGACTGGGGAGTTCATTGGATCAATTCAGATATAGGGTCTTACTGTCACACTTTCATCGTTGAGGGTCATCCGACCGGCTCGTTCGTGAGTCCGCCGCCGGTGCGTACCTGGCGAACGATCCCGTTATAGGCCGCATGGAGCCCCTGGCTCCGGCCGATGTCATGGTCGGACCCCGCGGCTTCCCAGAAAGTTACCAGCCATTCGTCGGCGACCCAGGGTCGCAGATCCCACAGCGCCAAGGCCACCCCGCGCGTCTGTACTTTGTCGCGCGCTGCTGCCGCTTCGCGCAGGACATTGAGCGCGCGCTTGATGGTGCCGGTGGCACGAGCGTCGGTGCTAGTGGAAGTCATGGCTGCGAATACGGACAATGTCTTCCTGGCTCTCGATTGGTCCGAAGGGCGGCGATGCCAACGTGCGGCCCCGCGGGAAGGTCGGGTCTCGCGGATCGGGACCGCCACCATGCGTTGCGCCATCGCCGCGCCCCGGCGCGACGGCAAAGTCCATGCGGCCGATTGAGCGCAGCATTGCGTCATGATCCGTGATGCGATCGCAAATGATGTGAATGACCTCGCCTTCCTTCTGGAGGCGCCCCCGCATCGCGATCATCGAGGCAGACATAACCTGCCGGCGGTAAATCTCGAAGCGATCGGGCCAGAGGATGCCCTGCGCCACGCCGGTCTCGTCCTCGATCGTGACGAACAGAACGCCCTTGGCCGACCCCGGCCGCTGGCGCACGAGAATGACGCCAGCCACCTCGACGTTACGGCCATCGCGGATAGTCGGAAGATCCGCGCACCGCACAATCCCCATGGTGTCAAGCTGCTCACGCAGGAACTGCAGCGGATGGCCACGCAGCGAGAGCTGGAGCGAGCGATAATCCTCGACCACTTCGCGCCCGGCGGTCATCGAGCGCAACGACACGCCCGGCTCGATTCCCTCAGGCGAAAAGCCATTCTCCCGGGCGTCAGCAGCCGCAAAGAGCGGCAGCGGTGCTTCCCCCAGGCCCTTCACTTTCCAAAGTCCCTGTCGACGATCCTGCGCGAGACAGTGGAAGGCGTCGGCTTCGGCAAGGCGCTCAATGGCGGCGCGCGGCACGCCAGCACGGCGCCAGACCTCTTCGACACTGTCATAGGGACCTGGCCCCCGCCCCGCGACAATTGCTGCGCCATGGATGTTGGCCAACCCGCGCACCTGACGGAAGCCAAGACGGACCGCCCTGTATCGCCCGCGCCTTGGCTCGAGCGTGCAGTCCCAATGGCTATGATTGATCGAAACCGGCCGAACCTCGACACCATGGTCACGCGCGTCCCGAACGATCTGCGCGGGCGCGTAAAAGCCCATGGGCTGCGCATTGAGCAGCGCGGCACAGAAGACGTCAGGATGATGGTATTTCATCCAGCACGAGGCATAGGCGATCTTGGCGAACGAAGCCGCGTGGCTCTCAGGGAAACCATAGCTGCCGAACCCCTCGATCTGCTTGAAGGTTCGCTCGGCGAAGTCCTTGGGGTATCCCCGCGCAACCATGCCGCCGACGAGCTTGTCGTAGAAATGGCTGACGCCCCCGGTGAGCTTGAAGGTCGCCATGGCGCGGCGGAGCTGATCGGCCTCGACTGCGGTAAACCCGGCGCCGACGATCGCGACCTTCATCGCTTGCTCCTGGAAGAGCGGGACACCGAGCGTCTTTTCCAGCACGGCGCGCAGCTCAGGCTTGGGATATTCCGGCTTCTCCTTGCCTTCGCGACGGCGCAGATAAGGATGAACCATGTCGCCCTGGATCGGACCCGGACGGACGATCGCAACCTCGATGACAAGATCGTAAAATTCCCTGGGCTTCATGCGCGGCAGCATCGACATTTGCGCGCGGGACTCGATCTGGAAGGTGCCCAGCGTGTCCGCCTTCTGGATCATGCCGTAGACCTGCGGATCATCATCCTGCAGGTCCGCCATCGTCACCTTGATGCCTTTGTCCTGTTCCAGCAGATTGAAGGCGCGGTTCATGCAGCCAAGCATGCCAAGCCCCAGCACATCGACCTTCATGAACTTGAGCGCGTCGATGTCGTCCTTGTCCCATTCGATGATCTGGCGGTCCTCCATCCGCGCGGGTTCGATCGGGACGAGATCGTCGAGCCGGTCCTGGGTCAGCACGAAGCCGCCGGGATGCTGCGAGAGATGGCGCGGCGTGCCGATCAACTCGCGGGCCAGCTCCAAGGTCAGCTTGAGGCGGTGATCGTCGGCATTGAGATTAAGGCTCTCGATCTGCTCCTGCGGGATGCCGTCCATCGACCAGCCCCACACAAGGCCGGTCAGCATCTTGGTAAGATCGCGGGGGAGCCCAAGCGCCTTGCCGACCTCAGCGACCGCGCCGCGCGTGCGGTATCGGGTGACGACAGCAGTCAGCGCCGAGCGGTCACGGCCGTAAGTCTCATAGATCCACTGGATGATTTCTTCGCGGCGCTCATGCTCAAAGTCGACATCGATGTCGGGAGGCTCGCGCCGCTCGCCGCTCACAAACCGCTCGAACAGCAATTCGTGCTGGATGGGATCGATCGAGGTAACGCCCAGCAGATAACAGACGCAGCTGTTGGCGGCACTCCCGCGCCCCTGACACAATATACCGCGCCGGCGGCTCTCGGCAACGATCGCGTTGACGGTCAGAAAATAGGGGGCGTAGCCGAGTTCGCCGATGAGTTTGAGCTCATGGTCGATCTGCGCGCGGTATCGCTGCGGGATGCCTTCACGGAATTTCGCGGCGGCCGCTTCTTGCGTGAGGGCCGCCAACGCCTCCTGAGCGGTCCGGCCTTCGATCACTTGCTCATAAGGGTATTGATACTGGATTTCACCAAGATCGAAGGTGCATTGCGCGGCGATGTCGGCGCTGGCCTGGATGGCATCGTGGAAAGCACCAAAGCGACGCTCCATCTCAGCAGGTGATTTAAGATCGCGGTCCATGAAGCGTTCGCGGCGGAACCCCAGCTCATCGATCGTGCACCGCTCGCGGATCGCACTCATCACATCCTGAAGCGGGCGGCGCTGCGCGCTATGGTAGAGGACATCCCCGGTCGCGACCGAGCGAATTCCGTACTTGCGCGCGAGGGCATCGAGCAGGTGGAGGCGCTCAGCATCATCGGGTCGGCGGCGAAGCGACAGCGCGCAGTAGCCACGGGAGCCGAACAGCTGGGCAAGCTCGCGCAGATGATCGCCGGCCACTTTTTCAGGCATGTCGGGCAGCAAGATGCCGACCATGTCTTCGGCATGGGCCGCAACATCTGCCCATTCGAGGATGCTTTTGCCTTTGCCGCCACGCGCCTTGCCGATCGACAGCAGCCGCGTCAGCCGCGACCAAGCAGGCCTTGAGCGCGGATAGAGCAGCAAGGCGCGCCCATCCGTCAGATGGACCCGGGTCCCGGGAATCATACGAACACCGGTTGCTTTCTGCCCATCCCATCCGCGCACGACACCGGCGACCGAGCTCCAGTCCGCCAGCCCCATGGCGCAGTGACCGAGCAAGGCGGCGGCGGCGAACAATTCCTCCGGCGAAGACGCGCCGCGTAGGAACGAGAAGTGGCTGGTAACCTGCAGCTCGACATAGGTCGTATCCGGCGCCGTCATCAGCCGAACATCCCGTGCATGTACCAGCTAAGGTCGCCAGTCTGCGCCTCGACGCCATCGCCGCGACGAAACAGCCAAAAGCGCGCGCCGTCCTCCGCCTCGACCCGGAAATAATCGCGCACGGCCCACATCTCATGCGCATTGCGCCACCACTCGCCATGGACGCGTTCTGGACCATCCCCTGCAACCACCCGGTAATTCTGCCGGCGCCATGTGAAGCGGCGTGGCGGGTGATCGGGGAGCAAGGCGACCACATTGGAGAGCTCTTCGGGGCGCTTGAGCAACCGAACCGGGCGCTTCCAACCCGGCCAACCCTGAACGCAAGCTAGCGGCGATACCCGGCGCATCGCCCTTTCCGGCACGTCGCTCTCCTGGCTCGATATGCGGAATAGGGCCGAAGCCCCTGCCCGCGTCGCCAGCTGATCGACCAGCGGGGCAAGATCACGCACCTTTGCCGAGGTTTCGAGAAGCGCGCCGGCGACCTGCCCGCCGAGCGGCTCGGACATCGGGACAACAAGGTGCATGGCTTCGATGCCGAGGCCAGGATCGAGCTGCGCCATCCTGAGCGCGAACATGCGCTTCAAATGCTTCGCGTCCCGCGTCGCGCGAGAGGCGCCAACCCCCAGGCGCTGCGCCGCGCCATCCACCCGCTCAGCGATCAGCAGCACATTGCGGGCGCCAAGGCCTCGCGCGCGCAGCAAAATGACGAGATCCTCGACAAGGTCGCCGATGACCTGGGCGATGCTTTCCGGCGTGCCGATCGGTTCCAGCAGGCGCCGCGTTACCATGGGTGCTTCGGTAGGAACCACCGGGATGATCGGCTCGGCGACGAGCCCGCGCGCCTGATCCAGACGCTCGACCGTCTTGAGGCCAAGCCGGCGCGCCAGCGGCCCGCGCGGCATTGGATAGAGATCAGCAATCCGCTCCAGCCCGAACCGGGCTGCGGCAAGCAACGCGTCTCCCTCAAGACGCAGCGCAACGATGGGAAGTTCTGCGATGGCTTGCGCTTCCTGGCCCACCTCAAGCAGCGTGATCGCTTCGCTGCCAAACCGCGCAAGCGCGTGGGCCGCACCCGGCGTGCCTGCCACCGCGATCCTCGCCGTAAAGCCAAGCCGCTTCAGGAAAGCGAGCAGCCTGCAGCAGAAGCGCTCTTCGCCCCCGAACAGATGCGTCGTGCCGGTCAGATCGAACCAGAGCCCATCAGGTCCGGACACGCTAGCCGATGGCGTCCACTGCCGCGCAGCGTACAGCGCCAACCGATCGAGCAACGCGCGGTCGGCTTCGGGCTCTGCATCGCGAACGTCCAGATCAGCGACCAGCGCGCGGGCATGGGCGGCAGCCATGCCTGGTCGAAGCCCCAGCTCTAACGCCTGCGGGCAGGCGGCGGTTATGATATCCTTCTGCCCGGTGCGCGCGACAAGAACAGTCGGCGTACCCCACCAAGTCGCCCAGGTCGGCATTGTGGCCAGCGCGCTGCTGTGCCCATCGTCGCTGCGGGCGATATTGTATTTCACGGCCTTGAACGGATGCTCGGCATGCTCGCTGCGGCGCCCCATCTCGCGCATCGTCGGACGCTGGTGCGCCGGCAAGGCATCGAGATCGGACTGCGATGGCCGGCGGCCAAGGGCACCGTCCCGCGCCCACTGCGCACCCGGTCGCCATCCACCACCCCGCGGCACCGAACAGGCGCCAGGATCATCGTCGATTGGCTCTGCAAAGCGTGGGCCTGGCGCAGGCCCGACCTCAGGCGGCGTAGCTGGCCGCTCGTTCCTGCGCAGGCGCTCGAGCCGGCGTAGCCGTTCGATCGGGAGTTGCGGCAGGAAGAGCGAGGCGACCCGTTGCATCGCACGCCTCCAGTTCGAGGGAAAAAGGATCGCCATTGCGCTGGCGAACAAGCTCGACCTGCCAGCGCGGCCGACCGACGCCCGCCCAGGGAAGACGCTGCGAGGCGGCACAACCGATCCGCCAGCGGGTCATGGCTGACGAGGGCACAGTGAGCGGACAGCGATCGCGCGATCGATGGCGGCGGTAGAGCAGCATCGGCGTCCCGCCATCGGCGGCCGCAAGCTGGAGCCGGCGCGTCGCGGTCATATCCGCCGCTTTCACCTCGGCGATAACGCAGGCGAGCGATCCATCGCGCAAGGCATCTTCGGCCATGGCCAGCACCTCGACGTCCTTGCGGCCTTGCGCGTAGAACAGCTTGTCCGGACCGAGCCCAACCTGCTCGAGGCCCGGGGCATAGAGATCGAAAGCCGTCACGGCCCACAGGACATTGAAGCCGGGCTGACTGGCGAAGCGCGCGGCAATGCCGGCAACAAACAGCGTCGCGGCTGCGTCGTCGTTCAGACTGGCTGAAGCTGCCGCAACCTCATGGAGCCCGCTCCCATCGAGACCGCGATCGGCGAGTCGCTCATCGACTGCCGCCACCCCAAAGCCCAGCGCGTTACCGCGCGCGGCGCGCAAGCAAGCGATCTCCGCGCGGAGCGCAGCGAGCGTCTCGGCCGACGGCCGAGGCAAGGCGGAACAGGGTGCAGGCATTGGTCAGCATCGACTCACTTGTTCCCTTTATGTTCCATCCAAGGAGGCCAGTCCGTCAAGCGCCTTGCGACGACAGGATGGTCAGAGCGCCAGCGATGGCTGCTCGAGTTGTTGGTCGGGCGGCGGCCAGACCTGTGTCACGTTGAGCATGCCAACCGGGAGATAGGTAAGGACTTCCTTGGCCGGAACATCGGCATTGAGCCAGTCTGCCCATTGCTCGCGCCGCAGGGGAATGATCTGCCGATGATGATAGGGCCTGATGTCCTCGCCGGCATCCATGGTCAGCAGCGAAAACGCCTCACCGACCTTGGGATCATGTTGCCACACGCCGGCCATGCAGAACCAGCGATGGTCCTTCATTTCGAACAGCCATTTATCGAGACGCTTGTCCTTCGGGCGCGGCACGGCGGGGTCAGTGAATGCGTAGAACCCATCGCACAGAACGAGGCAGCGATTGAGGCTGAGATCGGGTGCCTTGCCTCCAAAGCCTTCAGACCGAAAATTATAGACCGGCCCCTGTTTCCCGGGCCAACTCCAGCGGCGGTTCACCAGTTCGCCCACTGCTCGATAATTGCCGGGTGGTCGATTGACGGTACGAACAATCGGCGCAATGTCGGTCATCCTGATATCGGCGCGCGGGTCGTCCTCCGGCACGCCTTCGGGCGTCTCGATATTGATTTCGAGATCCTCAAAATCATCCATGATCGAGGCGATGTCGACGTTCTGCTTGTAGTCGTTGCACATGCCGGGAGGTGAACTCCTTGTCTTGCGCCTTAAAGATGTTCCTTATATGTTCTAACTATGGCACTCCATCCTACATCGTTTGATCCGGACGCTGCGGACGGCGTGACGCATCACATAATTCGCATGAAGCCGGATGGTTCTGGCAAGCAGGAATTGATCAATGCACGTTGGGGCAGCAATCCCCGTTTCAGCGACGGCGTTGAGTATCGGTTTGTGCGATCGGAAGGAAAAACCTTTCCAACCAACCGCTGCCTCGTGCCGGTGTCCAATTTCCGAATGAAGGTAGGGCCGAAACATTATCGCGTCACGCGCGAGGACGGAAACCATTTCTATCTTGCGGGGAGCTGGGAGCCGTCGCTCGCAAACTGGCCGCTTTCGTTCAGGATCATCACCGTCGCGTCCAATTCGGACGTCGAGCGCTATCAGGATCGGCATGGCGCAATGATTGAGCGCCGGCAGGTCATGGATTGGCTGGCGGATAAAGTTCCGGCCTATGAGCTCTTAGCGACGCCCCCTCCAAACCTCTTCTCCGTTAAAGAGGTGAACGGGAAAGTCAGAAATACACGCTGACATGGAGCTTCTCGGAGCAGCAGTGCTTGCCTTTGAATAAAGCGGCCCGCTTTTTCGTTGCAAGCATGTGGGTGTCACCACTTTATCGCTCACTGATGTGAGCCGCGACCGATCCGTGAATCTGGCTAAACCAGATCTTTCGGAAGGCGAGGGTCGGTGCATCGGACCCTACGGACTGCTCTTCGTTAGCTGGAGGAACTTCGGGCGGCTGCGAACTCTCAACGATCGCTTGGTCCTCAGCAGCAATTCTCGCATTCATCCTTGCGAACAAGCCGTCGAGGATGCGAGCCTTGGCAAAACTACGCAGCGTATAGATGGTCAGTTGAGTTTCGCCGGGCCGGGCGGGGGTGCACACAGCCAGCAAGCGAAAGATCTTCCCCCGTGGGTCGACGACCATCTCCATGGCATTTGGAAAGTGAAAACGTAGGTTCGTCTTAGGTGGTTCCCCGGGGCGCAGTGTCGTGATGTCCGCGCCATAACCTGTAGGGGTCCAAACCATCTCCATGTTCGATGCCGAACGGCTCTGGAGATGCTTGCCAATCGTCTTAGCATGGACGAACGGAAGATGAGGCGCATCGAGCATGTTCTCCATGACGCGGGTCCAGTGCACCTGCCAAAGGAAAGACTGAGCCGTGACGCGCACGTCTGAGCGCAGCAATATGGCGGGCTCCTTCAGATCCGCTTTTGGTTCCTTCCCAGTGTAAAGCCAGATAATCCCGCCGGCTTCTTGCACTGTGAGGCCCATAGCGGAAAGCAAATCGAGCTTTGCGTCGGGATTCCACGGCACGTGCAGGCAGCGACCAGAAGCGTTGAATTGCCAACCGTGGAAGGGGCAGGTGATTACCCCGTCTTTTACCGAGCCCAATGAGAGCGCAACGCCACGATGGGGGCAGCGATCGACCAACGCGTGTGGCGATCCATCTTCACCCCGGAAGAGGACAAGCCTTTCGCCCGCGATTGTGAGGGAGAGCGGACGGTTTCTTCGAACCCGGTCCGAAAGACAGACCGCAGTCCAGAGGTTTGCAAAGTCCTTGAATATGGGGCGCTGCATCACTTCACGTTAGCGAACAACCTGACACTGTGCAGCCTCAAACGACGCTCGCATGCAAAGGATGGTTCCGTCGACGCCCGGCTGACGTTCAGGATGAAAGACGCCGACAGTCGCACTCCAATGGCTGTTACCCCGCCAGCCAAACGATAGACTTTCCAATTAGTACGATCCCGAGAACGCCCATCGCTGAGCTAAGCAAGATGTGGCGTCTCGGGGCCAGCTTGGTGACAGGAAGCGCCTTCGGAGTCACAGAATCCGGGCCGTCGTTCTGCAGCAGCGGACCGGCGGTTTCTTCCGTCCGCGTGTGCGTGAAGGAGCGAGATTGATACCCGCTGCTTTTCCGCTTTCCCCGACGATTAGTTGGCACTTCGCACTGGCCCTTCCGTTGCTACCGTCACGGCGGCGTAAATAGCCCGAGGAGTCTATTTTGTTCCGCCAGCGGTCATCGGACGTCCGGAAGCAAAAAGGGGAGCGCTTGAGAGCGAGTGGCACTCAGGAATTATTAATGTTCCGACGACACAT
>PJTZ01000224.1_pt1 | contig 19924 bp, 19 predicted proteins | sample 1512131 | NCBI WGS metagenome assembly PJTZ01 (sample SAMN08177679, study PRJNA422409) | Soil metagenome, whole genome shotgun sequencing project. | reverse complement strand
CATCACCGTGCCCGGCGCGCTGGAAATCCCCGGCGCCATCGCCATGGCGGCGGAAAGCGGCCGCTATGACGGCTTCGTGGCCTTAGGCGTCGTCATTCGGGGCGAGACCTATCATTTCGAGGTGGTCTCAAACGAGAGCGCGCGCGGGCTGATGGCGCTGACCATGGATGGCATCGCCATCGGCAACGGCATTCTGACCGTAGAGAACGAGGCGCAGGCCATCGTCCGTGCCGACCCAACGCAGAGCGACAAGGGCGGCGGGGCCGCGAAGGCAGCGATCGCAATGTTCGACCTCGCGCAGAAATTCGCGAACTGACACGCCAGACGGCGGCGCCACGGTGACGCCGCCGTCCATGAAAATGCTATCAGGCTGGCACGGCGAACGGATAATCAGTGTAGCCCTCGTCGCCCTGACTGTAGAAGGTCGCGGGGTTCGGCGCGTTCAGCGGCGCGCCGGTGCGAATGCGCGACACCAGATCGGGATTGGCGATGAAAGGCCGCCCAAAGGCAATCGCATCCGCTTCATCGGCAGCGACGGTCGCGGCCGCCTGATCCGCCGTATAATCGCCGTTGAGAATAAGCGCGCCAGTGAAGTGCTTGCGAATGACCGGCGCTAGCGGCGCCTGATCGCTCGGGCGGAACGTGCCGCCCGGCCGCGATTCGCGCAGATGCAGATAGGCGAGGCCGATCTTCTCCAGTTCGGCCGCAACATAGGCGAAAAGCGGCTCGGGATTGCTGTCGATAACGCCCTGCGCGCCGCCATTGGGCGAAAGGCGCAGATCCGAGCGATCGGCGCCGACCACGCCCACCACGGCGTTCACCACCTCGAACAGAAGCCGCGCCCGATTCTCGATCGAGCCGCCATACTCGTCCGTGCGCGCATTGGCGCCGTCGCGCAGGAACTGATCGATAAGATAGCCATTGGCGCCGTGAATCTCGACGCCGTCAAAGCCTGCTTCGAGAGCGTTGCGCGCGGCCTTGCGATAATCCTCCAGCAGTGCCGGAATCTCTTCGACGCCGAGCGGCCGGGCCTGCTCATAGGGTTGGTTGCCCTCATAAGTGTGCGCATGGTCCGGCGCGGTCGTGGCGCTGGCCGAGACGGGCTGCTCGCCTGTGACCGAGGAATGCACCACGCGGCCCATGTGCCAGAGCTGCGCTACGATGCGTCCGCCCGCCTCGTGCACTGCGGCCGTGATCGGCTTCCATGCCTCGACCTGCGCGGCGCTCCACAGGCCCGGCGCATAAGGCCAGCCAAGCCCCTGGGGGCTGATGCCGGTTGCCTCGCTGATGATGAGACCGGCCGAGGCGCGCTGCGCATAATAGGTCGCCATCCGCGCGGTCGGCACATGGTCCCGAGTGCTGCGCGCACGCGTGAGGGGCGCCATGACGACGCGGTTGGGCAGGGAAAGCGCGCCGGCAGTGAGCGGCGCGAAGAGAGAAGCGGAATCTGTCATACCAAACGTCTCCTGAAGACGGGAACCGGAGCGGCCAGTCACCAATCAGTTTCAAGTTGAAACGGGACTTGCCGGTGTCGCTGAGCTAGGCACGGCCAATGTCGCCGTCAATCTCGCACAGATCAAGAATGGCTTTCCCTGCCCAAGGTACGGCTTTCCTGGCACTCATCCTCGGCAATGTTGCCCTCGCCAATGGCCCGTGGCTTGTGCGCGTTTCCGATACCGGGCCGATCGCGGCGGGCTTCTGGCGGATGATGCTGGCGCTACCGGTGCTCATGATCTTCGCCGCGCGCGAAAAAGCGCCGGCCCTCGCTAGCCAGAAGCGGCTGATCGGCCTCGTCATGCTCGGCGGCATTTTCTTCGCGCTTGATCTGGCAAGCTGGCACGTGGGCATTCTCCAGACCAAGCTCGCCAATGCGACGCTCTTCGGAAATTGCACCAGCCTCATCCTGCCGCTGGTTGCCATTGCGGTGACGCGCACATGGCCGAGCCGACTGCAGTGGATTGCCCTCGCCATCGCGCTGGCCGGCGCCCTGCTGCTGATGGGCAGCAGCTACGACGCCTCGCGCGAGCATCTGGTGGGCGATCTGCTCTGTGTCCTCGCCGGCCTCTTTTACGTTGGCTATCTGCTGGTGATGCAATCGGCGCGCAGGACGCTGCCGACATGGTGGCTGCTTGCGCTCTCCACCGCGGCCTGTGCGCCTGCCGTCCTCCTCATGGCAGTGGCCGCAGGCGAGCGCATCATGCCGCAGGACTGGATGCCACTCATCGGTATCGCCCTTATCAGCCAGATCTTTGGTCAGGGGCTGCTCACTTATGCGCTGCCCCACTTCACGCCGCTTGTCATTGGCCTCGCGCTGCTCACCCAGCCGGTCGTCAGCGCGATCATTGGCTGGATCGGCTTTGGAGAAACGCTGTCGGCCGTCGATTTCGCCGGAGCGGCCATCATTGCGCTGGCGCTTGTCCTCGTGCGCCTTCCTGCTGGAGCGACCGAGAGGAAGCCGCTAGAAGACGAGGCATGAGCGCTCCTGCCCCCGTACCCTCCGGCCTCGCGCCGGAAGAAACCCTCGACGCCCTCCGTCTGCGACTGGCGCCGGGAATCGCCGCCAATGCCGCCTTCGACGGATGGGGCAAGACGGCACGAGACATGGCCGCCGATCAGGCGGGCGTCGACCGAGACATCGCCGCGCTGGCCTTCGACGGCGGGGCAATGACGATGATCGACGCCTGGTTCTCCAGCATCGACGCCGCGATGCTCGAAGCCCTGCCTGCCGATGCGCTGGCGGCGATGAAGATCCGCGAGCGGATCACGACCCTCGTGGAAACCCGGCTCACATTGCTTGCGCCGCAGCGCGAATCGCTTCGGCGCGCGCAGGCTATTCTGGCCCGGCCCGGCAATGTCGCCCCCGGCATAAAGCTTGGCTGGCGCGCGGCGGACGTGATGTGGCGCGCGGCGGGAGACAAAGCGACCGACTATAATCACTACACCAAGCGGATGATGTTGGGCGCCGTCTATGCCGCCACGTTGCTCGTGTTCGTCAACGATGAGAGCGAAGCCTTCGCCGAAAGCCGGGCTTTCCTTGCGCGGCGGATCGAGGGGATCATGCGGTTCGAGAAGGCCAAGGCGAGCCTGACTGGTCGCGCCGACAATCATTTCAGCGTGGCACGCTTCGTGGGGCGATTGCGCTATCCGGCGCGATGAAGGATTGCGCAAATGAAGCGATATTGATAATCGGTCGCAATTCCGTGTCCTGAAAGTTGCCCTTTCCTTTGCGCCTGCCGTCCCTCCCTCCTCGCACCACAGCCCATATCGATCATGTCGACTGGACCGCGCTCTCCGCCGAGGAGGGTCGTCGCTTGCGCGAACTGGGCCTTGAGGAGGGCGTGGAGATAGAGCTGCTCCATCGGAGCGGCTGGCTCGGGCGTGGACCCATTGCCTGCCGCGTCGGCCGGATGATCGTCGCGATGCGCTCCAATCACGCGAACGCAGTCAGCGTCCGTCCTCTGGGTAACGAAGGCGCGGGCAGGCCATGAGCGCGCTGCCCCTCATTGCACTGGTCGGCAATCCCAATGCCGGGAAGAGCGCGCTCTTCAACGCGCTGACCGGCGCGCGGCAGAAAGTCGGCAACTATCCGGGCGTCACGGTAGAGCGTAAACTCGGGCGCATGGAACTGCCCGATGGACGCAACGCCGACATCGTCGATCTGCCGGGCACCTATTCGCTCACCCCTTCGAGCCCCGACGAGCAGGTCACGCGCAACGTGATTCTGGGGCAGCAGGCGGGCGAGAAGCGGCCCGACATCCTAGTCGTCGTCGTCGATGCCGCCAATCTCGACAATCATTTGCGCTTTGCCCTCGAACTGATCGCGCTGGGCCAGCCGACCGTCGTGGCGCTCAACATGGTCGACCTCGCCGCGCGTGACGGGCTGGAGATCGATCCCGCCATTCTGGCTGCGGAACTGGGCGTTCCGGTGATCCCTACAGTGGCGGTGCGCAAGCGCGGCCTCGACGATCTGCGCGCCCGGCTGATTGATCTTGCGCCATTTGCGGCCCCGGCGGACGCCTCGGCGACCGTGAGCCCCGCAACCGAAACAGCCGGAGATGAGGCAGCGACACGGCGAGAGGCCCGGCGCATTGCGCGCGCGGCGATCGTCTCGGAGAAGGCGAGCCGTCGCCTTTCCGGCGCGGTGGACAAAGTAGCGCTTCACCCTGTCTTCGGCCCGCTCATCCTGCTCGCGTTGCTGTTCGTGATCTTCCAGGCCGTGTTCACCTGGTCGGAAGCACCCATCGCGATGATCGAGGACGCGTTTGCGGCCCTGCAAGAGCTGGTCGAGGCAACACTACCGGAGGGATTCCTCCGAGGCCTGATCGTCGAAGGCCTCATCAACGGCGTCGGTTCGGTGGTCGTCTTCCTGCCGCAGATCCTCATCCTCTTCTTCTTCATCCTAATGCTGGAAGCGACCGGCTACATGACTCGCGCCGCCTTCCTCATGGATGGCCTGATGGCACGCGTCGGCCTCTCCGGCCGGGCATTCATCCCGCTGCTCTCCAGCTTTGCCTGCGCAGTGCCCGGCATCATGTCGACGCGCACCATCGCCGATCCCAAGGATCGGCTCACCACCATCTTGATCGCACCACTCATGACCTGCTCGGCTCGGCTACCGGTCTACACGCTCATCATCGGCGCGTTCATTCCAAACCGGAATGTGGGCGCGGGCATCGGGCTGCAGGGCCTAGTGCTCTTCGGCCTCTATGTCGCGGGCATTGCCGGCGCACTGATCGCCGCCGCCGTGCTGCGGATGAGCGTGGCGAAGGGAAAGAGCAGCGGTTTCCTCATGGAGCTGCCCAAATATCAAATGCCGCTGCTGCGCGACGTGCTGATCGGTCTGTGGCAGCGCGCCGCGATTTTCCTCAAGCGCGCCGGTACGATCATCTTTGGCACGACGGTCGTGTTGTGGCTGTTGCTCTCCTACCCCAAGCCGCCCGAGGGCAGCGACGTGCGCGCCGTGGACTACAGCGCGGCGGGCCGCGTCGCTCACGCGATCGAGCCGCTCGTGCGGCCCATTGGCTTCAATCACGACATTGCCCTGGCACTCATACCCGCCATGGCCGCGCGCGAGGTCGCTGTCGCGGCGCTCGCCACCGCCAACGCCATCGACGCGGGCGATGACGAGGACGCGACCGCTAGGTCCCTTGCGGAACGCCTGAAAGGACGCTGGTCTCTGCCGACCGCGCTCGCTTTCCTCGCCTGGTTCGTATTCGCGCCGCAATGCATCTCGACAATCGCCGTCACGAAGCGCGAGACGAACGGTTGGCGCTGGCCCCTTTTCATGCTCGGCTATCTCTTCGCGCTTGCCTATATTGCGGCAGGCATCACCTACTGGACGGCGCGGGCAGCGGGACTCTGAGCGAGCGCGCCTTGACACTAGACGGGGCGCAGTGCCGGGTTATAAGCGGCCCATCCCAGCCCTTCAGCAGAAAGCATTGAGCCATGTCCGGCAGCGTCAACAAGGTCATTCTCGTCGGAAATCTCGGCGCGGACCCGGAAGTGAAGACCTTCTCCAATGGTGGCCGCATCTGCAATCTGCGCATTGCCACCAGCGAAAACTGGACCGATCGCGCAAGCGGCGAGAAGCGCGAGCGCACCGAATGGCATAGTGTCGTGATCCGCTCCGACGGCCTCATCGGTGTAGCCGAGCGCTACCTGAAGAAGGGCAAGAAGGTCTATATCGAGGGCCAGCTCCAGACCCGCAAATGGCAGGACCAGAACGGCCAGGACCGCTACTCGACAGAAGTCGTTCTTTCCGGCCCCGGGTCGGTGATGACGATGCTGGATGGCGCGCAAGGCGGCGGCGGATCAGGCGGCGGGAGCGGTCGCAGCGAAGGCTGGAATCAGGGCGGGGGCGATTCGGGCGGCTATGGCAACCGCTCGGGCGGCGCATCTGGTGGTGCCGGGTCGTCTGGTAGTGGCCGCGCGTTCAACGACGGCTTCGAGGATGACGAAATCCCCTTTTAAATCTCTCCCGACCTTACGGAAAGCTGAACCCGGCGAATCTACAAAATACGACAAAATAGACGTTGCCACATAAGGAAGAAGCAGCGCATCTAGCGTTCAGCGTAATTTTCTGTTTCTCAAAACTCGACCGGGCGAAATAAGTTGGCGAAGCTGTGGACTGAAGCCGGCAGGATCTGCCGAGCTGCAACAATATGCGTTGTGCTGCCGTTGGCGGCCTGCGGAGGGGGCAGCAAAGAGGAGGGGGGCCAAAGACGCGGTGTTCAGGGGCCCCTGAGCGTCGGCTTCGTGGTCGTAAAATCCAGCAGCGTCCCCGTCGTCGCCGATTTGCCGGGACGCACCGTCGCCTTTCAGAGCTCGCAAGTGCGCCCGCAGGTCAGCGGTGTCATCCAGCGTCGCTTCTTCAAGGAAGGTTCGCTGGTTCGGCAAGGCCAGACCCTCTACCAGATTGATCCCCAACTCTACCGCGCCGCCGTGAATCAGGCGGAAGCCAACTTCCAGAGCGCACAGGCCTCGGCCTCCGCCGCAGCCGTCCGCGCCGAGCGTTTGAAGCCGCTGGCCGAAATGGAAGCGGTCTCCAAGCAGGATTATACCGACGCCAACGCGACCGCACTGCAGGCAAAGGCCAGCGTCGCGCAGACCCGCGCGCAGCTTGAAACGGCGCGCATTAACCTGCGCTTCAGCACGGTTCCCGCGCCGATCACTGGCCGCATTGGCCGCTCGCTCTTTACAGAAGGCGCGCTGGTCACGGTCAACCAGACCGATCCGCTCGCGACGATCCAGCGGCTCGACCCGATCTTCGTCGACATCCAGCAGTCGAGCGCGGACTTGCTCGCGCTGCGCCGGTCGATCAGCCAGGGCGGCCTCACCGCGGCGCAGGCGCGCGTAAAGCTCCTGCTCGAGGACGGCAGCACTTACGGACCGACCGGCACGATCGAATTCTCCGAAGTGACTGTCGATCCGTCCACCGGCACCGTAACGCTCCGCGCAACCTTCCCTAATCCGGACGGCGTGCTGCTACCCGGCATGTTCGTGCGCGCGCAGTTCGATCAGGCAATTAATACCCGCGCGATCCTCGTGCCGCAGGAAGCCGTGACCCGGCAGGCGACAGGCGAGGCCAGTGTTTTCATCGTAGGGCCGGGCAACAAGGCTGTACGCCGCGTAATCACCACCCAGCGTGCCGACGGCGCCAACTGGGTCGTGACCGATGGCCTCAAGGCCGGCGACAAGGTTATCGTGCAGGGCACTGGTCAGTTGCGACCCGATGCGCCGATAAAGCCCGTGCCTGCAAGCACCCCGCAGCGCGCCGAACCGCCAAAGCGGGGCCAGCGCGGTCCGGGCGCCACGCCAGACAAGCGGGGCTGAGCCAGAGCAATGTCGCGCATATTCATTGATCGCCCGATTTTCGCATGGGTGATCGCTATCATCACCATGCTGGCCGGAATTGGCGCGATTTTCTCGCTGCCCAAGGCGCAATATCCCGACGTCGCGCCGCCGCAGGTGAATATTCGCGCGAGCTATCCCGGCGCGTCCGCCGAGACACTCCAGAACTCCGTCACTCAGGTGCTGGAGCAGCAGCTCACCGGCATCGACGGCCTGCTCTTCTTCAGCTCGAGCTCCAGCTCGCGCGGGTCTGTCTCCATTTCCGCCACCTTTGCGCAGGGCACGGACCCGGACATCGCTCAGGTCCAGGTCCAGAACCAGATTCAGTCGGCCATTGCGCGTCTGCCCCAGCAAGTGCAGCAGCAGGGCATCCGCGTTTCCAAGTCCAACCCGGATTCGCTGCTGCTCGTCGGCACCTATGACGAGACGGGCACGCGCACCAACCGCGACGTCGCCGACTATCTCACGTCGAATATCCAGGACTCGCTCTCCCGCATCGAGGGCGTGGGCGACGTCAACGTCTTTGGATCGCCTTACGCGATACGCATCTGGCTGAACCCCGAACGACTGCTCAGCTATCAGCTGATGCCGGGCGACGTTTCGACCGCGATCCAGAACCAGAATACCGAAGTCGCCGCCGGCGAACTGGGCGGCCAGCCCATGCCGCCCGAGCAGATGCTCAACGCGACGGTGACGGCGCAGTCCCGTCTGCAGACGCCCGAGCAGTTCCGCAACATCATCCTCAAGACCCTGCCCAACGGCGCCACGGTGCGTATTCGTGATGTCGCGCGGGTGGAGATGGGCGCAGAAAACTACAATCAGGTGAGCAAGATCAACGGCTATCCCGGTGCGGGCATGTCGATCAGCCTCGCGCCCGGCGCTGATGCACTCAAGACATCCGACGCCGTCAAGGCCGAGGTCGAGCGCCTTTCAAAGGGATTCCCGCCGGGCCTCAAATTCGCCTACGCCAATGACACCACAGGCTTCATTCGTCTTTCCATCGACGAGGTGGTGAAGACGCTGCTCGAAGCGATCGTGCTCGTCGTGCTGGTGATGTTCGTCTTCCTGCAGAGCTGGCGCGCGACGCTCATCCCCACCATCGCCGTGCCAGTGGTGCTGCTTGGCACCTTCGCCGTCTTCTATATCGCCGGCTTCTCGATAAACACGCTCACTCTGTTCGGGCTCGTGCTCGCCATTGGTCTGCTCGTCGACGACGCGATCGTCGTGGTGGAGAATGTCGAGCGCCTGTTGGAAGAGAATCCGGGCATGTCGCCGCGCGAGGCGACAATTCAGTCCATGCAGGAAATCCAGGTCGCGCTCGTCGCGATCGCTGTGGTGCTCTCTGCCGTGTTCATTCCCATGGCCTTCTTCGGCGGGTCCACGGGCGTCATCTACCGGCAATTTTCTCTCACCATCGTGGCGTCGATGGTACTTTCGGTCTTCGTGGCGTTGATCCTCAGCCCCGCGCTTACTGCCACCCTGCTCAAGCCCAGCTTGCCGCATGGCCAGGAGCCGCCGCCAACATTCTTGGAACGCCGGTTCCCGCGCCTTGCCGGCTGGACGAAATCGGCGGGCGAGCGTTTCAATCGTGGCTTCGAGCGCGGCGTCGAACGATACACCGCCAGCATCACCTATGTCGTCGACCGCAAATGGATCTTCCTTGCGATCTACGCCGTGGTCGTGGCGATCCTCGCCATCCTTTTCATTCGTCTGCCAACGGGCTTCCTGCCCACCGAGGATCAGGGCGCGGCGCAAATCCAGTTCCGCCTTCCGGCTGGTGCCACCCAGCCCCGCGCGCTGGCCGTGCAGGAAGAAATCGAGCGGTACTTCCTGAATAACGAGAAGAAGTACATGAAGACCCTCTTCATCTCCGCCGGCGGCGGCGGTGGCGGCGGCACCGGCCAGAATGCCGGTCAGGGCTTCATCAACTTCGCCGACTGGTCGGAACGGACGGGCGAGCGCGGCAGCGCCGAAGCCATCTCCCGCCGGGCCACAGCGGCGTTCCGTGGACTGCGCGACGCCCAGGTGTTCGTGCTCCTGCCTCCGGCCGTGCGCGGCCTTGGCCAGTCAAGCGGCTTCAACATGCAGTTCCAGAATGTGAGCGGCCTTAGCCGCGAGGCATTCATTGCGGCCCGTGACAGGTTGGTCGCGGCGGCCGAACGCGATCCCATGCTGACCGGCGTGCGCCTCAGCGATCTCCCCGACGTTGCCACGCTCCAGGTCGAGATCGACCAGCAGAAGCTCGCGGCCCTCGGCCTCAGTCAGGGCGACGTCAACAACACCCTCTCGACCGCATGGGGCGGCCGCTACGTTAATGACTTCATCGACCGTGGCCGCGTGAAGCGCGTGTTCGTGCAGGGTGACGCGCCCTATCGCTCCAAGCCTGAAGATCTCAGCGCATGGTTCGTGCGTGGGTCGGGCGGAAACATGGCGCCCTTCTCGTCCTTCGCGCATACGCAATGGTCCGCAGCGCCCACCACAATCGCCCGGTTCAACGGCATTCCGTCCTTCGAGATTCAGGGACAGGCCGCACCCGGCGTCAGCTCCGGCGAAGCGATGGACCGTATTGCCGCGCTCGCCGCCGAGGAGCCCGGCACGGCCGTCGCCTGGTCCGGCGTGTCGTTCCAGGAACGGCTCTCCTCCGGACAAGCACCGCTGCTTTACGGCCTGTCGCTGCTCGTCGTGTTCCTGTGCCTTGCCGCGCTCTATGAGAGCTGGTCGGTCCCGGTCGCGGTGCTGCTGGTCATTCCGCTCGGGCTCGTCGGCGCGGTCTTCGCCGTGACGCTGCGTGGGCTTGAGAACGACGTCTATCTGCAGATCGGCCTGCTGACGACCATGGGCCTTGCCGCCAAGAACGCCATCCTCATGATCGAGTTCGCGGAGCAGGAAGAGAAGAAGGGGCGGCGCGTGATCGAGGCCGCGATTGAGGCCGCGCGGCTGCGTATCCGCCCGATCCTCATGACCAGTCTCGCCTTCATCTTCGGCGTGCTGCCGCTGGCGATTTCCACCGGCGCTGGCGCCAACAGCCGCGTCGCGATCGGCACGGCGGTGATCGGCGGCATGCTGACCGCCACGGTGCTGGCGATCTTCTACATCCCGCTGTTCTTCATCCTTGTCCGCCGCTCCGCACGGGATGGGATTGCCAAACTGCGCGGTCGCCCGACCGGCTATCAGGGAGCGACCCAGTGATCCGCCGCACCCGCATAGCCGCGCTCGCGCTGCTCGGCAGCTGCACGCTCGCAGGCTGCACCATGGCGCCGCGCTACAAGCAGCCAGACCTGCCCGTGCCGCCGTCATGGCCCGTGGGCGACGCCTATCTCCAGCAGAGCGAAACGGATCTGCCGCGCGTCTCCTATCGTGACATCTTCGCTGATTCCCGGCTCCAGACGCTGCTGGATCAGGCGCTCTCGAACAACCGCAACCTCCGCGTCGCGGCGGCAAACGTGGCAGTCGCCCGGGGCCAGTATCGCGCCCAGCGCGGCGCGCTTTTCCCCGCGGTCAACCTGACTGACAGCGTGACGCGTCGGGACAATGGCGGATCGGGCGCTGCGACTGGCGGCGGTGTCGTCATTCCCGGCTCGGGCGCCACCACGCTCTATTCGGTCAATCTGGGTGTCACGGGTTACGAGATCGATCTCTTTGGTCGCATCCAGTCGCTCACCAACGCCGCGCAGGACCGCTACTTCGCGCAGGAAGCCGCCGCGCGCGCCGCACGCCTCTCGATGGTGGGCGAGCTTGCTTCCGCATGGGCGATATACGGCGCGGACCGCGCGCTGCTGAAAGTCGCAGAGGAAACGGTCGCCAGCGCCGAACGCAGCGTGTCCCTGACGCGAGCACGGCTGAGCGGCGGGATCGCGCCGCGCACTGATCTTCGCCAGGCCGAGCAGATCCTCGAGACTGCGCGCGCGTCGATCGCGGAGCAGAAGACCGCCATCGCGCAAGATCTCAACGCCATTCAGCTCATTGTCGGCGCGCCCGTCGATCCAGCCCTGCTGCCCGACGACATGAGCGCCGTAATCGCCGCTTTCCGGGCGCCGCGCGCTGGCCTCGATTCCACTGTCCTGCTGCGTCGCCCCGATGTGGTGCAGGCCGAGTATCTGCTACGCGCTGCGAACGCCCAGATCGGCGCCGCTCGCGCCGCGCTCTTCCCGCGCCTGACGCTGACCGGCGTGCTCGGCTTCGCCAGCAACGCACTGAGCTCGCTCTTTGACAGCAACCAGTTCAACTATTCCGGAACGGGAAGCGCAGCCTACTCCATCTTCGCGGGCGGCACCGCGCGGGCCGGGCTTGAAGTTTCCAAGGCCCAACGGGATGCAGCGCTGGCCAGCTATGAGCGCGCTATTCAGACGGCGTTCCGCGATGTCTCCGACGCGCTGGCCAGGCGCGGCACCATCGACGAGCAGCTTCGCGCCAATCGCACTTCCGTGGAAGCGAGCGAGGATAATTTCCGCCTTGCCGACGCGCGCTATCGCGGCGGCATCGACAATTTCCTCACCAGTCTCGACGCTCAACGCTCGCTGTATAACGCCCGACGCACGCTCGTGAACGCGCAGCTTGCCAATGCTGTGAACACCGCGACGCTCTACACGAGCCTGGGTGGCGACGATTTTTCAGGGCCGCCGCCGGGCCGGCGCCCAGCAAACGAACAGTAATCGCTGCTAGAGGATGCTGCCGCTGAGGCCGTCCAGCACGAACTGAACGGCAAGCGCCGCGAGGATGACGCCCAGCAAACGGGTGATGACCGCCTCTACCTTGTCGCCCAGAAACCGCATGATCGGCCCGACCGAGAGCAGCGCAAGCAACATCAGAACGAGATTCGCGGCGAGTGCCGCAAAGACGATCACGCTCTGCTCAACACCGCGCGTACGCGCCATCAGTAGCATGACGGTGGCAATCGAACCGGGGCCGGCAATCATGGGCATGGCCATGGGAAAGATGGAGACGTCTTCCACTTCCGGGGTCGAGCGGATTTTCTCGGCGCGGTCTTCACGGCGCTGCGTGCGCTTCTCGAACACCATATCCATCGCGATGAAGAAGAGCATGATGCCGCCCGCGATGCGGAAGGCGTCGAGACCAATGCCCAATGTCCTGAGCATGTCCTCGCCCACCAGGCCGAACAGTGTGAGGATGGCGGCCGCGACGAGCACAGAGCGAATCGCCATGGCCCGCCGCTGCTCGGATGATGCGCCGTTGGTGAGGCTGGAATAGATTGGCGCGCAGCCGGGAGGATCAATCACAACGAACAGCGTGATGAACGCGGAGATGAACAGCTCCATCATGGGAGGACCGCCGCCGCGCTCGCCGCCTTCACGCCTTCGGCCTTCACGTCATCCTGTATCACCGTGCGCATCTCCCCTTCATAGCGCATCGAGACGGAAATGGTGCGGCTACCGTCAGGCCGGGTTACCCACTGCCAGCGCAAGCTCCCATCAGCGGACTGGCCCTCTCCGCTCGCGGGAGGCGGACTGGCGATGCGCATGATCTCTGCCTCGCCGGGCCTGCTCTCCCTCGACTCGCTGTCCGCACGGCGTCCGCGCGGGCACTCTGCCACCTTGGCTTCCAGATCGTCCTCACGCTGGGTGCGCAACGCCGGGAGCGAATCGCCATGGTCGAAGATCCAGCGATAATCGCCCTTCTTCTGCCGCCGCCAAAGCGTGGTGAAATAGCCGACGGAGCCGTCCGGCCGCTGCCAGCCGCCAGTCGCGGCGGCATAGCTGCCGTCACAGGACATGAAGACGCGGGAAGGCCACCAGACGACGCTCTGAATAGGGTTGGCCTGCGTGCCGAGCCAGCGCTGCGCGTTGACCACCTGCGGCACGAACATGATCGCGTCCTTGTCCGCGGTCTTGCGGAACGCGGTCCATTGCCCCTCCGTCTGCGCTCGCTGGTTGAAGGCAATCTCGGCGCGGATGACGGCGGTCGGCTCCGGGTAACTCCCACGTCCGCCAGACCTCCGCTGCGCATCCGCTCCGGCGCTCGCAAGCAAAAGCGCGGCACAAGCGGCAAGGCGGAGAGCGGCGATCAAAGCTCCTCGGGCACCGGGAGGCCAGCACGCATATAAGCGGCGGCAAGCGTATTGCGCATGAGCACTGCGATCGTCATGGGGCCGACGCCGCCGGGCACCGGCGTGATCGCGTCGGCATGGCCGAGCGCACCGGCCGTGTCGACATCGCCCACCAGCCGGGTCCTGCCTTCCTCCTGTGCAGGAACGCGATTGATGCCGACATCGATGACCGTGGCGCCGGGCTTAATCCAGTCGCCCTTCACCATCTCCGGCTGGCCCACCGCCGCGACGACGATATCCGCCTGATGGACAACGCTCGCCAGATCCCGCGTGCGGCTGTGCGCCACCGTAACCGTGCAGTTCTCCGCGAGTAACAGCTGCGCCATCGGCTTACCGACGAGAATCGACCGGCCGACGACCACGGCATTCTTTCCCGACAGGTCACCCAGCTCTTCCTTGAGCAGCATCAGGCTGCCGAGCGGAGTACAGGGCACGAGGCCCGGCAAGCCAAGCGCCAGGCGCCCGGTGCTGACTGGCGTTAGACCGTCCACATCCTTGTCCGGATTAATGGCGTTCACCACCGCCTGCGCATCGAGATGAGCCGGCAGGGGGAGCTGCACGAGAATGCCGTCCACACGCGGATCGCCATTGAGCTCCTCGACCAGCTCAAGCAGCTCGTCCTGATCGATCGTGGCGGGACGCACGAACTCGAAGCTCTCCATGCCGAGCTGAAGCGTCATCCTGTGCTTGGAGCGCACATAGACCGCGCTTGCTGGGTCTTCACCCACCAGCACGACTGCGAGGCCCGGTTTGCGGCCCTGGCTCTGCGTGAATGCCGCGACGCTTTGCGCGACTTTGTCCTGAAGTCGCGCGGCGAATGCCTTGCCGTCGATCGTCTTGCCTAAAGTCATGTCTCGTCCTCGGCTGCCAGCGTGAGGATGGCCTCTTCCGTGCCGGGTGCTGCGTCCCTTATCCTCAGGCGCTTTAGCCGGTTGGTGGCGCCTGTCTCCAGCGAAATCGTCGAGGCGGGTGTTCCCAGAACATTGGCAAGAAGGTCTATGAGGCCGGCATTGGCCCGGCCCTTGTCCGGCGGGGCAGCGACGCTCGCCTGCAGCCATTGCGCGCCATGCTCATCCGTCCACAGGCCGCGAAGGCCCTGACGGCGCGCCCGCGGCGTCAGACGCACCGCAAGCAGCAGATCGGCGCCGTCGCGTCGAAACGCGCTCACACCATCAGCGAGCCGAAAAGTCCGGGCAGCACCGCGCGCTGCAGAATGATGATGATGAGCAACACGACCATGGGCGAAAGATCGAGGGCGCCAAGATCCGGCATGATTCGGCGGATCGGGCGGTAGAGCGGCTCCGTCATCCGATCGAGCGCAGTGAGGATCGTGCGGACGATATCGCTGCTCATGTTGATGACGTTGAAGGCGACAAGCCAGCTCATGATCGCCTGAATGATAATGATCCACTTGGCGACATCGAGCAGGATCATCAGAGTCTGGTAAATTGCGAAGGCCATCGGTTATCCCGTTACGGTTGCGGCTTGATGCAGGCAAACTAGGGCGACGGGAGCGAGCGAGCAAGGAGGCGGGGTGGCCTTTTCTGCAAGGTCCGCACGTGGATCGACCAAAAGCGGCCCGTCCGGCCTTCAGGGCACCTCTTTCAGGTCCATCCGCTCGATATGCCAGCGCAGCTGCTCGGCGGTGGCGCCCGGCACATCATTGACCCGACGCAAATAGGCGCGGCCTTCACCCCGGAAGGGTTTGCCTTCCCGAGTGATGCCCGAAACCACAACGGGTGCCACGTAGAACAGGGAACCGGCGCCCGCATCCGCCTGACCCCGTTCGATCTCTACCTTGACCTGGCGATAGCGCGCATATTGCGCGGCGAACTCGGCGGGAGTGAGGCCACTCAGTGCGCCTCCATTCCCCCATTGCGCCCGGGCCGTCGCCCAGTCGCCGCGCTCGAGCGCTTCGGCCCAAAGGCCCAGAACATGACGCGCGCCGAGTTCGCCTTTCATCTCCGCTGGCTCGGGCGCGGAGGCGGCATTGGCCGCGACGGCCTCGCCCAAGCCGGGGGCGACGCCAGCGGCCGCAAGGTCAGAGCGGCCAGTTGCGGTACTGGCGGCGCTATTGCCCGTTTCCGGCGACGCGTTGCAGCCTGCCAGGAGAGCGACACCCGCCAGCAGCGCGCTGGTCCGGCCGCGCATCACAGATGCACCAGAGTGCCCGCGCCCTGGTCCGTGAAGATTTCGAGCAACATGGCGTGAGGCACACGCCCGTCGAGGATGACGGCCGCGCCGACGCCACCTTCCACCGCGCTGACGCACGTCTCGACCTTGGGAATCATGCCGCCAGAGATGGTGCCATCCGCGATCAGCCCATCGATCCGGGGGGGATCGAGATCGGTCAGCAATTCCTTCTCCTTGCTGAGCACGCCAGGGACGTCGGTCAGCAGGAAGAAGCGCTGCGCCTTCAGTTCGGCCGCGATCGCTCCGGCCATGGTGTCCGCGTTCACATTATAGGTGTGGCCGTCCGCGCCCATGCCAACGGGCGCGACCACCGGAATAATGCCGTCGCGTGAGAGCGAATCGAGAATGCGCCGGTCGACTTTCACCGGATCGCCCACGAAGCCGAGATCGACATTGCGTTCGATGCCGCTGTTGGGATCGGGCGCACGCTTGTCGCCCACCTTCTCGCACAGCACGAGCCCGGCATCCTTGCCCGATATGCCGACCGCGCGCCCGCCCGCGCCCGCGATCCAGCCGACGATTTCCTTGTTGATCGATCCGGCCAGAACCATCTCGGCAATCGTGGCGGTCTCCGCATCGGTCACGCGCAGGCCGTTCACGAACCTGCTCTCGACGCCGAGCTTTTTCAGCATCGCGCCGATCTGAGGCCCGCCGCCGTGCACGACGACCACATTGATGCCGACCATCTTCATGAGGACCACATCCTCGGCGAAATCACGCGCCGCTTCCGGGTCTCCCATGGCGTGGCCACCATATTTCACCACGAAGGTCTCCCCTGCATAGCGCTGCATGTAGGGCAGCGCCTCAGTGAGGGTCTCGGCTCTTGCGAGCAGGGCGGGATCGGGAGCGTAGCGATCAGTCATGCGCGCGCGTTTAGGACCATCGCGGCAAAGCTGCAAGAAAGCGTGCGGGATGAGTAGATGCGCCAAAACACAGAAGGGTCGCCAGGCCTGTGCGGCTTGGCGACCCTCCCCTTCAGTCAGAATGTTCAGGCGAAGCTGACGTTCGTGCGCGTGCGGCTGCGACGCATAGCGAAGCCCATGCCGCCGAAGCCGGCGAGCATCATCGCCCAGGTTGCCGGCTCAGGGACGGCACCCGCCGAAATCTTGAGCGTGGCTGCGCCCGAGGTTATGCTCGACAGCGCGTAGGTGCCGAAATTGAAGGTCGGCTTGAGATTGCTGTCGAACGAGAAGAGGTCGGAAGCGGGGCCGGCATATTGCGTGAAGCCCAGCGTCGTGCCCGAAATCTGGAACGCCGCGACCAGATTGGTGCCGAAGTTGATCGCAGCTGTCTGCGGCGCGCCGCCGAAAATGCCGGTCACGCCATTATAGCCGAGCTGATTGCCGATGAAGAGCGACCCGAATGTGCTGATATTCGCAAAATCAGGCGCCGTCGCGGAATCGATCGTGAAGGTCGCGGTCTTGCCGCCGCTCAGCTCGAAGAGGATCGGGGCCGCGCTCGCCGGCACAGCCGAGAAGGCGGCCGCCGTCGCGATGCTCGCGAGCAGTAAGGTCTTGTATGTCATGAACGGGGTGTCCCTCTTGTACGACAGCCCGAGCGAGATACGCCTGAGACCTGCCAGCAGGATATACGCCGGATTCACCCGGCGGATGCGTGGCGGGTTAATCTTTTGTTATCCAAAACGATAAATGCGATGAAGCGAGCAGATTTGACCCAATTTGGGCCACTTGAGCGGTGGGAGCGAGAGCCGATCAGGCCGCCGGGGCGCCGAGCCGGGCAAGCCATGCCTGCGCCTGTTTGGGCTCGCCGACAGCGCTGGAGGACACCGGCCCACGCGCGCCAAGAAACTCCCGGTGAAGCGCGAACGGGTCCATGAGAAGCTGCTCCCGCGCCTCGTCTATTTCCTCGGCCAGTTCCTGCAACTGCGCCAGAACCGGCGCAACGCGCGCCCGTGCCGCCTTGTCTTTCTGGTGATCGAACAGGCCCCAGCGCCCCGCCGCAGTCGTCCGCAGAGCGCCGATCAGCGCGTCCGTGTAGTCGCGCTCCATCTCGACGCGACGCGCATCGAGGCGCTCAAGACGATCCGCTCTCGCCATATCGGTAGCTCAGCCCCTCGCGTCCAGCCGCCTGCCTACGGCGACGGCGAGCGTGATGAGCGGCGGGACCAGCAGAATGGACAGCGCGACCTTGGCGATCATCTGGCCGACCATGAGGTCCAGAATGGCCCGCTCGCCGTAGAAGCTGATCGTGATGAAGAGCAGCGTATCGATGACCTGCGAGATCACGCTCGCAATCATGCCACGGAGCCAGACGAGCCGCCCACCCTCGCCCGAGCCCTTCAGCCTGGCAAAGATGAGAACGTTGAGGGTCTGCGAAATACCATAGGAAATAAGGCCCGCGATCATCATCCGCGCGCTCTGCCCGACCACGACGGGGAACGCCTCAATCGCGGGCGGATACATGCCGGGATCATGCGGGAGCGCCAGAACCAGCTGAATGAGGAGCGCGGAAACGATAAGCGGCACGAAACCAAGGCGCACCAGCAGCGTCGCGGTTCTCTGGCCGTGCAGCTCGGCGACGGCGCTGGAGAGGATGACCAGCAGCAGGAAAGCGAAGATGCCCGCCTCCACAGCGAGCGGGCCGAGCGTCACTTGCTTGACCCCGAGCAGCCCGGCCGTGATGCACATACCGCCGTAAAGCACCGCGAAGACGAAAAGCGACCATGTGGGCGAGACGGGCGTCTTGGCGCGGACGGCGGGTTCGGTCATCGCCGAGGCTTATCGGCATTGCACAGCCAAGGGAAGAGTGGCCGGAATGGATCGGGCGCGCTTGCAATTCACCTGCGGCTGTGGTGGCTAAGGCATCACGCGGCCGGTCCTGCCGCGCATAGGGGCAGCACGCGCCAACACATGAAGATTCTCATCGGTCTCGCGGGCATCGCGCTCATCCTCGCCGTCGCATTCCTGCTCTCGTCAAACCGGCGAGCGATCCGCCCGCGCGTCATCGGCGCCGCCTTTGCGATGCAGGCCGGCATCGCGCTGCTCGTGCTTTATGTGCCCGCCGGCAAGGCCGTGATCGCCGGCATGTCCCGCGGCGTCGCCAACCTGCTTCAATATGCGCAGGCCGGCACGGATTTCATCTTCGGGCCGCTTGCCCGGCCGGACGTCGGCGGCACCAGCTTCGCCATCGCGGCATTGCCGGTCATCATCTTCTTCGCGAGCCTCGTATCCATTCTCTATTATCTGGGCGTCATGCAGCTCATCGTGCGCTGGGTGGGCGGCGCTATTCAGAAGGTGACCGGCGTCTCCAAGGTCGAGAGCCTGTGCGCGGCGGCCAACATCTTTGTGGGGCAGAGCGAGAGCCCACTCGTCATCCGGCCCTATCTCGCCAGCCTGACGCCGCCTCAGCTCTTCACGGTGATGACCAGCGGCATGGCCGGCGTGGCTGGTACCATTCTGGCGGCCTATGCCTCCATGGGCATCAAGATCGATTATCTGCTTGCCGCGAGCTTCATGGCCGCGCCCGGCGGACTGCTCATGGCTAAGATCATCATGCCCGATAACCCGGCAGACCCCGAAATCGAGCCCGTGGTCGTCCCCGAATCCCACGACGAGGAAAAGCCCGCCAACCTCATCATGGCCGCTGCGCAGGGCGCACAGACAGGCGTGAAGCTCGCGGTGGCGGTCGGCGCGATGGTGCTCGCCTTCGTCGCGCTGGTCGCCCTCGCCAACGGGATATTGAGCGGCATCGGCGGATGGTTCGGATATCCCGACCTCAGTTTCCAGATGCTGCTCGGCCAGATCTTCTCGCCCATCATGCTGCTGCTCAACATACCCTGGAGCGAGGCGCAGATCGCCGGCGGGCTGTTCGGTACCAAAGTCGTGCTCAACGAATTCGTCGCCTATATTGCGCTGGGGCAGACACAGGCCGCGCTCTCGCCGGCCACCGTCGCCATCGTCACCTTTGCGCTGTGTGGCTTCGCGAACTTCTCCTCCATCGCCATCCAGATGGCCGTGACCGGCAATCTGGCACCCAACCAGCGCCCGGTGATTGCCCGGCTGGGCATCAAGGCTCTGGTCGCAGGGAGTCTCGCCAACCTGATGAGTGCGGCCCTCGCGGGCCTCATGGTCAGCCTGGGATAATCAGCTGGTCAATGCGCGGCGCCCGGCGAGACCGCGCGGGCAGGGCGCGGCGCCAGCCAGATGATGAACGCCGAGACGATGAAGATCACCGCCATCGTCATGAAGGTGGAGTTGGTCGCGAGCGCGACACTTTCCTGATCGACGAGCTGGCTGACCATAAGTCGCGCCTGCTCCGGGCCGAAACCGCGCGCGGTGAGCTGATCCACCGTGTTCT